>Ga0187893_10011903_pt1 | contig 12491 bp, 17 predicted proteins | sample MA1701074metaG_FD_139574 | JGI IMG/M metagenome (GOLD analysis project Ga0187893, IMG submission 139574) | White microbial mat communities from a basaltic lava cave in the Kipuka Kanohina Cave System on the Island of Hawaii, USA - MA170107-4 metaG ...
CCAGCGCAAGATACCGCGGCCGCACAAGTTAGCGAATCTACTACGCGCCCCCGTAGCTCAGGTGGATAGAGCAGCAGTTTCCTAAACTGCGTGCCGGGTGTTCGAGTCACCCCGGGGGCACCACACGCCAGACACGGCAGAGAGCCCGGCGCGGGCACTCACACGGGGCCGGGCAAGCCGCCCCGTGAAGCCGTGCCTGGTCATCTCGCCGTGGACGTGGGGGCCAGCGTGGCGCTCACATCCCTCACTCAGATCCCACTTGGCGAGACTCGCCACGCCTGCGAAGTCGAAACTGAGAACCCCGTCCTCCACCCTCGGCGTGACCCGGATGGGCTCCACGAGGAGTTGTCGAAGGACTTGCCGTCCAACCACCGGGTTGACCTCCAGGGTGTCGCGGAGGTTCTCCAGGAGAGCCCTCGTCTGCTCCAGCCACTCCACCACGTCGAAATCTTCTCCGGCCTCGATGGTGAGCCCTTCCAGACGCTCTAGGGTCTCACGGAGAGAACTCCGCTCGGCTTCACGAGCCCGGATAGCTCCCACGATGGTCTCCGGGACGGAGCCTGCCGCGATGGCCTCTGCGAGCCGTTGCAGTTCCCCGTCCAAGGTCCCGATCCGAGCCGCGACAGTCTGCCGCTCGGCCTTCACGGCCTCGGGGGCCTCCCGTTGCCGATTCCACTCGGCCATGAGCAGATCCCCAAGCATCACCGGGTTGAGCACGGCGCTCTTGAGCTTGGCGAGGACTGCATCCGTGAGCGCCACGGTGGGGACCCCGTACTTGTTGGAGCAGGCTCCGGGCCGGGTCCGGTGGGTGGCGCAGATATAACGGACCTGCGGCTTCCCACGCTTCGACGTGGCGGTGCTGATGATGAGCCCTCCCCCACACTCTCCACAACGGAGAGACCCACTGAGTAGGTACTTCGACTCCAAGCCGCTGGCAGGCTTGCCTCCGAGCTTGCCGCCCGTGCGGCGGAGGTAGACGGCGTGGGTCGCAGCCATCCGCTCGTGTGCGGCCTGCCACAGTTCCTCGCTCACGATTCGTAGTGCGGGCGCGTCCAGGGCGAGGGGAGCCTCGCCCGCCACTTTGATCCGCCGCCCGTGCCGGTACTCGTTGCGGGTCTGCCCGTAGACCACTTGACCCCGATACAGGCTCCGGTGGAGGACTTCCCGGATGCCCGTCGCGGACCATTGCTCGCTCCGCTTGGCTCCCGTGCGGCCGGTGCGGATCTGCCCGGTGGGGTTAGGCACTTCCTCACCATTGAGCGTCCGAGCGATCCTGAGCAGGCCCTTCCCCTCAGCGGCCATCTCAAACACGCGGACCACAAGTCGGGCTTGCTCCGGGTCCACTTCGCGCCGTCGCTGGCCCTGCTCGCCCACGTTCCGGTAGCCAAGGACCCGCCCGCCGCCCACTTCCCCCCGTTGCACCTTGCGCCGCATGGCCTCGGCGGTCCGGGTCTGGGCGGCTTCCCGCTCGGCGGCGGCAAACGTGGCCTTCATGCTCAACATGCCCCGGTTGAGAGCCGTCCGAGTGTCCACGCGGGTCCGATCCGCATAGGTCCAGATTTCCACCCCGCAATCCCGGAGCGAGTAGATGAGCGAGGGGAGTTCTTCATCATTCCGGGACAGGCGGTCCAAGTCCCGGACGATCAGAACGGAGAACTTCCCGTCGGTCGCAGCGGCCAGCATCCGAGCCCGACTGACGAGTTTGACAGCCTCGACACCGCTGATCCCGTCGTCCTGGAACTCCTCAAGGACAGTCCAGCCCTTCTCGGCCGCGAAGGCTCGGCCTAGCTCTAGCTGACGGGTGACGGACTTCGCATCATCGCTCACGTTCTGTTCGGTGGACTTGCGGGCGTAGATGGCGGCGTTCATTGTGTCGCCCCCGCAATCATGAGACCGATCACCCATGTTACCCATGTGCTGATGAAGTGTCCGAGTGCCACCCCAACCGCGACCTGGCCCCAGAGGGGCCATTGACCAATGGTCTCGATCATCACTTGGCCCCTTTCTTCGCCCGCGCCCACCGTGCCGCGATGGCGGCTTTGGCAATCTTCTTTCGCTGGGCAGGAGTCAGAGCCTTGGCTCGGGCCTGGCCCCCCTCACGAGCGCGGGCCGTTAGGTACTCGCGGATCTTCTTGTCCATAGCATCACTATACTTGCTAGGCACGTATTGTCAAGGCATGGAGCCACGGGATGATGAGTCCCCCGTTTGAACGTGACGTGAGGGAGGGCAGCAGGGAGGGCGGGCTGTTCTGCCTCCACCCATAGAAACCCTGGAGAGGGTGGGAGCGTTCCCTCATGAGGCCTTCCGGGAGGGCCAAGGCGTTCCCCTGGCCACCCGTGGACCAGTCACTCGCAGCACTGCACCGGGGGAACGCGCGTCGCCCACCAAGTGGAGTGAGCCGGGGGACACGGAAGCCTCCACCCCGGCCCAGCCCGGACCGGGTACGGGGAACGTGAATCTCTCAGGGTGCTCTCAGTCGCCCCGTTTGAACGCGAGCAAGCCAGAGGGCGGGATATCCCTCCTAGCCGGTCGCAGAAATCGCAAGGGCTAGGCGGGCAGAACGCTTGACCATTCCTCGATACGGGCAGGGGGAAACGGCGAAGGTGGTCTCTCAGGGCGGTAGCGCACGGCCCGTATACGAGGGAGAGCGGGGCCCTGAGCAGGAAGCCGCTCGGTTTCCCGTGCCCTTACAGAGTGACCCGTCTATCTCTGGTGCCCTTACAGGGTGGGTGGCAGCACCCCGCCGGTCGCCTCACACTCGTCCCGCGCCTGCGCGTCCAGGTTCTCCTCCGAGAGGCCCGTCAGGTCCCGGAGTGCCTGGACCAGGGCCTCGCGGTCAATGGGGCCGGACCACCACTCGGGTAGGCTTACCGTCTTACCGATTTCTATCCCTGGCAGGTAGCCCTCTGTGTGTGTCGTGGTGATAGGAGGTCCTGGTGACGCGCACGCAGGAGTATTGTTTTCCCGGGTCAACTCGGTAAGGTCGGTAAGGTATCGGGTCCAGGCATCGGCCAGCGGAGCTCGCTCGTAGCCCTTCGCCACGATGTCGCCGGGGAAGTAGAGCGTCTTCCGCTTTACCCCGAAGCCCTTGAGCATCCGCCCCAGGTCCTGGCCCGTGATTCCGCGGCCATTGTTCATCGACTTCCAGCGGCCCTCCTCGTCAGCGTTGAGTGCCTTAAGGATGTCCGCAGACCGCATTTTCTCGCGAGGCATCAGGATGTCCCGGAGTGCCCGAAGCAAAGCGATTCCTTCGCTCTCGTCCTCGCGCTGGTCGGGGCCACTCAGGGCCTCAGCGGCCTCCCTCGCCAGCTTGGGCCAGTCCCCGCCCGCGGTGTCAGCAATGGCCAGGAGAGGACGCCAGATGTCCGCGGCGCGGTCGTCTAGTCCCTCAGGCACGGAGGGTGATACCTTCCGCAAAGCCTTCACGTGATCCAGTCCCCACCGGATGGCCTTGCGCTTCAAGGAGGTGAGAGAGGCCTGCTCCTCAGGCCCGAACAGGACGAGGTTCTCACTCTTCATCTTGCGCTTCATGGGAATCACGATGGAGCGGTCCAGTACCGTGGGCGGGAGCGTCCCGATGAGTCCCAGGTAGACGGGAGCGTAGGTCGAGAACTTTCGGGGCAACCAGCCATCGCGCGTTTCGACGTTCACGGCGTGGAATGCACTCGACCGATGGTTTGCGGAGTTTAGAACACCCTGGTATTTGTCCTTGATGCTGTCGTAAGTGTCGGCCTCGTCCAGGAGGAGCGTTGGGTGTGACTCCTCAACTGTGCGGTAGAAGCCAGCGGGCCTAATGCCCGAGACGAGCATCGCCCGGCAGACGAGACCCTGCGACACGTCGAGCACGCGGGTTTTCCCACACCGCATCACGGGTGAAAGGAGGACCGTGAAGGGGTTGAAGTCGAAGGCATCCATCACGTGAGTACGGAGGGCGTTTAGGGCCAGAGCCTCGGCGGCATGGTGGGGCAGGAGGCAGTAGCGCAGGAAGGTGTCTCGCATCTCTGTGAGCAGACGAGAACCGTCTACGGGAGAGGGCCACGGCTCGGGGTCGGGAGTGATAAGGTCCTGGCCCTGCGTTGTGTGCTTGGCCTGCACTGTCCGCATGGCCATGTTGACCATCGCGGCGGCAGACGAGTACCCCTCCGCCTTCAGTACCTTCTTCGCGGCGTCTTTGGCGATCTCGCGCCGCAAGGGGCTTTCCAAGTCGGCCACCTTCTCCGCCCACTCCAGCAGGGCTCTCTCTACGCTCTCCATCGTCTTTGGCTCTGTGAGGATAAGCGAGGGGAGGGTTAACCCCTTCTTAGGAATCATGCGCGGGCCGACCGAGCACGGGTCGGCGTCGAAGGGTTCGTCTACGTCCTGCGGGTCCAAATACGGGCTCATGGTCATTACCTTCCTTGTGTGTGTGTGAGTTCTAGGACGCCTGCATGGTCAATCCACGCAGGTCCCGCCACGCGGCAAAGAGCGTGCGGGCGTTGGTGCGGTCGGTGTCGGCGTAGTAGGCGAGGAGGGCCTCCTCGGGGGCCTCGAATACAAACACGCGCCGACTCGGGGAGCCCTCAATCCCGACCAATGGATACGCATGGGCCTTCAAGTACGCCGCAAGGCCCAGGTCACTTACCTTGACTTCCTTCATCATCGTGTTCCTCTTGGCTCGATCATCACGTGCACTCCACTACTGTGAGCCGAGGCCGCGCCGGAGGCGCAGGCCGAGGCGAGCATCGCGGGTGTTCGCCCTTCCAGGACTGTCATGCTTACCAAATCCGCTGGACCCGGGTGTGCCCGCTGACATAGTAGGAATCGCCCACCTGAGCTTGGCTCGCCCAGTCCTCCTCGACAAAGGGGGGCGCGTCGAGCCACGGGCCGTCAACCAGGTCACCCGCATACTCTCGACCCTCGGGCCAACGGGTGCCCACCACCTGGACGAAGAGCTTGCGGTCATCGCGCCGGGCGACCATGAGGGCGCGTTTAACGCGGGCTCGTCTAGCTTTCTCACTTGCCACGCTCCATCACTGACATTCCTTTCTCTTCTCGTTCAAATACTTCATTCGGTCTCAGGCCCACGAGTCTCCCGAGCCGCACAATGCGCTCGTCTCGTGCCTTCACAGCTAGTGCGGCGGACAGGAGGCGGGACACCCAGAACGGGTCCGTCCCGGCCTTGGCCGCGAGTTGATAGATCGGGGTCCGCGAGGTCCGTAGCCTCGCCAAGAACGTCTCGCTCAACATCTCGCTTCATCTCCTCCCAAAAAGTGAAAGAGCCCGGGCATGGGTTGTGGGGATCGCTCCCCGTCCCAGGCGCCGGGCTCCGCCCGTCATCCTGTGGTCTTGGCTCCGGTCTCCCTCGTCGGTTCCGTCAGTGCGGAATCGGCGGCTTCACTGACCGGCGTTCTCGATGGGTTTCAGGGTTGCCTCTTGGCCCCTCCTAGGATCAACTCTCACGGTATACCCTCTTACTAGTCTTGTCAAGTTGTGTGGCACGAGTCTTGCTTCTCTAGCCAGGCGGGCACGGGTGTTGGCTGAAATAGCCCACTCGTTCAATCGGTTACGTATCATCGGCCCCACGGCTCCGAAGCCGGAAGGTGACCATCATGGTAAGCGTCCTTCTCCGTTCTGGTACTGCGACGGCCACTCCCTCACGCCGCCAATCAGCGATGCGGCGGTTTCTTCTGCTTGGCTCGCTCCTACTGCTCGTGACCGGCTGCGCGGAGGGTGTCAACATCGCCGCCAACATCGGCGGGGGAATGCTCGTTGACTTGATATCTGGATGCGCCAAAGACTGCTCCGTGTTACCTCAGCGCACGCCTGTCTGTCCGCCAGGAGTTGATCCTCAAGCCGTGACGTGGTGCCGCGTTCAACAAGGGGGGAACGGCGGCGGCGACGGACGTTTGGATGGCAGGAGCGAGCGCGACGCGGCGGACCTCAACCGCCGGTAGAGAAGGCCAGAGCATGTTTGAGTTGGCTGTCATCGTCATCGCCGTTGCACTCCTACCTGTTGCGCGGTGGCGGTCGTGAACGACGTTTCCCCGGAATCACCCAACAGGGAGGGGACGTGTAAATAGATGAAGGTTCGTTGCGACCGCTGCAGCATCCAAGAAAAAGAGAGCGTCGTCTACCGCACTTGGCTGGTGCCGGTTTCGGCGACGCATTCAGTACTCATGTTCGTGTTCCCTGATAGCAGTTACTCTTGGGACACCCAGATCTGCCCGCGCTGCGCCCGCTGGACGCTGCGTTACTGGGTCCAGGTTCGATGGCGGCTGCGGATCGGCCGCTTCCTCAGTAAGATCCTAGCTCCCCGGTCCGGGTACGGTTACGGTTGCCTCCGCTGTGCCACGTCCTGGTACTTCGCCAACCCCCACGTGACCGATCTGCCCGCGCTGCGCCCGCTGAACGCTGCGTTACTGGATTCACGTTCGGTGGCGGCTCCGGATTGGCCGTTTGTTCACGAAGATCCTAGCTCCAAGATCTTGGGGAAGAACATGGGCTGCTTTCCGCTCTGTAAGCTCTGTTGGTCGGAGATCACGCCCACCGACCGCCTGCCCTACTACGAACAACTCTGGGATAAATGGCAAGGTATGGCCACTAATCCCTCCTTTGTCTTTGAGGGCGTCAGCGCCTTTGGGGGCCTTGAACAAGACGCCGAAGGACGCGCCGGAATGGTCGCCGCCGTGCTGGCCGGGAAATGATCCGCCGCCGCAAACGGAAAGGTCGCATGAATGGCGACCGCCACATCCTACCGATCACGCTCTACTGCCTGCTCGCCTTCAACACGACGCCAGCCGATGCGGAGTGCGCGTGGGTGTTGTGGAGTGAGAGCACGGATGGGTATGGCCCAGAGGGCCGGGAGAAGTGGTCCGCCCCCAAGTGGGAGCCATTGCTTCCCTACTACGTCTTTGCGCGGCGAGCAGAGTGCGAGCAAGAGAGGGAGCATCGCATCAAAACACAGTACCCAATATCCGTACCGTTCTGGGGACCGAAGGGGTCAGACCCGAACTCTCCAGCCACAGGACGGACTGTGATCTTGTTCTACTGTCTGCCCAGTGCCGTAGACCCCCGTGCGCCGAAGGGGAAGTGATGAGGACGTGGCCCGCCACGTTGGTTGGGGTTCTGATCCTTGGCGTGGTTGGGTGTAGCACCACGCCTGTTGTGACGGGCGATCCCCCCCTTGTTGAGCGCGTCACCCCGCCCCCGACGCAACCCGCACCGCAGCCCTCGCCATTGCTCGGGCGCTGGTATGGGGCTGGCTGGTCAACGCTCGACATTCGAGGATCAGGCGACGGATTGCGATGGGAATGGAACTCTATATGGAACTCGTCAGGGACCTGGGGCTACCTCAGCGCGGACGGGACGGGCTCAGTCGCCGGGGACCAGGTGTCGTTGGTGGGGACTGGCTCCACGGCAGGGTGCGGAGGTGAACCGCAGTACACCTTCACGTTGAACTGGGATGGCCGGGCGCTACGGGGAACGATGACCTGGCCATGCAGCACCGTGCCGGTCGCCGTCGAGTTTAAGCAAGGACCGCAGGTTAGGCCCCTGTAACAACGGAGGCCCCGTCCCGACGCGCCGATGCGCACAGACCTAGGCGGGTGATGCCAGATCATCCCCATCAGGACGTGACCCCACGCTGTATGCACATCTTCCCGGCGCTTCCGCCTTGACGTACCAGCCGACCCCGCCTTACGCTGCCGCCGATGCCGAGCACGCCGACCGTGCCCGCTCTCGCTCCCGCCGAGCAGACAGCCTGTTACTCGCTCTGGCTCACGGTGCGTGTGCTCATCCGGGCCGCGCTCACGACACTCGGGGCCTCTACAAGCCGCCCCCTTGAGCTATCTCTACTTCCCCAACTTCGCGCTCCACCGTCGCCCGGCCTGATCCCCAGCGTAGACTCTCTTGATCGTGCCGAGGTCCAGCCCCGCCTGGTCCATGAGGTACTGTGTTGCCTTGCCTTCGGTGATCTCCCGGTTTCCCTGGAGGAAGCTATCGCTCAGGAGAATCTTCTCTTGGGAATCCGCCCTTTCCATCCAGACGTGGGAGATGGTCACGGGGCGTCGGCCGCGATTGGCGACGGTCACAGCAACGTACAACTTATCTGGCGAGTAGCCTGGCGCGTTCTGGACACGATAGCCGGGCCGCGCCCTCACAGCGACCCGGGCACGGTCCCGCCATGCATTGAGCGCACCGACCACCAAGCTTCCGGTCCCGACAATCGCCCCGTACCACGCAACTACTTCGGCGGTGATGGTGATGTTCATAGAGTCCACCTCCCGCTGAAATCTCTAGCACAGTAGGGACAGGTTGGGCTCCCCTCTCATCCATCGACGCTGGTAGACTCCCGGGCCGGGAGGTGCCGCCCATGCGCACGCTAGTCGCCCTTTCAATGGCTGCGTTGCTCACCGCTGCCTGTGGGAGCGCTGGCGGCACCGCCGGGCCTCTCGACATCGGGAGCGTCTGGTACAAGCATCCGACCACGGGGGACGTGAAGGAGTGTGGTGGCGGTTTCTATCCTGGGGTCCAGATTCGGCGCCACTCATGCGGCAAGGCGTTGATCGCCGTTGGGTACCGGGAGGTCGAGAAATGTCCGGTGGCTGCTCCTGGAGCGCTCTGTGTGACCGAGGAGGAAATGGCCCGAGCGGAGGCGGCGGAGAAGCGATAACCGATCTAGCCCCTAGGAGGTGAAAGCTAGCCTATGGCCACGCGGCGCATCCTACTCGCCCTGCTCTGCCTGCTATCTCTCACCACGTCGGCCTACGCGGAGTGTGCTTGGGTGTTGTGGGCACAACGAGGCTCCGCTCACAGGGATGACCGTCCGTTCGTGACGCGCTACGACCCGTCCGGTTGGGCACCAACTCGCGGCTTCACCAGCCAGAAGGCATGTGAGGAGGAGCAGGCTACACTGGACAGGAAGGAAGGAGAGAGGCAGCGCGAGCGGCGCAAGCTGGAACCGAAGCAAGAATCCTGGGGGGAGTGGTTGTATGTGTGCCTCCCCGACACCGTGGACCCGCGCGGACCGAAGGGGAAGTAAGTGAAGTAGTGAGTGGCCGCATGATTCCCTTGAAGTTCGAGGACAGTCGAATGAGGAGGAGACACGATGGCAGTGAATGAGGAACGGCTGTTCAACTATCGGCTGTATCACCTCGTTTACCACTGGGCTGCGTTCGTGGCGATCTCGGTGCTACTCCTTTCGGTTGGCGCACTGGTGTGCGTGTCTCCAGCCATCCGCTATAAGGGGTTCCTGTACTTCGCCAACATCCTAGGCGGCGCGGCATCACTGTTCGCGCTCCGTCGTGGCGACGAGACGCAGGGATTCTTGAAGCATCCCAGGAATCTCTTGCTCGGGGCACTTCTGACAGTCGTTATAGTCGTCATCAACCTGTTGATAATCAGCAACAGCCCCCATGCTCAACCTTGACCCTGGCGGCTGGGGGCCTCCACTGAGGAAGTCCGGGAGGTGCAGGTGAGGATGGGGAGGGTGTGGAGATAGGGCCCAGTATGGATACCGCCCTCTACTACACCCTCTCGACCATCGCCCAGACGTTGGCGGGGGCGCTCGCGGTCCTTGTAGCCGTCGTGGTTTTCCGACTGGCCGCACTAGACAAGACTCTGGACGCGGGTAGGGACGTTCTGCGCGGCCTTCCTGGCATACCCTACGAGGAAACTTGGCCTGTCTTGCGCGACAGAGGTTACCCAGCATTGGAGGCCCTGCTCGCAAGTCCCCCGTTTAACGTCCACATTGGTTCGACGGGCGGGCGAGAGTGTGCGAACGCTCACGACGCGTACAAAACATGGGGGCGCATCACGTGGCGCTTGGCCGCTGCGCTCGTCGCGACCGCCATCACCATAGCCCTCTGCTTCGTCGCTCTCCCATACACGCCGTCAGTCGCATCCTCAGGAAATGCCTGCCGGGTGCTCATCCCTGCTGTGGCCCTCGGGATCATCTGCCTCGGGCTATACGGCTGGCTCATCGCCGCGATGGTGCGGCGACCCGAGTAGCCCTGGGAAGAGGGGCCGTGGGCGCGGCCTCCGGGATTCTCCTGCTGTGGTGACCGGGGGCCCCGGAGACCCCCATTGCCCAGTCTGGATTTTCTCCCCCCAGCGGAGAGGAGTCCCATCGGTGCCCTGGAATCCAGGGCGACGGGCTGCTCCCGGCCCTGAGAACGGGCACACGCGCACCAGCAGGCCAAGCAGAGCAGGGGGGGGTGGAGAGGGGGCCCCGGTAGCCGGGCTCCTCAGCCTCAGCGAACCTGCCGAGGTGCGGCGAGCCTGACGCCTATCGTGGGCACGGCGACCGCGTGACCCGTGCGGGCCCTACCGCCCCACCGCGCGGCGGAAGAAGGGCACCCGTCGTCGAAGACCGCGAAGGGCCAGGACCTGACCGTGTACGTGTACGTACCCCCTGCGTGACACGCCCGAGCAGGGCCAGTCAGCGGGATTCCAGGCACTTGGTTGGTCTCAGGCCACGCGGGACCGACGCGGAACCGTGACCGCGCCCGAGAAGGGGAGACTCAGGGAGCGAAGGAGATTCCCGTGTCTGGCAGGCGAGTCACCCCGGGGGCACCACCAAGCCCGCCGCTTGCATCACTCCGGCGAGCACGGCCCCCAGGCGGCGCGGTCACGAAGGCGCACGCCCTGGGGTGTCGGCTCGAGCACGATCGGCTCCGGCAAGAGAGGGATCGAACCGGTCTTAGGATGGTGCATCATCAGCGTCTCCACCGGGCCCTAGGCTTGGTCGTCGATCCACTTCTTCGCCATCTCCAGGGAGTAGGTCTCCGCCGCTTCCTCCGACTCAAGAAGCACCTCGCCTGGAGCGGACAGGATCTGCTGGTGTAGCGTCCTGCTGCGGTAGATGGACACGATCGCCTTTGGCCGCCACCGCCTGCCTTCGGATTCGTACGACTGGACGTCAATGAAGTGGCCGCGATACTCGATGTCGGGAGCCCCGATCATGGAGCTATCCCTTCCGGGTTGTGAACCGTACGGACGCCCTTGAGCCTTCGAGCCATGGGTGCTGACGTTGATGTCCCGACGGGCCGAGTCGTCGCGCCCGGGGCCCTCGTGTTCTGCGTCGCCTACGGCGAACTGTTGCCCGATGGAGGTGTCCCCCGGTCCCTGAACCCGAGTCACGTGCGCCAGGTCCAGCGAGGCGAACTGCGGATGGAGTTTGCCTATGGACTGCGCCGCCCACTCGGACGAGCACGCGCGTTCCCAGCCGCAGGAGCAGATGACGAGCCAGAGCTTGGCGGTCACTCGATCACCTGATCCGCCCGCAGCAGGAGCGACGGCGGGATCGTCAGGCCCAGGGCCTTGGCGGTGTTGAGGTTGATGACCAGCTCGAACTTCGTCGGCTGCTCGACGGGCAGATCGGCCGGGGCCGTGCCTTTGAGGATCTTGTCCACGTACGCGGCCGCGCGTTGATGCCCCTCGGCGCTGCTGGTGCCGTATCCCATGAAGCCCCCCAACGCCACGGGATCCGCGTTGGTGAACACGCTCGGCAACCGATGCCTCGTCGCGAGAGCGACGATCCGCCGCCGCTCCGCGAACAGCATAGATGAAGAAAACGCCACGAGGGCGTCGGGACGCCGCCGCGCTAGCGCGGTGAATGCGGTGTCGAGGTCATCGGATCTCTGCACGTCCGTGAAGTGCAGCCGCAGTGACAGCGCCCGTGCCGCCGCGTGCGCGTTCTCCGTCATCTCCTTCATCGTGACCTCCGCGAATGCACCGGGATGCCGGAGCACGGCGACGTTCACCGCGCGCGGGAGCGCCGCCTTCAACAGCTCAAGGTGCTTCGGCACGAGGGCCGGGCCAAGGAAAGACGCGCCGGTCACGTTGCCGCCGGGCCGTCCGAGACTCGTCACGAGGCCGTCGTGCACTGGATCGCCCATCGCAGTGACGACGACGGGCACGGTGGTCGTCGCCTGCTTCGCGGCTCGCCCGGCCGGCGTGCCAACCGCGACGATCAGCTCGACCTTGAGACCGACGAGCTCCGCGGCTAGTTCAGCCAAGCGCTGATCGTTTCCGTCCGCGCCGCGGTACTCGACATGGATGGTCTGACCTTCGACGTAGCTGTGGCTCCTCAAGCCCTGCCTGAAAGCGTGCGCCGCCGCCTTCGTCTCGGGTGACTCGAGCGAGCCGAGAACGAGGAACCCGATGCGGGGCGCCTGCGCCGGCTGCGCCTGCGTGGCGACCGGCGCGGCGAGGAGACCACCCGCCAAGGTCCCAAGGAACGCTCGCCGATCCATCATTCGATCACCTGATCCGCCCGCTGCAGGAGCGACGGCGGGATCGCGAGGCCGAGCGCCTTCGCCGTCTTGAGGTTGATAACCAAGTCGAACTTGCTGGGCTGCTCGATCGGCAGATCGGCGGGCTTGGCGCCTTGGAGTTGACCCGGTTTCGTGGATATCCCATGGTTGGGGCAGAAAGGAAGGTCCACGATGCCGAAGAGCCATCGGCCGTACACGCCGGAGTTCCGGCAGCGGATCGTCGAACTGATCCGTAA
>Ga0187893_10011904_pt1 | contig 12491 bp, 12 predicted proteins | sample MA1701074metaG_FD_139574 | JGI IMG/M metagenome (GOLD analysis project Ga0187893, IMG submission 139574) | White microbial mat communities from a basaltic lava cave in the Kipuka Kanohina Cave System on the Island of Hawaii, USA - MA170107-4 metaG ...
ACGAATTCCGCTCGAATCTGGTCCATCGTCCTTGCCGGCGGCGAGGGGACACAGGTGCAGCCCTTGATCCATCGCTGGTTGGGGCGGCAAAAGCCGAAGCAGTTCTGTACGTTTGTCGGGACTCGATCCATGTTCCAGCACACGCTCGACCGAGCCGCTCGGGTGGCCCCGCCGGAGCGGACCATCGCCGTGATTGCGCGTCGGCACCGGCGGGAAGCGTGGGCTCAACTCGAAGGCCGGACGGTCGGGACGGTGCTGGTCCAGCCGTGGACCTGCGGCCTCGCCGCGGCGATCCTGTTGCCGCTGACCGATCTCCGGGTCCGCGACCCCCACGCAACCGTGGTCATTCAGCCGTCGGACCAGTTCGTCTATCCGGAGGATCGCTTCGTCGAGGCGATGCGACAGGCGGTGGAGATCGTGGAACGGGTCGGGGATCGCCTGGTGCTCCTCGGCGTCCCGCCGGACGGCCTGGAACTGGACTACGGATGGATCGAGCCGGGCCGTGATCTCCCCCGTACGCCACGCGGCTCCCGAATCAGGACCGTGCGCCGCTTCCAGGAAAAACCTACCGCCGCCGATGCCGACGCCCTGCTGGCTTCCGGCGCCCTCTGGAACACGCTGGTCTTGACGGGCAAGGTGGAAACGCTCTGGAGGCTTGCCTGGCGCTGCGTGCCCGACACCATGGCGCTGCTGGCGCGATATGCCGATGCGATCGCCACGAGCCGGGAGGGCAAGGTGCTGGAGGCGGTCTACCGCGCGATGCCGGACCGAAATTTTTCGCAGAGCGTGCTGGAGCGGGTGCCCCACCGGATCGCCGTGATGGAGATGGACAACGTGCTGTGGAGCGATTGGGGGAAGCCTTATCGCATCGCCAATACCCTGCGGCGTATCGCAAGAGATCCCGCTTTCCCTCTGGCCTGTCTCGGTCGTTCGCTGACCCCCACCACAACCCCCACCGGCGTCGCCTGACGGGCAGGCTCGGGGCAGGATCGTGCCCCCTTGACCTCTGCCGGTCACCTGCCCACAATCTGGCCGGCACCTCCCTCGCGGCTCGGCGCGATCTGCGACGGTTCGCGCACCAAGGGAAACGACGAATCCAGTTCACACTGGGAAGGAAAGGAGAACACGATGCGCACATTGGTGTCCGTCGGTCTGATCAGCGCGCTGCTCAGCGCCGGGACGGTCGCGGTCGCCGCTCCGGAAAAGGACCCGTTGAAGTCGCGCGTGCCTGAGAACCAACGGGAGGCGGCAAAGAAACTGTCCACCCCGCTCAAGGCCACCACAGAGGTTGTGGCCGAAGGCAAGACGTTGTACGAAGGCAAAGGCGCCTGTTTCAACTGTCATGGGAAAAGCGGCAAGGGAGACGGCCCTGCAGCGGCCGCGCTCGACCCGGGCCCGCGCGACCTCACGAACTGCCAATTCCAGAGCAAGCGATCGGACGGCGAATTGCTCTGGGTGATCAAGAACGGGATCCCAGGGACCGGGATGGTGTCGCTGAGTCCGGCTGCGGTCACCGAAGAAGAGGCGTGGAAAACGATCGCCTACATCAGGAGTTTCTGCGCGAAGGGAAAGTGAACGGGTCCTCCGCCCCGTGCTGGGCGCGTGCGTGTGGACGCTCGCTGCGATCGGCGAATGCGCGTCCGTGACACCCGGTTGTTCGCCCATCGGTAACGTCGCGACCCAGCAAGAGGCGTCGAATCTCCGGTTCCACTCTCGCCGAGAGGCGGCCGATCGCACCGCGGTGTTCGCGCGGGTCTCCCCCGAGCAAAAGCTGCGGTTGGTGGAAGCGCTGCGGGCGCGAGATCACGTCGTGGCGATGACCGGCGACGGCGTGAACGATGCGGCGGCCGCCACGCGATCCCGGCCAGCCGATTCTGACCGGCGTGCTGATCGAACGGACCTTCCTCGTGTCGTTCCTGATGCTGGCCGGCGCCTACGGCGTGTTTCTCTGGGAACGGCAGCGTGCGGATTCCATCGAGGCGGCCCACACCGCGGCGGTCAATGTCTTCGTCATGGTGGAGTTGTTCTATCTGTTCAACTGCCGGTCGCTCCACCATACGATGTTTCACATCGGCGTCTTCAGCAACTCATGGATCTGGCGGGGCGTGTCGGCGATGGTCGGGCTGCAACTGCTGCTGACCTATGCGCCGACCATGAACCGTTTGTTCCATACCGGGCCGAGCGACGGGGCCGCGTGGATGCTGATACTGGCGACCGCCCTCGTAGTCTATCTGGTCGTCGGTGGAGAAAAATGGCTGAGGCGATGGTGGCGGGCGGGACGGATACAACGCGAGGTGAACGGATGAATGCTTCAACTGTGAGCACTTCTGATCAGATTCCAGACTGTCAGCTGGTATAGATACAAGCGGGATTTACACCCGCATGGGCTTGTGTGTACGTTTAGCGTGCATTTTTCATGACGGTTCGTCGTGAAACGGGCGTTCAGCCTATTACGTGAAGGGAGGTGCTCGATGGGTCTGAAGGAAGCGTACCATGACAAAATGGAAGCTCAACTGAGGGAATGGAGCGCCAAAATCGATCTGCTGAAGGCCAAGGCCGATATGGCGGAAGCCGGCGCCAAGATCGAGTACTACCAGCAGATAGACGGCGTGCGGGCCAAGGCTGAAGCAGCGCGGGCCAAACTGAATGAACTGAAGGCCTCGAGCGAAGGGGCCTGGGAGTCGCTCAAGGGTGGCGTGGAGAGCGCCTGGACCGATCTCAAGACCTCGGTCGAGGGGGCTATCTCCAAGTTCAAATAGCAGGCGCTGTCGAACCAACGCCGGTGTCTCTACAGTGCGGCGCGGCGAGCGCATCCTCCTCAAAACTCGAACCTCTCCTCGGTGCCGGAAGACGAACGCCTTTCTCAGGGACTTCGTCTCTATCGGAGAAGACCCCGCCCGCTGACCGGCCGGGCGCGGTGTCCGGACGGTCGGGATTGATCAGAGGACCGGCCACCACTCGCAAGCAGGAGGTTTCTCTATGATTACAAGAAGAATCGGCGCAGATGTTTTGTGGGTCAGGCCTTGGAGCCTCGTCATGGTTCCAATCCTGGCGTTCCTGGCCCTGGTCCTCGGCCCCTCCGATCTGGTGCGCCCTGCCTCGGCCATGGAAGAACCGCGCATCGAGATTACCATCCGGGACTTCAGCTACGTGCGCACCAAGATGCAGCCGATTCGCGCGGGAGTGCCGATGGTGTTTGTCGTCCACAATGAGGACTCCGTCCGGCATGGGTTCATCTCGCCCCTGTTTCCTGGGCTCCGCGTCCATGGAGAAGGCGACGGCATCGCGATATTCGGGAAAGGGATCGAGGGTTTTCACCTCGACCCCGGCAAGACCGCGGCGATCCGCCTGACGCCGGACAAACAGGGAAAGATCACGTTCCGATGCGATCTGCACCCGGAAGTGCAAGGGGAATTGTACTTGCTCGACGTGCCGGTCGGATGATCCCTGGATAAGCTTGTTGCGTTGGGAACTGCGGCGGTGCGGCATAGGGCCATGACGGGGAGGTGACCTATGATCGGACAGTCCGTGAAGCTCACGAGCATCCGCGGGATCGCGGTCGGCATTCACTACTCGTGGTTCATCATCTTTTTTCTCATCACCTTTTCCCTCACCGCCCGCTTTTCGGCCCAACACCCTCAGTGGACGCTCTTCGAGCATTATGCGGTCGCGATCGGGACGAGCCTGCTGTTTTTCACCTCGATCCTTTTCCATGAGCTGGCGCACAGCTTCGTGGCCCTGGCCAAGGGGATTCCGGTGCGGGCGATTACGCGCTTTATGTTCGGCGGCGTCGCGCAGATCGGACGGGAACCGGACCGACCCATGACGGAATTCCAAATCGCGGTCGCCGGGGGAGACGCTCGATCAGACGGCGAGTATCGAGCGGCGACGCCGGACGACCGGGACACACCCATCAGGAGGATGAGGGAATGGCCGTGACGCAATCTGCCCAGAAGGTGCTTCATCGGACCGACGGGTATCTGCCGATTGAAGATTACGGCCTTGTCGGAGACGGAGCCACGGCGGCCCTCATCGGGCGTGACGGCAGTGTAGCCTGGCTGTGCCTCCCGCGGTTCGATTCGCCGCCGTTGTTCTGCAGCGTGCTCGACCATGCGCGAGGGGGAGCGTTCAGGATCGCTCCCGACGACCTGCGCGAATCCCAGCAATATTATGAGCCGGACAACGCCGTGTTGGTGACGGAGATGCAGAGTCTGACCGGACGCCTGCGCGTCACGGATCTCTGTCCCGTCGTCTTCGGCGCCGATCTGTCCGAAGACGTTCCGGCGACGCGGCGGGAGCTGCTCCGAAGCGCGACGGCGTTGGAGGGGACGGTACGCCTGCAGATCGAGATCGAACCGCGTGGCGGAGCGGAGGCGGAGCCGCGCGACGGGGGACTCCGGATCCGTTGCCAGGCTCAGCCGGATCTTTGCCTGCACCTTCATTCTACCGTTCCGCTGACCGGACTTCGCACGTCGGTGACATTGACGGCCGGGCAATCGGTTCATCTGCTGCTCTGTTGGCGGGTATCCCATGCTCATCCTTCGACCTTCAACCCCAAGCAACTCTACGAGGATACGGTCGCGGTCTGGCGGCGCTGGATGCGGCATCTCGATTACCGTGGCCCCCAGGAAGCGCTGGTCCGCCGTTCTGCGATCACGCTCAAGCTGCTCGATCACTTCGAGAACGGCGCGATCGTGGCCGCCCCGACCTCCTCGCTGCCGGAGCTGATCGGCGGGTCCCGCAACTGGGACTATCGCTACGCATGGGTGCGGGATGCGGCCCTCTCCGTCTACGCGCTCCATCGTGTCGGTCTTTCGCACGAAGCCGCCGGGTTTCTGGCCTGGGTGCTGGATGCCGTAGAACGAGACGGCCGGCCGCATGTCATGTACGACCTCGACGGGCGGATGCCTCCGGAAGAGCGGGCCGATGCCGACCTGGAAGGCTACCGGCGTTCCAGGCCGGTTCGCTGGGGCAACGCCGCGGCGGGTCAGCATCAGCAAGACGTCTACGGCGAAATCCTGGACTGCGCGCACCAATGGGTCGCGCATCACGGATCCATTCCCGGCGCGCTCTGGGAGCGGCTCCGGAAACTGGCGGATGCCGCGGCTCGGGACTGGCGCAAACCGGACCACGGGATCTGGGAAGTCCGCACGAGGGCGAGGCCCTTCACCTATTCGACCGCCATGTGCCAGGTGGCGTTGGACCGCGCAGCCAGGATGGCGGAGCGGTTCTCACTCCCTGGGCCTCGTGAGAAATGGCAATGCACGGCCGACGACATTGGCCAGGCGATTCTGAAAGAAGCCTGGGACCAGAAACTACAGTCCTTGACGGAGCACTTGGGCGGGGGCGGGTTGGACGCAAGTCTGCTGGCGCTGCCGCTGCGAAGAGTCGTGAAGGCGGACCATCCCAAAATGGTCGCGACGACCCGCGCGATCGCCGAGCGATTGGGCGCGGGGCATGGGCTGCTGTACCGGTATCTGCCGGACGAATCGCCCGATGGAGTTGCCGGGCACGAGGGGGCGTTTGTCCTGTGCAGCTTCTGGCTCGTGGACAACCTGGCCCACCAGGGACGGCTCGACGACGCGCTGGAGTTGTACGACTCTCTCTGCTCGAGAGCGGGAACGCTTGGACTCCTCCCGGAGGAAATTGATCCCTCGACCGGCGCCTTCCTCGGCAACTATCCGCAGGCTTTCAGCCACATCGGGGTGATCGCCAGCGGAGTGAGTCTGGCGCGGCTGTTGAAAAACTCAGGTAGGACCCTTTGAACATCGTTCGACGGCGCAGACGATGATGGAATCGTCAGGATCTCAAGAAGAGCCGCTTATCCAGCCGATGATGGAGCCCTTTCAGAAGTTCATTCATGCCCAGTCTACCGGCGGCGTGCTGCTCTTGGCCGCCACCGTCGCGGCGATGCTCTGGGCGAATTCGCCCTGGGCCGAGTCCTATGCGGCTTTTTGGAACACACCCGTGAGTCTGGTGGTGGGGTCTCACGCATTGACGGAAACGTTGCTGGAGTGGATCAACGACGGGCTGATGGCGATGTTCTTTTTTGTCATCGGATTGGAGATCAAGCGGGAAATCCTGGTCGGAGAGTTGTCGTCGTTTCGACAAGCCGTCCTCCCGCTCACGGCGGCGTTGGGCGGAGCGATACTTCCGGCAGCGCTCTACTCGGCCCTGAATACGACCGGACCCGGCGCTCGGGGATGGGGCATTCCGATGGCAACGGACATTGCCTTCGCGCTCGGAATCCTTGCCTTGCTCGGCAGCCGGGTTCCGTTGGCCTTAAAAGTCTTCTTGACCGCGCTGGCCATCGCCGACGATCTCATGGCGGTCCTGATCATCGCGCTATTTTACACGTCGACGATTTCCTGGCTGAGCCTTGGGCTTGGCGCTGTCTTCCTCGCGCTTCTGATCGCGGCGAACCTCGCGGGCCTGCGACATCCGCTGGTGTACTCAGTCCTGGGGATCGGCGGTTTGTGGCTGGCGTTCCTCTTGTCAGGCGTGCATGCCACAATCGCGGGCGTGATTGCCGCGATGACGATTCCCGCCCGGACGCGACTGACCGGACGCCAATTCCTTGCAAGAGGCAAGAACCTCCTCGAACGGTTTGAGAAGGCACTGTCTCCCGTGAAGCCCCAATTGGGCAACCTGGAACGGCATCAAATTGCCAAACATATGAAAACCGCTGTGCAGCATGTGGAAACCCCTTTGCAGCAATTGGAGCACGCGCTTCATCCATGGGTGACGGTCGTCGTCATGCCGGTGTTCGCCCTGGCCAACGCCGGGATCACGCTCGACGCGGACATCGGAGCGATGCTGATCAATCCCGTGGCAATGGGGGTCATCCTGGGTTTGCTCGTGGGAAAGCCCGTCGGCATCGTTCTCTCGTCCTGGCTCGCGATTCGAGGAGGCTTTGCCGCCTTGCCCAACGGTGCGTCCTGGCCTCACCTCTGGGCCGTGGGGTGTCTCGCGGGGATTGGATTCACGATGTCCCTCTTTATCACCGGATTGGCCTTTACCCAGGAGCCCTCGTTGACGTCGGCCAAGGTGGGCATCCTGGTCGCCTCGACGACGGCGGGGGCCATCGGCTGGTTGTATCTGAAACGCATTCGACAAGAATAAGGAGGAACGAGTATGCCACTGATCCAAGTCCAAGATCGCGCATTGTTGACCGCTACGGAGGTGGCGCTGATTGAATCGAGCGAGCCCTCACGGATCAGGGCCTACACACCCGCGCAATTGAACGATCGGATCGCGCGAGCGAGAAGGTTGTGGGATAAGTATCGCGGCCTCTGCCGCCGGCAACAGCGGAGAACGAAGAAGAGTCCGCAAGGGGGCCGTGCTCAACCGATCTCCAGCCTGCGCACCGAGCGCAAAGCGCAGGTTTTCGCCGGCGCCCTCGAGCGGTTTGCGCAGCGCCTTACGAAGCTGACAAGGGAGGAGCGTCGCAGGCCTCGTTCGCAGGCGACGCCGATCCCCAAGAGTCCCCGTCGTCCGGTCGCGCAACGCGAAGCGACGCGCAGGAAGAAACAACAGCGTGAGGCGGCGAATGAAGCCGCGCTGGCGCCGCGCATCGCGCGGCAATTCCAGAAGTCAACAATGCGCGCGATCCAAGGGCACATCAGCGCCGGTGGAAAGCGTCGCCAGGGCAAACGCGATGCCCGATGACGAGCCGCCCGGCTCGCTCGGAAGGGCGATATATGTAGACGGGAGGATGACGATGACTGATCAGGAACTGGTCAACCGTCCGTTGGTCAAAGCCTGGCTCTGGTGGTCGCTGATCTGGCTGACCTTCTTTCCGATCGTCGGGGTGGTGGTCTCGATCAAATTCCACAACCCCGGATTTCTCGATGGAATTTCCTGGTTGACGTTCGGTCGGCTGCGGCCGATTCATGTCAACGGCGTCATCTTCGGATCATTCTCCACGGTGTTCCTCGGTCTGCTCTATTACATCGTGCCGCGTCTTTGCGGCGTGCGCATGTACAAGGAGGAATGGGGGTGGTGGCTGCTCTGGGCGTGGAACGCGTTCCTGATTTTCGGCACCGCGTCGTTTCTGTTCGCGGTCAATATGGGGCTCGAAGCCGGAGAGTTCGAATGGCCGTTCAATCTTCTGCGCTTCGTCATTCTCGGCCTGATCAGCGTGCAGGTCTTGGGGACCGTCTTCCGCCGGACCGAGCGGCGTTTCTATGTCGCCATGTGGTACACGACCGCCGCTCTCATCTGGACGATCATGAACCTGATCCTCGGCAATGTGCTGCTGACCTATGCGGAAGACATCGCAGGAGTGAACAGCGCGGCCATGCACGGCCTCTACATCCATTATATTGTCGGTCTCTGGATCACCCCCGCCGGTCTGGCGTTGGTGTACTACTTCCTGCCGCTTAGCGCCAAGAACGCACTCTATAGCCACAAGCTCTCGCTCCTGGGATTCTGGGGACTGGCCTTTTTTTATCCGTTCGTCGGGACCCATCACTATCTCTATAGTCCGATTCCGCACTGGACTCAGACGATCTCGATCGTCACCAGCCTGCTGCTCATTATCCCGGTCTGGACGGTCGTGGTGAATTTCTTCGGGACGATGTTGGGTCGCTGGGGCGCTGTGGCGGGCGGAGGCGGGGCCGACAACTACGCCGCCAAGTTTCTGATGATGGGGGCGGTCTATTATCTTCTCGGTTGCTTTCAAGGCTCGGTCCAGGCGCTGCGTCGGGTTCAAGAGCTGACACACTTCAATGATTTCGTGATCGCCCATTCCCATCTCACCGTGTTCGGCACCTTCGTCGTTTGGGCGGTCGGCTCCGCCTATTACGTCTGGCCGCGCGTCACCGGCCGGAAGCTCTGGAGCGACAAACTGGCGAGTTGGCATCTCTGGCTGACCATCGGCGGCTTCACCGTGATGGCGGTGGGGCTGTCGGCTCAAGGGTTCGTGCAGGGTTCGATGCTCGAGTACGGGGCCAATTTCGTGGACACGGTGAAGGAGATGAAGCCCTGGTGGGTAGCGCGGACGGTGGGCGGGGTGGCGATGGATGTGGCGCTGCTCCTGATGGTCGTCAATTTCTACAAAACCGCGCGGGAGGGAGAGCCGTTGGAGCAGGAGGTGTTTGAGGCCGCTCGGCCGGCCGATACGCCGATCCAGGTCGTCGCCACAAGAAGCTGGATCGAAAGCCCCTCCACGGTCTTCCTGGTCGCGGGCTTCGGTTTCTTTTTCATCGCCGTCGGCGTGCAGGGCGTCACCCCCTGGTTGACGGCTGAAACGCGCACGGCGACCGTCGAGGATACCGTCACGAAATCGGCGATCCAGGTGGCGGACTATACGCCCGAAGAGCTGAAGGGCCGGCGCGTCTATATCCGCGAGGGTTGCTGGTACTGTCACTCGCAATATGTGCGTCCCGTGACCGGGGAGTCGTTCCGCTGGGGACCGGTGTCTCAGGCCGGCGAGTATGCCCATGACCGGCCGCACCTGTTCAGCACCCGCCGCATTGGCCCGGACCTGACCAGGGTCGGGCGCAAATATGGAGACGATTGGCACGCCGCCCACCATTGGAATCCGCGCGAAGTCGTGCCGGATTCCATCATGCCGACCTTTCCCTGGCTCTACGAACCGGCGAAAGACGGGGGAGCGCCGGAGTTGAACGCGGACGGCAGAGCCATGGTCGCATACCTGCAAAAACTCGGGACCGGCATCGGCGATTGGCGTGAAGGATTTGCCGCCACGCAGACGGCGGCGGGACAGGTGCTGAATGCCAGCCCACAATCTCTGGATGATCTCCTCGCGCTGGGGAAGACGGTCTATGAACGCCGTTGCGTCGGGTGCCATGGAGTCAAGGGCGACGGAACGGGCGCATCCGCGCGCTTCATGACTCCGCGCCCGCGCGATTTCACGAAGGGGATCTTCAAGTTCCGGTCGACCCCCGGCAAGGACTCCTTGCCGACCGACATCGATCTCTACAGCACGATTACACACGGGCTGTGGGGCACGTCAATGCCCGCCTGGCAGGAAATTTCAGACCACGAGCGGCAGGCCGTCGTGCAGTACATCAAGACGTTCTCCGACCGATGGATGACGGAAACGGTGGCGCCGCCGATCACGATTGCTGCGGAGCCCGCGGTCACGGCGGCTTCTTTGGCGAGGGGCAAAGCGTTGTTCATGGCGTACTGCATGCTCTGTCACGGCGCTGAGGGGAAAGGGGACGGGCCGATGGCGCCGATTCTGAAAGATGTGTGGGGGCAGAAGTTGAAGCCGGCGAATTTTACTCTGGCGGCGGGCCTGTCCGGAGGCGTGAAACTCGGTCATAACGGAGAACATCTGTTTAAGACCGCTACAACGGGAGTCGGAGGAACGCCCATGCCCGTGTTCGGTGAACAACTGAAAGCGGAGGAGATTTGGGATATCGTCCACTATGTACTATCGCTACGTGTGAACGCTCACGAAGCGGAACTTGTCGCGGCCGGCTTGAAGGAGGCGGATCGGGAGCAGGCCCGATCGCGCATCTGGGCCGCGCTCTCGACCGCCGCCAGGCGAGGCGATCTGGACCAAGAGTTGATGACGGCCGAGTCCGGCCATGAAAGGAGCGGATCATGAGCGACCGACATGCGACCGAGGCCGCCCCCGACACCCCGGCGCCCGAGCAGCCGGAGGCGTCGGAGGAGACCCAACCCTATCTGTATCGGCATGCCGGGATCACAGAGCGTGACGGACACATCCCTTTCTGGTTGATCTTGGTGGTGGTGGGTCTGCTCCTCTGGAGCGTGTACTACGCGATCCGCTTCTGGAGCCCAGGCTGACGTGCACGGGTCACCGAGCCCCTTGTAAAGATGAACTTCATGACCCACACCCTGATTCATCATGGAGGTATGCACTATGACCAGCGCGTCGGTCCAAGATCTCATGCCATTGCTCCTCAGCGCGTCAACGACCGCCGGCCTCAGCGCTGTGCGCATCGCGGTCATTGTCCTGCTGGGGTGGCTCGCGATCCGTTTCGCGCGAATCGGGCTTCGACATCTCGAGACGGTCCTGATCAAGGCCGGTGAGCGTACGGACGCCGTTCCCGGGACGGCCAGAAAGCGCGCGACCACCTTGACGGGAATACTCCGGACGATCGCGCTTACCTTCGTCTGGGCCGTCGTCATCGTGGAGACGCTGGACCAGGTCGGTCTGGACATCCGGCCGGTGCTGGCCGGCGCGGGCATCATCGGTCTGGCCGTCGGCTTCGGCGCCCAGAACCTCATCCGCGATCTCATCAGCGGCTTCTTCATCATCCTCGAAGACCAGGTCCGGCTGGGCGACATCGCGGTCATCAATGGGACCGGGGGCCTAGTCGAAGCGATCACGTTCCGGACCATCACCCTGCGGGACTTCGGTCAAGTCGTCCATGTCTTCCCCAACGGCACCATCACCACGCTGTCCAACATGACCAAAGGCTGGTCGGCCTTCGTCCTCGACATGGGTGTCGCCTACAAGGAAGACACCGACCGCGTGGCGGAGGTGATGAAGCAGGTGGGGAGGACCTGCGGCAGGACCCGCAGTTCGGCGAGAAGATGCTCGAGCCGCTGGAAGTGATCGGGGTGGACAATTTTGCCGATTCCGCGGTGGTCATCCGGGTGAGGATCAAGACCAGGCCCAACGAGCAATGGAACGTGGGCCGCGAGTACCGGCGCCGGCTGAAGAAGGCCTTCGATACCCGGCACATCGAGATTCCGTTCCCGCACCGGTCGCTGTACGTGGGTGCAGCCTGCGGCCCGCTCAAAGTAGAAGTCCTGGGGGGGATCAGCGTGGCGAAGGTCTGAGCTGCACGGCCGGAGAGGAATCGGCCGTCTCGCTCTGCGGTCTCCTCGGGACAAAGTTACCTACTCCTGGACAATCCGTCTCGATCTCAGGACCGGCTTGACCCACTGATCTTCCAGATGCCCCATCGTATCCCGTCGGATTATCAAGCCTCTGCTTTTATGAGCCCGCTCTAATTTTCCCTGGCTCAAAGCTTGCTCTATCCGCTTGTGAGAAGAGTGACAGGCACAAGGAGAAGCGGTGCCGCCGGAAGCCATGCCGGGGGTGGGGCTATCGTGGCGGAGGAAAGGAGTCAGAAGATGAGAATCGCGCAGGTTTCGCCGCTCTGGGAAAGCGTTCCTCCCAAGCTGTACGGGGGCACGGAACGGATCGTCTCCTATATCACCGAGGAACTGGTTCGCCTCGGCCATGAGGTCACCCTGCTCGCGAGCGGGGATTCGCTCACGGCCGCGAAGCTGGAACCCGTCTGCCCGCAGGCGCTAAGGCTGAATACCGGCATCTTCAATCGTGACGCCCCTCAAGTACTGATGTTGGAGCGCGCGTTCGGCTCGGGTCGAGAGTTCGATCTCATTCATTCACACCTGGACTTCGCCGGGTTCCCCCTGGCGCGGCGCTGCCCCGTGCCGGTCCTCACGACGTTGCACGGGCGCCTCGATCTGCCGGAGCTCGACGCTGTGTATCGCGAGTTCCTCGAAATGCCGTTGGTCTC
>Ga0187893_10011905_pt1 | contig 12491 bp, 13 predicted proteins | sample MA1701074metaG_FD_139574 | JGI IMG/M metagenome (GOLD analysis project Ga0187893, IMG submission 139574) | White microbial mat communities from a basaltic lava cave in the Kipuka Kanohina Cave System on the Island of Hawaii, USA - MA170107-4 metaG ...
CCCTTGGTGGGCCGGCTCTCCCTCAGCGGTGGTCGCCCGTGCCGCGCGCCCCGCGCCACGGGCTCCGTCCTCCTTTCACTCTCTCCGCGCTCCCGACCCCCCGTGCGGCGGCGCTACATACGAACACTTGTTTCCCCTCTCCTGAACCTCTTTTCAAGAACTGAATCCCGCTTTGTCTCTATACAACCGGATACTCCGCCGCAAACCTTTCCTCCACGGATCTTGGTCGGTACCCTCGTACGCGCATGACTTCCCTACCGATTCTCGAAGCCACCTGCTGGGGCTCTACGCACACCTCCCAGTCGATACGCCTCCGCCGGATCGTTAGCCTGAAGGACTTGAAGAAGAAAATCAGAATCGAGATCAAACCCCTCAGATCCCGTTCGCTCGCTGCGATATTGCTCCCCGTCAACATGTGTCCAACGTCCTCTCCGATTCCGTCGGCCTGAAGGACCTCCCGACCTGCATCTCGATCCCCCAACTTGTTCGCCCTCCCTCTAGCCAACCGCAGCACCTTCCCGCAAATGTCCATTGCGGCGCTCCTTGGAACGCCGTCCCTAAAACCAGCGAATTCGCACCGTTCCAACAACATCCAGTCCAGGCCGACGTCAACGTCTCCCAGTCCTATCTCCTCCAAGTGCGTATCCTCCAAGCCCGGCTCCACCACCAACAAAACTGTTGCCCCAGCTTCGCGCGTCAAGTCTGCAAAGACAGCATCGGGTCTCATCCTCAAGTAGGAGCGCGAGACGTAGAAACGCGACTGGAAGGAGAAGCCCTTGAGTCCCGATAGTGTCAGGTCAGGCCATCTTTTCTGGAGGCGTTCCAATGTGCTCGTCCTTGTCGGCCCGTCCGCGACCAAGAGGGGCGGACCGAACCCCCTCCACACCTGCTGCATCGCCTCGGCGCCCAAGATTTCGACATACCACCTGTTGCCGATCTTCCGGGGAGGAAGTACATAGAGCCGGAGATCCTCGGGCTCGCTGATCTTCGCGAATTCACAAATATGCCGCCCGTAAGGGTTGCGCTTCCATTGCGTCCACGGCTTCCTCAGGACGCGGTCCGGACGATCAATGTATGCTGGGTGAGGCATTCTGTTGAGGCTAGAGTGCAACCCAACGAGATTTGCCCAAGCTGCGTTCTCCGTTAGGATATCCCGCACATCCGTCCCCAGCGCTGTGAGTTCATACTTGTCAGTGACACGATCATACCTTAGTCTCAAGATTCCGAGATCACAGAGTTCACCGAACTCCCGTGGCGCTCGACCCTCAGGATAACGGGGATAACTGACCGGAGCCAATGGGTCCGATTTCCACTTTTTTCTGATGCTGACTACATTGGTTTTCTTGAAATATCGAGCTAGGCAATCCTGGAGCCTTCTTGGAATCCTTTCCGCCTTCCTCAAGCAATAGTAGAGGTGCGCCGCGAAAGTAGTATGGAAGATTTCGCTAGAGGCATCGCTCGACAGACGTGAATCGGACTCTTCGGAAAGCAGCTTTTGGAGGACTCTGCGTAGGTATCGAGGCACCTGATCGTATACACGACTGGCCCAATCCAGCTGTCCGATCGGGTTGATGCCGACTAAAATCTCGTGGCACACCTTGCCAAGTTGGAACAGATCGGATCGCTCCAGCTTCGCATATCGGCTTTCCGGTGTGGGGTAGGCGCCCGGGTTCGTTGCAAGAGCGAATTGTTCAGGAGTCAGATAGAAACGCGGGTGTTGGAAGGGGTCGGTCTTTTCAGAGTAGAGATCAGCAGGGTGAGCTGTCCGTTCGACTATGGCCACTCCCAGGTCCGAGACTTTGAGTACATGGTTCCGATCGACGAGGATGTTCGCCGGCTTGAGGTCTCGATGGATTGTGTGGCCGCGGAGGTTCAAATACGCAATGGCATCGGACAATTGAGCGCAGTAAGAATACCTCCGAAGAAGTCCCGGCGATTTCTTGAGCACATCCCCCAAAGTGGCAGGCAAATACTCAATCACCGCGAAGGGCACATCGATACCCTTGAGTCGCTTCGTTCCGCGATCCATGGCGTGAAGGATATTGCAGTGGATGACCGAACGAAGCTTCTTGAACTCGTTCTTGAACCGCGTGCATTCAGATCGCCACTTCCGAGAGCTGAGAGGATCACGTGGGGAGAACAGCTTCACGGCTACGGGCCCTCTAGTCCCGATTTTCTCGGCACGGTAGACGAGCCCCTGTGCTCCCCCTCTACGCCTTTTCAGGATGCGGTAGCTTCCTTGTTGTCCCGAGAGCAGCGTGCCCGGCTTCAGGCTCGGTCTTTCGTACTTCTTAGGTGCCATGTCGGCAACTCGCTGCTATACCTCTGGCGGAAATTAAGTCGATGAGGCCTATTTACTTGACTCAACTAGTCGCCAGATGTTGTGGTACGGCGACTCGACTTGCCACATGATATTGGGGTTAGTTGAGTAAAGTAAATACCCCCAAAGTCGATTATCCTCGGTATCGAGCCTGCGCACTCATTTCGTGGCCCAGGTGCGGTAGACGTGGCGGACGGAGCTTTTCATCTAACTCCCTGGCGTCCCGGCAGGTTGTTTGCCCTCAAAAACTCTTGGGGGTCAATGAACGCGGAGAAGAAAAGGGGCTTGCCACTGAAGGCCAATGGCGAGACAGGACCTACAGCCATGAAGGGGAACTCTTGCAGATCGCGCCTCGGAAAACTTTGTGGGTCGCGGAACGACTGGTAAAGCTCCATGGCACGGTCATCTCCGCCAGCAAATTCCCGAAGTTTGTGGAACTCGTCACCAAGCGCCAAGCCAAACCCAAAGAATTCGATACGCAGTTGCTGGAGTATCTCCCTGTCGATTCCACCGAGGGTCTGACTGATGAAAAACCAACCTACCCCGTACTTGCGGGTCTCTCGAACAGCTTGCCGCAAGAGGGTGCGCAGTCTCCGACCCTCTGGATCACCCTCGTCGATCGGCCCACTGGGGGCATGTCGGTGGGCTTCATCTAGGAGGACCAAAACATTCGCGCTCTCACGGGTGCTGAGCGTTCGCGTTGCGAAATCCACCAGCAATCCGAGAAGCTTGGCCAGAAGCCGCTTCTGCAAACCCTCCGTCCAAAACTTTCGGTTGCCCTGTTGAGAAATATCTATGACGACCGCAGGCCTGATGGCGGTGGTCCCATCCTGCCCAACGACTAGCAGGTCTTGAATGATGCCATAAAGGGTACGCCGTCCTGGGCCAGGGACGAAGAGGGACGCTAACGGTTGCCATGAGCCTCTGAAGACCGCCTGTAGGCGAGCATTGTCCTGAAGTATCCCCTGCACAAACGTCACGAACTGTTGCCTCCGGCCAGCCGTTGCGTACACGAGCTGGGCATTTGCGTTCGTTGTAACCGCAGCGAGCGCCGACCGTAGGGCATCTTCACTAGCGAGCTGGTCAAGCCTATACTTGCCCTCCAAGGCATCGCAGATCACCGAAGCGGCCTGCGTGGCGTTGTTGACCGAGGCCACAGGTATGCCCAACTGTACGGTAAATTCTAGTGCCACCAGAAGCTCCTCGAAGGTGTCCCACTCATCGAGCTGGAGGTTCTCGATTCGATAGCGTTGCACCGGTCGACCCATTGCCCGAAGAACCTCATCCATGGGAAGCCCCTGCTGTCCCACGCGGGTTCCTGACAATTCGAGTGAGAACTCCCCCTGGGGGTCGATGACTAAAATGCCCATCTGCTGGTGACGCGCGTATCCGAGAAGAATCATCTTCGCGAGGCCGGACTTGCCGGACCCAGTCTTACCGAATACCCCACCATGATAAGCCTCGCCGGCCCCTCCAGGTCCGCTACCGAAGTGCTTCAACCACATGGGGAACAGCACATCATTTGCGTAGGCCCGGCCCAGATAGAAAATCTCGCTCAGGTAGCTCGATAGGAGGCTATCAAGAAGTGCCTGATCCACGCGGCACACCCTCGTGCCGGTTGGTGGAACCATTCCCAGAACGTCAGGCTCCGAGTGGCCGTCTCGAAGCGAGAACGTCGCCCCAACGGCTAGCGTGGCTGTCCTGGTATCCTGCCGATTGGTGATTGGGGGAATTTCCCCGGTCCTCTTAACAAGGTTCCGGAATACGGAGTCCTCATGCCAGCGGTTCTGCAACTTGATCGACACCACTTGACCCACGCTGGTAATTGGCACACCGCTCTGGGTCGCGTTGAACGCGACAAGAGCACCCAAAAGACGCTCTTCTGTTGCCTCTTGTAGGATGTCCAACGTCAGCTCCGCACTGGTAGACGGACTTCCCACAACCGCGACGTCCAGATTTCTCCCGTTTGGCATCAGACACCTCCTCGCCCGCCTTCCGTGCGGTAGTTCTGCAAGCACAGCATCGTGAGTTCTATGTCCACACCGCGATCAGCTACGTGCTGTGCGACTGTCTGCTCGATAACGGAAACACCCGATCCCAGGCTCTTCACCATCCGGTCGGCCAGAAACAGCGGGTAGGGCTCCACCACGGCAGGGGAGAAAAACTGGCGGGCGATTCCTTCGAGTGCGATTGAAAGTCGCGTCATACTGTTGGCCACAGCGCCTGGGACCTCCAACCGCAGGGCCGGGACCCAGCCGAAGGGCCGGTAGTAGATGGCACGACTGACCCGCATGGCCTCTTTTATGGCTCGCTGGTCGTCTCTGGAACAGAAGTCAAGAGGAAGGTGATACTTTTCCAGTTCTCCATGCGGAGCTTCGTCATAGATACGCAGGGGGATCGTGTACTCGCCGGGTTCCAAAATCAAAGTTGCGAGAGTTCGACCATCGATACCGTCCGCTGGTTGAAGTCCACCGACCGTGACGAGCTCGTTCCGTGAAGTAAACTTCGGAACAGCGACAACCCGGTCGCTAAGCATGAGGCTAAGCAGGCGTTGGAAGATGACCTGTTCCTGCCACCGCCGACGCAGCTCATCTCCGAGCATCTGCGGGACCCCATCCACGTTGGTCAGGCCCTGGTTGAGATAGATGATGAGCGAGGCGAACGCGCCGTCCAGAAGCACCAGGTCGTGCGGGGCCTCTTTTGCCAGCTCCAACTCCATGCCGACCATGAGCCCACGGAGCACACCAGTGGTGTTGTCGTTGTGGGGGACGCCCCCGGCCCACATGCGATGGTACGGCTCCGGCCAGTGCCGCTTGGCTTCCTTCGAAGTCCCCTCAATAGCCACGGCGGCTGCCGCACAAAGGTCAAGTGAGGTCAGCCGGTGAATTTGGTAAGAGCCGTCGATGCCGGCCACGGAAGGTTCCCGAGGGACGTCCAGGTCGGCCTTCCGCTTGATCAAGCCTTGGTCCTGGGCGGAGCGGCGGTAGGTCTCGCGAGATGCCTTGAGGGTCTCGATGCGGTTTCGGACGTCTTCTGCCACCGGGACCGCGCAGGCTAGCAAGTCTCTCACGAGGGCGTCGGGGAGGTCGGAGAACGTGTCAGTCATCGACCTTCTCCGTTCAAGTCCAGAGGGACCATTCGCAGGGTCGCCACGTTTTGTACCGCTCGTCCCGTCGGCTCCTCGGGAGTAGCCACCGCTCTCTGAAGAAATCGGACAGGTCCTCAACGGCCTGATCAAACCACAATAGCCTTGAATGCTCCCCTCTCAAGAACTCTCGGGTGTTCCGGGCTAGGGGGATCACGAAGATCTCCCGCTGGATACCGTGATAGAGCCACTCCGTAGACAGGCCGACCTTCGCCAGGCACTTTTTGACAACCTCCCGCCTGTTCCGAAAGCCTGTTCCCCACCGTTCCTGCTTGGCGGTAGGTTCGCAGTATCGCACTGCGTACTGCGAGATCGCCCCGTAGAGACCATTCGAAAAGTGGAACTCGCCCGAACCCCTGGTGAAGCCAACGCCCTCAAACAGGAAGCGTTCGCCGTACTTGATGCGGTTATAGATCGAGGATCGCCCTAACGCCGAGGTCGTGGTGATCAGTGCCAGCCGAGCGTCCAACCGTCTCCGTCGGATCACCGACCGCCGTCCCCCATACTTTCTCTTGAAGGTGTTCCTGACCTCGTTGCTGGCGGTCAGCATGGCCACCAGCTTCCCACAGAGCAGGAAGGAGTAGGGAGGGACCGCTCCAAGGACGAAAGCGTCCATGACGTGGTGGAGATGTCCTCTTCGTGCCTCCCTGTCCCATCCGATCCATTCGTCTCGGGCTCCAAGGCTGAAGACCGGGTCGCCCAGACCGAACAGCCCGATGAGTTTTCCGTTTTGTTCGTCGATCACGAGGAAGCGGAGCCGCCGACCGTACCCTGAGGAAACCGGGATGCTCCAGTGGAGGCCAGCATACCGGAAAAGGAACTCCTCGTCGGAGTTCGGCTGCACCTCTACCAGTCGAGGCACGATCTGCTCGGGCACGACCTCGGACCCCGACGCCAGACGTTCTAGAAGCTTGGGTTCGAGTCGGACCAGCCCGTCTTTGGACCTTTCGAGCCGGTGTTGAACGGCTAGGGCATGTAGGTCGCGCAGCTTCTCCTTGTTCAGGTCCGGCGGGGGCAGAACTTGACCCGTGCGTATTCGAAATCCTTGACTCCTAAGAGACCGCACGATGAGAGATCGTAGCTCCAAACTCTTCATGTCGGCCCTTCGACAAATTTCTTGTGCCTATATTGAGAGCTGCTTGGTCCTATTGCGGGTCGAGGCTTTCGCTTCTTGACGGAAGCGGAGCAACGCCCATACTTGCTCGTCAAGCCGGACTGCCTCCACATCTACCTCCCCATATCCGATGGGGCCACTTGCCGACGTTCGCCACGCATGAAGGGATTCGCATCCGGTATGAGGTAGACTGAAGGGATCTTCAAAGGCTGAGGCAACGACGCTAGACGGCGGCACCTCCATATTCTTATGAACCCGAATCCCCAAGTGCTCAACGGCCGGGCTGGCTGCCGCCTCCCGGACCCGCAGTTTCGGCTGTGGTCTCGGAACCTCGTTCGGAAAGAACTCGGCCTGGGGATGTGTTAATGACTGCTCCTCACCTCGCTTGTACCCCATGCCGACCTGGACGAAGTAAACGGGATGCGGACAGTGACGCAGGCATGCCAGTAGGGTGGCATGGCGACTGGCCTCCGGTGCTACCCTGTGGCGGACCCGGTCTACTACATCAAAGGTTAATTGGCCAGCGCTCTTCAGCTCTTCCTGAAACACGGGATCGAAGATATCAGGGTAAAAGGCCAGAACTGCGGCGACTCGGTCAACCAGCATCTCCTCGGGCTCTCGACGCATCACGGTAGTCCGGCGAAAGGCAAAACTGAGTTGCTTGCCATCCAGTAGGAGGTGGACAACCTCATGCCACTTGCTGAAGTATTTTCGGAAGACATGCCATCCCCGGCAATTGATCACAGCCAGGTATGGACGTTCCCAGGACCGATGATACCGACGCTGCAGGGTTATGGCGTCAGTCTGATCATCCAGTTCGGTCTGGAGGCGAGCCATAGCGGGTTCTTCGTCAGGAGGTATGCGACGGAGAAGTTGCTCTAGGTCCCTATCATCACGTATCTCCGCAACATCGAGATTGAGAGACCCCGTGACGAGCTGCAGAAGGTCCGTGAGCGTCTGTTGTTGGCCGTGGGCCAAGATCCACTTCTCCACCTCGCTCTTGCAATGGTGGATGATGGCATCTTCGGTAGCGCCGCGTAGCGGAATTCCCAAGCGCTTGGCCACACCTCTCAGCTGAAGCTCGTAAGCCCGGCGCTCTGCTTTGGTCACCGCCTCTCCTCCAAGAATGGTTTCATACCCTCATAAAGCCTTCGCCAGTATTCCTTTGTCCTCGGCTCCTTGCTTTTGACGCTCCGCCGGGCCCTAACCGACCGCTCAATATCAAGTAAAGCGAGCGTTTGCTGATAGGTAAAACCGATTTCTTCCGCAAGCTCTCCGAGTTCACCAGGGATTTCAATGACCGGGGGCTGGTAGTCCTTTGGAGCTGGTTCCCCTCGGAGAAGAAATTCAAGAGAAGCTCCTAATGCGTTCGCGACCCTCAAGAGTCTTTCTCCTCCGATGTCTGATCGGTCGTGCTCAACTTCCCATAGAAAGCTTTTGGAAATCCCGGCCTTTTCCGCTAACTGATCCAGAGTCAACTCTCTCTGAGTGCGAACGTAGCGGATTCGGCCGCCTACTGATTTTAGCTTCATAGAATCTCCTCAGGCTAGCCCGTTTTACCTCAAAAGGTCAACGAAATGGCTTGGTCAAAAATTCCCATTTGAGACTTGACACCTATATTATGGTATAGTATCATTATATTGGTACACTGCCTATTCGGTCAGCATGACCGTAGCTTTTATACCACGACCGGGCCGTGGGAGCAACTAAATACTCTCAGGAGGGGAGCATGAGCATCACAATCGGGAAGTATCAATTTGACGGTCCGTTTCCATCTACGGGCTTTCTGGAGGACCGTTCCGGGGTCTACGCGATCATCGATCGCCGGGACTCCGAAAATCATCTCGTTGACGTGGGCGAATCGGCGACGGTGAGGACTCGCGTGGAGACGCATGATCGGGAAAACTGCTGGCGGCGACATTCCGAGGGCCGACTGGGAGTGGCAGTTTACTACACACCGCATCTTCAGCAGCCCGGTCGCCGGGAGATCGAGCAGGAGATCCGCGGCGAGTATTCCGTTCCCTGCGGGGAACGCTAAAAGAAGGAGGATGACCCTCATGGCGAACAATCGGATTCATCTCACGTTCAGCACTACGGCAGGGGATCTTGAGGAGGATTTCCCTGTCAATCAGCCTCTCCATGCCCTCAAGCGCGAGGTCATGGGACGGCTCAAGCTTGATCCGAGCCAAGCGGACCAGTTTGCAGTCACGCTCGATGGAAACCTCCTCGACGAGAGCAAAACTCTCGGCGATCTGAATGTACCGGCAAATGCCGTGCTGGTGATCGAGCGGCGCGACGTCATCAAGATTTAACAGGTTGGACATCGAGACGGTCCGGGCTAAGATGGCGGCCCAGGTAAGCCGGGCCAGCCAAAGCGCCATGGCTTCCGTGTTTGGCTGGGTGTTTGAGGTCCAAGACCTCGTAGTCTACGCGACTCTTCGACACCGGCGGCGTCCAGAATCTACATATCTCCTGAGGGTGGTCTTCGATGAATTTCCGCGCCGTGCCCCCTCCTATGTCTTTGTAGACCACGACACGAAGCAGATGACCTCTGGCGCGTGGCCGCCCAATGTCAGGCACGGGGCCGAGCCACTGGGCATTTGCACCCCAGGGACCCGGGAATTCCACGAGCACTGGCATCGTGGGGATGCCCAGCATCCCTGGGACCCGGAACGGTACACATTTCTTGCTACTCTTCAAGAGATCCACCGATTGATGGAGCGCGGTGTTGGAGGATAACATGTGATGCGGCAGCGGGAGTCTCTATCCGGTTACGCCACCCATCGGCCATATTCTTCTCCTTCAGGAGATCGGCGCCGGCGCGCCGTCCCTGATCAAATCCGTCGATACTACGTCCCCCTATCGGTGTTAGAAGCTACGGATCGAGTCATGCGCCGGTTCGGTCAGGAGAAGCGAGAGTGTTACGTGTGGTGGGGCGGATACTTCACCTCTCACGGAGATGGACAAGTAGTAACTGCATTCTGCCCTGAGGCCCACACGGAATTTGGCCGGGTCCATCTCGGCATACGCGATCTGACCGCACTTCATTCCCGTCTCCGTGCTCTGGACCAAGTTCTTCTTGCCGAATTGCATACCCACCCGCCTGGGGCCGGCGGTCAAAACCAAGTGGATGCGGCTTATCCGGCAGTGACGTACCCCGGCTTTATTTCGGTGGTGGTCCCTGACTTTGCCCTTCCCTGCTTCTGGGATCTCAGGAGTGCCTACATGTACGAGTATCTTGGTTTGGGCCGATGGCGTCAGCTTGAACGCGATGAAATCAGGAACCGCTTTGTGGTTGAGGAATCTTTCCTGGCCGTGAAAGTGCTGTGATGGGACAAGCAGACCGGACTGCAACTGTCCTTTCTCGTCTCAGTAAAAAGCAAGAAGGTATTGAGCAGGTGCTTGCCCCTGGGCGCGTCGCGGTTTGTTTAGGAGAGAACGCTACCACAGAGGCTCAAGCACAACTGATTTTTTCTTTCGCGGTTAACCTCCTCGCGCGGCTCTATCCAGTGGTACAGGAGCTACAGGTTATCCTTTGGGAAGGCACGCCCTTAATGGTACGGGTCCCGCGCTGGCACGCAGACACACTGGATGAGCACATCCGTCTCTTCCTCGAAGCGCTAAGCCCACCGCTGAAGTGGATCATTCAGAAAGGGGTTCCCATTGCCCCTGACTGCAAACTTATCATAGGGTCCGCCCCCATGCCGGGAGAGCGCGTTGTGTTCGTAGGGAGCCATGGGTGGTCGGTCGCTCTTTCGCCGCATACCCCTGTACCAGTTGGCCACCAACTCAATCCCGTGGGTGCTTACGCGGCGGCGTGCCTGGGTGTTGCAGAGGTATGGAAGCGTCTCCTTCTTGCACACCCGGACTTATCTCCGGAAATGCCGATTGTTCCGCACGACGAGCCACTGACGTTTTCGACTTTCACGTATCGTGTCGGTCCGTCCGAGCCTAATCCTGCATTGAGCTCTTCCATCGACATTGCTCGCCTCACGATGGTCGGACTCGGCGCCGGGGGAGGGACGGCCGCATTCACCCTGGCATCCCTCCAGGAAGTGCAAGGCATGGTGAATCTAATCGAACCGGATGAGGTGGTCGATACTAACCTGAACCGATATGTGTTTGCTGACTCTGAGGATGCAGCCCGGCGACGGGCCAAGACAGAAGTAGTGAACGCCCTCTTTGACGGACGTCCTGGCACTGGCATAAGAATCAGGACATTCCCCACATCGTATGGAGAGGCTGCCGCCTCCCTCTTCCAGGACGATTATCGGCATGTAGTTGCAGCGGTCCACAGTCGAGAGGCCCGACGTGAACTGCAATACGAGACCCCTATGGTCCTCTGGGACGCCGGCGCCACGGAGCAGGGAGAATTCTTCATCTGGCGAATGATTCTCGGCATAACCGAGTGTATGTGGTGTAAGCATCCACCCGGAGAAAGGGATCCTGAATTGGAAAAGGCCGCACAGCTTGAACAGCTCCTGGGCCTGGGCACCACCATCTGGCTCCGGAAAGTACGCAACAATGAAATCTTCAGAGCGGATGAGGTGGATGCCATTGCCGTGTTTCTGGCCGGGAAAAACGCGCCGTTCGATCTTCCTTCGGTAGGGCAGCGGTATGGGGATTGGGAAGCAGGACAGTGCGGGCGTCTTCCTCTTCCGGAAGCCGACGAGGAGATCCCCATTCCATTTGCCCCGGTCATGGCTGGTGTGCTGCTGGCCGGCGAAATAATCAAGGAAAACTACTTCCCTGAAGCTACTTTGGACTCCTACTACTGGAATACCTTGGTTGGTTGCTTCATGCGCCGGAATCAACCTCACCGACGTCTACCCCGCCCAGAGTGCTCCTTTTGCGCGGACGGAATATACCTCAGCCAGTACCGGCGCCGGTGGGAAACCAATCCAAGCGATCTGCGTAAATTCTTCGGATAGGGACAATTCCACATAAGGGTTTTTCGCTTTCCCAGGGGGTGGGGGAGTCCCCCTCCGGGGGACGGAAGCTCTGCCGTCCCGCCGAGCCACCTGTCCACGGCGAGGCGTGGCGAGCCGCAGGCGAGACGCAGAGCGGGTAGCCCCGACCCCGGTGGGAGGGGTGGGGCTGAGGCGAAATGCAGGGGGAGTGCCTGAGCGAAGCGAAGGCACGACAGCAGGGCAGCGCGCAGTACGCCACGGCGGACACGCGGGCCGAGCCCAAGCGAGGCCAGGCCCTGCGGCCCTGCCGCCGAAGCTGGCCGGAGTGCGAGGCAGGGGGGCCTCGTTGCCCGAAGCGAGGAGCTGCGGGCAACGACCCGGAGGCCGATAGGCCGGAGGGGGACTGGCTTGGTGGCGTCAAGCCACGAAGCGACACCTTTGTGGGTTCCGAAGAGAGGGAGTCTGCCGCAGGCAGTCTCCCGCTGATCGTGATGGATGAGCCGCCTATCATCGAGGCGATCCGCGGGAATGAACGCCCCAGCAGAAAGAGGACGGAAATCCTTTCTCTTCCGGGCGCCGCCGCACGGGGGGTCGGGAGCGCGGAGAGAGTGAAAGGAGGACGGAGCCCGTGGCGCGGGGCGCGCGGCACGGGCGACCACCGCTGAGGGAGAGCCGGCCCACCAAGGGCGGAGCGGAATCCCGATTCATTGGGATGCAGCCGCCCGACTGGGACGGCTGGGGGGTGGGCGAGCACGGGCCGAGGGTCGTGCGGGGGCTGATGGCCGGCGGGCCTTTTGCGGTGTTTATTGCAAAAGGCATGACGGCCGTCAAGAGTCTCAGACTTGGGCCTCAAAGAAGGTTCGAGCGCGATTCAGGAGGCTCCACCATCACACCGTGAGTGTAATTCACACCTTACCGATCGTTCATACCGTCGCTCACCAGCTCAACACGGGGCTCTGTACGCGAAATTGTGCCCGCCAGCCTCGTCGCAGCCTCTCTCAG
>Ga0187893_10011906_pt1 | contig 12490 bp, 6 predicted proteins | sample MA1701074metaG_FD_139574 | JGI IMG/M metagenome (GOLD analysis project Ga0187893, IMG submission 139574) | White microbial mat communities from a basaltic lava cave in the Kipuka Kanohina Cave System on the Island of Hawaii, USA - MA170107-4 metaG ...
CTCCTGTCCCATGCTGGCCCACACGTCGGTGTATACGGCATGCGCACCGTCTACGGCTTCGGCGGGATCCGTCGTCACCGTGACCCGTGCCTGATCGCTCAGCGAACGGGCCTCCGCGACGATCTCCTCGCGCGGCGCGTAGCCGGGGGGCGTGGCTACGGCGACATCGACGCCGAGCCTGGCGCCACTGATCATCAGAGAGTGCGCGACGTTGTTGCCGTCGCCGATAAATGCCAGCTTCAGGCCGCGCAGCCGGCCGAATCGCTCGTGCAGGGTGAACAGGTCGGCGAGGGCCTGGCAGGGATGATAGAGATCGCTGAGCGCGTTGATGACCGGCGCCGAAGACCAGCGGGCCAGCTCGTCGATGGTTTCCTGGGAGAACGTGCGCGCAACGATGGCGTGGGTCCAGCGGTCGAGATTGCGCGCCACGTCCTTGATGGGCTCGCGCCCGCCGATGGGACCGATCGAAACGACGGCGTCGCCGCCGAGCTGCTTGGCCGCGAGTTCGAAGGTGAGGCGCGTGCGCAGCGAAGGCTTTTCGAAGAGCAGGGCGAGGTAGCGGCCGTCCAGCGCGTGGCTGAATCGGGCCGGCGCGCGCTTGACCTGTCCGGCGAGCGATAGCAGGCCGTGCAGATCTTCGATCGAGAGATCGGTATCGCGAGCCAGGTCGGGGGCCTGGATGCGCTGCGGTACGGTTCTGGTCGCAGAGGTGGCCATGGGCTTCACCGTGAATGTTTATTCACTATAATGAATAATCTCACATCGCGCGGGCCGGGTCAAGGGGCGATGGGGGCCGTCCGGGGGGATTAATTCCGGACGTGACGTCCAAAGGCGGCCAGGAAGCCTGATGCGTGACCTCTCCCTGACGTCAAGGATAGACAAAGACGGTAAAACCGGGAAAAATCGTGACAAACAACCCTATATCCGGTACTGTGTTAACTGAAAGGGGCCGTCCACGACGATCGGGATGACGAGACGCGAAGTCTAGTCCTTGATTCAGCAACCGGGATTCAGCAACCGGCGATCGCCGGCAGGTTCGCAAAGTCGCCTCTAGCTGGAGGGATCTCGACCATGAAAAGCATGGTGATCGGCATATTTCTTGCCTGCACGCTATCCGCGCAAGTTGCTACGCTCACAGGGCGTATCACGGATGCCAGTGGGGCGGTCGTACCGGGGGCGAAAGTGGCGGCCCGGTCCCTGGAGACAGGGATCGGCACAAACGTGGAATCGACGGCGGAAGGCTACTACACGATTCCCGCATTACCTCCAGGCCGCTACGATGTAACCATCTCGAAGGAGGGTTTCACCACGGTTAAGCAATCCGGCGTCGAGTTGGCGGTGCAGCAAACGGCGCGGCTCGACCTGGTGTTGTCCGTGGGGGCGCTTGCGGAAACAGTGGAAGTCAAAGCCCAGGCCGCCCTGCTGGACAGCGAGACCGCGACCGTGGGGCAGGTGATCGGCAACCGGCAAGTGACGGAGTTGCCGTTGTTGGGCCGCAATACATATGCGCTGGCAATGCTGGTTCCCGGCGTGCGAAATTCCCAAGGCGTCAACAACGTGGTAATCGACCAGATCTCGACGGTGGCTTATTCGATCAACGGGCAGCGCGCGAACTCGAACGAGTTTCTGCTGGACGGGGCGCCGAATTCAGCCGCGTCGCAGAACCAGCCGGTGGTGAACGCGAATCCGGACATGGTGCAGGAGTTCAAGGTGGAAACGAATAGTTTCTCCGCCGAGTATGGCAGGGTGGCGGGAGGCGTTTTCAACGTCGTCACGAAAAGCGGCACGAACGACCTGCATTTTTCGTTGCACGAATTTCTTCGCAATGACAAGCTGAACGCGAACGATTTTTTCGCCAACCGCAGCGGTACAATCCGGGCGCCGTTCCGGTTCAATCAGTTCGGGGGAACTATCGGCGGGCCGGTGGTGATTCCAAAGGTGTACGACGGGCGGAACCGGACGTTCTTCTTTGTGAACACGGAGATCGTGCGTTTCGTGCAGGGGATCATTTTCACATCGGTGCTGCCGACCCCGCAGCACCTGACAGGAGACTTGAGCACAGCACGGCTGGCCGATGGCCGTTTGGTGACGGTGTACGATCCGGCGACGGTGGCGCCCAATCCGGCCGGAGGGTTCATACGGTCCCCGTTTGGCGGAAATGTTATCCCGGGGAACCGCATCGATCCTGTGGCGCGGGCGTATTCACGGCTCATCCCGGCTCCGCAGGTGGGAGGAACACCGCTGGGGGCGATCAATTACACTCGGGCGGACGGAAACCGGGTTCCCAAAGATTCTTACAGTTTTCGCGGGGACCACAACTTTACAGACCGGAACCGCATCTTCGCCCGCTACTCCTACGACGATACCCCGTTCATACGCGCCCCCGTATTCGGGCCGGAGCTGAAGCACATCGCGCCAACCGCCGGTCCTCAGATTTTCACGCGGTGGAACGCAGTGGTTGAGGATACGCATACGTTTTCGCCAAGCATGATTGGCGTGTTCCGGTACTCGGTGAGCCGGCTGATAAACTACCGGCGTCCCTATTCTGATAATTTCGATATTGCGTCCCTGGGGCTGCCAGCCTACATGAGGGAGGGGATGGTGGATCCTATCTCGCTTCCTCCGATAACGATAACCGGGTATTCGAATACGGGATCGATTCCAAACATCATTGTGGGCGGGCTGGTGGGTGCAACCGACTACATCAATTTCGGGCACACGCTGCAAACGGCGCAGGGGACGTTTTCGAAGAACCTGACGGCGCACACGATAAAGTTTGGGGGCGAGTTCCGAGCGGTGCAATTCAACAATTTGCAGGTGGGAGACCAGGCGACGAACTTCAGCTTCACGCCAGCGTGGACGCAAGGACCGAATCCAAATCAATCGAGCGTGGTTGCGGGATTGGGGCTGGCGACGTTTCTGCTGGGAATTCCCGGCGGCGCGGTGGCGCCCGTTCCGGCGCTCGCATTAACGACAAAGTTCCATGGGTTGTTCGTCCAGGACTCCTGGAAGGTGACCCCGAGGATGACGGTGAATCTGGGAGTGCGGTGGGACTATGAAACGCCGCGGACCGACCGTTTTGACCAACTGACAAATTTCGACTACCAGGCGGCGTCCCCCCTCCAGGCTCCCGGATTGACGCTGCGAGGCGGGCTGACGTTTGTGAATACCGGTGGGCTGCCGCGCACCAATGCAAGAGGGGACTGGAACAATATCGCGCCGCGGTTGGGCATCGCCTACCGGCTCAACGAGAAGACGGTGATCCGAAGCGGAGGGGGACTCTTCTATGGACACAACGGAGGAGTGGGCGGAGGCTCGGGACCTTTTGGGACATCGGGATTTCAGGCAGCGACCAGCATTGTGGCAAGCCTGGACGGGGTTACGCCGATTGTCAAGTGGACCGATCCGTACCCGAACGGGTTCAACCGTCCAACGGGCTCGCGGCTGGGGCTGGCGACATTGGCCGGCCAGGGGATCCAGTTCTACGATCGCGGGAATGTGACACCGTACAGCGGGCAGTGGAATTTCACAATCCAGCGGGAGATACCGGCCAATATACTTCTGGAAGCCGGTTACGCGGGTAGTCGCGGGCTGCATTTTCCTGAGAACCTGCAACTCAACCAACTCGCGCCGGAATTCCTCGGCCTGGGAGACGGACTAAGGCAGCAGTTGACCAATCCGTTTTTCGGGCAGATCACCGTGGGGGCTTTGGCCCAGCGCACTGTGTCGCGTGCGCAGCTATTGCGTCCATATCCGCAATTCGATGGCGTGTCGAGCCAAGGCGCGACATGGGCCTCATCGACCTATCACGCTCTCGAGATGAAAGCGGAAAAGCGGTACGCGAGCGGGTTGAGCATCCTGGCTTCCTACACGTATTCGAAGTTACTGGACTTTGGAATCGGCCCGTTCGCCGGGGAAACGTTAGGAGCCACATCGTTCCAGAACTGGCACAACATCGCGGCCGACAAGAGCCCGTCCATCCTCGATCAGACAAACCGGTTCATCATGAATGCGGTGTATGAGTTGCCGTTTTTCAGAAACAAGCATGGCGTGCAAGGGAAACTGCTGGGTGGCTGGCAGGTCGGCGGGATCTGGAGCGCGTTTACGGGCGGACCGCTGGGAGTGAACTCGACGGTGAACAACACCTTTTCGCAAGGGGGTGGACAGCGGCCGAACTGGAACGGGCAGACACCTTGCGTTGCCGCTCCAACTCCGACGCGTTGGCTGGACAGCAGCGTATTCTCGAACCCGCCGACCTACAGCTTCGGCACAACGCCGCGGACCTTCAACGGGTGCCGCAGCGATGGAACGGCACAGGTGGATCTTACGCTGGCGAAAGACACGAAACTGACGGAACGGCTGAATCTGCAATTTCGAGCGGAAGTGTTCAACGTTTCCAACTCACACCGGTTCTCCACGCCGAACGCCAGTTTTGGAAACCCGCAATTCGGAGTGATCAACGCACAGAGCAACCTGCCGCGGATTGTTCAATTCGGGCTGAAATTGAGCTATTAGGTCGATCCCCACATCCTGCCGGAATGGCGACGGCCAAAGCATGAAATTTACGGCAGCAGTACTACGGATGCGCGCGGAAAGGCGAAGCGCCCGCCGATCTCGTCGATCAAGCTCAACTGGCCGGTGTATTCGCCGGGGGCGAGCTTCTCGAGCGGCACCTGGAACTGCACGGGGATCACGCCAGGCCGGCGCGCCGTCGGCTCCGTCACGCGAACGGGAGCCGATTCGAAGGCCTTGCGCCTCCCGCGGTAAAAGGCCAGCGTCGTGAGCAGGCTGGGTTTCCGGTCGGCGGTGTCGAGGCCGGTGTCATAGACTTCGGCATAGACATAAAGATTCTGATTGCGGCGGAACACGCGCGTGATGCTTGGTACGAGCTTCTGCTCGTTCTCCACCAGCGGATTCGCCGCCAGCAGCCGTTGCCGGCGAGAAGCCGAGCCGACCGCCGATTTCATCGCCTCGCGCTGGTTGGAGAAAACCACCGAGCTGGTTCGCAAAACGCCGGTGACCGTCGTCAGGTCGGGCACGACGAACTTCGTCTCGAACGTGCCCAGCTTGCCGAGGCGGTTTTCGCGCGCCAGAAATTTGAGCGTGTACTCTCCCGGCGGCAGCATAAAGCCGGTGTCGTAGGAGAGGTTGCGCTTCTCCAGTTGCGCCGCTTCCGCCTCGGTCAGCTTCACGCGGATGCCGTCGCGCACGGCTCCGGCCAGGCGCCCCTTCGCATCGCGCACCTGCCCGATGAAATCGAGGTCCGTGGTCTCGCTTGCGCCTTTGCGGTTCAGAGTAACCTCTGAGCCGGGGATCTTCATTGCCACAGGGACGAAGTACCGCTCACGGGAGATCCGGAAGTAATTCACCTCGAGCGCGAGCGGGAGGTCCGTCACCGGATCGCCGAGCATGAGCGCTTCCTGGAGCTGCTGCTCTTTGTCGGCTTCGTTGAACCTGCCGAATTCCTTGGGCGCGAAGTAGCCACTGCGGAAGTCGAGCTTCGCCTGCAAGGTCCCGGCGAGGCGCACCTGAATCCGCCGAAAACGGCCGTCCTGCGCGGGGTTGGTGCTGTAGTAGCCCAGGATGTAGTAGTTCTGAATATCGGTCTGCGCCTGGGTGATGCCGAGCGTCAGGTCGTTGCTGTCCATGAAGGCCTTGCCGCCGGTGTCGTTGGCGAGGGAGACCAGTGTTTCCTGCTGATCCTGCATGCGCGCGGCCTGCTGGCGCTGTGCCTGGCCCGTGAAAACTCCGCTGCCGCGCGCGGAGGCGCGGCTGGCGTCGCCGCCCGGCGGATCGGCCGTCAGTCCCCGCGCGTCGATCGGATAGAACGCTACGTTGGCTCGCACCGCGGCGTTCACCGTCGACCGCAACTGCGACTGGTTCTCGACGCCCGTCTTGCTGATGCCACTCGAGAGATACACCAGCGCCTTTTTTTCCGGCAGCGCGGCGAGCATCTTCGCCGCCGACTCCAGCGCGCTCAGCTTGCGGTCCGTATTGAAGATGTTGAATTCGCTCTCGTCGGCGGTGAACGCCGCGCCGGTGTCGGCGGCGTCCGGGTCGTCCTCAGCGACGGCGTCGGCGGCCAGTTCCGCACCCTCGCCGGTAAACGCCTTGATCGCCTCGATCAGCCGGTCGCGGTCGTCGGTGAAATCCAACTCGACCTTGAGGGCTGTCGCGAACGACATTACGGCCACCATGTCGGCCGGCGTCATCTGCTCGCCGATGAATTTCAGTGCGGCCTTCTGAGCACGGATCTGATCGGCCGGCGGCATGGCCGACAGATCGAAGAAGAGGACGATTAACCGGCGGTCGCGATACTGCACTTTGCCCGGCGAGGCGGACGTGATCATCTGCTGCGGCGTGGGGGTCGTGCGCACTGGCTCGGCCGGCGGAGGCGGCGGCCCCACACTGCCGAGGCGTTGGAAATCGAAGATCGTGACCTGCTGCGGCTTGCCATCCTCGAGGACGATAAAGTCTTCCTTCTTGAGATCGGGAATGTCCTTGCCGGACCGGTCTCGAACGAAGACGTCGACGACAACCAGATTCGCGGTGGTGCGGAAGACCGGCGTGTCCGGCCCGGAAGACCTCGGGGCTTGGCCGGCTACACTGAATGCCAACACTCCGAACAGAAGCGCGCGCGTCATCGCTAGAATCTCAAGCGCAGCGTGGTGTTGATCGTGCGCATGCCGGAGACGCCCGTCGGAAGTCCGTAGTTCAAGGCATTGACCACGCTGCCGAGGCTTGTGAAGCTGGCGTGATTTAAGAAGTTCTGGCTGTCCAGCCGGAACTCCAGGCGGCGGCGCTCGTCGAGTCTGAACGCACGCGACAACGAGAGATTCATCGCAAACCGGTTTGGGCCGTCGATCGTATTGCGGCCCGCATTGCCGAACCCCGCCACAGGCAAGGCGAACGCAAGCAGATTGAAGAAGCCGTCGCCAGAGCCGATCGGCTGGCCGGTGGCATCGGCCCGCCCGCTGCCGACAGATCCGGTACCGCCGGTGTCGGCCTGGCTGCCGAGAACACGCGCCGTCAGAGGCGTGCCGGAGCTCGCGCTCAGTCCTCCGCTGAGCGTCCAGTCTTTGAAAAGCCGCAGACCCAGGCCTTTGAGTGGGATCACCTTGGCGCTCTCGCTGACAGGTGAGTTCACGACCCAGTTGAGACTGAGGGCGTGCCGTTGATCGAAGCTGGAGCGCCCGCGCTCGGCGCTGAGGTCCTTGTCGTTCTGCGCGACCACAGCGGCGCCGCCGCCGAGCGACGAGGCGTTGTCGATCGACTTGGCGTAGATGTAGCTCAGATTGGACGAGACCCCGCGGGTAAATCGTCGCGTCAGGCGCAGAGAGCCGGCGTGATAGATCGAGTTGCCCTCGGAAGAGTCGAACGTGAATCCGACGGCGTTGCCGATCTGCCTGCGTTGCTCGGCGGTAAGAGGCGATCCGGGCGCGGCGCGGTTGGGCAGCCGCTGGATGTCGAGCCGAGTTCCCTTGGTACCGAGATAGCCGATCTCTGCGACCCAGGAGCGGGCGACCGGCTGCTGCACTGAAAGGCTCCATGTTTGTGCGTAGGCGACGCGATAGTGACGGTCAATGGCGTACGTATTGGTGATCGTCTGCGACGGTGTGGTGGCGAATCCATTCTGGATAGTCAGTACGCGATCGACACTCGTGTTGACGGTGGCGGTGTTTGCGAACGGCGGCTGCGCGGCTAGTCGCGAAGGAAACTGGTTGTAGATCGACCCGTTGAACTGGAGCGCATAGCCGGCGCGGACCTGCGTGCGGCGTTTCTGGAAGGGCCGCCAGGCCAGGCCGAGCCGCGGGGAGAGGTCGTTGTAGTCGGGATCCATCAACGCCTCGGGAAAGACGCCCGAGTACGGGCCGCTCTGCCCCGGCGTGACGACGGCGACTCCTGTAAAACCGGGTGCGATGTCGAGGTTCGCGATGCGACCGAATTTCTCCTTGAAAGGCGTGAAGAACTCGTAGCGGAGCCCGAGGTTGAAGGTGAGATTCGGCTTGAAGCGGAAATCGTCCATAGCGAAGCCGCTGAGAACCGTCGCCCGAAAGTACGTGCTGGAGCTCCCGAATCGCACCGAGCCGGACTGCGGCAGGCCGGTAAGAAAGTCGGCGAAATCGAAACCGGTGCCGGCGAGCGGGCGGCCCTGCTCGTCAAGGGCGCTGGTGGCGAGGCCGGTGAAGGTAAACGTGCCGCGCGCGTTCTGGTCGGTGCGCGTGTTGAGCTGCATCCGGCGGATGTCGCCGCCGACGCTGAGATTGTGCCGGCCGCGCACGAACAGCATGCTGTCGGTGAGCGAGATCGTCTGGTCGCGGCGCAGGATGGGGCTGGCGTCGCTCAGCGAGCCAAAATTGGTGAAGCTCAGATTCGGCGGCCCATAGTTGACCGGATCGTCCGAGACGCCGAGGATGCCGAGCTCGGCGGCGACGTTTCGGCCGAAAGCAAAGAACGGAACAGTCTCGTTGCGATTTCGGCTGAAGCTCACCCGTAGCGTGTGGATCGTAGAGCGCGTGAAGTTGTGCACCCATCCAACGCCGAGACTGAACCCACGGCCCTCGCCGGTGTCGCGGAACCCGTAGAGCTGGGCGTTGGCGGAGCGGCGGAACTGCGAATTGAAGTTGACGTCAAAACGGTCGTTGCGTGAAAGGCTGCGGTTGAGGCGCACGCCGAGGTTGTCGCTCGAGTTGCCCACGCTGGTGACGTACTGATAGTTCTGAACGGATCCCGTCTGATTAGGAAGCGGGATGAACTCCAGCAGGCCACGCGCTGCCGGGCTCATGCGGTTGACAGGGATCACGTTGCCCGGGAATGGAGCGCGCGTCGTGGGATCGTAGATAGCCACCGGCCCTCGCACGAGCGACCGGGAAAAATCGCCGGCGCGCTCGAGCGCGGAAGGCAGCGTCGAGGTCGCGTTGTATAGGTTGCGCCCGCGCGCAGCGTTGTAGCTGAAGAAAACGAACGTGCGGTCGCTCTGAATGAGCTTCGGTATGTTCAATGCGCCGCCGATGTTGATGCCGAACCGGTGCTGGGCGTAATCGGGCTTCTCGACGGTCTGGCCGGTGAGGGAGTAAGGCCGTGCGTTGAGCGCAGAGTCGTTCAGCGAGTACATCGCCATCCCCTGCATGCGCCCCCGCCCGCGTCCCGCGCGATTTCCGAACGCGCCTTCAAACGCAGGCCGGCCGCCCGGCCCGCCACGACCGCCGCGGCCTCCCGCGGCAGGGCCGCCGCGCCCGCCAAATCCACCTCGACCGCCAGGCCCCATACCGGGGCCGCCGGGGCCACCGCCGAATCCACCGCGACCGCCTGGGCCCATGCCCGGGCCCATCCCTGGGCCCATGCCTGGGCCGCGGCCGCCGGGACCGGCGCCGCGCATCGGGTTTGGCCCGCCTTCTGTCTGTCCTTCCGCGCCCGGCATGCCCGTGCCCATTCCGGGGCCGCCCATCGGATCACCCGGCATTGCCATGCCTCCGGCCATCGTCGCGCGAAGCATCTCGAACTCGCCGCGGCGCTCCATGAGAAAGCTGTCCTGGATCGCCGATTGAAGGCCGCCGCTTACACTGCCGTTCAACAGGAAGGCTTCATTAGCGCTCGCCTCGACAGGGTTGTTCAGCGCTGTCACCGGGTTCTCGGCCTCCGGCTGGGGTTCAGCCTCGGAATTGGTCTGGGACTGATTGAGGGCGACGTTCTGAAAGCCGGATCCGCGGCGCGACGGGGCATTCGGTCTCGCGGCGCGGGGCTGGAGATCGAGACTCCATTCCACGATCTGCCCGCCGGCGGCGACCTCGACTTCGCGCTTCGCCGCGGCGAAGCCCACCATCTCCACTTCGATCGTGGCTTTGCCAGGAGTCAGGCTGGTGAACTCGTAGAGCCCGGAAGCGTCGGTTACCGTAGCGATCTTGCGCCCCACCTGTTCGACGGTAACGGTTGCGCCCGGAATCGGCTGGCCGAGCGATCGGACGACGCCCGAGTAGCGTATTCGCTCCGCGCCGGACTGGGCCAGGACCAGCGGCACGAGAAGGGACACTACAAGCGTGTGAGGCGGGTTACACATAGACCCTACGATAGGAACACGAGCGGCGGGCCCTTGGCCGCACCGCCGCCGTGAAAAGGGCTGGTCAGGAGGCTTTTCGCTTGGCCATGATCTCGGTCGGGCCACCCTTTCCGCCGCCACCGCCACCGCCTTCGCGCTCGCGGGTCAACTTGAGATCGTCGCCGGAAACCTTGCCCTTGTAAAGGAACTTCATGGTGTTTCCGCCGAACTCCATGGTTTGGGAGAACGAGACGTCGTCGCCGGACACTTTGCCATCGGAAATCGGGCTCTCGCCGCGTTGATTGGCGACCGTGCCGGTCAGCTTATCGCCCTCCACCTTGAATGTGAAGGTCCATTCCTGGGTGCCACCCTGGCGTCCGGGGACCTGCGCGACCCATTTACCGTTGAGGTCTGCGGCCTGGACGGCCAAGGCGGCCAGAGCGACAAGCGAAAGGAACAAAAGGGTTTTTCTTCTCATGCAGGGAAAGATGGGGTTTCCGGTCGCGATGTTACATGGCAGGCTGAAGTATCCCGTCCAGAAGCTCAAATCGGGTGGGGAAGCGGCCGGCGAGCGTCGTGCTATGTGTGACCACCACCAGAATCGTCTGCTGCGTTGTATGTAGTTGCACCAAGAGGTCCGCCACGGATTCCGCGTTTCGACGGTCGAGGTTCCCGGTTGGCTCGTCGCAAAGGACTACAAGGGGCTGTCGAACCAGGGCCCGGGCCAGCGCCACGCGCTGCTTTTCGCCACCGGAAAGCTGGGCCGGAAAGTGGCCCAGCCTGTCCTTGAGACCCACCTGATCGAGCAGCGCCCGTGCCCGCTCGTGATGAGGTTCCGAGGGCGCGGCGACGAGCGTCGGGATGAGGACGTTCTCCAATACCGTGCACTGCGGCAGCAGGCAGTGATCCTGGAAAACGAAGCCCACAAGCCGGTTTCGGAATCCGGCGAGTTCGGTCTCGGAGAGCGTGTAGGGATTGCGGCCATCCAGCGTAACCGTACCGGAGGAGGGCGGCTCGAGCGCCCCGAGGATCGCCAGGAGCGTGCTTTTGCCGCTGCCGGAAGGTCCCATGATCGCGGCGGCTTCACCGCGACGCAAGGTCAGCGAGACCCCGCCCAGCACCTTCAGGGCGCGTTCAGGCGCGGGGTATTCTTTGGCGACGTCGGTTGCGATCAGCAAGCTCGCAGATTAGCATGGCTTTCCGCGCGGCGGGCGCGCCCGGCAAGCCCACGAGGGGCGCGCCCCACGAATCGCCGCGATCCTGGTGACTTAGCCCGCGTGTCCTGTTCGGAAGCGTGCCAGCATCTGCATCATCTGATCTTTCGCGCGCAGCTTCAGCTTCTTGAGTCGCACTTCCTCCAATTGCTCGGCCTCGGTGAGCCGGGACTTCGACTCCAGCTCGACGAGTTGGCGGTCGTAAAGGGAGTGCTGCTCGGCCAGACGACGGAAACCCTCGTCTGTGGCCAGAAGCTGCGCCTTCAGTTCTTCCGTGGTTTTCTCCAACAACTTTCCTCCTGCGGGGCGGGGCCCCTCTTTACAATGAGATTAATATCACTTCTTCCAACGCATGACAATAGCCGCCTCCGATGGATTGTCGTAGTAACGCGGCCGGCGCCCGATCTCTCGAAATCCAAGTTCACCATAGAGCCGGCGCGCCGCCTCGTTCGACTCGCGAACCTCCAGAAACAGGTCCGCCGGAGACTTCGCCAGCTCATCTCTTACTAACATTCTCGCAATCCCGCGGCGCCGCCAGCGGGGCGATACCGCGACGCTCAGAATCTCGCGCTCGCCCTCCACGGTGCCGCGGGACACGATAAATCCCGTGATCGCGGTTTCCGCCTCGGCCACGCGCACATCGTAATCGAAGAACGATTTCGCCGGCCATCGCGACGCGCCCGGCGTCACGTCCTGGATCCAGCCGATGGCCTCGGTGTCTTGCGGATGCGCGGGCCGAACGCGGACCTCCGCGTTCAGCACTTCGTTCCACAGCGCCCGCTGCAGGCCACCGAGCCTGGTCCAGGAGAAACCCGCTTTCACTTCCCGCCGCGCGTTCGCGGCCAGACCCGAGCGGAGCGCCGGATCGGCGATCAGCCGCGCAATGGCGCCGGCAAAATCCGGTGCGCCATCCGCGATCCAAACACTTACGCCGTGCTCCAGGCCGAGGCCTGCGCATCCGGCGGGCGTAGACACCACGGCGCGCTCCATGGCCATCGATTCCAGCACCTTGATATTTGTACCGGCCGAGACCGGCGTGGGGACCAGAACGAGGTTCGCCTCCACATAGAGCGGGCGCACGTCGGGCACGTACCCCATCATCACGACGCGCTCGGCCGACGGCGGCTCGCGCAGGCCCGTCGCGGCACGCCAATAGGTCAGAGGCTCGGGCCCGGCGACCACGGTGACCGTCATCCCGGGGAAACGGTCGCGTACCAGCGGCCACACCTCCTCGACGAGC
>Ga0187893_10011908_pt1 | contig 12489 bp, 12 predicted proteins | sample MA1701074metaG_FD_139574 | JGI IMG/M metagenome (GOLD analysis project Ga0187893, IMG submission 139574) | White microbial mat communities from a basaltic lava cave in the Kipuka Kanohina Cave System on the Island of Hawaii, USA - MA170107-4 metaG ...
CATGACCACGAACAGGAACAGCACCATTACCGCACCGACGTATACCAGCACCAGCGCGATGGCGAGGAACTCGGCTTCGAGCAGCAGCCACAACGCGGCGGCGGTAAAAAACGCCAGTACCAGGAAAAGGGCAGAGTGCACCGGATTGCGCGCCGTAATGACACGCAACGCGGCGAACACAAGCATCGCCGCGAAGAAATAGAAAACGCCGGTTTTGAAATCCATATTCTTGTTCGTAAGGATTGAGAAGTGTGCGGGCTGCCGCCCTCACTCCCTGCTCATCACGCTTCCAGCCTCAACGGTACACCGCGTCGTCGGCGCGGTCCTTTGCGATCTGTTCCTCGTAGCGGTCGCCAATCGCCAGCAGCATTTCCTTCGTGTACAGAAGATCTCCGCGCTTTTCCCCGTGGTACTCGAGGATCCGGGTTTCAACGATCGAGTCCACCGGACATGACTCCTCGCAGAAACCGCAGAAGATGCACTTGGTAAGGTCGATGTCATAGCGCGTGGTACGACGGGTGCCGTCGGCACGCTGCTCGGATTCGATGGTGATTGCCAGCGCCGGGCACACCGCTTCGCAGAGCTTGCAGGCAATGCAGCGCTCTTCGCCGTTGGGATAGCGCCGCAGCGCGTGCAGGCCGCGAAAGCGCCCCGATTGCGGGGTCTTTTCCTCGGGAAACTGCACTGTAATCTTGCGCGCGAAAAAATACCGGCCGGTGAGCATCATGCCTTTCAACAGTTCGATCAGCAGGAACGTACGGAAGAATTCTCGAATGCGCTCCATCACTTTCCCACCGTCACCATGGCCAGTACTGCGTCTGCATCAACCCGCCGACCAGAACCAGCCAGACTATGGTCAGAGGAATAAAAATCTTCCACCCCAGCCTCATGATCTGGTCATAGCGGTAACGCGGAAAAGTGGCGCGGAACCACAGGAAACAGAACAGGAGGAAAGCCACCTTGACAGCCAGCCACGGGAATCCGTCCGGAATGAAGGGAACCGGCGAGAGCCACCCCCCGAGGAACATTATCGACGCCAACGCCGATACCAGAATCATGTTCGCGTATTCCGCCAGAAAAAACACGGCGAATGCGGTCCCCGAATACTCGACGTGGAACCCGGCGACGATCTCCGATTCGCCCTCCGCAACGTCGAAGGGGGCACGGTTGGTCTCTGCCACACCGGCAATGAAATACACCAGGAACATCGGCAGCAGCGGGATCAGGTTCCAGCCCAGCAGCCCCAAGCCGGACTTCTGCTCGTTGACGATGGTCGACAAATTCAGACTCCCCGACATCATCAGTACACTTACAAGGGCGAATCCCATCGCTATTTCGTAGGAAACAATCTGTGCCGCGGATCGCATTGCGCCGAGAAACGCGTACTTGGAGTTCGACGCCCAGCCGGCAATAATCACGCCGTATACGCCCATCGAAGTGATCGCCATCACGTACAGAAGTCCGGCGTTGACGTCTGCCAGCACCAGCTCGGGGGAAAACGGCACCACCGCCCACGCCGCCAACGCCGGCATGATGGCGAGCACGGGGGCCAGCATGAACAGGAATCTGTTCGCGCCGGAGGGCACGATGACTTCTTTGACCAGCAGTTTGAGTACGTCGGCGAACGGCTGCAGCAGTCCCTTGTATCCGACGCGGTTCGGGCCAATCCGGATCTGCATGTAGCCGATCACCTTGCGCTCCGCCAGCGTAAGGTAGGCCACGCTGAGGATGATCGGAATGACGATGGCTAGTATCTTCGCCAGCGTCCATAGCGCGGTGACCGCGCCGGGTCCGATGAGATCCTCCAGGATGGCAAAACTCATGCGGTCGCCTTGTTCGTCGCGGCGGCGCGTTCCAATGTCACAGCGCCGAATGTCGCTCCTAGACCGGAAGTCTCTTTGCAGCCTGATGGCAGACGCACGCATTCCGCGGGCACACGATCGTCACGACCGAATGGCAGCACAGCCTCGCCGCCATCCTGCACGATCTTGATATGGTCGCCTTGGCGCAGCCCGAGCCTGTCGATCAGGTTCCCGGCCAGCCAGGCCGTCCCCACCTTCGCGTCGCGTGTCTGCTGAAGGGAATCCGCACGCCGCACGATTGCGTCCGAGTGGTAGATCGGTACGTCGCCGATTCTCTCGATTCCGGCTCGTTGGTGGACCGTGGACTGCGCCGGAGCGACGACCGATGGAACGCCGTCGATCTGGTTCGACAACCTGGAGGCGACGTCGTCGCATGACGACTGCCAGTCACGGCGCACATCCTCAACGCTGTCGAAATCGAAACCCGGAAGGTCGAGAAGCGTGCCGAGCACGCGCAAGACCTTCCACGCGGGGCGGGTTTCGCCGAGCGGCCGCACCACCCCCTGAAAGCTCTGTGCTGTGCCCTCGGTGTTGACGAATGTGCCGGCCGTTTCCGTGAACGGCGACACCGGCAGCAGAACCTGCGCGAACTCGGCGGCGAATGGCCTGAAGGGCGACATGACGACCACCAGTTCCGCGGCCTGCATCGCCGCGCGCGCGGTTCGCGGATCGAAGGTATCGAGATCGACTTCGACATTCAGAAGCAGGTAGGCTCTGCGAGGCTGCCTGAGCATCGGCGCAGCGCCCAGCCCGGCAGGTTCATGCCCATAAGGCAGCGCGCCCGCGAGGTAACCGCCAACGCTGTTCGCCGCCTCTCCGAGAAAGCCAAAGTTCGCCCCTGTGATATTCGCAAGCGCTTGGGCAAGGCGATGCAACTCGCAAGCCTGCGGGTGATGCTGCGCGAGGTTGCCAAGAAGTATCGCGGTTTTCCCTCCCGAAACCAGGCTTTCCGCGATCGCGCGGGCGGAATCGTCCACCTCGAGTCCGGCCACTTGTGCCGGCACGGCGATGGCCTTGGCCGCGGCGGCGGCCTTCAGTACCTGCCCCAGTAACTCAGGCATCGAGCTCGGGGCGACAATCAACTTGGTGGCCACGCGCATCAGCAAATCGTCATCCACCGGATTGATGATGTTGAACTGCGCCCCTTTTTTTATGGCTTGCCGGAAACGTTGGGCCAGCAAGGGGTGATCCTTGCGCAGGTTCGAGCCCACCACCAGTATCCGGTCAAGGTTATTTATTGCGGCGACTTTCATTCCCAGCCAGGGCGCGCCGCGCAGGCTCCCGTCCCCGGAAAAATCCGATTGACGCAGACGGAAATCGACGTTGCCACTGCCGATGCCGCGCACGAATTTGCCTGCCAGGTAAAGTTCCTCAAGAGTCGATTGTGGAGAAGCCAGAGCTCCTACCGCGCTGCCCCCATGCGCGTCACAAATGCGCTTGATTCCGGCGGCCACGAACTCGAGTGCGGTGGCCCAGTCCACCTCTTCCCAATTGCCATCACGCTTGATCATGGGCGCGGTCAACCGCTCCTTCGAGTCGAGCGCCTCGTAGGAGAACCGATCCCGGTCGGAAATCCAGCATTCGTTGATGTTTTCGTTCTCCAGCGGCAGCACGCGCATGACGCGGTTGTCCTTGACCTGGATCACCAAATTGGAGCCGAGCCCGTCATGCGGACTGATGGATTTGCGCCGCGCCAGCTCCCAGGTGCGCGCCTTGTAGCGGAACGGCTTGGAGGTGAGCGCGCCCACCGGGCAGACGTCGATCATGTTCCCCGACAGTTCCGAATCCACGGAGCGCGCCACAAAGGGCATGATCTCCACATGCTCACCACGGCCGACCATGCCGAGTTCCATGATGCCGGCGATTTCCTGGCCGAAGCGTACGCAACGGGTGCAGTGAATGCAGCGTGACATCTCGTCGGCGCAGACCAGCGGCCCGAGTTCCTTGTTCGTGACCACCCGCTTGGATTCGGCAAAGCGGGAATTCGATGCGCCGTAGCCCACAGCCAGGTCCTGCAACTGGCACTCGCCGCCCTGGTCGCAGATCGGGCAGTCGAGCGGATGGTTGATCAGGAGGAACTCCATCACGCCCTTCTGCGCATTCACTGCGACCTCCGAGTGTGTGAATACTTTCATTCCCTCGGTGGCCGGCGTAGCACAGGCCGGCAGCGGTTTCGGCGCTTTCTCGACCTGCACAAGACACATGCGGCAGTTGGCCGCGATCGATAGTTTCTTGTGATAACAAAAGTGCGGGACGTAGATGCCGAGCTTGTTGGCGGCATCCATGATCGTGCTGTTGTCCGGTACCTCGACCGGCCGCCCGTCGATTTCCAGGTGCGCCATCACCCAAGCCTCATGCGAGGCACCTCTTCTGATCGATGTGGAACTGGAACTCATCGCGGAAGTGCTTGATGAAACTCTTCACCGGCAGCGCCGCGGCATCACCCAGCGCGCAGATGGTGCGTCCGGCGATATTGTCGGCCACCGAGATCAGCGTTTCCAGATCTTCGGGCCGCCCCTGCTCATGCTCTATTCGATGGACCAACCGGTATAACCACCCCGTGCCTTCGCGGCAGGGTGTGCACTGACCGCAGGATTCCTCGAAGTAAAAATACGAAAGGCGCTGCAATGCACGAACCATGCAGGTGGTCTCGTCCATGACTATCACCGCTCCGGAGCCCAGCATTGAACCGGCCTTGGCGATCGAATCGTAGTCCATGTCGGTTTGCATCATTATTTCTGCCGGCAGCACCGGCATGGAGGATCCGCCAGGTATCACCGCTTTCAGCTTGCGCCCGCCGCGGACGCCTCCGGCCATCTCCAGCAATTTGGGAAATGGCGTGCCGAGCCTGACTTCGTAGTTGCCAGGGCGCTCGACGTGACCGGAGACGGAAAAAATCTTGGTGCCGCCGTTGTTGGGCCGTCCGAGATTCAGGAACGTTTCGGCTCCATGCGCAATGATCCACGGCGTCGCGGCAAAAGTCTCGGTATTGTTGATCGTGGTGGGCTTCCCGTACAGGCCATAGCTTGCCGGGAACGGCGGTTTGAAACGCGGTTGGCCCTTCTTGCCTTCGAGCGACTCCAGCAGCGCCGTTTCCTCGCCGCAGATGTAAGCACCCCAGCCGTGGTGTGCGTAGAGATCGAAACAGAACGCCGAACCGAGAATGTTTTTGCCAAGATAGCCGGCGGCGTAGGCCTCTGAAAGCGCCTCCTCGAAGCGTTCGTATGCATCCCAGATCTCGCCGTGGATGTAGTTGTAGCCGACGCTGATATCCATAGCGTAGGCCGCAAGCGCCATGCCCTCGATCACGGCATGCGGGTTGTATCGAAGGATGTCGCGGTCTTTGAATGTGCCCGGCTCGCCCTCGTCGGAGTTACACACCAGATACTTCTGGCCGGGGAAGGTTCGTGGCATGAAGCTCCACTTCAGTCCCGTCGGAAACCCTGCGCCACCGCGGCCGCGCAAGGCCGATTTCTTCACTTCCGCGATCACCTGCTCCGGCGCGGTCTTCTCGCGCAGGACCTTCTTCAGTGCCTCGTAGCCGCCACGTGACTCGTATTCCCCAAGCCGCCAGTTGAGCCCGGTGAGCCCCTTGAGAAGAATCGCCTCCGGACCGTAGATGTCCGGAGGAAAAGGCGGGTGCGAGGCGTTCATTTCCTCAGCTCCGCGATCAGCGCATCGAGTTTGTCCGGCGTCATGAACGACAGCATCTTCTTGTCGTTGTGCAGGCACACCGGCGCATCACCACAGGCACCGAGGCATTCGCCTTCCTTGAGGGTGAAACAGCCGTCCGGCGTGGTTTGGTTGAAACCGATGCCGAGTCTCCTTTTCAGGTGTTCTGCCGCATCACCGGCACCCGACAACGCGCACGGCAGGTTGGTGCAAATAGTGAACTTGTTGCGTCCGACCGGCTGCAGGTTGTACATGCCGTAGAACGTCGCCGCTTCGTACACCGCGATCGCAGGCATGCCCAGGTACTGCGCGACGAAATCCATTATCTCGGTCGAAATCCAGCCCTTTTCGTCCTGCGCAACGGTGAGCGCGGCCATCACCGCCGACTGTCTCTGGTTCGACGGATATTTTGCAATTGCCCTGTCTATCTTTGCCAGCGATTCCGGCGACAGCATAAGCGGTGCGTTCATCTGTCCACTTCCCCGAAAACGATGTCGTGGGTGCCTATGATGGCAACTACGTCAGCGATCATGTGGCCGCGCGACATTTCATCCAGTGCCGCCAGATGGGCAAAACCCGGGGCGCGGATATTCATCCGGTAAGGCTTGTTGGCACCATCCGAAACGAGATAAATGCCGAACTCGCCCTTGGGCGCCTCGACAGCGGCATACGTCTCGCCCGCCGGCACGTGCATGCCCTCGGTGAAAAGCTTGAAGTGATGGATAAGCTCCTCCATGTTCATTTTCATATCCACGCGCGAGGGCGGAGCCACCTTGTGGTCGTCGGTGATGATCGGTCCGGGGTTCTTGCGCAACCAGTCGATGCATTGTCTGATGATGCGATTCGATTGCCGCATTTCCTCAACGCGCACCAGATAACGATCGTAGCAGTCGCCGTTGACGCCAACCGGGATATCGAAATCCATCCTGTCATAGACTTCATACGGCTGTTTCCTGCGCAAGTCCCACTCCACCCCCGATCCGCGCACCATCGGTCCACTGAACCCGAGCGCGAGCGCGCGTTCGGGCGCCACGACACCGATTCCCACCGTGCGCTGCTTCCAGATGCGGTTATCGGTGAGAAGCGTCTCGTACTCATCCACGTACCGAGGAAATCGATCCGAGAAGTCCTCGATGAAGTCCAGCAGCGAACCCTGCCGATTCTCGTTGAGCTTGCGTACCGCGTTTTCGTCGTGGATCCGGGAAGCCTGGTAGCGCGGCATGGCATCGGGAAGGTCCCGATATACCCCGCCCGGCCGGTAGTAAGCGGCGTGCAGGCGTGCACCGGAGACCGCTTCGTAGCAGTCCATCAGGTCCTCGCGCTCACGGAAGCAGTAAAGGAACACGGTCATTGCGCCGACGTCGAGTGCGTGCGCCCCGAGCCAGAGCAGATGATTGAGCACCCTGGTGATCTCGTCGAACATTACGCGTATGTACTGCGCGCGTTGCGGAACCTCGATTCCGAGCAGCTTCTCTATCGCCATCACGTACGCGTGCTCGTTGCACATCATCGACACGTAGTCAAGGCGATCCATGTATGGAACCGACTGCAGGAATGTCTTGTGCTCGGCAAGTTTCTCGGTCGCGCGGTGCAGAAGACCGATGTGCGGATCGGCGCGCTGGATCACCTCGCCGTCCAGTTCCAGAACCAGCCGCAGCACCCCGTGCGCCGCGGGATGCTGCGGCCCAAAGTTCATCGTGTAATTACGGATCTCAGCCATAAAACCTTTTTGCCACAGAGGACACGGAGAGCACCACAAAATGCTGAACTCGATACCAGGCCCTGGTTCGCCCTGATCCGGCAGATTTCCATGAATTCTTGTCCAAGTCCCGTTCTGCTGTTCTCTGTGATCTCTGTGTCCTCTATGGCTATATGCCCTTATTCAACGTCGCCGTAATTCGCTTCACGAACCACCCGCGGCACCGTCTCGCGCGGCTCGATGCTGACCGGCTGATAGACGACGCGGCTCTGCTCCGGGTCGTAACGCATCTCCACGTATCCGGAGAGCGGGAAGTCCTTGCGGAAAGGATGTCCTATGAAGCCGTAGTCAGTGAGAAGGCGGCGCAGGTCGGGATGCCCGGGAAACACGATTCCGAACAGGTCGAAAGTTTCGCGTTCGTACCAGTTGGCCGATGGCCATATCCCGTTCAGCGAATCCACAGACGGAAAATCGTCGTCGGGGGCGAATACCCGCAGCCGCAGCCGCTGGTTGCGCGAAACGGAAAGCAGGTGATACACGACCGCATAGCGCGGGCCTTGACGCTGGCGATTGCCGTAGTCGAGGTAATCGACCCCGCACAAGTCAACGAGCTGTTCGAACCTGAACTGCGGGTGATCGCGCAGTTGCGCGGCGGACGACAGAAGATCCTTCGCTTTGACCAACATCGTCAATTCACCATTGGACTCGTCCAGGCCCGTGACGCGGTCGCCAAGCAAGGACTTGAGGTTTTCGGCAAGCACCGCAATCTTGGAATTCATGGCCGGAGTAATCAGCGCGCGATGGTGTTGGTGCGCCGGATCTTGTTCTGAAGCTGGATGATTCCGTAGAGCAGCGCCTCGGCTGTTGGCGGGCAGCCGGGAACGTAAACGTCCACCGGAACGATACGGTCGCAGCCGCGCACGACCGAGTAGGAATAGTGGTAATAGCCGCCGCCATTGGCACACGATCCCATCGAGATAACCCAGCGCGGCTCGGCCATCTGGTCGTAAACTTTTCGCAGCGCTGGTGCCATCTTGTTGCACAGCGTACCGGCGACGATCATGACGTCGGATTGGCGCGGACTGGGACGGAACACCACGCCAAACCGGTCGAGGTCGTACCGCGCCGCGCCGGCATGCATCATCTCGACTGCGCAGCAGGCAAGCCCGAAGGTCATCGGCCACAACGAGCCGGTGCGTGTCCAGTTCACGACGTTGTCGATCGTGGTGGTAACGAACCCTTTTTCCGTGACGCCTTCAAAGGTCATTTCGCTGACTCCGGACCGCATGTAGAAATCTCTCCGTTGCCGCGTCGTTTACGCGCCGATGGCTGGCTGCACGGTCTCAATCCCACTCCAACGCCCCTTTTTTCCACTCGTAAACGAACCCGATTACGAGGATCGCAAGGAATATGACCATGGATACGAAGCCAAAGGTCCCGATTTCTTCAAGTACGACGGCCCAGGGGAAAAGGAAGGCAATTTCCAGGTCGAACAGGATGAAAAGGATGGCCACGAGGTAATAGCGGACGTCGAACTTCATCCTGGCATCCTCAAAAGCCTCGAAACCGCACTCGTAGGGCGAAAGCTTCTCGGGATCGGGACGGTGAACGCCGAGCAATCGGCTCAGCCCCCCCCCCAATAGAGGAAGCGCCACGCCAACAGCCAGGCCGACGAAGATGAAAAGCAAAATCGGAAAGTACTGCTCAAGCATTGACCACTCTCGACCGGTCCGCAGACATCATCAATATTGATTGTGCGCGAATGGTTGCCCCTATGGTCTGCCAAAGATTGCGCACTTCTGCCTGCCGCGGAGTCACGCCTGCCGCGTACTGATTGCTTTGGTGCCGACGGGGAGACTCGAACTCCCACGGGTTACCCCACCACCCCCTCAAGATGGCGTGTCTACCAATTTCACCACGTCGGCAATCTTTGATTCCTGCGGCAGCAGGCGCGAGGCGGATCGTATAGGCTTGAAGGTCCTGACACCCATCCATCCCTCTCGCCTCGCCTTTACTTCGGCACTTCGTTGGCTTTTGAATCGCCGTCAGGCGCCGGCATTGTGCTCGTGGGCGCTGGAATGGCCTTCTCCGGTTCCACCGGAGTCTGCTCGTGCGTGGACATGACCCCCTCGGGCCTGCCCTTGTGACTGGCTACGTAGGTCAGACCGAGGCTGGTTAGAAAGAACACCGCGGCCAGGACTGCAGTCGTGCGGCTCAGAAAATTCGCTGAGCCGCTCGAGCCGAACAGGCTGCCGGCAGAGCCGCTGCCGAAAGCCGCTCCCATATCCGCGCCCTTGCCGTGCTGGAGCAGGACCAGGCCGATAACGCAAAGCGCCGCAGCCACATGAAGAACGAGAATCAAGGTTTCCATAAGGTTCCTATTATTACCGCGATCGGCTTCATCAATTTTTTTGCCTGAACGGCAAATCCGCCGCCTTGCAGATCGCAATGAATTCCTGAGCCACCAGCGAAGCACCACCAATCAGTCCGCCATCAACGTCGGGCATCGCAAACAACTCCACTGCGTTCGCGCCCTTGACGCTACCGCCGTACAGTAACGGAACCGTACTGCCAAGGCTGCCGTCTCGCTTGGCCAGCAAGCCCCGAATAAAGGCATGGACCGCTTGTGCCTGCTCCGGGGTCGCTGTCCGGCCGGTGCCGATCGCCCAAACGGGCTCGTACGCCAGAACCGAACCATTCAGTCCCTTGCTTCCCAATTCGTCCAGGACTGCGGCGACCTGCCGCCCTACCCGTTCTTCGGTAACACCTCTTTCGCGTTCCGCGAGCGTTTCGCCTACGCAGATTATCGGCACCATGCCCGCCGCAACGACCGTTTTTGCCTTGAGCGCAACCACGTGATCGTCCTCGCCATACCACTGCCTGCGCTCGGAATGTCCGACGATCACGTATCGACAGCCGAAATCGCGCAGCATCCCGGCAGAGACTTCACCAGTGAACGCTCCTTTGGAATGCTGACTGACATCCTGGGCGCCCCATGCCGCCTTCGTTCCGGCCAACGCTGCCTGAGTCTGGGCGAGGTAGGGAAAAGGGACGCAGACCGCGCAGATTGCCCCGCGAAGCCCGGCTACGGCCGCAGCGACCGCGTCAAGTAGGGCCTGGTTTTCTGGAAGACTGCCGTGCATCTTCCAGTTGCCCACCACCAACCGCTGCCGCATGCGCTATCCCACCGGAAAAACTGATGAATTTTACCCGGCCCGGGGAAGGAGGGTCAACGTTGTGCGCCGCGAAATGAAGGTTGGCGCGAGCCTGGAAACGGCACCACGTGGAATCAAGGCGCTAGCAACCGACGGTTCGACCACGACGACAGGATGGATTTGCGCAATCCACCGTGTTTGGGACCACATGTGGAGTCGGCAAGATACCGGCGTGTTTCCCTCGCGGAAAATCCACGGCGACTTTGCCTGACCACCCAGACGTCGCCAGGTTAACCTACGCGGTTACTGTACCAGTCGCTTCGACAACCAAAACGACCGGTAATGTATCCGCTTCCAGGTAAGCTGAAGGTCAGCGTCCGCGGCAGCAGTACTGTCCGTATCGCTTACCCGAAGCGTCCAGTTATGTAGTCTTCAGTGGCCTTGTTCTTGGGCTTGATGAATATGGTGTCGGTGGCGTCGAACTCGATCATCTCGCCGAGATACATGTAGGCAGTAAAATCCGAAACACGCGCTGCCTGCTGCATGTTGTGGGTGACGATCAGGATGGTCACCTTGTGCTTGAGGTCGGCGATCAGCTCCTCGATACTCGCCGTCGCGATCGGGTCGAGCGCTGAGGTCGGTTCGTCGAACAGCAAGATTTCCGGCTCGGTGGCAAGCGCACGCGCGATGCAGAGTCGCTGCTGCTGGCCCCCGGAGAGGTTGAACGCCAGATCATCGAGCCGGTCCTTCACTTCGTCCCACAGCGCGGCGCCTCGCAGCGCCTGCTCCACCTTTTCTTCGAGTGTCGCCACGCTCCGCACACCACGCACCCGCAGGCCGTATGCCACGTTCTCGTAAATCGATTTCGGGAACGGGTTGGGCTTCTGAAACACCATGCTGATGCGCATGCGCACTTCAATGGGGTCCACTTGTTGATTGAGCAGGTTGGTATCGTCGGGTTGCAGGCGGATCTCGCCTTCGTAGCGGTTACCGGCGTAAAGGTCGTGCATCCGGTTGAAACAGCGCAGGTAAGTCGACTTTCCGCAGCCGGAAGGTCCGATCAGCGCGGTGACCCTCTTTTCGTAAATCGGCATGTTTATGTGTTTCAACGCGTTGAATGCCCCGTAAAAGAAACTCAGGTTCCGCGCCTCGGCCTTGACGACGAGGTTTGCTTTCGCGGCGTTTGCTTCAGCGATTTTCGGCATGGCGTTTCCTTACCACTTGATTTTCTTTCTGAGCCGGTAGCGTATGTAGATCGCCAGGGCGTTCATCGACAATGTCATCACCACCAGAACCATGCCGGCGGCGGCGGCGTTCTGGTGGAACGCCGCTTCCGGACGCGAAGTCCAGTTGAACATCTGTATCGGCATCACCGTGAACGGCGCGAACAGCCAGTCGAACAGGCCTGCGGGTGGATCTCCGCTGAAAGGCGCCCTCGGCAGGAAGGCAATGAACGTCAGCGCACCGATAGTGATGATCGGCGCCGTTTCGCCAATCGCACGTGCCATGCCGATGATAACGCCGGTAAGAATACCCGGAATCGAGTACGGGAGAATGTGGTCCGCGGTCGTCTGCCACTTGGTGGCACCGAGCGCGTAAGCACCCTCGCGTATTACCGCTGGTATCGATCGGATCGCTTCGCGCGTGGCAACGATCACCACGGGCAGGATCAGTAACGCGAGGGTCAGGCCGGCAGAAAGAATGCTTTGACCAAAGCCGAACTGGTAGACGAACAACCCCAATGCGAGCAGGCCGTAAATAATGGACGGCACACCGGCCAGGTTGGTGACGTTGATCTCGATGACGTCGGTGATCCAGTTTTTGGGCGCGTACTCCTCGAGATAGACGGCGCCCGCCACGCCGAGCGGAACCGCGGTGACTGCGGTGACGATCATGACCAGCGTCGTGCCGACCCACGCCGAAAGTATGCCCGCCTGCTCGGGCCGCCGCGACGGGAAATTGGTGAAAAAGTCCAGCGACAGGCGGTGCGCCCCGTCGATTGCCATGCCGGCGAAAAGGGACGCAAAGGTAAGCACGCCCACCATGAGCGCCAAAACCCCGATCGTCGCGAAGATCAGATCCCAGCGCTTGTGCTTGACGA
>Ga0187893_10011909_pt1 | contig 12489 bp, 10 predicted proteins | sample MA1701074metaG_FD_139574 | JGI IMG/M metagenome (GOLD analysis project Ga0187893, IMG submission 139574) | White microbial mat communities from a basaltic lava cave in the Kipuka Kanohina Cave System on the Island of Hawaii, USA - MA170107-4 metaG ...
AAGGCCCCACGCCGCTCGAACGCAGCTCGCCCACCTTCTTCGCTTCCGGAAATACCGAGAGATAAAACTCCGCAGCGTCTTCGGCGTTGTCGTTGAACCACAGAAACGGTGTGATCTTGTTCATGCTCTGGCCTCCATTTCGATAGTATCCATCGTCGAAGCCGCAGAGGACGGTCCCCAACTTCAATCTAACAAGGTGGCCAATCGCGGGGCTGTGTAGGTCAGTTCCATGATCGTCGGCAGACCGGAAGTTGCAGCCTCCGCACCCCCACGCCCAACGGGGCGCGATCTATGCATCAAGCGGCTTGCTTTCGACGAATCTGCCGTTCTTTCCGGGCCGCCTCCAACTTCCGGTCGCGCTCCGCATGGATCTCCTGCTGCCGCCCCGCCAACATGTCCTTCGGAGTGATGTAGCCCGAAAGCGCGTCACGCATATCGGAAAATACGTCTTCTAAAACCCCAAATCCCTAAATCCCGGCTCCTGAATCGCTTACAGCCTGCCTCCTTCCATCCGGCCACCTCCGGTCCCATCGATCACAACCGAAATCATTATTTTTTCGTCCCCCTATCTCACTGATCCTAAAAGCCTTCCCTCTTTGCCCGCCCCCCGGACACGGATGCGCCTCCTTGCACTCATGGTCTCTTGGTCTCTTGGAGTCAGAAAGGAGCCTCTATTATGTCTACGCTCAACCAAATCCGCGCCAATCGCACAAACTCTCAACTTTCCACCGGACCGAAGACTCCGGAAGGCAAAGCCAAGGTGTCCACCAATCGCCTGCGCCACGGTCTCGCTTCCGGCCGTCACTACATCCTCCCAGACGAGGATCCAAACCAGTACGCCGAACTCCTCCAAGGATTCCTCGACTCTCTCAAGCCTGCCAACCAATTTGAAGAGGTGCTCGTCAACCAGATCGCCGAAGCTCAGTGGTCCCTTCGTCGCATCGGCCGCCATGAGCAACAGCTTCTCACCGCCCACCCCAACCCGTTCCTCCAACAACTCAGCACCGGAGATGGTTCGAGCGCTGAGCTCTTACGGCTCGACCGTTACGCCGCCTCTGCGCAACGCCGCTTCAACCGCGCAGCCGACCTGCTGCGCGCCACTCAACGCGACCGGAAAAAGGAGAATGAAAAGCTCAATACCGAACTTTCTGAAGCCATGGATGGCCTGTTCCTGGATGCCGAGGACGAGGTCAACCGTTCAAAGCCAATTCACCCAAATCGAGCCGAGCCAGCCACTTCACAAGTGAAGCCGATCGATGTCGCCAAAGCCCGCCTCGCTACCCTGATCGATAAACTCCCTGCGGACGCTCGAGAAGCTGGTCTCCAAGCTCTCGGGATAGATCCTCACCCCGCCGCGCAGGCCCCGAAACAATGAAAGATGTTCGTTGGCCACGCATGGTGCTCCTACCCGGCCTGTCCATAAGCCAGGATCGCATGTGGCGGGTGAGAGGCTGAGGCTCGAAAGTGTGGCTGTGCGCGATATTCTGGGGGCTGAGGTGGTATCGTACCATTGGCATGAGAACTTTCTTCGTGGCGGTTCTACTTCTCCAGCAACGCGATCCCTACCAAGTGGAGCGCGAACAACTGGTCCGCGAAACGATGGAGAAGCGAGGCATCCGGCACTCAGGCGTGTTGCGAGCCATGCGGGCCGTCCCGCGCCATCAGTTTCTTCCGAAATCGCTTTGGAAAGAAGCTTACCGTGACTATCCTGTCGCGATCGGTCACGGCCAGACCATTTCGCAGCCTTACATTGTTGCCCGGATGACCGAGCTCCTGGCGCCGTCCAGCCAACTTCGGGTTCTCGAGATTGGGACTGGAAGCGGATACCAGGCGGCCGTCCTCTCGCATGTGTTCAAAGAGGTTTACACCATTGAGATTGTTCCGGCCCTGGCACGCAGCGCGGAAACTGTGCTGCGTGGCCTCAATCTGAAGAATGTGCACGTGCGGTTGGGTGACGGCTATCTGGGCTGGCCGGAGCAGGCCCCGTTCGATCGGATTCTCCTGACCGCGGCGCCGCCCGAAGTACCGCAAGCTCTGATCGATCAGCTTGCTCCCGGCGGACGCCTGGTTGCGCCGGAGGGAGCCGATCCGAATAGCCAATACCTGGTGATCATCGAGAAGGCGCTGAACGGGAAGGTTACGCGCCGGAGCGCCGATGCGGTGCGTTTTGTTCCGATGGTGCCCGCGAGACCATAATGCAAACAGCGGAGCGCGTTTCACGGCGTCATTTCGTGCTCGGTGCGACGGCATGCGCCGCGATTCCAGCGGACCTCCCCCGCGAAGTATTCCTTCGGTCTCCTGGAAAAGGCACGGCAGTGATGGCCATGGCTTACTACACCAGGAAGTCTGGTGGCGAGATGATTTCAATCGAGGAGCGCTGGTCCCGCTCGGATACGATCGATGTCGCATTCCTGCGCCGGTCCTCCGACTACGGAAAAACCTGGTCTGCTCCGGTAGAGCGCAAGACCGGTGAGCGCGTAGCCAACGGAATGCTGCGGAGACATCTGCGCGGCGGCTGGGTGGACCCGCGCAACGGCCGGCTGGTCGATGTCTGGGTGGAAGGGATTCTGCCCACAGACGACCCTCTGGAAGGCAGTCGCCAATGGAATGTCTACTACACCATCTCTGAAAACGGAGGACGAACCAACAGCGGAGTTCGGCAGGTGATTCATCGAGGTGTGGAGTTCGATGCCAAACATCCGCTCCCTCACGTCTGGACCGGCAAGAACTCGGTTATGCTCGGCGACCGCACCTGCCAGCCAATCCTTGGGCATGACGGCGCCATCCTTGTGCCGGCTGTTATCGCGCCGTTGGGGCCGGACGGGAAGCTTTCGAATCCCGGCGGCGGCTACACCTATCACGATGCGGCGATTCTCCTGGGCCGATGGCGCGGACGAGATCTCGAATGGGAGATGAGCGAGGTATTGAAAGCGGATCCTTCGCGCGCCACGCGAGGACTGGACGAGCCGACTCTCGCGCGCCTTACCCGGGGACGGCTGCTGATGGTCCTGCGCGGGTCGAATGATCGCAAGCCCGAGTTGCCTTCCTACCGCTGGGTGTCGATGTCCTCTGACGGAGGGCGTCGTTGGACCACACCGCAGCCCTGGACGTACACGGACGGGACTCCGTTTTTCTCTCCCAGCGCCTGCTCTCAACTGCTGCACCATTCGAACGGCAAGTTGTACTGGCTCGGGAACATCACCCCGGAAAATCCGCGGGGCAACCGCCCGCGCTATCCGTTCGTGATTGGCGAAGTGGATCAGGATTCGGGTTTGTTGATCCGGAATAGCGTACGGATCGTAGATGACAAGGGTCCACAGGAGAATCCGCTGCTCACGCTCTCCAACTTCTACGCGCGGGAGGACCGCGGGTCGAAAGCGGTCGCTTTGCACATGACGCGGCTGTTCGCACTTCCCGATGGATGGGAAGGAGACGCGTTCCTCTACCAGATTCCGGTAGGGTAGTGTCGGCCTTGTGGGGCAGGATGGTATCCTGCGCGGCGGTTGTTAACCGCCGCTGCTCGAGTGTCCACAAGCCGACGCCCGACTGACAATCGGGCAGCTTGACAATCTGCCCTGCAAAGTCTCTAACACAGTAGTACTATGACTTCGTGGCGATCGTGAATCGACGAGCCTTTCTTCAATCAGCCGCTGCTTTCGTTACACCCGCCCCTGCGAACGGGCGCATCCGGGCGGCGCTCCTCAGCACGCAACATTCACATGCAGCCGGAAAATTGAGAGCGATGCGTGACTCGCCGCACTACGAGATCGTCTGTGCCTGCGAGCCTGACCCCAGCCTCCTCCGCCAGCGCCAGGCCGATCCGCTGTTTCACGGGCTTCGCTGGGTCTCTGAACGCGAACTCCTGAGCGATTCCTCGATTCAACTTGTCGTCGTCGAATGCCGTATTCCCGAAGCCATCCCAATTGGGCGGAAGGTAATTGCGGCGGGCAAGCACCTGCATCTCGAGAAACCACCGACGGACCAGATGGAGCCGTTCCGTGAGCTGGTGGAAGAAGCCCGGCGCAAGAAGCTTCTGCTGCAGATGGGTTACATCTGGCGCTTCCACACGGGTATCGCGGCCGCGAAGGAAGCTGCCCGCCAAGGCTGGCTCGGCGAGGTCTATATGCTGCGCGGAACGATCAACACCGACCTCAGCGAACAATCCCGTGCTCCCTTGGAGCGCTACCGTGGTGGCATGATGTTCGAGCTCGGCTGTCACATGATCGACCGTGTAGTCGATCTATGGGGGCGCCCAAAAGCCGTGCGGAGTTGGCTCCGTCACGATACAGCCGTCCAGGACAAGCTCGCGGACAACACGCTTGCGGTGTTCGAATACGATCGCGCGCTCGCTGTGATCACGACATCCGCTCGCATGGCTGGATCGTCCCAACATCGCTCCTACGAGCTCATTGGAACCGACGGTACGTTCCTCATTCAGCCGGTCGAGCCTGGATCGCGGATACGCGTATCCATGCGCACACCACATGGGCCCTACAAGGCGGGCTGGCAGGACATCGACATGCCGCCGCAAGCGCGCTACATCGGCGATTTCGAGGACCTGGCGCGCGCACTGCAAGGGAACAGGCCGCTCAAGTACTCCTACGACTTTGAGCTCCAGTTGCAGGAAACGATCGTGAGAACCTGCCAAGCTTAAGGGGGATCACCCGGTACGCTCGATCGTGCAAACGACCGATGTGTCTCTGCCAGGCATCGAGACGATCTTCGCCTGCAAAGCAGAAGGGCAGCCAGCGGGCCTGAGCTCTCTTCTCGAGTTGTTCCACGAAATGATCTGCGACACACAATTCCGGCTGATGAACCCGCAAGCAATCGCGTGCCTTCGAGAGTCAGACTCAAAGAGTAGGGCAGACGCACTGAGCCGGGATATTCTTAGTCGCGGCCAATCCCCAACGTGTGCACAGCCGGCTCGGGCAGCTCCTCGAACTCGAGCTTCCCAAACTCCCATTCCTCGAGACGGCCTTTCCGCACGCGCGCCCACACCGCCAGCAACGCACCGAAACCAGTCAGCGAGTAAGAAAGTTCCTCGAGGCAGAGGACAATCACGCCGCTCAGCACCGTGACATAAGCTCCCACCGCGGCGCCATACAAGACTACGGTTTCGATGAGCGGGCGCTTCCCCGGAAGATAAGAGGACGTGAACGGAATTCGCTGGAACTGATACAGCAGGACCTCCATCAGAATCAGCGAAGGCAGCAACGCCAGCAGACTGGCTCCCACGCCCGCCCAGGGACCGAAGATCCGCACTTCGAGCGGCAGGGTCAGCAGCGACACCGGAATCACGCCAAACCAGAATACAAATCTCTGCACCGCGCCGAGAAAGATCTCCCGGTTGCCTGCTTCGTTGAGCTGAAATACCCAGTTGGCGCGCAGCTCCACCGGCAACCGGAACAGGTACCGGAACCCGGCCAGTACGAACAGCGAGAGCGCGAGTACAGCGGAAACGCCGGCCTGCCGGAGAGCGAACGTCTGCACCGCGAATCCGCGAAAGCCTCTACCCGTCACGATCGAAACGAAGCTTTCGAAAATGAGCGCCACTGCAAGGGCCACGAACGCCGTCAGCACCATGCGATGCTGCCGGCTACGGGACAGGGTGGCAGCAACGAACGCAAACACGGCCCGCTCTCGTGCATCGGGAATGATCCAGTCCGCGATGCGCGACCGCAATCGTGCCGGCACGCCGGTATGATGCCCGGCCTCCACGGGCGCTTCCAATACACGAACTCTATGGCGGCGATAGCTCCAAAGATACATTCCAACCGCTGCGACCGCCGCGGCGGCCAAGGCCAGCAAGCTCCTTGCACACAACTGGAGCACGTAGCCTTCCCGGTTGCCGCGGACTGCCTGGTCCAGGCCGAGAAACCAGACTGGTGGCGTCCAAAGCGCCTCCTCCGGCCGCTGGTTCATGTATGGATACAGGTTGGCGATAGAGAACACGAAGGGCAGCGCGCAAACCAGCGCGATGAGCAACAGCCCCTGCACAAACAGCGAAACCCGTGGAAAGACGGTTGCGGGAACGATATTTAGCAGGACTCCTTGTAATGCCACCAGGACAAAGAAGATGAAGAAGCCCGATAGGATCGTCGACAACAGTAGCCCGATGACGTTGCTGAACCCGCCTGTGAGGTGCCGTCCCGCCATTACGGCCGGCAGCATAAAGCTGGGAAACAGGTTCATTCCCACGATGAATATGGCGGCGAAGATCAGCAGTGCGCTGAACTTCGCAACGAAAATGTCTTGCGTACGGATCGGCAATCCAGCGAGGGCGAGATAATCGCGGAGGCCGGGAAATAGCGACGGCCACTGCAGAACCGTGAGTAAACCTGTGAGCGTCATCGAGACTGTGATGAACAATAGATGGTCCGCGAGCGCCGCCAATTCATAAGGCTGGGAAGAATCCAGTTCGAGGAGCCGCCGGTACTTCCCGAAGTACGCCTGCGTCATGATGATGCTGAGCGAAGCGACGATGGCGAGCGCTCCGATCGCGACTGTTTGCCACTGTCCCGCGGTCAAAACCATTTCGCTGTCAAAGAACCGGCGGAAGAAATGGCGGCGCAGCTCAAAGCCGGTCGAGTGGGTTTCCTCCAGCCACTCCCGGAACTGGCCCGCCCAACGCATCAGGAATCATTAGACTACCGAATCCGGTAAACTGTTCCCGCCGCGGGAACATTTCGGTATAGAATTGTGTCCCTAACCCTTGGTACGAAGATATCGCCGGCTCAATCTGATCTTCTGGACCGGCCTGGGCCTGGCGGGCGTTGGTTTGTCATGGTCGTTCTTTCCGGTGCCGGATGCCGACCCGAACTACTTCCCGATCGTGAGGCGCTCCGTCTATGGGCGCCGTGGGCCGCGCGTTCTGATCGACGAGTCGCACTGGAACCTGCACAAAGCCAACGGGCGCTACAGGCCGTTTGCGCAGCTTGTGGCCCGCGATGGCTACCGTGTTTCACGCAACAAGCAGAAACTCGTACCGCCATTGCTCACCGGAACGGATGTGCTCGTGATCGCCGGCGCTCTGGGTTTCAAAGGCAGTCTGCAGCGCTTCGCCAATCTCGCCGGTCTGGCGGGGAAAGTCGACTTCGAAGTGAATGCCTTCGAGTCCGACGAAATTCAAGCGGTCCGGGACTGGGTGCTCGGCGGTGGTTCGTTGCTCCTGGTGGTCGATGATGCTCCCTGTGACGAAGCAGCGCGGGAGATGGCAGCCGCTTTCGAAGTCCGCATGACGGATTGGTACACCGAGGATCCTAACCCAATGATCCGCTTCGAGCCTGGCGCGGGCATCGAGGATCATCCGATCACGCAGGGTAGGCCGGACTTCAACGAGCAGATCGGAAGCGTCCTCACCTTTGCCGGCCAATCTCTCACCGGACCTTCCGGCAGCGACGCGATTCTCAAACTTTCCTCCAAGGCAATCGCGATCGCGTTCGAATTCGGGAAGGGCCGGGTCGTGGCGATTGGTTCAGCGGCCGCGCTAACCGCCCACGTGATTCGCCGCGATGGTCGAGATTTCCGGTTCGGTATCAATGACCGCCAGAGCGGCAACCGCCAATTCGTGCTGAATATCATGCACTGGCTGTCGAGGGCTTTGTAAAGACACTGCGGCCGGCTTTGGTGAACGGGTCGAATCATGCCGTCTACTTCACAGATCCCCGGCGCGGCTGGTAGCCCAGTATCGCTTCCAATGCAGGGTCGCGATTGGAACTATACAGTGCAAACGAAGGCGGTGTGTACAGGGACGGTGCAATCCAGGTCCGAAAATCCGTAGCGCTGGAGTTTTGCCAATAGAGATCGGAAAGGCTACCCTGCATTCCACTATAGGGCAGCCTTATGCCTACATCCTGACCAACGAAGTTCGGGCTGGATCCGGTGGGCTCGCCGGCGAACACGGCATCGGTATTTTGTTCGATCTGCGTTGCAAGCATCATTCCGGCCGAGACAGTGTGGCGGCCCACAACGACAAACAACTTACCTTCGTGATTAATCTTGTCGTCGCGAATGAGGCGATGAATCAGTTGCCGGTTTAACAGCCGGGTTCCTCCAGTGTTCCAACGCAGATCAATTACAAAACGCTCCACATCGTGTTCGTTCAGGAAGCGGAATAGCCTGTCCAAGAAGAGCCGTAACGGCTCTTTCCCTTCGTGCACCTTGTTGTACTGAAAGAAGACCAGCTTCGCATCGGCAACATATTCAAACCAATAATTCGAATCCAAATCCTTGAGGTAGAGCGGAACATCAGGTCCGTGTTCCGCCCTTGCACTCGGCCATCCCTCCTGTGAAACACGAGGTTCTTCTTTTAACAAAACCCGGCGCTGGTTACCCGCCCTTTCGAGAACCGTAATTGTCACCCTGTCCGGGTTGGGGATCAGGCCGAGACCGAAAAGCATGCGCGGGCAGGTCATCAATTCGGGCCCGATCATCAACGGCGTCATCTTATTGTCCTGGTTGATGATCGGGTCAAGCTGTCGAAGGAGTTCTTCGGGTGTGTGCTCGCCAATGCGCTCAACCCGCATTCCTACAAGGTAACGGTGTTCAGGAGACGCTCGGATTATGAACAAGCCTTCTGTAAAGAAGAAAAGCTGTATGGGCAATGCGCGGGTGTTTGAACCTAGCGTGTGCTTTGGGCGCAGGTATGTGTGACCATCGCCCATCATCCTCGCTAAACGCATGAACTCGACTTCGATCTCCTCATCCTTCAGACCTGAAATCCTGACATCGAGCTTAGGAACCGCGTTATCGAACTCCTTCTTTGAAACCTTGCGGAATGGAGAATAGTGACGGCGCTTCAGCTCTGACGAAAGGAACGCCAGGTCGTATCGCCAGCCTCGGTCGCGGGTCATGGATTGGACGTCCGCGACCATAACAAAGGACCGGAATCGCGGCTCGGTCCGGAGCGATTCCAACTGCTCATCGTCCTGAACCCACGTTAAGCTCCTCAAGCCCAGTGCGAGTGCTTTTTCGAGCCACAGAAGCGCGTTCTCTTTATCACCCGACAAGGCATAGCAGACCGCAATCTCGTACTCAGTCGGTCCTGAATAGGACGCGCCCAATTCCAGTGCCCGGCGGAATCCCCTAATCCCCTCGGCATAGTTATGGGCCTTCTTCGAGGCTTGGCCCATTCGTTCCCAATAGCTGGGCATCGCCGGGTTGAGCAGGACCAACCGATTCCAGATTGAAGCCGCGTCTACCCAAGCCCCCGCTCTCTCTCGGGCGTTGGCCTGTATCACCAGTTCCAGTGTTGCGCTTGGTCGCGTCTCCTGTACATTTGCTAGCGTCGGCACAACGGCAAAAACACATAGCAAAGGTACAGGGATACAGATCATCCGGCGCGCTAAAGGAATGACCACGAGAACATTCTCTCTCAAAGTTACGCGCTCAGTATGGTTGAGGGTCAATCCGGCAGTAATCAGCGCATCAACTTTTGGTCATCGCCCTTACTGACGACACGAAATCCTACCGCGTGAGAGCGAAAATCTGGCGTAGCATCCGCGCGCCGCGGCGCGAGCGCTGCCAGGCGGAACGACACCGAATTCACCACTGCTTCCGTGAGATCCCCCCTTCTGAACACGCGTCGTACCTGACTCCGGACCAGCAGGATCCAGCCTTTCCCGAAGCCGATAATAGTCTGCCCGGTACCAATCAGCCGTCCACTCCCATACGTTGCCACTCATATTAAATGCGCCACACCAACTGACGCCCGATGCGTACGACGTCACGCTGCTGGTCGCGGTTCTCAGGAGCTTGGGCTGTGTGGGACTGTGGCCACTTTCCGTCACGTTCGCTTTACTCAAATCCCAGCGATCACCCCAAGGATAGATAGAGGAACTCGGGCCGCGCGCGGCATACTCCCACTCGGCTTCCGTGGGTAATCGCGCCGATCTCCAACGAGCATAGGCCTCAGCCTCATACCAGCTAATCCAGACTTGAGGGTGATGTGGATTCTGGAACCCTCGCTCTGGCGGCTCATCCGGCCCGGGGCGGTTTCCCTTCCATCGCCATCCTTCGCCGGACCAGAATCCCTTTTCCAGGTAACCTCCCGCGGCAACAAATACAGCAAAAGCAGCGTTCGACACCTCATATCGATCCGTCCAGAAGCCTTTGGAAAAGCACACTTCGTGAGCTGGAGCTTCATCTTCCTCCGCCAGCCAGTCTCGCCATCGATTGCTGCCCCGAACGAAACATCCTGGCTCAACCCAAACCTGCTCAATCCCTCGTCCATCACGGCGAATTTGAAATCGGTTGAATTCCCGGACCGGTTGGGGAAGCCACCCGCCCGGTCCTCCGCGTGCGTAGAACAATGCAGCAATCATGACGGCGATCATTGCCAGCAGGACGGTCCCGCTGACGATTCGCTTCGGCATGGCTTCTATGATCGCATCGTCGCATCAATCCTTGGGGGTCACACGTTAACTCAATGGACCAGCGCCTTGCTGGACATGGCTGTTAGTTTTGCAACTTATCCATTCTTTCAACACAATTTTACGGCCCCTACCCCGCTTCGCCCATCGTCCACATGGTAATGTTGTTCGCATGCTCTTCTACGCCTTTGGAATTGCGATTCTCGCCTTGGCTCAACAGCAGACCGCTGTGGTGCCTAGCGTTGCCGTACGTGGGCACATTGAAGAACCAGTGGACTTTGATCTACATGACTTGGGGAAGCATCCACGAATCGCAGTTCGAACACACACACGGACGGCAGTCCAGCCAGGTTCGAGGGCGTTTCTAATAAGAACAATCCTGGAAGCCGCTGGAGTGCGATTCGGCAAAGCTCTTCAGGGGAACCCGGCTGGCGGCGTTTTTGGTGGTTGAGGGTAACGGCGACAAGAAGGTAGTTTTCTCGTTGCCTGAATTGGATTCAAAAGATCCGGCTCAAACGGCGATCTTGGCTGTAGCCCGAGACGACAAGCCACTCCGCAAAGACGAAGGGCCTTTTATGGTTATTGTTCCGCAAGAAAAGAGTCAGATCCGTTGGATTCGGAACGTGAAGGTACTTCGTATCTTGCATGTCGATTCACTACTACCGCCGAGGTCGCACTAACGCTTACGCCGCTCTTGTCGTCCTCTCTTCTATTTCGAACAGTTCCTCATACGCTCCGCCCACTCCGCGAACCGCCACAACTCGCGCCGCTGCGCCCAGATGAATCGCCAGAACTCCCGAAAACCGATACTTTGTGCCGGCAGCCCCCAGTAGGTCTCGATGCGCCATCGCAAATATGGACTTCTCCAGGGCGCCAGGCGGTAGCCTCGCGACACCCTCCAGAAATAACGGAACATTACTTCAGAGAGTTGGCGGTCGGAGGAACAGGAACTCGGCTGGGAGCCTTTTGGTCTCGAGTGGCGTAATATCCGGAGCGCGTGCGGACGATCGGTCTGCCGGGTCCTTTGGCGGTAACCTGAATCTTGCGGAAGCTGCCGTCAAGGGCCTGGTTCACGGGAGTATAGGCCAGAACGTATTGATTGCGGATCTCGTGCGCCATTTGTACCGCGAGTTGTTCTACCTCTGTCAACTCCTTGGGAAAATAGGCCGCTCCGCCGGACGCCGTCGAAAGGCTGTTCATCGCCCGCTGCGCGCGCTTGGCCTTCCCACGCTCTTCTTCCGACAGTATACCCATACAATAGATGAGCATTTCATTTGTATGGGCTTTTGCTACGAGTTTCTCGAGAGTGTTGGCCGGTGAGCTGGTGGTGTCGTCGCCGTCCGTCACAACCAAAAGAACTTTTTTGTCTTTCTTGGCCTTTTCTCGCATGTAGTCTATTGACATCGATACGGCATCGCGCATTGCTGTGCCGCCACGGCTGTCGATCTTGCTGAGCGCTTCCTCGAGCTTCTTCATGTCGCTGGTGAAGGGTTGGTCGAGGTAGGCTTCATCGTTAAAATTGACTATAAAGACCTCATCCTGGGGGTTGGACGCCTTAACCAGCGCTAGCGCCGCGGCTGTCACTTTTTGGCGCTTGTCGCGCATGCTCCCACTCGAGTCGATGATCAATCCCATGGAGACGGGCACATCCTCCCTGCGAAATGTCTTCAGCGGCTGGGTTACACCGTTTTCGAGGACAGTAAATGCATCTTTGGGCAGGTTGGGGATGAGTTTGCCTCTGGCATCGACGACCGTGGCGTGAAGAACCACCAGTTGGGCATCGGTGGTGAAGATCGGATCCTTTTCCTGGGCTTTTTCCTGCGCGGGGGCGACCACGCCGGCCAGGGCAAGAATGATGAAAACCGGCTTACTGAGTCGGTGCATAATATCCCGTCCGATAATAGGCGCGAAGCGGCGGCAAACCGCGTGGCTGGACGAGCTTGACTTCCACTCGCCGGTACTTTCCGTCCTTCTGCAAGTTGCTGGGAGAGTATCCGAGAATGTACTGGCTTCGGAGCTCGACGCCGATCTTGGCTGCCACATCGGGCAGTTGATTGACATTGTCGATGGGAAAGTGCCGTCCGCCCGTCTGCTCGGCCATCTCGGTGAGCAATCCCGG
>Ga0187893_10011910_pt1 | contig 12488 bp, 1 predicted proteins | sample MA1701074metaG_FD_139574 | JGI IMG/M metagenome (GOLD analysis project Ga0187893, IMG submission 139574) | White microbial mat communities from a basaltic lava cave in the Kipuka Kanohina Cave System on the Island of Hawaii, USA - MA170107-4 metaG ...
ACCATAGATCATGCCACCAAAAACGAATCGTATTCATTCTCTTTGCATCTTGGCCCCGAGTTGTGGGTGGTACTTCTTGGATTAGGTGTCAGTGGTTTTTATTCGAAACAAACTGTAAAAGGCGATAATAAATTATCACCTGCTTATGGGTACCTGCACAGTGAAAGAGCTAGTGATGATAATGATGCACTCGTTGATTTCAACCGCGAAAAAGATATTCCGTTCAGCAAAGAAGTAAAATATCTTCCCATACCTGTACCTACCTATGATCTGTTTAGCGCTACCAGCCAGGACGGTTCAGGGCAATATCGCTTGTATAGAGGTAGCTCCGGCGTTTTCTTTGATCAGCGAATAAAAAATACCAGTGATGCATATTCCGTGGGAATAGAAGTTGGTGCCGGCACTTATTTTGATGTTGGAGGCGATTTGTACAAACAGGATGTAAATACGATTTCCCAGAAATGGAGAAGCCGGAACAAGTTTTTAGCCAAAGGTGATTTCCAGGGAGCTTCCGCTGCTAACCCTCTTTATGAACCGGCTTATTTTAAAAGAGTGGGGGAACCGGTGCCTTATGATAAAGATTTTGTCTCGGTTATTAAAGGAACATCACCCGTGGCTGTTAGTCTGCCTCGCTCAATAAGCAATGCGATTGAAGGTGCGGAAGCTTCTGATAAATTACGTACAAAAGCATCACCCAATGGTGAAACCATCAGCACATTAAAAAGAAATAAAAGAGAAGTACGTAATACTACTTTCAGTTATCTCACAGCTAAAGAAGCAGCACAACATGGCCTTGATAAAACGATTAAAGACCTGCATCCCGATTCACTGGTATTAAATAATTGCAACTCCGGCGGTATCAGAACCAATATTCAACGCACCAGTGAATACAGGAAACAGCACCATTTTTCAGAGATCACTGTAACCGGCGATGATGGCAAAAGATCAGTATATGGATTGCCTGTTTACAATACTTACCAGGAAGAAGTATCATTCAGCGTACCGGAAAACCTGGCAATGCGCAATAAAGGCTTGACCAGGTACAACAATGGAACAGACAATTCACGCAATAATAAGAATGGAAGAGAAAATTATTATAGTAAAGAAGTTATGCCTGCCTACGCAACATCCCACTTACTTACCGGAATACTTTCGCCGGATTATGTGGATGTAACCGGTAATGGTATTACCGATGATGACCTGGGTACAGCAGTTAAATTTAATTACAGCAAATTAAGCGGTTCGTATAAATGGAGAACACCGTTTGCTTTTGGCCAGGATACAGCTAACTATAATGAAGGATTTTTAAGTGATCCGAAAGACGATAAGGCAAATTATGTGTATGGAGAAAAAGAAGTATGGTATCTCCACTCTATTGAGTCAAAAACAATGGTGGCTCATTTTATCACTGAAGACAGGGAAGATGCTTTGGGTGTAACAAATAACAGGGGTGGAGTGAATACCTCTTTAAAACTTAAAAGACTGAAAGAAGTCAGGCTTTACTCCAAATCTGACCTGAAATTAAACGGCAATGATCCCTCCAAAACCGTTCCTATCAAAGTAGTGCATCTTGTTCATGATTATTCTTTGTGCAAGGGACTTCCCAACAGTATAAGCAATACAGGCAAGCTTACCTTAAAGAGAGTTTATTTCACATTCGGACAAAACGAAAAAGGCCGTCTTAACCCTTATGATTTTGTGTACGACACTTCTCATAATTTTTATAATTATCGCCAGTATGATCGCTGGGGGAATTTTAAAGATGCGGCAAGTAACCCCGGCGGATTAAATAATTCCGAATTTCCCTACACGCTGCAAAGTGCAGTTACTGATCAGTTTGCATCTGCATGGCAATTAAAAAAGATTATCCTTCCATCCGGTGGTAGTATCAACATTACTTATGAATCCGACGATTATGCTTTTGTGCAGGACAGACGAGCTTCCCAAATGTGTCTGTTAAACGGGATAGGTACTCAAGGAAGCAGTACCGGGCTTGCTGATGCCGATTATATCTATGTTAATTTACCCAATACTGTATCAAGTAGCCAGGAATTGCGTGAAAGATATTTTGAGGGCATTCAAAATTTATATTTCAAATTCTTATTGGATCTGGATGGCAAAGGACATAAAGAATTTGTTCCCGGCTATGCGGAATTAGATCTTAATACTCCGCCACAATTGATAGGAGGCAACATTGCCAAAATAAAACTCAAGAAGATAAAAGGCACTAATCCCATAGCCAAAGCCGGTTGGCAATTTATCCGCAGCAATCTTCCCAAATATGCTTATCCTGGTTCTGATAATCTCGATGATGATGGAACTAATCTTGGAAAAGCAATCAAGGCCCTTGTTGCTGCATTTGGGAGTATTAAAGAGTTGATACAAGGATTTGAAAAAAGGGCTAAAAAAGATGATTTCTCTGATAAAGTTGATCTGTCAAAATCATGGGTGCGGCTTTGCTCTCCTGAATGGAAGAAAAAAGGCGGTGGGCTAAGAGTTAAGCGGGTTGATATTTCTGATGACTGGGCCAATATGGCTGGCACCAGCGGTGCTCAAACGGCTACTTATAGCCAGGTATATGATTATACAACAAAAGACGGAAAGGGCAATTCCATATCAAGCGGTGTAGCATCTTATGAACCATTGCTTGGAAATGATGAAAATCCATTTCGCCAGCCTGTGCGTTATAAGCAAAACCAGTTTTTGGCGCTTGATAATTATTACTACATAGAAGAACCTTTTGGAGAATCATTTTTTCCAGCCGCAAGTGTTGGCTATAGTAAAGTCACGGTAAAAACTATCGGTTCCGGAGATGCGGAATCTGTTGACAGAACAGGGGTCGCTATTAGTGAATTTTATACTGCTAAAGACTATCCGACCAAAGTTGACGTACTCACATTAGAACACAGGAAACCTATATTCGGGAAGCTTTTTAAACTTATAGGTGGAGTTTCCAGTGATGTGCAGGGCCTGTCACAGGGCTATTCGATTGAGTTAAATGATATGCATGGCAAACCCAAAGCAGTGAATATCTATAATAAGTCGGGACAAAATATATCAAGTGTTGAGTACTTCTATCAGTCAATAAATGAAAAAGCCGAAAGAAAAGAATTGCGTAATGATGTAAAGGTTATAGGTGCCGACGGTATTGTTTCTGATGGCGTGATCGGGATGGATGTAGAAATGTTTTCCGACATGCGGCAGGAGACCGTTGATAATTTAGGGGTGAGTGTGAAAATAAGCGGCGGCTCAGGTGCTATATTATTTTTTCCGCTTCCATTTTTTTTCCCGGGTATAGGTGTCAACTATGATCGTCGCTCCTTCCGTTCTTCTTCTACGGTTAAGATCATTAATCGTTTTGCGGTCCAGTATAAAGTGAAAAAAACGGAGAATGGTTCTTCCATTACCTCTGAAAATCTATTGTGGGATGCGCAAACCGGCAATATTTTATTGACTAAAACACAAAATGAATTTGAAGATCCTATTTATTCATTTGCTTATCCTGCTCATTGGAGATATGATGGCATGGCCCAGGCATACAGGAATATAGGAACTGTTTTTACTGGTTTTTCTACCGGATCATCAGGCCAAATATCAAACACAGCTTATAATGCGTTGTTGGTGCCAGGTGATGAGCTGATTGATGTAAATTCTTCCAACAAGTATTGGATTGTTTATTCTCCGATAAGCGGCAACTATCAAAACAGGCTAATTGATTCTGCCGGCAATATTCAGCAGATAAATAATCTGACAGTAAAGTTGCTTCGTTCCGGAAGAAGAAATATGGCTAATACTGCTATAGGGACTGTTTCCTCGTTAAAGAATCCAATAGTGGGAAACAAGCTGGACGTTTCTGTACTCACTAAAGTATTAGATGCAAAATCAACTGTATTTAGTGAAGAGTGGAGTGTACCGTTAGCAGAAAATTGTAACCAACCTCCCTGTCCCGGTAATTGCTCGCTTTCAGAAGACGGAAGTGTTTGTTTCCATGTAGAAACCTATTATCCTACGCCACCTACGATGAGTGATTTTGATACAACTTGTTTTACAGGCAATAATAATTACAGTTCAATAGGAAGTTTTATTTACTCTACCTATGACACAAACGGAACTTACGGTACTACGCCTCCTGTGCAAATTACAGGGAACAATTTCTGGATAAATGCGTCACCAAATAACACGACAAATGGTCCGTTAAACCGTTGCGGAGTTTGGTCATGTAGTTCCATGGCGGACCGAGTATGGTTTGGGTTTACGACCCGCATAAATATACCTGTTACCAAAACTTATTATATTGGTATTGCCGGTGATAACCAGGCTGAGATCGTTGTAGACGGTACCGTTATTGTGAGACAAAATCAGGATTCTATTGCAGCGCAAGGAGGTCCATTATGGAACCATGTGGCACGAACATTCCAGATATGGCATATTTTTCCCGTTACTTTACAAGCCGGGCAAAGAACAATAGAATTAAAAGGATGGAATGACGGAAGTGTAGCCGGTTTTGGTGCTGAAATTTATGATAATACAGTAACTGAATTGCAGCAGGCAAATGGCTATGAAGATTTGAACCTTCTATTTACCTCAAGGGATTTCCGCAACCGCCGTTTTCAAAGTGGTGTTTTCACCGATTATGCAGAATGTGAATCCGGATTTGTTCTTGACTCAGTAAATGGAGTATATGTATGCCGCTCAGAAGACACCACCTATTGCGATTATGGTTTTGGAACAAATACAATATTCAATCCATATCGTAATGGCATTCTCGGCAACTGGAGGGCCAAATCCCAATATGTTTACCAGGTCAACAGAGAAAATATAGCCGGTAATCCGAATAAATTGGGCAGCACCAATATACGCAAGTCCGGCGCTTATAGCATTTTCAATCCTTTCTGGAGTTACGCTTCGTCACAGTGGCAACAAAATACAAGTGACGAAAGATGGATCGCTGCCAACGAAATGACTTATTTCAACCGTAAAGGACTGGAACTTGAAAACAAAGATGCACTTGACAGGTACAGCGCCGCTTTGTTTGGATATCTTGAATCTATGCCGGTTGCGGTAGCCTCAAATTCCCGGTATAGAGAAATAGCATATGATGGATTTGAGGATTATGGTTTCACGTTAGATTGTGGTGGAACAGATACGTGTACCCTGGAACATTTTAGTTTCATAAAAAATCTTAATGGAAACACAATTGATACAACGAGTCTTTACTCGCACAGTGGCAAATACAGTCTTAAACTAAACGGTTCCACTACCATCTTTAAAACCGTTTATCCTCAAAATATACCGGGTATTTTCAGTTACGATAATTCCGGAAGATATGTGCTCACTTCTAATGAACTGGCTAAAGGTTTTTCACCCATACCCGGAAAAAAATATGTGCTCAGTTTTTGGGTAAAAGATGCAAGCCCAAGGAATTCATCTGTCAGCGTACAAGCCATAGTAAATGGAGCTTCATTAATTAGTGGCTTATCCAAATGGCCAATAGTGGAAGGATGGAAAAGAATAGAAGTTCCATTCCTGCTGTCATCTTCTGCTCCAAGCTTTAGCCTGCAATTGCAATCAGGAGGCGGCGATGTGTATATAGATGATATCCGCATTCATCCGTTTGACGGACAAATGAAATCTTTTGCTTACGATCCCTCCAGCCAGCGACTGATGGCTGAACTGGACGAAAACAACTTCGCTGCATTTTACGAATACGATGATGAAGGAACATTGATACGTGTGAAAAAAGAAACTGAAAGAGGTATCATGACCATTAAGGAAACAAGATCCGGTTACAGGAAAAGATAACATGGTTAAACACATTTAGAGTATATGTACAATAAGAAAATAATTAAAAGCCTAAGCATTCTAACCTTAATTATAGTACTGGCATTGGTTTACACATTTGCTCAGAACGGAGAACCCAACAATGCTGTTTCTGAGGAAGAAAGTGAAAAGACTGTTGATGAAATTGAAACGCCGGGTAAACCGACAGATGACGATCCCTGGAAAGAAATGGACAAACTCGTGCAGGCCTACTATGGCGCAAGCGGTGTTTTATATAAGGGATTGATAAAACTTACCGATGATAATGGTGAGCAGGAAAAAACATTGGAACAACACCCTTTTGAGTACAGCTTTTTTGATGGCAATTTTCAGTATTTACTTGACTCAATGGAATTTGTCAGCCAGGATAAATATATTCTTGCTATTGATCATCGCAGCCGGTTAATATCCTTGTCCACAGCCGGAAAACAGCAAACCAGTTCACAGCTTTTTGACATGAAAGAATTCAAAAAAATAATGGAAGAGCAAAAGGCCAATGCAATGGTTACGCAATCAGGTGATGAAAAAATGATCACCATTGATAATATTCAGCATCCGCAGATACAGGGTTACCGCATATACTATGATCCGCAAACTTATAAGATCAGTAAAATGTTGATTGGCGTGTTGCGGCTTTCGCCTTTGAGTAACGACGATGAAAACCTTACAGAAGAAACTGCCGCATCAAATGAAAAAGATATTAAAGAAGAAGAAAAAAATGACACGGCCAATGAAGAAGAAACGGAAATAGATACCTACAGCTACTATGTCGAGATTATTTACAAAGAGAGCAGGATACTGGATGGCAAAAAAGAATTTGATCCCGTCAAAAAATTTTTAAAGATCGGCAAAGAAAAAATAGAACTGCAACCGGCATTTTCAACATACCAGTTGCTGAGTGCATCGGAACCAACAGAATAATATAACCCGACAACAGGCAATTGAAGAATGAAACTACTGCAAAAAAAATATGAGAAACATTGGCCAGGCAAGCTTGCCTTTCTATGGCTCTGCATTACCAGCATCAGCTTAAATGTTTTCGCTACCGACGAGCCTTATGTCAATGAGCTGAAAGGACCTCAGGTGGCTGTTGACAGTTTTTTTACAGTAGCGGATGAAAAGTTTAATAGTTCTTCTACCTGGAGCCTGATCAATCAGCATATCAGCGTGGATGACATTGTTTCATTTGAAATCAATTTTGATACCTCAGTTTATTTTTACAACCAGCCTTTTGCCTGTACCATTAATTTTAAAATCTATATCTACGGCAACCAGGCCGATACCAGCCAAATAACCGATTCTGTTACACACAGCAATGTAGGTCTTGAAGTAAGATATGATACCGTTACAGGTAAGCCATATAAAGGAATTGCCCTCTATAAGTTTAAGAATGCGCATAAATTCAAGGTTAAGATATTAAGCATTACATCGGCGCAGCTAAATCCTATTCCCGCCATATTCCGGGTAAAAGGGCAGATCATCATTAACAGGAAATATAACTTTAATGACAACAGCACCGACTACACCAATTTTTCAATTGCAAATAATAACCAGTTAAAACTGGATTGGGTACCATCGCTGTATCCCGGCGCTGAAATGTTTGATTTGGAATATACATTTATTGATAAGCATACCCAGGTTGCCAACTCTATTGAAACTTATGCCAGCGGCGGCAATTATACCGGCATACCAACTGATTCATTGGTTAAGTGGTTTAAAAATAACAGTTCCAGGATAACCACTTCTGATCCGGGATACCTCATTAATATGGCCTACGACAGCGGTTATGTTTTATTCCGCATACGGGGTGTGCAGCTCAGTTATCCCGACAATATACGGTGGGAAGGCAACTGGAATTATAATGCGAAAAGATCCGGCAATAATTGTTCTGGTGTAATGAAGATTGACGGTCATGAACAAAACCTAAACTGGCAATTTTCGGTTTCATTTGCTGAAGAAGGCAAGCATAAAGAAGTAATCAGTTATTTTGATGGCAGTCTTCGCAACAGGCAATCAGTCACTATTACCAATACAGATAATAAATCAGTTGTACAGGAAACTATCTATGATGCTTTGGGAAGGCCGGCTGCCGCCATCCTGCCTGCTCCAACTGACGACAGCACCATTCATTATTTCCGTGGTTTTAATAAAAATGGTAATGGAACTGCTCCCTATAGTTTTGCTGATCTGTTGTATGCTAATTGTAATACTACTGCCGACAGTATAGATTACCAGTCGGGCGCAGGAAGATATTATTCTACAGCTAATCCGTTTCTCAATCAATATTATTATGCCAAATATATTCCCAATGCAGGCGGTTACCCACTGACAGTTACAGAATACATGGCTGACAATACCGGCCGCATCAAAAAACAGGGTGGAGTAGGTCCGGCTTTTCAATTGCATTCCGCTCATGCAACAAAATATTTTTATGGCAAGCCCAATAGCCAGGATGAGCTGGACCGTTTGTTTGGATCAGAAGCCGGAATTTTTACACACTACCTGAAGAATATGGTGATTGATGCCAATAACCAGGTGAGTGTAAGTTATGTGGATGCAAGTGGTAAAACGGTGGCTACAGCTTTGGCCGGTCTAAAACCCGACAACCTGCAGGCGCTGCCTTCCAATACTGAAGGCACTGTTGTCACCATTTCAAATGATTTGATCACTCCCGGTGATTTCAGGATCAATACTGCCGATTACTCACTCACGGCTTCTGCTACGTTCCTGGCGCCGGTTACGGGAGATTATAAGTTTAAATACCGGGTTGATCCTTTACAATATTCTAAACTATACGGACCCGATAAAGACAGTACCATCTGCAGCAATTGTTATTATGATCTTGAAGTGCTGGTAAAAGATGATTGTAACAATTTACTGGAAAGTGATCTTATTTCTGCCGGAAATATTTTTGATACCACCTGCAATCCATTACCAGCAGCGATTGAAGATTCCATTACAGTTGATATACAAAACATAGGTGAGTATTATATCACTTATATTCTAAGGGTAAGCAAAGATGCTCTTGACTTTTTCGACAGTACCCACCTTGTCAAAAATTCAGACATTAAAAAGCTGAACTACTTTTTACTGGAAGAATTAAAGAATACTGATTTTACAGGCTGCTACAATAACTGCGAAACCTGCATTGATGAGTTGGGAGAGAAAGAAGAATTTTATGCCCGTTTCAAATCCATGTATATAAACGATTCTGTGTATTTCGATGCGCAGGATTCTTTGTACATATTGGGATTGTATGATTCACTCTATGCCCATTGCCAAAACATACAGGAAGGCTGCGGTGATAATGTGTGTGATGAAAAACTGGCCATTCTTAAATTAGATGTTTCTCCGGGCGGACAGTATGCTTTATATGATGATAACTATAACCTTAAAGAGACCAACATTAATGTTTTAAGCAAGCGAAACCAGGTCAGCTTCTTTGTGGATGAAGAAGGCAACCGTGATTCCATCATGCTTTATGATCAGTATGGTGAGGACTCAATCAAAGTGGATGTAAAAAATCTGAATGACTCCAACTTTATCAAATACTGGAAAGATAGCTGGGCTGATTCACTGGTAAGATTGCATCCTGAATATTGTTATTATCTCTGGTGCGTGGCCAATTCAGCCAGCTCTAAGTTTGACAGGGACATACAGGATTGGGAAGCCGATACGGCGATGGCCCGCGACTGGTTTGATCCCAACGACTATGAAGCATTGCTGAAAAAAGATCCATTTTTTAATGGCGGCGGAGGCAGTGCACTGTATAATAAAATGCAGGATTCGCTCCGGCTGTTTTCAAGAACAATGCTGAGATTGGCGCAAAGCGATAAAAATATATTGCAAGTAGCGGATATTGTTTTGTACTGCAACCAGCAATACAACGGCTGGGATGCCTGCAATCCTGACAGCAGCTGCCGCAGCCGCAACCGGGAGTGGTTCCTGTACCAGCAATGGTATCTCAACCTGAAGGCTCGATTTTATGAAGAAGCAAGAAGAACAAGTGGTAACCCTGTCTTTGCCAACTGCACCAATTGCTACATTGGTGAAGATATCGTGAGTCCGTTCATATCCTGTCCCGATACAGCCGACTTCTCGATAGATTCATCTTTAAACGGTACAGACACTATTCTTTACAGGGGAGGAGCACTGCCCGGTGTTACAAAAACTGTTTATGTAAAAGCGAAAGGCCATAACTCTCCGGGAGGATCTGTTTTTGAATCTACATTTGTATTCAAACCCGGCGATACTTTCAAACAGTATCCCAATGCAAACAGTGTTCTGGATTCAATAGTTTTTGTTTCCTGCGATACTTCGGCCTATTCTTCCTTTGTTGATTCTACATGTAACTATAGCTGCCCCGGTGGCGTGTATAATCCGTATGACCGTGATAGTCTTTCGTTCTTTGTACAGTATGGCAGCCCTGCTGTATCGCCAACCGGTGTGCCAGCAGGTTATGGCGCTTGCCGTTTCTATTCCGTGTTTGATCTGAAAACCGGAGCTGCTGCATCCTGCAAATTCTTTAATGTATGGGTTTGTGTTTACGACTCTGCCTGCGGTGGCATTTGCAGCACTCCGCAAACTTATCCATCATCTTGTCCGGCTGATCCCAATGCAGCGTTATATAAGGATAAAGTACGCCGCTATCCTGAGTATGTCAACCCCGACCAGTTTATTAATAACGCACAAAACAGTAATCCGCAGCAGTCATCAGAAGAAAGCCTGCAATCAATATTAGACGAATGTGCTTCTAACTGTGAAGCACAGGCTGATGTTTGGATCAGTTCATTATCCCGTTGCGTGGCTGATCCTTCAAACCCAACTGATTCACTCAAACTGGTAAATCTGAAAGCAGCATTGATAGAGGTATGCTCAAAAGGCTGCTCGATGGAGAGAATATTTGGCGCTTCTGCTATTCCTCAAAGTATCCCGGCCACTTATCACAGTTTTGAAGAAGCTATCGTTGGTATATTAGGATCAGGCGCATTGAACGATTCATGCACTGCCGAACTGCTGGAACAACCTTATCCCTACGATAAGCAACCCGTTGTCATTGAGAAGCAGATCATGCAAACGGATTATGCTATTTGCCAAAAACTCAATCAATATAAGACGTCGTGGACGGCTTCGGGTTCCGCCCTTTCATTCCATAGCTGGCTTAACACAAATTACAAAGGCTCTTATACACTCGATTCACTGGAGCTTGATGACATGCTCAACAGTTGCACCAACTGCAATGGCATACTCAAAGATGATATTGTATTGCCGGTACTCTTTGATCCGGGTTCATCGCCCTGCCAAAGTTGCGATTCGATAGAAACAGCCCTAACGGCATTTCAAACCAGGTTCCCCGGTGTTGACAGCACGGATGCTGATTATGAAACATTGTTCCGCAATTTCTTCAACCATCGCTTTGGCTTCTCACTCAGCTATGAGCAGTACAAAGATTTTCTCGACAGTTGCGCCAATGCATCGTATGCGTTTACGCTTTGCAACCAGGCTGCTGCAGAAGAGCAAACCATTACCGGCACATCCAACAGTTGCATGGCCGACCTGTTTGCCACTGCGCTTACCAATGCCACCGCTACTTATATTGCCTATATTGATTCGGTGCGGCGTGACTTCCGCGATGCATGGATGACCAAATGCCTCAACGTGCAGCCAAGGCTGAACATGACGGCCGACCTGTACGAGTATCACTATACCTTATATTATTATGATCAAAGCGGCAACCTTGTAAAAACCATTCCGCCCGAAGGAGTGCAGTTGCTGGATGATGAAGACCTGCAACTGGTAAAATTGCATCGCCTGCTGCAAAGCGAAGGCTGTTATCAATATTCAGACAGCATACTCCTTAACAATAATGGACAAATTGAATGGGACAGTCTCGCCTCCTTTGAAGCGAAACCTTATTCCATTGAGATGATGATCAATTCCAGTTCATTTGCTAACCAGGTATTGGTATCCAAGCTAAGCGAACAGGTATATGATACTTCAGGCGGCGTCAGCCAATTTTATCGTCATGCGGGCATAGCGCTGAAAATAGAAAGTAATAAACTGGCCGTTGCGCTGTATGGCATCAGGCCCGATACCGTGCAGAAGTCATATATCGCTTCGTCGGTGCGTAATGTTTCATCGCTTTTTGCATTGAATAAATGGACACATCTTGCATTGCAGTACACAGGCGATACCCTTAATCCTGTACGCATATTCATCAATGGCAACCCTGTTACTTTAGTCGCCAGTGTAAATGATCTTACTGACTCCCTTACCCTGTCAGGCCCGGCGCCACTGATAGCCGGTTCGTTTAATGCGCCGCATCTTACGCTGCCCGGTAAGCTAAGAGGCAGCATTAAAAACCTGCGCATCTATGATCGTTTGCTTTCCGCCAACGAGGCCAGGCAAAATGCATTCAACTTCTGCCAAACACCATCCAGCCAAAGCGGCCTGCTGTTCTGGTCGGCTATGAACGATGCGACAGGCAACCTGGTGCCTGATATGATCACACGCAGCACAGGTGTGTTGACAGGAGTTAGCTGGTTGCCCTTTGCCGGTGTATTCCCCGGGCATGGTTTGCCAACTGTTTACCAGTATAATTCACTTAACCAGGTACTGCAGCAATACAGTCCTGATGGTGATACATCCGTATTCTTCTACGACAGGCT
>Ga0187893_10011911_pt1 | contig 12487 bp, 7 predicted proteins | sample MA1701074metaG_FD_139574 | JGI IMG/M metagenome (GOLD analysis project Ga0187893, IMG submission 139574) | White microbial mat communities from a basaltic lava cave in the Kipuka Kanohina Cave System on the Island of Hawaii, USA - MA170107-4 metaG ...
CCAAAGCTTGGAACCGGCGGATCAATCGCGATCGCGTCACCATCCACTGGAACTTTACCCGTTGTGACGCTCGCTCTCTCTTCCACTACCAAACGAACCTTTTTACGCGGTCAGAGAACTAGGACCGGGATTGAAGGATGCGCTGATCGACAATGTCCCAATCAGCCATCTTGCCGCAGTCTCTCGCGGAGGGCCTGTTCGTTGGCCAACTCTGTGACGATCTGTGCGGCTTGATCCAGGAGTTGCGCGGCGTGATCTGCGTCACGAAGGTCGAGGTAGCGGCCTGCTTCCTTGAGAATCGCCTTGGCCTTGGCAATGTCGTGCTGTCTGGAATCAGGGTTCGCCATGTGAATGCAAACCTTGCCTATTCTCGCATGGGTTGGTACCCGACAATCAGGGCAAGAACAGTCCGCTCGACCACGACGCTGTTTCTGAGCATCGGCTGTGGCAGCGGATTCGCAGTTGGTATTCGCGCCGATTCCCAGTGCGAGTACGATGCCCGGCAGTGGCGGTGAAGCCACGATGGACATCAGCGTGCGAGAGGCGTAACGGACGTCGCAACGCGGGTCGTTAAGCCAGCACCCAATCCATGAATCGCGCATCCCCACATGCACTTGGCAACGCACCAAACTCGACTCGATAGCAGGCCCGCCCTCATCAGGTCTTCGACACGGTGATCCAGGTGGTGCTCCAGTTCTACGGTCGAGGTCCATTCTATTCGGCCGCGCCTGAAACGGAGGAGATTGATGGCTTCCGTGCGGGCTACAGAGGCAACCGGACCAGCGAGAGCGAATTCATTCTCGTCTCATTCCAACCACAACGCCTCCGTGGGACTCACTGAAGCCGCTCAATACGGCGGTTTCTGTCAAGTCGCCAGTCGCGGCTGCTATCGTCGCGTTCAGTCCGCTCCCGCTTCAGCGGAGGCCGGTATGCTCTGTTGATTCCAGGCAACAGCTCAAGAAGAAATCAGTACCAACCCGATCGTAGCTCTTGGGGAGCGCAAGGGCCGTTCCTGGTCACGAGGTCACTGAGACTTCCCATCAGTGACACGACTCAGAATGCCCGGCGTTCGGCCCGTCCCGCGGTCGCTGTGTGCGGGTTGTGTGCCAGGAACTAGGATTGCTAGCGCTTTGACGAGCCGGAAGAGTGCTGTTCGCTGTAGGCTGAGATGGCGTCACTGGGTCCGACCATAGTCTCCACTGGTCGAGTCTTTGGAACTCGTTGCTGGGACTTCATTCGTCCGCAACAGCTCTCGGGGTGAAAAGCTTGTCGAAGTTGTCCAGGGTCCACTTGTTTCAATATAGTGCGGTTGGTAACGTTCGTAGGTGCACTTCTCATCATTTATGGCACGGGACGAGAACCAAGCGCTGCGAGCTGTCAACCGATTGCTGCCGCGAGCGCCTGTTTTTCTTAAGACCTGTCACCGGATTGCGGTTGCGCACATAGTCTCGCCTTTCTATCGAGCGTGCGATAAAGGACGTTATCACACCATCAATGGGTGCCAGACGACATCAGCAAGTGGAGCATGCGATCCTGTCGCTCGTTCTTAAGCATTCCGACCATTTGGGGTACCCCGCAGGTCTTCCGTCCCTGGCGTCGATGCTCCGCCAGAAGTTCGGCGACATTGACAACCAAGAGCTTGTGGACACGCTCAAGCGGCTTCGCCCGAAGTACCTCACGCTCTGGAAATGGAACGACCAGCAGCGCCGGTTTCTTCAGTATCCCGACGAGATCGCGGACGATGAGGAATTTTTCTACCGGGCCGACTTCCGCCTGCGCCATACGCCGGAAACCGACCCGTACCTGCAAACGCTCTCCGCTGAAATCCGCCCGCCGGAGGTCACGCATCCCATGTCGAGCCTAGACGAAGCTGGCCGGAAGACTCGGTTCGACCGCTGGGAGAAGCTCGGTCTTGACCGAGTCAAGAGCGATCTCGTGCAAACGGGAGGTATGCGCGACGTGGGCGGTCCACCCGAGGTCCGTGAGCTGGCATGGGAATGGGTGGGCATGAAGGAAGCGGAGGCCGCGGCCAATCAATCCGACCCGGCCGCCACGCTGACGCTGATCGCGGAGACGCGCCTTAACGAGCTACGCGCGCTGTCCTCCTCTGAGTTCGATTTCAAGAAGGTCATCCGCCTCTGCGAGGAGATCAACCTGGCCTACGCTGTGGAATGCTATTTGGCGACGGCGATGCTCATTCGCGGACTGCTCGACCATGTGCCGCCGATTTTCGGCAAGGCCGCATTCGCGGAAGTTGCTAACAACTATGGCGGCAAGTCCTTCAAGGACACGATGCATCACCTGGAGAACGCTTCCCGCAAGGTCGCCGACGCGCACTTACACATGCCGATTCGCAAGAGCGAGACGCTGCCGACGGCACAGCAAGTGAATTGCGGGCAGCAGCTCGACGTGCTGCTCTCCGAAATTGTGCGGATATCCAAATGACGGACAGCGCCGCACTCGTCGGGATAGGCGTGCCTCACAAGCTTGCGGAAGGTAGCGGCGCTCCCCCTGCCCTGTTCCTGAAGGAGGCCAGGGTGGCGGGGGCGCGTCTGGGATTTCTTCACGGCGAATATCCGCGATCCTCACACGCGGCGGGCCTACTACAACGTGTTCTGCAAGTTTTCGGAACTCTGCGTGGAGGGCGGCGTTCACGATCTGGAATATGTGAAGCCGGTCCATGTCGCGGCTTAAAGAGTCTGCGCAAAGGCTTCGCCAAACCCACATCAAACAACACCCGGCCGCGATCCGCATGCTCTTCGACTTGGCTCGTCGTCGGGCAGATCATCGGCGCGAATCCCGCGCACGCGGTGCGGGGCCCCATGCATATCGTCACGAAAGGCCGCACGCCCGTGCTGAACCGCAAAGAGGCGCGCCCTGCTCTCCTCCATCGATACAAGCACCCTCACCGGCCTGCGCGACCGGGCCTTTATCGCCGTGATGATCTAGACCTTCGCCCGCGTCGGCGCGGTCCTGCAGATAAGTGTCGGGGACTACTTCACGCAAGGCAGGCGCGGCTGGATACGCCTGCACGAAAAGCGCGACAAGGACAGGCCGCTGTGGCGCACGACGGGACGATTCACCGGCAACGCCCCACCGCATGACGCAGCGGGACGGCTACCGGATGATCGCGTAGCGCGCCCGCAACGCCGGAATCGAAACCCGCGTCGGCAACCATTCCCTGCGCGCCACCGGAATCACTGATTACCTCAAGAGCGAAGGCATGGTGGAGCACGCCCAGGTCATGGCCGCCCACTCCTCCCCTTCCTCGATGATCTACATATAGAAACGGTAGGACGGGTTCGGCGTCTGGTTGTCGGACAGCTCCGTCATTAGCATACCGACCTTACGCGCAAAAGCAATCGTGATGGGATACCTGCCGAGACCTTCGCTGTTGTTCCAGTTCATCTTCGTGAGGGCCAAGAGTTCGCGCGCCCGTTCGCGAATGTTTGTGGTTCCGCATGAGCCGATCTCGATGGGTGCGGGAATGTGCGGGCCGGGATACTCGTCCCACCAAGAGACATAGCCCATTGTGAACAAAAACGACTCATCACCCACGGTGCAAAGCGTTCCACGCCAAGGCTCCTGCATTCCCTTGCGAATAAGGCGGAAAGCCGTGCTACGCATCCAGACTAGGTCACATGCCGAAACGCGGGCCTCGGCTGCCGATCGGAATCCCTTTTCCTCCTCAGGCTGGTAGGTGCTGGTCTTGTGCACGACGACGCGTGAGGGAAGCATGCCGGCAAGGGCTTCATACTTATCGAGCACTTCGGCCATGAGACTGGCGGCCTGGGTATCAGTGAGATACGGCTGGCGGTCCCGGCGCTGATCGTGAGACACAAGCGAGCCCTTCAGCGCGAAAGGTTCTATCTCGTTGGAGAATGCCTGCGCGACGCTGGCGTACACTACATCGCCTTCCCGTCTCTTAAGGTGATGAAAGGAGATTCCTATGAAGCATGTGTTCGCGGGCAACTCGGCTGGGCGCCATGGCTCGTGCCCCGACTTGTAAAACAGCGAGGTAGCGAAATTCCATGCTCGAGTGGCGTGGCTGTGGCCCTCATCGTCAGGACGAAGGATCGTGTCTCTACGGAGCACCTGCACCGGAATCGGATTCTGGTGCGTCATGATCTTGGCTTTGAGAGCCCGGTAAAAGGTGCGGAAAAGGAGATCCTCCGCTTGCGTGCGAAGCTCTTCGGCAGCTCTTAGCTCCTCGGGGGTCGGCTGGAATAGCGATATCTGGTCCTGCTCCTCCTCCCTCTGCAACCGCTCCAGTGCCTCACGCTCGCTGAGCGAAAGTTTGGGGTTGCTGATTCGCATGTCGGCCAGCTCGTCAGGCAGGCAGACGATGATGCAGTCAGGGCGCGCGTCGCCAAACAATCCTTGAATTCTCGCGTCGAACAGTTCCAGAAGCTCATCGAATTTGTCTGTTTGCGATGATCGGCGCAACGCGAGATTGAGGCGCTCCTCGTCGACAGGGCGCACGAAGCGGTCTTCGACGACAAAAGTTACTCCCAGCGCCTGCGGCGCACCTGGCCAGTTGGGATAACGCCGAGCGTTCTTCTCGCGGGCAATCGCCATTTTATTGAGCTTAGGCAGCCAGACGCGCGCCATCTGCGCATCTGCCGCTGTGCCTACAATCCCGACGCGGAGTTCCTTCGGTGCTGACTTGTCTGCCGCGCCGAACCTTGCCATGAGCCGTCGTGGCTCCACGCCGGTTTCGTTACCCCCGAAAACGAGCTTTGGTTCAGGCAGACATTCGATTTTTATGTTCAGGCTCATGTTTGCTCAGTCCGATCTCTGGTACTTCGACCGTAAGGAATGTCATGTCCACGAGGAGATCGTCAACGTGAAGGTCTCCAATGTTCATTGTTTCGCCTCCGCGCCCGAGAAAGCTCGCCCAGAAGGCAAGGTCTGCCTCGACATTCTTGTTGCGATCAAACTTGATGCGGCGCGTTGCCTTGGCGGCCCTCGTAAACGCTGGAAGGGGCGTGACTGCGTCGGAGCCGGTGAACATGTAGAACCGCTTGATGCGCACACACCACAGTCCGCCCATGTCCACTATCTCGTATCCGAAACCCTCGTTCTCAAACCAGGCGCGCGTACCTTCCGCGCGTTTCTTTACAACATCCCGCTTATTGCCCCGGCGTTGTGCGCTGTTCCATGTGACTGAGCGTTCTCTCCGGTCCTTCCCCATGAAGTATGCGCGGTGCTTGCTACGGCCGTATTCGAGAATCAGGCCATCGTCCTCGAACGTCTCCAGTTCGTATTCAAGGTGCTTGCGCAGCAGCCAGGAAAGAACACGTTTCGAGTCCTCCGAAGCCTCGATTTCCTTTCGCGGAACCGGCTTGCTTGCCTCCTTATCCACGATGGGTTTAAGCAGTTCAGTGAGAATTGGAAGCGGAACAAAACTCCACAGTTCGCTGCCACGGTCAACGAATGTCCCACACTCCGAGAGATCGATGTCGCGCGGACGATAGCGCAATGGCTGAGTCAGCCGAACAATCGACACCATTTCCGAGATCACCGTGAATGGCAAAACGTTAAGGACATACAACCCGGTCGGTACGTCCGATCGGGCGATCACACGCGAACCCGCCGATGCTTGGGGTTGCGCCACTACAGCCTTGAAACGCGACTCGGAACCGTTGTGGTAGAAGGCGGACCCGCCGCCGCTGCCGAGCATCAACTGCCCGACATCGATGAGGCCGGTCCCCGCCCGTTCCATTGCGCTGATTCCAAAAAATATGTCGCAAAGAGAGGGATTGCGTTGATCGGTCACACCCTCGGAGAGGATGATTCGCCCGTCATCCTCAACGATGACTTTCCCTGCCACCTTCTGCGTGAGCCCACCAGGATTGCTGAAGACAATCTCCGCACCGGGGTGCAATTCGATGCTGGACGACTCTGGAACCTCATAATCCCGATGCACCAGCATGTTGACCAGCAGCTCCACGAGCACCCTTGGCGGGTACGCGGGCTGGTCGGTGTGCTGACGGCGCTTCTTTAATTTCAATTGCGGGTTGACATCCTCGGATTCCAGCTTCTCCAGGAGCCGGCGATGTTGGACTATGAGATTCCCTTCGTAGATTTCGCGTTTTTTTCCTGCTTCGGTAAGCGCCACCACAGCATGCGGGAAGAACTCTTGGGGGGTCTTGCCGAAGAGAAGGAGCGCACCCGCGGTTACTTTGTCGCCTCCGGAAGTGGGTACGGTCAGGCCCTGCTCACGCATTAAGGCCGGAAGCGTGTCCCGCGTAAGTGGGGATCTTCCGAGCTTCTTGCAGTATTCGCTGAGTATCGACAGGGCGAGATCCATATCAATTTCGTTGATGGAAGCCTGCTCCACGACGCCTTCATCGAATGCCCGCCTGTCCTGGGGCAACGTTGCGGAGCCTGCACCAGAAGCGTAACGGTCGTGCCCGGTGAGTTCCTTGGAGAGATCGGAAAAAAGCTCGTCGAATCCGTCAATCCTCAGCAGCCGAAAGTTCGACCCGAGCCGTCGCGCGAAGGCTTCCACATTGGGGTGCGGAGTTTCACCATGCCGCGCGCACCAATACACGCCGTTGGGGAAATCAAGGCGGCCTGCCTTGTGCTGGCCGAAAAGCCCTTCCATGATGGAGGGCTCCGAGCCGCGATAGCCGATCACAATGATTGGTGAGGCGTCAAGCATCGGCCTGACGAGCGAAACCAGAGCCGCGTCCAATGCGTTGACTTCACCCGCGGAATTCTTGTCTGAATACTGTTCCGCGCGCCCATGCAACCAGATGATCTGGCATTTGCTGAAGACGTTAAACTGGTCATAGTCGCCGCGCCCGCGGTTCACTTCATGGATGTGGCGAATGTGCGGCTGCCGCTCTCTCAGGGCGTCCGGCAGGCAAGTGTCAAAATTCGTGGTGAGCATGGTCCGGATAAGACCACGCATCACGAATTCGGCCAGGATCTTGTAGCCTGCGCTGATACCGTTGACTGGGCGCATCAAATCAAGCAACACGCGCTTCCGGAACTCTGCGGGTGCGAGCAAATGCTCCACCGCTAACGGAAAGTTCTCAGCTAAACGGTCATTCCCAGGGAGAAACCAATCGAATCCGCGCAGCCACGCTTCCCATTCGGAGGGCTTCACACGCTCAGGCGGCCGGGAACCTTTCAGCATCTGCTCTGAATAAACGAGTCGCGCCATTTGTTTCACCGCACCGGCTGCGGTAGGGACACCCGAGCGGAAAGAAGCTCCCGCGCCTAGCAGAATCAGCGGGCACGGTTCATCGGTGGACTGCAGAAGCGATCCCAGCACCGATACAGCCTCTTTGTTGCCGTGCATCTCAGACATTTTGCATTCCCGTCTCTTGCCGCAGCGGCTTAAAGCCAACTAACACGTATCGTGTGCATTCTACGTCTCGGGCGAACAAAAAGAGAATCTGAACTTGGCAGGTCGAGTTCATGAACCCAACTCCTCCGCCGAAAAACAGTCCTGGCAGGCGCGTTCATATAGGCCGTCCAAAGTCGCGTGCAGACGCAGAACGGCTGCGAGACGTTGGACCATGCCTCGCAGGTGTGCGGATTCCTGCACCGAAAGTGGGATGCCCGGCCTGCGCCCGCGATCGCGGTACCCGAGCCACTTCTTCATGACTGGGTAGCCTCCGAGTTCATAGCGCCAAACACGCTCCGGCACATGCCGGAACATCACCTCATCGTTTATGTAGAGGTCTCCCGTGGTCTTACCCCACTCCTCGTGCATCGGCACGTCGTTGGCACTGGACCGCGCACGCCATCCACCCTGTGCGCCTCCGAAGAACGAGAACTCGACGAGCAAGTCGCTTTCCCCTACATGCCCTCCGCCAATTTTGCTGGGGACAGCCAGGGATTTCGCTTCGTCACCGAGAACGGTCTTTAATGCCTTGGTCGGCGAGGCAACGGGATTAAGCAAAACGGCAAGGGCATCTCCAGCCGAGGCGAGTTCATCGAAGAGCGGCCGGGATTTGGGTATCGGCACATGCGCCCAGTCCTGGGCGAGGGATTCCTTGTGTTCTGCCTGATATTGAGGGGCGTGACAGAGCGCGAGGCAGACACGGGCAGCACCTCGCGCAAGTGAAAGGGCGTCCTTGCCGGACAAGTCACCCTTTAGGGAGAATGCCTTCTTGAGGGCGTTCCACACTTCCGGATCGAGGTTCGCCTGCCGATGTGGGCCGCCCTCATCGGCGAACAGCGTACCCGCCATCGATTGCCCAACTGTGATTTCGACGGGAAAACTGACGGAGCCACGGTCATGCAAGTGAAGATCGAAAGCCGTTGTCAACAGTACCGGCCGGGTTTCGGATTCCTTGCGCGGTTCAGGGACCGCGGCAAGGAATTCGTTGTCTTTCAGGTTATTGAACAGGTCGGCGCGCGCTTCGTTCAGGAACTTATGCTCGGTTTCGTAATACAGCCATCGCTGATCCAGCGGAAAAACCACATAGGGCAAGGCTTTGTCTTCGTCAAATCCGAACTCCTTCTTGAGCTTTGCCCGCACTTCCGCGGCGTCGTACCGCGCGCGGTCCTGCATCAGGACAGGATGGCGTTCACGCAGACGATCCAAGGTCATGTTCGAGAAATAGTCACGCATCCTGCCGACAAGGACATCGCGGTTCATGTCCACGACACTGCCGTCGAGGCCGCGGTTCGGGTTCACTCCCTGAAGTTTGGTCGTGAAGAGCTCGTCGAGGGCCGGCCAGTCGTCGAATCCTCCCTGTGCGGCGAACGGAACGAGCTTCCATCGTGACTGCTCGGTGGACTCGAACTTCTCGAACGACCTCGGCCCTTCCGGTCTGCGCGCGGACGCGGCTTTCTTCTCCGAGGCCCAGTCATCCATGTCCAGGGAACCGAGCAGTGCTTCACGCTTGCCTTGCGAACGGCCCCAATAGCTCCGGTAGTGAACCGCAGGTGCCTTTTTGCTCCGTTGCCCCTGCCCTCGTTTCAGGAGCGTCGTGATGCCCGTTCCGACCTGGATTCCGCGCGGATCGTGCTCTGTCGTAAAGACACTCTGGTCTGTCGTCCCCTCTCCCGGCAGGCCCTTGGGAATCACTTTTCCCGTTTTGTACTTGTCTCCGTTGAGGCAATCAATCCAGACCTCGTCGAATGACTTCAGCAGGGACGAACGCATGATCGGATGCGAGCGCCCGGCATAGAAGCTATAGTTCGAGATGAAGCTCACGACACCGTATTCGGCGCGTTCGCCGATGCAGCGCTCGGCGAGCCTGAAGAACCGGATGTAGAGGTCGTCAAGGAGCTGCTTGCGGATTCCCCAGCGCGTGTAAAGTTCGCTGGGGCCGATCTGCTTTCCTTTGTCGTCGCGCCGGATACCTTTGTAGTGGTCTACGAGGTCGGCCTCCTCGGCAAGTGGCACGCCCGCAAATCGGTTGTAGGGAGGGTTACCGATGACGACGATGATTCGGCTGCCGTGCTTGACGGCATGCGCGGCATCGTATTCCGCCTGCAGTTCCGGGAAGTGCAGTTTCATTTGCTCCGGCCCTTCCCAGCCAGTGAGCGCGTTCGTGAGAAACACGGCCGGGCGGTGAGTGGCCGTGGGATTAGCGCCCAGTTCGGAGAGGATAAGAAACAACTGGAGCTGGGCGATGACGAACGGTGCGGTCAGCAGTTCGAAGCCGAGAAGCCGGCGCGTCGCGGCATCGAGAAGCGCTTGGCCCATAAGGGCCTCAGCCCCTTCGGACTCCAGTTGCTCGGCCACGCACTTCATGACTTCGATGAGATAGGCGCCCGTCCCACAGCACGGGTCGAGCACAACCACCTTCTCATCTGCGAATCCCCGATCGCAGCCGAGTTCCTTGCGCAGCAGTTGTTCTACGGTGCGGACCTGGTAGCGGACGACTTCTCTGGGCGTGTACCAGACGCCCAGACTCTTGCGTAGCTCGGGGTCGAAGGCCTCAAGGAACGGCTCGTAGAAGTAAACGATGGCCGCCGTCGCCTCCGTGTGGACTTCGGAGTCATCCCGTTGCCGGACGCTCGGCAACTCGAAACGGCGGAAAAACGCGCCTGTGTCTACGCGGTGTAGGGTCTCGGTGGCGAGATCAAGGTGCGGGCGGAGACCCAGTTCCCGGATGCGGCGCGGGTGCTGGAATTCGTAGTAGAGTTCCGCAAGGAATGGGATTTTCAGGTGGTCGGCAAGGTTCTCCCAGCGGAATGGGTCTTTCGAGCCGGAACGCAGCCACAGCGTCCAGCCGGCAAACAATCCGTAAAACACCGTCTGGATGAGCGAGGACCGGAAGAATTCCTCACCCTCCTCCCCTTCGAAGGTCACTCCCAGGGCCTTGCCGAAGTCTTCCGCCAGTCCCTTTACCGCCTGCGTGAACTCCGTGGGCAGTTGCGCCTTCGCGCGCTTCGCCTGACGGGCGAGAATCTTCGCCAGCGACTCCGGCTCGGCGATGGGCGCATAGCGCGTGACCGCTGTCTCGACGAGGAGGTAGAGTTCCTCGATAGCCTCTGCGGGAATTGCCCGCCGCTGCTCCATCGTCGATTGGGAGGGCCACAACTCGACGACATGCTCAAGAACGCGGTGCTTTGGCGACACCCTTGGCGCGGTGACAGGATTATCCCGCCCGACCGTCAGTAGGCCAAACCCACGCACGTTCGTGATAAGGACAACGCCGGTCTGAGCCAGGTAGCGCCCGACCTGATCGTTCCCCTCCTCGGAGAACGCGATGGCCCTAATGTCGTCCGATGGCAGCTTTACCTCGCCGGCAACGACGAGATAGTCGCCCTGCCCGTCATATAGGGCGAGGTCGGGCATATCGCGGCCGCCCCCTGTCCTGGATTCGCTCGTCGATGCGCGGACTTCGAACGGCAGCGTCTCGCGTTGAAGCATCCTGGACAACAAGGTTTTTATCGCGGGGTAGTAGCTCGGCTCGGTAGTTGAGCGAGACGCGGATAACGCCGCAACTTCGTCCCCGTATGCCTTGAAGGTATCGTCCATCGTATGTTCATTTTACTGCGGTTTCCAAACACAACGCATTGAAAATGTTCCTTGCACGAGATGTGCGCGAGTATTCTACGGTCCAGATCGCGCGCTGGCAATCGCATCCTCCTCTCATGCTCACCAGCGACGCTAGAGGATCAAGTGCGGTGCAACGATGTCAATGCTCTCGCGCGACGTGATTACCTTGGTCTTCTTCCAGAACTTTTGGCAACGCTCTGCCTCTTCGGCGATGTGCCATCGCGCCCTAGCGATTGCACCGCATTGCGACATTGTGATGCTGTAGTTAGTGGATGAATGATGGATATTCAGGGGATTGCCCGCGAGTTCCGCACGCTCTGCCTGGGCTGGAAGGAGGGGAGGGTGCTCGATTCTTGGCGAACTTACCGCAGTGCTGGAGGCCGCCCGGCGACTGGTGCAGAAAGGTGGAAATCGTCATAGCGCTTCAGTTTGTTTCGATCACCGGCTCCTGGTTCGTGCAACTCACTTGGGGTAATGAGCGTATCCTTTACGGCAGCGAACATCTCGCCCGAGATCCCCGGACTCATGATGCGCGCGTGCCTCGAATCTCGGGAGCGTCGCAAAGTCGCCGCGGCTTCATGTTTCAAATCATAGCGGCCGGATTTTTCGATGGCTGCACAGGAACTGAGCGTGGCGAGGGCGCGCCGGATGGCTTCGTGACACTCTGTGCGCGGCATGAGCCTGCGGCTTGTTCGCCATCGGCTCCCCAGGTTTCGACTAGGGCGTAAGTGTTCGGACGAGCGGTGCAGGAGGGCAGGGACCGCGAATGCGATAAGCAACTCCCTGCGGCTGGATGACATGAGCCGATCATAGCGTGGAAAAACAGGGCATGGGCTTCACCTTCCACTTACTTAAGCGACGGTTTGGAGATGGGATTCCGGAAGTTGCTGATTTCGTCGCACCTGGATGAGACGCCGTAAACGCCTTTCATGTCTATTTTCAATCTACGGTCACTTTCCCATGCTGGACGTCACGACCACGGCTCAAATCGAGACCGCCTGACAGGGATCTCCTACTGCGACCCCACCGTGTCATCCGCACGGCGCACTGGGCGCACGCAAGTCGCAACATGGGAGGCTGTATGCGAAACAAATCACTCGACCACGAGCGCCGCCGTCACTGATCGGGCGAATCAGTGGGCCGCGCTCACCTACCATCCGCGAGGCGAGGGGGGCAGGATCTCCTCGGATTTTCAGTCGACCGATGTCCCAGGTCCCGATACTCGCCTAACCCGGGTCACACTAGGACCACAGCACACTTTTGCCCACGCACGCTGTTCGTTGACCTAGCACTTGGGCGGCCTCGGAAACCGATGTCGGAGGCACAGAATGGAAGGGGCCGGGCCGCCCCCGGCATGCTTGGCAAGATTTGAGTGTCCCCCAGTTCGTAATTACTGGGGCTGCCTGAGAAGGGGTCTGCCTATTTTTCACCAAGGTACGCACTGCCTTAGTAGCCGGGTAACAAACCGCAAACCGCGGTAACAATGTTCCCCGGGGAAGGATCTACGAC
>Ga0187893_10011912_pt1 | contig 12484 bp, 9 predicted proteins | sample MA1701074metaG_FD_139574 | JGI IMG/M metagenome (GOLD analysis project Ga0187893, IMG submission 139574) | White microbial mat communities from a basaltic lava cave in the Kipuka Kanohina Cave System on the Island of Hawaii, USA - MA170107-4 metaG ...
GCTCCGCGCGCTCGCGGGTCATGCGATGCGCGCCGTATTGATGCGTTTTACGAAGAGCCCACTCTCAGGCGCTCTGACAGGCGCTGTAAGCACCGCAATCCTTCAGGCGTCCGGCATTACTACGGTTGCGGCGGTAGGTTTCGTAGGCGCAGGGTTAATAACCTTCCCTGAATCCCTCGGAATTATATTCGGGGCCAACATCGGCACGACGTTTAAAGGCTGGATCATCACCCTTCTGGGATTCAAGCTGAGCCTTGAGAGCATTTTCTTGCCGATTGTATTTCTGGGAGCCATTATCCGCCTCGTTTCAAAAGGGCGCTTGGCCACGATCGGATATTCGATCGCGGGCTTCGGCCTCGTTTTCGTCGGTCTTACGTTCATGCAGGAGTCCATGAGCGAGCTCCGCGGATTTGTTTCGTTTGAAAACTTGCCCGCCGATACGCTCTCGGGCCGGTTGCTCTTAGTCGTCCTGGGACTAGTATTTACAGTCATAACACAATCATCGAGCGTTAGTGTTGCCGCCGCCCTGACTGCATTATACGCGGACCTGATAAATTTCAACCAGGCCGCAGCCCTCGTAATCGGAATGGATTTGGGCACGACCTCTACAGCGGCCATGGCGACGATCGGCGGCTCGGTAGGAGTGAGGAGAACGGGTTTTTCTCATGTTATATTCAATATTTTAACGGCCATCCTGGCCCTTATATTGATAAATCCATTCGCCTGGTCATGGAATTATTTTTCACTGGGCGAGCTGAACAATGACGCGGAGATTGCGCTCGTTGCGTTTCACACGTGCTTCAATATACTGGGCGTGATCCTGATACTGCCTTTCACGAGTCAGTTCGCCGGATTTATGGAGAGGTTAATCCCTGAAAAAGCCTCCGTTTATACGCGAAAGCTGGACGTCGTCCTGCTGGAGGATACGGACCTCGCGCTGAACGCCGTGCAATCCTCCATTAGCACCATATCCGCCGCGCTGTTCACGCATGTGAATGCAATCCTGGGCGATACCGGAAGGGGCGCGAGGGCCGATCTCGACGAGCTCCAGTCCGCGCTCAATGACACTCATGCCTATCTCGATCGTATCAAACCCAAATCGTCGGAGGGAGCGGAATGGGAGCGGTTATTGAATATGTTTCATGTGTTGGACCACTTGCAGAGGCTCCATGAGAGGTGTGAAGAGGATGAGGAGCGCGCTGTAACCGCGAGAGACACGGAGGAGCTTGCGGAAGAATGCAGCCTCCTTATAAATTGCATAAGGAGTATCGTTGACGACATCGAAGTCAATAACTGGCTCGAAGCTGCCGGGAAAGCGAAGGACACCGCCGCGAAAATACACGTCAAAGTGAGACCTTACAGAAGGAGCGTGATAGCGGGCATCGCAAACGGCACTTACGACGTATACGCCGGCACAGGCAAGCTGGAAGCGGTCAGATGGTTAAGACGCGTCAGCAGACACGTTGAAAGGATAACGGAACACGCTCAGTTATCCTTGCTGGCCAGCGGGAAATAATCAAAACATACCAGATAGTTATGAAGTTATTGGCCCGGCTCCCGCAGCGGCTGCAGCCCTTTCCCACGTTTATTACAAATAATTGCAATTCTTGCAGGCACTTAAGGAGAATATATAGTCGCTTTCACTGTCAGCAACACAAATGATTGACTTTAAAATCGATCAGCCCTACAATTGGAATTGCAGAAAGGATAGAAGGGCGATTGGCGAGAGTGAAGGCGGGTGTCAGAAACCTGCAACGCGCGTTGGGGAGGCCGGCGGGCGCTGCCAATTCCGAGAAAGTTGAGTTCTATCGCAAAGTCTGGGCCGATTGGTTTAATCGAACCGGCGGGGAATACGGCGCTTCCCCCTGCCCGCACTAATAAATAATATGCGTAAGTCGGATATCACGAGAAGGGAGTTTTTAATATTGAGCGGCGCCGTTACCGCATCTGCCCTGGTTATGGTCAGATGCGACGGTGGTGGTGGTGAATCCGGAGGTGCAGCGACTGTTTTCAAATTATCCCTCAGGGGACGGAGGGGCTCGAACGCCGCCAAGAATCACAATGCCAACTTTCTATTTGCGACCATAGACGCAGCCGACTCGAACAGGGCTCACCTCGGGGACAACTCGCGCATTGTCCCCGTCGTTATAAGCAGGGCGAGGTTCAACCAGTTGTTTAATAACGGCAATACGGCAGTAGCCGACCTCAGAATTTTCTGAATTCATTCCCGAAGAAATCACGCCCGCGGCTTCCGCCCCGAATCATCAGTCCTTCTTTTTAACGTAGTGGTACACATCGATGCTGTACCCGTCATTTTCTACCGTGATAACCTCTTCAAGGTCGTACATTACGGATAATCCGGCCCTTTCGATAGCGTTCATGTTATTTCTATCGTAATTAGGATAGGAAATATAATAAATTTCCTGAGGAGCGTTATTTTCCGAAATTTCATCGGCATAAGAGAACGAAAGAGAGCTAACCCGGCCGCCGTATATAGACCGATGACCGGAGTCGGGATCAAAAGCGCCGAAATCCGGAAGCCAGGTCAGCTCCCGCGGTATAACGAAATTTCTTGCCCATCCCACTCGCCTGTATATCTTTTCCGTGACGTAGTGGAATTGAGTAAATTCGAAATTGTATACGAGGTGGTCCCTTCCGTATCCATGCTTGAGTTCTTCGAACCTTGCCATTTGAAGCATCTCATGGGAGCCGAACTTAAACGTGCCCATAATTTTTTTCGATACCGGGTCGACTGTTCTGAAGGAAGAAACCGTTAACAATATCAGCAATATTGTCAGGGCAACCGTAATAAGCGGCTGTTTCCTCAATACGTTCACGAGCGATCCGCCAAGCAGTATTATGAGCACGGGAAGAGCGGGCAGCATATAGCGGGGATTATTCACGAAGGGGATGCGTGTGAGAAAATAAACAATAGCAATAAACAGTATGTAAAAATAAGCCCCTTCGTATTTTTTGTTAAAGCTGATCCCGATTTTGCCTTTATACCTGAGCGACTTTAGATACTCCGCGCCTATAATAAGTGCGTTTATTAAAACGAACGCGCTGATTATCCAATTGAAGTTGATAACCAGGAGAGATATGAGCTGAGCCAGCATAACCTTATCAAGTAAATAAAATCGAAGCATCTTCACGACGCCTTCCGTCCAGGAATGTCCGATCTGTGTATGAGGGACGAGAAGCATGTAAAGAGCAAAGAGCGGAATCGGTATAATCAACGGGCTTATTTTCCTGACAAACCCGATTTTATCTTTGAGCAGCACAGGATCGTTGAGTATCATGAGAGGAATAAAAAGAAATATACTGACACCGTAGAGCATGAATCCGGATTCTTTGGTGAAGATTAGAAGTATCCCTACCGCCGCGGCATAAAGGAAACGGCGCTTGTAGAGACAAAGGAGCAGCATTACCAAATAAACAGGGAGCGTGAAATCGAGAGACGGCTGTATTACGTGGACCAGGAAAACCGGATTAAGTCCGAAACAAAATGTCAGCAAGGTTAGATTGACAGGGGACAAGCGGCCGCCTAAAAGGTATCCCAGGAGCGATCTGAAACTTATCAGTCCCGCAATCCCGAGCAGTAAATTCAATGCATAAATAAGCCGAAAATTCCCCAGATCGATTCTTTGTGTGAGGCTGAAGAGAAAAGTGTGGAGGAATGCGCTGTGTCTGTAGCAATCTAGCGTCTCTTTCGTTACCGCTTTCATGTAACAGCGGGAGAACTGCCATCCGTCCCAGGTGGGGATATAGGAAAAATACAATAACGGGATCCCCGCAAAAACGATCAGCAGCAGCCAGAAGAGCTTATCCGTGCCCCGAATAAACTTTAGCAGTCCGGTGAATAGAGTGTTATTTTCTTCGTTCATGGTGCGGGCTAATCGTTCGGGAAATATTCCTTGTAATCATTTCTTTCCCGCAGACCGAGCGAGCGGAGAAGAAATATATAGACCCGCGCAATCTTCTTGCCTTTTTCCGTCAATGCTATTGTTTCACCGGAATCCGCAATAATATCTTCTTTCCTGCATTCGTCTATTCGTTTCTCGATAAAGCCCGCCGGGTCAAAAAGACGATAGAGTTCCTCACGGAGGCATCGGCCCCCGGGCTTGCCGGAAAGGAATACAAGAAGCTGACATGCCAATGACCGGTCCGCGGTTGCAGGCCCTAAAAACGTATAGAGGCCGCAGGCGAAAATTGCCGCCGTCCCGCTCCCCGCGGCCGACACAGCGTATGATTCAGGGCTGGAAAACAGACCGGAAATAAAAACATAGCTCAGCAAAGTAACCGATAACACGCTCAGAAAAATCGTGAGTGCCGAAGTGTATAGAATGTTGCTTTTCGCAAAAATTCTTAGAACTATGACGTGCAGAAGAAAGAAAAAGAATAATTGAAACAGGAACAGGGAGATAAACAAAACGAGGTCGTATAGAAGCACGATATAACCTCCTTGTCACTTGCCGGTCTTCAATCCACTCGTATATACAGGTCCGGATACTTATCCGAAACCTTGTATTTATTTACAATCCTGATGTCTTTGAAGCTGCGGATCCCTATATTCGAGATGACCTTGGGCCGCTGTGAGCCGATCAGCGTGTAAATGTTATACCGGTAATCCGAAATCTGCCGATAGGTATCGAGACAGTACGGATAACTCACGCAGAACCAGAAATAATCTATATCGTCACGAAACACGTTAAACATTACGTCCCCGTCGTAAACCTTGTCGCCTTCTTCCGTTATTGAAAGCACATATTCAATTTTATTGATCTGAACCCTTTGTTGATCATTATTCATATTGAAGAAGCCGTCATTGTGCATGTACGCGAGAGGCATTGATATCGCTCCCAGGAGGACAATGAGCCTGCTCAACCGGCTGCTGAAAGTCGAATGAATGGCATAACCGGCTACTATCGCGACCGGAGGGACCGCAAGCACAAAATACTGCCACCAAAGGTTCTTGAACAATATTATCGGCAGGGCTATCAGGCAGAGCGACAGCACCGCGAATCTCCGCTCCTTCCCCGATCTCAAGAGCGCTATAACCCCGACGAAATAGAGAACGCAGGTTACGATATTCTGATCAAAAAGTGGAATAAGGCTTTCGGGCTTGCTGAAGAGCTGTGGTATGTAATAATTCAAAAGCCAGTTCATCTCGTAGTACCTTTGGAACGACCCGCCTGCCACGAGATAAACGTAGTACGGCAGCAAGGACGCAATAAACGCCGCACCATACAACATCGCATCCCTCAACCGGACACGTTTTTTAAATACATCGTAAAGAAGAATGCCGGCTATAGGGACAATCAAAACGACGGCCTTTTGCAGAAAAAGAAACGACACGGCCAGAAATACTGCGCTCGCTATCAGGCTCCTCAATGACCTTTTATCGTAGTAGGTGAAGAGAAAATAGACGGCCAGGAGTCCGGTTAGAGTCTGGGGGACATCCGGTCTTATCTCGATCGATTTCGTGAAGAACGCAGTAAAAACTGAGGCCAGTATGAGACTCAGGAGGCCGACTTCGGAATTTTTAAATATTCGCAGGGCCAATAAATACGTCACAACCAGAATACACGCCGTGAACAGCAGCATGACGTAACGGCCGGCGAATAAAGTATTGACCGTACTCCCGTAAGTATTTATGACGGGCGTAATCATGTAATCGAAGAACGGGTGGTGATGCTGGAAGAAGTCGACGTAGATTTCCTGACCCCGGGCGATTTTCCAGGCAGTATGTATATGCTCGAGCTCATCCCGGTCAAAAAACCGGTTGATTGAATAAAAAAATATCGAGACCAGTATGCAGGCAAACAATGCCCAGAGGAGAGCCGGCCAGACTGTATCCCTGAATTTATTTTTCACACTTGTTTCATATACAGCGATTTTTCTACCCTCCGCTCCGGGAATCAGCACGATAATAATGTTGGACCTGCGTCCGGCTCAAGCGTCGATCTCGACGAGACCCGTCTCCGTGATTAATGCCGACTCCTGATATTCATAATCCGTATTAATCGTCCACAGGTTATTCTCCGCGCCGTTAACGATGTTTTCGGCAGTGAGAATTCCCATCAATATGCTATGGTCCTGATTGTTATACTTAAACGACCCGTACCGTCCGATGACAGTCAATCCCCTTATTCCCCCGAGGTACTCTTCTATGGCCTTTAGATGCACCCTGTACCCCGCCCTGTAGACCGGGTAGCACTTATTTATACGGTAAACAAAACCGTCCGTGACTGCTTCCGAGCGCACGAGCCCCGCTTCTGCCAGCTCCTTCTTGCCGAGCTCGATCAGTCCGTTATCCTCCCGCGACCAGAACTCGTCCGATTCATCGCACCAGTACTCGAGCGCCAGTATCGAGCTCTTCTCCCCGCCGTACAAGTGCGGAGACCAGTTTCTAAAATTCGTGATCCTCCCCACCCTTAGCTGCGGCGAGTGGATATAAATCCAGTTGTCGGGGAACAAATTCGCGCTCTGCACATTCAGGTAGACGAGAATAGTGTTCCGGAACCTCAATGATTTTGCGGCGGCAGCCGCGTCCGCGCTAACCCCATCCAGGCCGAGGACTAGCAGCGTGAGCGGCATCGTCGATACGACGTGGTCGTAAGACTCGGCCGTTCCGTCCATAAGCTCGATGCCTTTCACCTCCCGCCCGACATTTATTACCCGTCTGACAGGCGTATTCAGATAAACATTCCCGCCCTTCTCCGAAACGTAAGAAGCCATCCTCTCATAAACAGTCCCCGTGCCGTCGACAGGGTAAGCGAACCTCTCCACAAGCGTCTTATGCTTGCCCGTATTATCGGTCGAGAACGCGGCTTTCAGGGCCTCATATAATGAGAACTTCTTGATCCTCTGGACCGCGAAGTCCGCGTCGAGCTCGCTGCACGGGATGCCCCACAGCTTCTCGCTGTAGGTTTTGAAAAATATCTCGTATAACCTCCTCCCGAACCTCCTGACGACCCAGCTCTCGAAGCTCTCTTCCCCCGCCCCGGGTGTTTCGGGGGCTATTTTTTCCCGGATGTAGCTAAGGAGCGCGCGCGCAGTCTCAATGGCGCCCAGTTTTCCGACGACGTCGATAGGCTTAAGCGGGTATTGATATAGCTCGTTTTTATAAAGTATTCTTGTCAGCCGGTCGACCATCGAATAATCATTCCCTACGACCTCGAGCCATAATTTATTGACGCGGGGGTCCTTGCTGAAAAAACGGTGAGGGCCCAGGTCGACCGTCTGGTTCCACAACGAAAACGACCTCGCGAGCCCCCCTACGGCGCCGCCCGCTTCAAATACGTCTGTTTTTACGCCCGCTTTCGCAAGCTGATAAGCGCAGGCAAGTCCCGCAGGGCCTGCACCGACTACACCGACCTTCATATCTCAGCGCTCTCATTGGTTTTGGTAGATTTCATATTACCGGCATCAGCAAAGATAATAAGAGTTATTTAATAAAATGGAAGCGAGCCGAAAAAATCGTCCACTCTTAAATTGGCGGGTGCGGAGCAAATAAACCGGGTCACAGGATAGCAATCCCGGAAAGCTCCGGCAGCCGGGGAGTGAGATACGAATTCCGTAGTTATAATTCCCCATATTCTATATTATGAAGAGTAAGGATATTATATCAATCGAGGGGGCATAAATACCGTAAACTTGATCGAATGAATTTCCGAGGAAGCTCTGCGTTAACAAAACAGTTATCCGGCATTCAAAACCGTTACTACGCCCGGCGAGGGTCGTTATTCAAAGTTGCAATCGGGCTGATGTCGTTCCTCGCAGCGACCAGATTAGCGTATCAGTTCTGGCGTCTTCTGGTAGACAGGAGCCCGAACGGAGCAGTCGATCTCAGAATCGTGCACGAATTGGTCTACTTATGGTTCAACGGAGAAAAGCTTAGGGAGATCATCCTTCTTCCCGCAACGTATGTCATGTTATGGCCGGTCACCGGGTGGTTATCCCTCGAGTCATCGAGATGGCTGTGGGCGATGCTGTATATCGCCTCTCTCGTATGGCTTTCGTACATAGTTATCAGCGAGACCGGTATAGGAAAGAAGAGGGAAATCATATTCGCAGTTCTTTTTATTCTGGCGGTCTATCCGACCGGAATTATAATCGGCAACGGCCAGTTAATACTCTTTCTCCTTCCGTGTATCCTGACAGCCGTGCTGATGGAAAGGGGCCGCGGCGGCGGCGTATTCAAGGACCTTGTCATCTCCGCGCTATTCCTTTTTTCCTTAATCAAAATCCCTGTATCGGCGCCTTTTTTATTAATACCCCTTATAACTCAACGAGCGTTCCGCCCTTTAGTTATTGCGGCCTGCGGTTATATCATCCTGACTTACATAGCAATGTCGTACCGCGATGCAGGTATTATTGAGACATTTACAATCTGGTTAAAAGATAGTTCGACCCTGGCAACGACGCGGGGATACGCGAACATTCATATCTGGCTCGGAAGCCTGGGTTTAAATCAGTTAATTTTGCCTTTCTCTCTGATTATTATCTCGGCGTTCTCTTTATGGTTATACAAATTCCGAAATCTAGATATCTGGATTCAGCTCGGCGTCGCGGCTATCGTCGCCCGCATCTGGACCTATCACCGCTTGTACGACGATTTGTTAATCATTGTTCCGATGATTACGGTCTTCAGAATAGTAAGAAGCGGAAAACTTTCCCCGAACGAGAGCCTTTTAGCCGATCTGCTGCTTTTGGTTTCATGGCTCGGTCTCCTGTCCCCCGGGTTCTTCCTCCAGCTCCCGTTCCCTATCGGCACACCGTTCAGGACTGGCCAGGCGGTTATCTGGATATCGATGCTCGCTTTCCTTCTTTACTACTCTTGTAAGACGAAAGAAACCGCCGCCTGAATTTATATTTTATGAGTTACGCCTGTAATCCACAACCTGGGAGAAATAATTCTAGACGGTCTCAAATCCCTCAGTGGTTGTGAAACTCCAAATAACGAACATTATAGGCATTGTGCTAAGCTTACGTAACTTATAGGAATATAATAAGAATCATTATACACTCATGATTTTTACAATTTTTCTAATTGCCTCTAAATTTTAGTAAATAAATCAGTTACACTCAGAGCGATAACAGATCAAAAATAGAGTTCATGTCTAAAATATACAAGTAGTAGCTAACAATGGCTAAATTCATACACGAAATAAGAGATCCAATACACATTTTTATTCGCATTGATTCTGATGAAAGAAAAGTGCTCAATTCTCGTCCATTTCAGAGACTGCGTTATATACATCAACTTGGATTAACTTATCTATTATATCCAGGAGCGACCCATCGTAGGTTTGAACACTCCTTAGGAGTTATGGAGCTTGCAAGCAGAGTTTACGATAAAGTCACGGATAATAATAATATATACAATGAATCAATTAGAGATTTTATTCCAAAATCTGAGCGTGACAAAGAATATTGGCGCTGTGTTCTCAGAATGGCTGCATTATGCCATGACCTTGGACATTTACCCTTTTCTCATGGCGCGGATGGTTTATTACCCGATGACTGGAACCACGAAGACTTAACGCGTGAAATAATACTTGGCGATCAAATGAACCCCATCTGGGAAAATCTGAAGATCCAACCGAAGGATGTCGCCAAGCTAGCTGTAGGACCAAAGAAATTTAATAAAAAAGTTGAGTTCACCGATTGGGAAGCAATCCTCTCTGAGATAATAACAAGTGAAAGTTTCGGTGTTGATAGAATGGATTATTTACTTAGAGATTCTCATCATACGGGAGTGGCTTATGGTAAATTTGACCATTATCGGTTAATAGATACCCTGCAAATTCTTCCTAAAGGGGAAGATGATTCAACTGAACCAGTACTAGGCATTGAAATTGGAGGAATTTACTCTGCCGAAGCATTAATTTTAGCTCGTTACTTCATGTTTACTCAACTGTACTTTCATCAAGTACGAAGGATTTATGATATACATTTGAAAGATTTTTTAACTAAGTGGTTAAACGAGGGATGTTTTTCAAAGTCTATTGAAGCTAACTTAAAAGTTACTGACAATGAGGTCGCTGCTGAAATTCTTTTAGCAGAAAGGGATGAAAGTCATCCAGGACATGATGAGGCAAAGAGAATTGTCAATAGAGAACATTTTCGTGTAATCTATGAACGTAATCCTGATGATATTAAAATTAATCCAGATTCTGGAAAGCTAATCTATGATGCAATTGTGGATAAGTTTGGAATAGATGATGTTAGATTTGATTCATACAAACAGAAAGGTGGAGTTTTAAGTTTTCCAGTAGTCACAAGGGACAATAGCATACATGCTTCTAATTTGATATCGAAAACATTGAATGACATTCCAATAGTTGCCATAGACTATGTATTCATAAATCCAAATTATAAAGAAGAAGCTCAAAAATGGTTAAGTAAAAATCATGATAAAATTATAAATTCGTGATAGGAGAAAGTTTTAATGAAAAGGTTAGAACGTGTTACGGTGTTATTGTCACTGATTAATAGGCTCAAAGAAGGAGGTAGTTGGTGTGGAGAGACACACATACAAAAAACTGCTTATTTTTTGCAAGAACTTCTTAGGGTTCCTACTAATTTTGATTTTATCTTGTATAAACACGGACCTTTCTCATTCGAATTGAATGACGAAGTAGTTGCAATGAGAGCGGACGGATTTTTAAATTTAATTCCCCAACAGCCTTACGGTGCTAGTTTGTATCCAAGTAAACAAATCGAAAATGTGATGGTGAAATTTCCAGAAACTGTAAAGGAATATTCTCCTCAAATAAATTTTGTTTCTGAGAAACTTAGCAGTATGGGTGTAGCAGAACTCGAACGTCTCGCAACAGCTCTGTACGTTATTAATGAAAAGGACGTTGAAGAAAAAGATAGAGCAGGGCGGATCCATAAATTAAAGCCTCACATCTCAATCGAACAAGCAAATTCAACTCTAAAAATGCTAGATGAAATAATTACGGAATCAAAATCAATTCGAAAAATTGATTGAATCTACATTACGGATTTAATATGAAACTAATTGGAAGCAAATCCTTAATACTCACATCTTCAATATCTTTTTCTCCTTTGAAAATTACCATAGCGTGTCGGCCAAATTCATAAATAAACTGCCTGCATGAACCGCAAGGAGAACATGGTAAATCTCTATCATTAACGACAGCTATTGCTTTAATCCCCATTTTACCACTACCCTCATTAATGATGGCATTACATATAGCAGCTCGTTCCGCACAAATAGTTAACCCATATGAAGCATTTTCAATGTTACAACCTTGGAAATATTCACCTGAATCTGTTATAAGCGCCGCGCCTACTTTGAATTTTGAATATGGGGCATAGGATTTTTTTGTGGCATCTTGTGCCAATTTTAGAAGTTCTGTTTTCTGTATTATATCAATCATGATTTAATAGAACCATGATACTAAGTTTCGACAGAGAAAACAACACTTATTTAATTAACGTATGATTCGCAAACGAGCAAATTAATGCAGTGGATTTGTCAAAACACAGGCTTAAATTCAGTAATGAGGCCGCCGGCCCTCTCGAGCCGGCAGCATGTTAGTCATTTTACTTTACCGCGTCACAACCCCATAGGGCAAACAGGCGCTGTGCAGAACGTCGGTGCCGGCGGATCGCTCTTCTGGCAGCTCCCGGCAATACTCGGCGTTATAGGCTGGGTGAAGTTCACATTCCAGTCCGCGTCATTCGGGAAGCAGCAAGGCGCCGGAGGAGCTATGGGCTCTGCCGGAGGGGCGAAACTCTCCGCTAGAGTGAACGAGAATCCGTAGCAGCCCCCCTCGGGACAATCGACCGCCTTCACCGCCCAGCTGCATATCGTGTTCTTGTCGTCGCCGAGCGGTTTCGTACATTCATTATATAGGTCAAGGTTGCTCGTCTGCAGCTGTGTTGAGCAACCGCACGAACCCGTTGCAGCCGTCCCTGTCCAAGTACAAAAGCTCTCCGGCTTGCATCTGTCCATTCTGGCATTATCGAACTGATCTTTGAAGCCGGTCGTCAAATCGATCGTCACTTCCAGGATCTTGGTGGACGGGTCGTCTTTGTACCATTTTCTTGTCCAATGATCCGGCCAACTTATATTAGTGACGTCGAGCGGTCTACTCGACTTTAGGGGAGACCTTATAGCATGTACGAAATCGTCGCTATCCGGCGTGAATCCGTCACCGACGTATATAAGATAGGTCTGCTTTGTAGTCTCTTTGGCGAATATCAGGAGAACTTGATACGTCTCGCCGCCTTTAAATACGTTAAAAGATGGTTTTTGACCCCCCGAAAGGAGCAAACCCATCCTCTGGTTCTCTCGAGATACCGTCGTATCTATGTAATACAGGCCGTGGTTCGCTGTGAGGTTGCTCCTCTGGAAGAAGTTCATGCCCATCATGCGGATTTCAGAGCCTTTCGTGTTGGCCGATTCGTCCTTCGTCAGGAATTGCCTGTAGAGCGGCACGCCGTAACA
>Ga0187893_10011913_pt1 | contig 12484 bp, 10 predicted proteins | sample MA1701074metaG_FD_139574 | JGI IMG/M metagenome (GOLD analysis project Ga0187893, IMG submission 139574) | White microbial mat communities from a basaltic lava cave in the Kipuka Kanohina Cave System on the Island of Hawaii, USA - MA170107-4 metaG ...
GACCCGTCTGCGCTAACCGAGATTTTTCGCTAACACTGGACCCAGCAATCGGGAAACGGGCAAGGGCAGGCGCTGCCATAATCCGATCAGGGTCTTGTATTTCGGGTTCATTGGGTTTATGTCAGGGATCTCCCGGGCCTTCACCAAAAAGTATTCATAATGAAGCGGAGTCGCCCCGAAGCCCCAGTTTCTCTTGAAACTAAACGAACCCGATCCGCGTTTGCTCCGGCCATAATCGAATAACCGGATCCCCTTTTCAACCGCACGCCGCATCAATTCCCAGTACATGAAATCATTCGCCTTTAGATCCCTTGCCTCCTTGGTTCCGCCTCCATAGTAGGGTAAGACTTCATCACGAAAGTAAAAGCTCATCACGCTGCTTAGGGTGAGCCCGTTTTTTGAAACGGTCAACACTTCGCATCGCGGGCCAAAGATCTGTTTGAGGGCTTTGAAGTAACGCGCGGGGAACACCGGCGTGCCCAAATTACGCACGCTTTCCGAATAGATCAGGTAGAACTGTGTCGTATCCGAGTCGAGCTCGCTGCGCAATCCCGCACTGATGCCTTTACGCACCACCGCCCGTTGTTTGCGGGGTATGCTCGCCAAGTTTGCTTCCGCGTCCGGCTCTAGAGCTTTGCGAAATGTCACATAGATATCTTTTTCCGGCCAGCCCATCGGCTTTGCGCTAAGGTTCCGTAACTCCAGATAATCGACACGCAGATCGTTTGCAAGTCCGCACGCGTGCTCCACCAGTGCTTCGCCTACCCCAGGACTGTCGGCTAGAACACCGCCATAGACGCAAAACGGCGTTGAGATAAGAGCATTGGAGAACAATCGGCTGCGAATGTGAGCCAACGGAAGAACTCCGAGCACGCTACCGTTCGCTTCGGCATAAAGGTAGTAGCTACGATGGCCGTACACCTCCTCTATGACCCTCTTCCAGCCGCTCAGATGGAAAAAACTTGATTCGGGGTGTTCATGCACGTAGGCGTCCCAGCGCCCATACTCTGAGGGCGGCAACTCCTTTATCGGCACATTGAAGACCTTGGGATCGGTCACTCTCGTAGCCTAAGCTCTAGTTGATGGGCTCCGTGATTTCCACGGGCCAGCGTCTCAGATGCATCAAAATAAGGTAGACAGAGCACTAGTGTTTTCTAATGCTTGTTTCCACTACCGCTTCGCGCAGCCGCGCTATTTCTTCTTTCAGCGATTTACTGAGCAGTGCCACGGACTGCTCCAGCTCGCTGAACCGATCGTCATCGTCTGTGGGCGGTTTATTGTCGGCCCGCGCAGTATAACGGCCGGTATCACCGTTTCGCAGATCCCCCATTTCATCCTGGCGCATCTCTGAAGCCACGGCTTCCAGTGTGTCCGGTCTAATATCGTGCTTCTCTTCCAAGCACGCGAACAACAAAAGTCGATCACACAAGATATTTATTCGCCGTGGCACACCGTTGGTAAAGCGATGTACGCCTTCGAAGACCTCATCGGCAAATGTAGGATCGCTTTTCCAAGACGCAAGCCGCAGCCTGTGCTCGATATAGCTTCGAGTTTCCTCGCTGGAGAACGGCTCCAGATGATAGGCCGCCATAACGCGTTGACGTAGCTGTTCGAACCCACGAGAACGCATAAGCTGCCGTAACTCCCGCTGCCCGAGCAAAAACGTCTGTAACATCGGCCGGTTAGCTAGCTGAAAATTAGAGAGCATGCGAAGCTCTTCGACAGAGCGCGGCGGTAGGTTTTGTGCCTCATCGATGATCAGTATGACCCGCTTGTGCTGATACAGGCATTCTCTGAGAAACTCTTCTAGGGTCTTGAGTAACATAGCCTTCGAATCGCGCTCAAAGGGCAACCCTAATTCAGCGCACAGCACTCGCAGCAGATCATCGGCATCTAGCTGGGTGGTGACGATTTTCGCGCTAAGTACGTTATGGCGCTCGAGGTTTTTAGCCAGCGTCATCATTAAAGTGGTTTTTCCCGTGCCCACATCACCTGAGATAACCACGAATCCCTCTCCCTGTCGGACACCGTAGAGGAGGTACGCCAGCGCTCGCTTGTGACTGCGCGCGTTGAAATAAAACCTTGGATCGGGAGTAAGCCTAAATGGCTTAGCGGTAAGGTGATAAAATGATCGGTACATATTTCTAAAGAGTTACCAATAAGCGCCCCATGATCCTGTTCTCGGTAAACTCGGAGCCTTCTTCGCTGGAAGAGCGGTCAAGAAATCGATAATCGATGAGCCCACTGAGATGGCGTCCGAACTGATGGAGTATACCAATGCGAAAATCCACCGTATCATCCCGGCGCTCGATTTGCTCAAAATCTATTCTGTCCCATTCGACACTGACGAGCGCTGTTGTGGCCCGGCTGAGCCGTCGATCCAGCGTCATCAGACCGCCAAACTGGTCTTCCCCTGCACCGCTCTGCTGAAACTCCCGTGTGGTATTAAAGCCGCGCAGGCTAAGCGTCATGCGCCTGAAATCGATATCGACGCCACCGGTAAAGGTCTTGTCTATGAACACCTCGTTAGAAAACGTCGGCAGATTGCCGGAGAATTGCACCAATTCTTCCTCCTCGACCTGGTCCGTGGCGATCGGATTCGTGATCAGTTCTTGGGGGGTGTCTGCTAGCGTAAAGAGAGAGCGATCCAAAAGCAGGTTACGCGTTTGCTCCACCTCTTCACCATAGCTCGCAGACCAGGTTGTACGCCGCGATCGGTGTGTTAAATCCATTCCCCACGTCGAACCAAAGAACCGGTCTCCATAAAAAGCCTCCAACTCTGTGTTGCGGCTGGGTCTCCAGTTAGCTCCGATGCGCCAGGTAACACCATCGGTGTCTTGGTCAACAGACGCAAAATCATTGTTTTCGAAACCGCCAGCAGCGAAGATCCCCAACTGACGTGTCAATCTATAGCTCACTTCACCGTCGAAGGTTTCGAAATTCGGGCCACCGTCGTTGTCCACCGCATTGCCGCTAACCTCTTCCACTTCATCGCTCACATCGCGTCGGTCATAACGGAGATCCCATCCCCAACGGCCAAAACGGGTACCACTCGTTAAGCTGGCATTAACGGCTCGCGAACTGCCGCTGACATCGTCGTTGTCACCGCTCACATCGTCATAGGTAAACCGCACCTCGGCTTCTGCCAGGTCGCGAAAGCGCTGTCGCCAATACGGACTGACAGAATAAGTAATGACATCGCCGCGGTCACCCATCAGAGATAGGTTATCGCTCGGGCGAGACCCCAGATCGCTAAAATTTTCCTGTCCTACCGATGCGCTGGCGTCGAGAAACAAATGCTCTCTGTACAGTTCAGCCGCCGCGTTGGCGAACAATTGATGGTTGGTGGAATTACTGTCGCTGTTGTTGGCGAATACGAGGTTTTGCAGCCGGTACCCCAGATCCAATGATAACCGCCTACTCGCACCACGCAAAAGCAAACCCGGGTTGACCTCGGTGACAAAGTCGTCTTCTTCCAGTCCGGAAGGCGCAAGCGCTATGTTATCGCTATAGGTTTCGGCTACTTCGAGCAGCGGCTGGATAGTCCACTCCGCAGCCAGCGCCATAGAACCACCGGAGACGAAAATCAACAGCACACATACCCGTTGTCCTTTGTTATTTCGCTTTTGTCGGCGCCATATTTTCACAAACTTCCCTCCCTTTGTATTGCCCATAGTAGTACTCTGTCTCATCCTTATCGTGACTTTTGTTTAACAACAAACTAACTTTCGCCCTCGAATCTGCGAGCTGCTCCAGCGCCTCCGCCAAATGCGCTTGCGTTGTGCGTTGCGCTTCCACCACCAAAACCACCTGCCCAACCAGGGTCGCTAAAACATGTGCTTCTGTTGCCGCGAGCAGCGGTGGGGTATCAAAAATTACCAGCCGATCCGGGTAACAACGTGAAAGGTCGCTGATTAAACGCACCATCTTCTCGCTGGAAAAAAGCTCTGTCGCATTGCTTCGCATGGGTCCCGCGGGCAGTAGGGTCAGGCGTTCGGCATTGGTTTCAACCAGTGCGTCACGGATATCTAACTCATCGCTGGCTAGAACATCAGTAAGCCCACGCTCTGAGTCAACGCCCAAAAGCCTCATCACATCACCCTTGACCATATCCGTGTCAACCAACAACACTGAACGGTCTATTTCCGTGGCGAGGCTCAGCGCAAGATTAATGGCCAGAAACGTCTTGCCCTCACCCGGCGCCGCACTGGTCACCATAATCAGCCTCGGATCACCCTCGAATTCCGATTCGGGCTCGAAACAATTGGCAAGCAACCGTCTTTTGACGACGCGTAACTCCTCTAGAAGTTTGCTATGGGTGGTATCGGGCGTGACAAACCCGCGCTCCTTTAAACGAATGAAGTCTAAATCGAACTTTTTCGATACGAGATTCGCCCGCCCTGTCCACTGTCCCGGCCGAACAACCGTCTTGGTTTTATCCTCTGGGGGAAAATGATTGCTTAAGGTGTCGCCGACAGGATCATCTACGACACCATCCTGCCATTGGTCATCGAGCTCCTGGGCCAGTTTATCGACTAACTTTTCTATCGTGTTCATAGAATTACTTCTGCTACCTTCGTGAACAGATCTACTCTTGAGAGTTGGGCAATTATCAAAGTGCCATACGTGCTCAACAAGCCGACACCAACCAACAGAAATCCCGCCGTGGCTAAGCGGTGCTTGGCTTTTTCGACAGGCCTACAAACCAGCGATACGCTCCCCAGCACCGGTAAGTTCGATAAGGATTTCAGCACCTTTCGGCTGTAGACGGTCGGTTTCGCCGACGCCATGAGCAATGCCAGGCCGATGCCAGCACCGATACCGACAAGCAATACGGCGCTCGTGAGCAGCGGACGATTTGGGCCAGTCGGCAAGAGCGGGATCCTGGGCGGGTCGACGATCTCAAACTGCGTCTCTTCCGCGCGGTCGGCTTTTTCGGTAACAGTGGCCGTCTCGCGCCTTTCGACCAGTGCTTCGTACCGCTTTTTGTTGATCTCGTAGTCCCGATTAAGACCGGCGAGCTCCAGCTCCACTTTTGGGATCGTATCTACCCGCTTGTTTAACTCATCCAGCCGTCGCGTGTACTCTTGTACTCTGGCTGACGCCGCTGCAAGGTCACCCTCTGCATTACTAAATGCCAAACCCAGGGCGCTGTACGCCGGGTCCAGGAAGGCGCGCGTGCCGACGCTCGTCGCCGTGTTCGCACTGGGCTCCCGGTGCTTGAGGTCCATGAGCTCCTCGATCTTGCGTCGAGTTGAAATAACACTGGGGTGTTTTTCCGTGTATTGCAGCAACATCTCGTCGAGCTTGCTTTGCATGCTTTGAATGCGAAGATCGAGGGGTGTTGGCCCTATGGGTGCACCGGACGCTAAAGAGGCCTTGGTGGTGGCCAGTCCGCTCCCTAATCGTTCGCGTTTTCTAGTGGTTTCCTGCCATTCCAGCTTGGCTGTGCGCAAATCCTCGCGGGTCTGCTCTAAGCGACCGAAATAATCGCTTCCATCACTCGGCATCATTCCTCTGTGCTCACGCTTGAAGTCTTCCAGCTTCCGTTCCGCGGCCAGCAGCTTGGCTTCATAATGCATGATCTGCTCATCCAGGAATTTCTTGGTCTCCTCCGTATCGCTCCTGCTCGCTCCAAGCACATGTTCGATAAACATATTCAACACCGCCTCTACCACCCGTTGGGCGACCTTAGGATCAGCGGACGAATAAGCGATATCGTAAATGTTTTCACTGGCAGTCTTGGAGACCTTAATGTTCTTGGCCAAGTTGTCCAATAAACTATCGCTGTCTTGCGCACTCATGGCTTTATCGGTTAATGCTGCCTTGCGCGCTATTTCCTCCAAGCTAGGTCTGGTAAGCAGCGTGGTAAGCAGGACGTTGGCGGAGTTCTCGGCTACCGAGCTGTCAATGGCGAGACCGTTTAGCAACGGCTTCAACGCAGAGCGGGTATTAAAAAAAACCTTTCCAGCAACCTCGTACTGATTAGGCTGCACGGTGACTGCGAGCCAACCTGCGTTACAAACCACCACCGTGCCAAGCAAGGCTACCCACCGATAGCGGCGCACCATCCTAAGGTGATCTTTTAGAAGCTCCATTGTCTCTTGCATGATATTTAGCACCTAGAGTAACCAATCGTCAAACAACAGAAACAGCTAAAACCATGATTCCGGGATCAGTAGTACATCCCCTGGCATCATCTTCAGATTCGCGCTAATGTCGCCGTCCTTCATTAAATCTTCTAGCCTAATTTTTATCCGCTCTTGTCCACTGCTCGAGGAGCGTATTAGAGTCGCCCGATTACCTGCCGCGAATTCCGTCAGTCCCCCGACAGCGATCATGACATCAAGCAAAGTCATGTCAGTCCGATAAGGCAAGGCCAAGGGTTTCGATGCCTCACCGACCACTCGAACCTGCTCGGTCGCTTCTCCGACAAATCCGACAACCGTCACCGTCACAAGCGGGTCTTTAATATATTCCGCCAGCACCCCCTCTATCTCGCGCGCGAGCTGATTGGGCGTCTTTCCCGAGGCCACCAAGTCCTCGACCAGCGGCATCGACACTTTTCCATCCGGCCTGACAGGTACGTTGTCTTTTGAAATATCCGGATTCTGCCAGACGAAAATACTGAGTTGATCACCAGGGCCAACGATGTATTCGTAAGCCAACTTGGAAATCGATTGGTCTCCTGGCACTGGTTTTTTCGCCGCACAGCCAGGTAGCAATCCAAAGAATCCTGCTAACAATAAGGGCAATATACGTGCCATTTCTGCCTCCCGTAATGTCAATACCTGTCTTAGCTAATAGCAGATCTCCCCTTGCCCTGCGAACCGGCGCTGAGTGATTTCCTCCGCGTTCGTCAAGGGGTGCTTTTACAGCACGAATAATAATCTTCTGCACCCGAGTTAGCTATTTTTGCTGAACCCTGTGGCGCGCTAATGACGCAGCGCGCGGGCAGCATTGGCTCAAGCAGGAAGAGCTAACTGTTTTTTGGCATGGATCCTGTGTTCAATATTGCATGTGATGACCCCGTGTGGATTTAGATCACTTCACCTTTTGACGCCACCCGGATCATAAAACGTCAAAGATTAGACCGGACCGAAAAGGAAGACATATGCGCAACGCCCTCACGATCGACGTCGAGGATTATTTTCAAGTGGAGGCTTTTTCTGCGGTTATCGACAGACAGAAATGGCCGACCTATCCAAGTCGGGTCGAGAAAAATACGCTGCTAATGCTGGAGGCCCTCGGCAACAAGAACGTTAAAGCGACGTTCTTTGTGTTAGGCTGGGTTGCCAAGCGTTTTCCGGCGCTGATTAAAGAGATCGCCCAACAGGGACACGAAGTGGCCTCCCACGGCTTAAGCCACAGGTTGGTTTACACCCAAACACCGCAAGAATTTCGTTCCGAGACAAGAGAAAGCAAGGAAATCCTCGAGGACTTGGCACAACAACCGGTCATTGGTTATCGCGCCGCTACCTACTCGATCACAAAAAGCTCGCTCTGGGCACTGGATATCCTCGCGGAGCAAGGATTCCGCTATGACTCTAGCATTTTTCCCGTGCGCCATGATAAGTACGGGATCCCCCACGCTAAGACAACACCACACACACTCAAAACAACAAACGGCAACAGCCTCATTGAGTATCCGCTCTCCGTTCTGTCGCTTGGGGGCTTCAACGTGCCGGTCGCTGGAGGCGGTTATTTCCGCTTGTTTCCCTATCGCTTCACAAAATGGGCGTTAGGCCAACTCAATCGCAACGGAGATCCCTTCGTGTTTTACCTCCACCCCTGGGAACTCGACCCGGGCCAACCGAGGATCCGAAACGCCACCGCACTGTCACGGTTTAGGCATTATCTCAATCTGGACAAGTGCCTTGCCCGGCTAGTGAAGCTGATCGACGATTTTTCCTTCGCTCCCATGTGCGAGATCTTGAGCCAGAAGGATCTCCTGTGAACGCTGGGAACCTCGAATGAATCGATGCCCTAGCGTCCCTTGCCCCATAGGATGATCTGCACTGTATGCATCAAGATCGTTAAGTCTAAGAATAAACTATAATTTTTTAAATAGTACAGATCATATTCGAGCTTTTCTTTTGCATCCTCTTCGGAATCACAATAGGGGTAACAGATCTGTGCCCATCCGGTGATCCCTGGTTTGACGTAATGGCGGACGCCAAAGTACGGGATTTTCTTTTCGAATTCCATGACGAACGCCGGGCGCTCGGGGCGCGGCCCGATAAAGCTCATATCGCCTTTGAACACATTAAAGAGTTGCGGTAATTCATCGATGCGGGTCTTGCGAATCAACGCGCCGATCCTGGTGATGCGACTATCGTCTCGTTGCGCCCAACGCACCACGCCATCACTTTCTGCGTCTATCCGCATGCTTCTGAACTTCAGCACCTCAAAGTGGCGGCCGTTTTTTCCGATCCTGACTTGGCGGTAAATTACCGGATCCTTGCCTTTGGATTCGATAAAAACAGCTAAAGCAACCAACCCCATGAGGGGAAACATCGATATCAGCATTAAGGAACTGAGCGTCACATCGAATAGCCGCTTCACACTCGAGGTGAATACGGCGTTGGAAAACCCGCTGGAAAAAACGACATCACCGGGTTGCAGGGAATCAACCATGAGCTTGCCGAGCTGCCGTTCCAAAAACTCGCTGAGCTCGATCACCTTGACTCCCGACATTTTGCAATCCAGCAAGTCATCGAGCGGTAGTTTATTGCGCCTATCGTCCACCGCAACAACGATCTCATCGATCTGATAACGCCGCGCACACTCTTGAATAGACAAACGGCCCTGAACAATCTTAGCAGGTGCCACCAGGAGGTGGTCCCATTCAACATCGACGAATCCCACGATGTCCACCCCGCGACGATCCGCTTTGCGCCGCAGCCCTTCGATTAAGCGCGCCTTTTTACCCACTCCCAAAACCAGAACCCGCTGCAGCATCGTTTTTTCCATGTCGTGGAAATAGACAAGGCGACAGGCAAGGATCCCTACCGCAGAGCACATCAGCGCGATAATGAAGGCACTCGCACCCAAACCGACGTTAGGTAACAAACTTTCCGACAACGCCACGGCGATTAATGCCAGGGCAAAACTCGCGGTGATTTTTAGAACCACGGTGTGCCCGCGGTCTCTGAGATCGCGCTGATAGAGCCCGGTGGCTATCATGACCATTAACACCAACGCGCAGAAAAAAACCGCCCGCATCCATATCGGTCCTTCTCCGCTGGGGGTGACTCCGAAGTCGTAGAGCTGAAACGCTGCCCCAACATAGGCGGAAGCCAGCAGGATCGCTATTTCCGCCGTACCGAGGACGACTAACGAACGGGGTAGGTAATATCCGAAAACTCTATACATGCGACCTTCCCTAACACAGCTGCTCCCCACTCATTACTAGTCTTCTGGTTTTTCGAGGCTCAACGCAATTTATGTGCCTAAGTGAGCTTTTTTGCCTTAACCGGCGGGAAGAACATAAGATACGAGGGGTGAGTCTGTCGCTACAGAATTGTGCCGAACAGACAATATGACGCCTGTCGCTCGTGGCCGACACAGGCTACTCAGGGAATCGCTTTGGGGCTGGAGCAAAAACGCTCCAGACTTTGAAGCAGCAAGGCCCTCTTGATAGGTTTCGTCAGATGGGCGTTGCATCCGGCCGCCAGGCTTTTTTCCACATCTTCAGCCACCGCGTGCGCGGTCAGAGCAATGATTGGAGTCGGATGACGGCCACTCCCCTGCTCCCAAGATCGAATTGCCCGGGTAGCCGAGTAGCCATCCATGACAGGCATCTGAACATCCATTAATACCAAACTAAAATTCTCGCACTTGAACTTTTCCAGCGCTTCCACACCGTTCTCCGCTTCAACCAGCCGATAAGGAGTTTCTTTTAAGTACGCCTGGAACAACAGGCGATTATCCCGGTTGTCCTCCACCAGAAGCACGGATATCAGAGGGAAAACGGGCAGCGCGAGCTTTAGCTTGTTGGGTGGCTTCGAACTCGGAAACTCCGCCAGCGTCCCACGTACCGCTTCTAGCAATTCCTGCGATTTCACCGGCTTGACTAAATACCCGCCCAGTCCCAATTCCTTGGCACGCGCCATGTCATGAGTCAAGTTGGAAGAAGTCAGCATGATAACCATCTTGGTATGCCCCCCTTCTCGGTTTATCGTTTCCGCGATCTCGAATCCGTCTATTCCGGGCATGCGACAATCGGTCAATACCAAATCGAACACTCTGCCTTTGCTCTTGATCGCGCGCAGCATTTTGAGCGCGGATAAGCCATCCGCCGCTTCCCTAACGATCACCCCGTTTCGTTCGAGTATCTCCCGCAGGATCATGCGATTGGTATCATTGTCGTCGACGACCAGTACGTGCTTGTTACGCAACCCCTCAGGGGAAGTCACCGCCCCTGCCGCGGGCGATGTGTCTGGCAAACACGCCGTGAACCTAAACGTGCTTCCTTTCCCTTCTTCACTATCCACCCAAATGCGCCCCGCCATCAGTCCGACTAAACGCTTTGAGATCGCCAGTCCCAATCCAGTGCCACCGTATTTTCGCGTCGTGGAAGAGTCTACTTGGGTAAAGCTTTGGAAAATGCTCTCGTATTTGTCCCGCGGGATCCCGATCCCGCTATCGGAGACGGAAAACAGCAGTGCACCGGACGGCTGCCCCTCAAAACGAGCAACCCGCACCACGATTTCGCCACGTTCGGTAAACTTGATAGCGTTGCCTATGAGGTTAAGCAATATCTGCCGCAGTCGAGCAGGGTCACCCTTAACAAATTCTGGCACATGGGGGTCCACCTGGCAGGCAAGTTCTATCTTTTTCTTGTCCGTCTTAAGCGCATAGATCTCCGCAGCTTGCTCGATCAGCTCTTTGAGGTTGAACCCAACTTCCTCCAGCTCGAGTTGGTTTGCTTCGATTTTCGATAAGTCGAGAATATCATTCACCAGACTGAGCAGGGCTTCCCCGGCTTTTTTCAACAAGTCTACGTAACTGCGCTGATCTGGGCTCAGACGGCTTTCACCCAATAAGTCCGCGGTGCCAATGATTGCGTTAAGCGGGGTTCGGATCTCATGACTCATGCTGGCGAGAAACTCCGATTTAACTCGCGATGCCTCTAAAGCTTGATCCCGGGCTTGCGCCAGTTCCTTGGTCTGACGCTGCACCTGTAGTTCGATCTCGCGGTTGCGGCCTTCCAGCTCTTTCGCCTGAATTTCCCTAGCGCGAGCCAAGGCGACAAGCAACAAACTGCCACCCACGCCGACAAATATCGCTGTCACCATGACCCCATAATCGATATCACCCAACCGAATCGACTTTGACAGGCTTAGCTTCATCGCATAACGAGGAAATCGGACCGAAGATTCCTTCTCAAGCCGAGACACCGACAACCGTGCCAGCGTCTTCTGTAGTTCAACATCTTTTTTCTCAAAGACAAGACTTCGGCCTGGGACGCCCTCAGACTCGCTGACTAGAGTGACGGTCAAGCCAGGCTTTAACGAGAGATCCGCAAACAGCGCTGCGGGGTCCACGGCAACCGCCACGAAACCGCGAACCTCATCGCTGCGATCGGCCGGAGCAGCAGCAATGTTGGAGGACACACCAATCGCTTTAAGCAAAACATAGGCACGGCTCTTCCCCTCAAAAGCCAGCGTCGGCGTAGGAACAACCTCTCCATGGACCGCTGCGCCAAGAGCCTCCCGTAGCCTATCATCGCGCGCCAAATCGTACCCCTCGGATATCCCCGCGCTTGCTCTACGCTGCACCGCGAACAAGCAGCGAAACGAATCCCCAAAGAGCGATCCGTGGACCGCCAACATCGGCAACGGGAAAGGCTTGGCGATCGCTGGCGCCTTACCTTGGGGTGCCATATCCCGTTCACGGCGCAGCCGTGGGTGATACGATATCGATACGATAAAGGGATAACGCTGCAAAATAGAGCGCGAGAAGCGCCGAAACGGCCCTTGTTTGTCATCTCTTCCAGATAAGGACTCGATCAGGTTGGCGACGTCATTCGCCGCGTCCTCGCTCGTAGTTACTCCCTGATTTACGCGGTTAATGGCAAATTGCGACTCGAAGCCAAACTCCCGCCTGACGTCTTCAATCGCGTTAAACCATGCTAAAAGAATGAGAATGACGGAGAATCCTATCCCTAACGTCGTCGCCACGAAATAGGCGAACCCCCTCGAGGGTTTGGCTAACATCATGAACACGGGCGGTTTTCTGATGGAAACACTCCCCATCAATCATAGACCACCTGCACCCGCTCCAGATATTCGTTGAGAGCCTCAAGCGCCTGCATGAGTTGAACCCGGTCGCCCACCATCGCAGCAGATTCGATGCACGCTCCCAACTCGGTGATGGTGTCAAACCCATAGCCGCCACCGCTTCCCTTAATGCTATGGCCCAGTATGCGAATACGCTCATAATCTGCATAAGACATTGCTTCCCTCATGACACAAACGTC
>Ga0187893_10011914_pt1 | contig 12484 bp, 13 predicted proteins | sample MA1701074metaG_FD_139574 | JGI IMG/M metagenome (GOLD analysis project Ga0187893, IMG submission 139574) | White microbial mat communities from a basaltic lava cave in the Kipuka Kanohina Cave System on the Island of Hawaii, USA - MA170107-4 metaG ...
GGCGACGCTTCGAATCAAGCGAGACCGCTTCCATGGCGAGTGGAACTACGTGCTGCTTCCGGCAATGCAACGGTAGCACTTATTTTACGGAGCCTCCTAAGGGGATGTGAGGGAACCGTAGAGCTTCATGTCCAAGAGGGAATTGTCAGGTCGGCGAGAGCTTTTTTTTGAGCTCTTCGAGTTGTGCGTCGATCTTCGCGGGGTTTGCATCTTTGCTTGCGTTGACCTCGGCGTCCGAAGCCGTGTTTGCGTTCGGTGCGGCGTCTCCCGCGAGTTGTTTGGGCTCGTCTTTGGCGCCGGAAAGCGCCATTTTGCGCTTGAGATGCTCGAGTTGGTCGTCGATCGAGCTCGCTTCGAGAGCCTTGAACCGCGATTCGAGGCTGGACTCAGGCAACGCAGCGGAACCCAACTCGGCGGTAGCCTCCGCTTCGGCCTCGATTTGCGTCACGCGATCGGACATCCGTTCGAATGTGTCGAATGCCGAGGTCGAGTTGATGCTTGCCATCGTTTCGTTGATGGTCTTTTGCGCCTCGGCCCGCTTCTGACGGGAAACCAGGATGTTTCGCTTGCGCTTTGCCTCTTCGATTTTGCCGTCGAGACCACGCAGCGCGTGTTTGAGCTGCTCGACCGACTGCTTCTGAGCCTCCCATTGCTGCTGAAGCGTGGTCGAGACTGTGTCGTGCTCGGCTTTACGCGCCAAGGCAGCGCGTGCCAGGGCGTCGTCACCCGCTCGCACAGCCAACATGGCCTTGCGCTCCCACTCGCTGGCCTTTTCGAGCTCCTGCTCGTATTGTTTTTTGAGGCGTTTCTCGTCGGCGATGGCGATTGCGACGTGTTTTTTGGCATCCACGAGCTGCTGCTTCATGTCGACGAGGACCTGATTCAGCATCTTCTCTGGATCTTCGGCCTTGTTGATGAGCTCGTTGATGTTCGAGCGGATGAGCGTGCCGAGTCGTGAGAACAATCCCATGGTGTTAGTCTCTCCGCGTCGAAGCGGGGGTCCATGCGGACAGCGCGTCGAAGTGGGTGGCGAGCGCCATGCCGATCTCGTCGATCATGGCTTGGAACTCCTCGAAGTCCATGGTTGCGGCCTGCTGGGCAGCGGACAACACGACCTGATCGCCCTGCAATCCGTACGCTCCATGCATGAGCTCCGAGTTCAATTCGAGCAGGCGACGGAACAACGCTTCGCGGTTGGGCGTGGTGGAATCGACGTGAAGAATTGGAACGGAGACGAGCACGATGGGGTCTTGGAGCTTGAGGCCGATGCGGTGCTCGCGCGCATCATCGGGCACGAGCATCCACGTTCCTTCCTCGATCCTCTCGTGAGGAAATCCCGCACGAACGAGATAGGATTCCAGGTTTTCGCCGTTGGTCATGTTGGGCACGGGCGCGGAGGCAAGACAACCAACCGACGTCGCAGCAATTTATGCCAGGTGGCGACGCCCTAGGCAAGGCGAGCTTGGCAACGCCCTGGCCTGGCGCAAGTCCTCGCGCGAGTCCTGGCGTCGCCCGCTTGTCCGTGGGGCCAGCTCGTTTTGGTGTCTGCGTCGCGCACGACCGCTCGTGCATGGGCGACGCCTTCCCGGCGCCAGCGCAGCGTGGTATCCCGCACGCTCGATGTCCCAAGCACCCGTGCGTCACGGAGACCTTCCGAGCCACGTGGGGATCATCATGGACGGAAACGGTCGCTGGGCGAACGCTCGGGGTTTGCCGCGCGAGGTCGGGCACGAGCGGGGTGCCGACGCCGTGAAAACGGTGGTTCGAGCTGCACGCAAGTTGGGCCTCGATGCGCTCACGTTGTTCGCGTTCTCGAGCCAAAACTGGGATCGTCCTCCAGAAGAAGTATTTCATTTGATGCAGCTTCTTCGTCGTTATTTGATGGAAGAGCGAGCAGAGATCCTGGACAACGGCGTTCGTTTGGTCACCGTGGGAGAAACCGAGCGTCTACCGGCTTACGTGCGCGAACCACTGCTCGAGCTCGTCGATGCGTCCAGCAGCAATACCGGCATGGTGTTATGCCTGGCCCTGAGCTACGGCGGTCGCGAGATGATTACCAAGGCGGTGCGCCAGCTGTGCCGTGAGGCACGATTGGGCAGCATCGAACCAGACGAAATTTCGTGCGAAACGTTCCAATCACGACTCGATTCGTCACGGGTGTTGCCACCCCTCGATCTGCTGGTCAGGACCAGCGGTGAACATCGTATCTCCAATTTTTTCTTGTGGGAGATTGCCTATGCCGAGCTCCATTTCACAGACACCATGTGGCCCGAGTTCGGCGTGGAGGATCTCATGCTCGCCCTCGATGACTTTGCTGGCCGCGAGCGTCGATTCGGTCGCGTGGACGTGGAGGTCTTGCGAGACTCACCTGGCGAGCATGCTGGGTGAGCGACCTGGGCGAGCGGGCGCACAATGGTGATGAGCGAGCTGGCAAAACGGGTGGCAACGGCTGCTGTGCTGGTCCCGCTGGTGCTGCTGGCGCTGTTCTTCGATCCCACCGTGTGGAGTGTTCTCGGGTTCACGCTCGTCGTCGCCGTGCTTGCGACCGACGAATTTCTTCGCATGTCGTTGCGAGTTTCGCACGAGCAACGGTGCGTCGGGTTGCGTGTGACGAGCTCGGCCTGCAACGTTTTCATGGTGGCGATCGTGTGTTGGGTCGGCATCGATCGAGGGTTGCCGCCTGCGATCATGGTAGCGATGGTCGTCGTGGCCATCGCGGCGCTGGCCCGCGCCCGCCAGGTCTCGGACGCGGGCCAGCAGCTCGCGGCATGTTTGGCAGTGGTCGTGTACGTGGGCGTGCTCGTGAGCGTTTGGCCGCCACTCAAGCAGGGTGTTCGGGGATCCGCTTGGCTCGCGATCACAGTGTCGATCGCGTTTGTTTCGGACACGCTTGCGTATTTTGCCGGACGGGCATTCGGCAGGCACCTTTTGTACCCGGCCGTGAGCCCAAAAAAAACCTGGGAAGGGGGCGTGGGAGGGTTGCTGGGGGGGGTCTTGGCGACCCTTGGGCTGGGCACCGCCTGGCTCGTCCCGGAGCTGTCGGTTCGTGACGCGATCGTGCTGGGTGTGCTCGGGAGCGCGTTCGGTCAGGTCGGCGATCTGGTGGAATCGATGATCAAGCGTTCATACGGCGTCAAGGATTCGGGGCGGTTGCTTCCCGGTCACGGAGGCATGCTCGATCGCATCGACGGGCTGCTGTTCGTGGCGCCAGTCGTCTACTGGTACATCACGTTCATCGTGCATTGACGCCGTGTGGTCATTCGACGCCGGGGCCGAGCGCTTTGGCTCGCTCCTTCTTGAAAAAGTAGTAGCCGACGGCAACCGGTACGCCGATGAGCACGAGGGGAACGAACATCGCAGACACAATCGCGGTCGCACCCATCGTGGCAGCTCCGCTCAGCGCGGCCGCTGTGACGGACGCGCCCGTCGTCGCCTTTCGTTGTTTCGCGTAGTAATACGTGCCGCCCGCGACTGCGGCGCCGATGATGACAGGAAGCGAAAACATCGAGAACTCTCCGGGTTGGGTGTCGCGCCGAGTATAACGCTCTCTGGCACGTGTGCCCGTGGTGATGCGTGTTTCGTCAGTGCACGCCATTCGCTGCGTAATCGCGCGTACGTCATTCGCGAGTCCATACACGTGGCCCTAGACGAACGGCAAGGTGGGCAGGATACTTCCGGCGTGTCACGGGAGCCGAGAGTCGAGCGCGAGGCGGGGGAAGTTTCGTCGAACGATCGAATCCCGAACGGACGTGAGCGATCTGAGCTTCCAGGTGAGCTTGCGGATCGTGCTGCGGGACAAAACGAAGCCCATGGCGACCGTCGCGATGCAGATCGAAGCGCGCGCGCCGACGGCTCGAACCATCCGCACCGACGTAACGATGCTCGTCACCTCGACGATGCTCGTCGGGGGGAGCGCAGGCAACGTGACGAGCGTCGCGACTCGGCACCGTTGACCGCCAGTTTGTTTTCCCATTTGGGCGACAAACACATGCCGTGCCGGGTCGAAGGCTGCACGAATTTTTGGACCTGGCCAGCGATGCAGCAGGTGCGTTCGCTTGGGCAACCAGCTCCCGAGCGCATGTGCGACGAACACATGGCTCGATTCAACGAGCTTTTGGACCGAGAGATCCCATGTCGTAACCAAGGTTGTCAAAACACCTGGATGTGGAAGCGCGGCGCTCAATTGGCCCTGCTCCAACGCACCGGCAAGAAGAAGCCGCCCGCACGTTTGTGCGACGCATGCTTCGATAGCGAGCGAAACACCAAAGACGTCGATGTCCCGTGTCGCGTGGACGGTTGCAAACGAAACTGGCGATGGGATCGCGAGGCTCAGCTTCGTCATCGCGCATGGGTTCGTCGACAAGAGGCGCGCCTGCGCGAAGATGTCGACAAACGCGCAGTATCGCCCGAGGCGGACGGGCACGTCGATCCTGCGACAGAAATGCTGCCGGAGGGGACACCGAGCACCGACGCACCGACGCCGCTGCCGCAAGCCGACCCCGACAATGGATCCAGTGGTTCGGACCATGTGGGATCACATGACGCCCATGCCGAGGATCCATCGCGCGATGACTCGGTCGTTTCGCACGTCGACAGAGACGACGCAAAACGCAGACGCAGGCGCGGCAGAAGACGTGGGGAATCGCTGGACGGAACTCCTGCCCGGTTGTGCAAGCCGTGCTCGCAGCGGCTGGCCAACGTGCAACCCAAGGACATTCCCTGCAAAGTCCATGGTTGCAGCCGCACGTGGACATGGGACCGCATCTCGCAGCTCAAGAGTTGGGCCGTGCTCGGCATCGACGATCTCGAGCGTGAGGTCAACCCCCCCAAACGAATGTGCGATGTATGTCGCGAATTTTGTCGCACACGTCCCGATCGCACCATCGCTTGCGGTCGTCCTGGTTGCGACGGAAGCTGGGTTTACAAGACCGGCGCGCAGTTGCAGGCATTCCTCGCTGGCCGTGTGCAAGACCCAATTCGTCTGTGTGACGAATGCATCAAGGGAGATTTTCTCGTGCATACGAACGACGAGGTGCTACCCGTCGACGTCGAGATCATGCCCTGCGTCGTGCCGGGATGCGGCGGTACATGGACGTATGTGCCCGGTACGGCGCTTTCACAGCTCGCCGAGGGCGAGTTGCCGCTCGATCGCTTGTGCGAGTCGTGCCGGGAACAGCGGCAGAGATCCGCTGGTGAGCCCACGATGCAGTCCGAGGGCGAGAGTGTGGCTGCGAGCGAGCAGACGAACACTGACTCGAGAGGCTGAGCCGGCACATTGTTTCATGCGTTTGGCGCTGGCCCAGATCGACACCGTCGTAGGAGATATCCCAGGCAATCTGGCGAGCATCCGTGCTGCGGTCGCCCGTGCTCGTGATGCACGAGCCGACTTGCTCGTGTTGCCAGAGCTGGCCGTCGTCGGCTACCCGGCAGGAGACCTGCTCGGTCATCGAGCTTTTGTCGAGATGGCACAGGCGGCGGTGCACCAGCTCGTGTCCGAGCTCGATGATGAGCTCGCAGTCCTGGTCGGCAGCGCGGCTTGGCCTCGCGATGGTGCGTTACCCTTCAATGTGGCGCATTTCATTTCACGACATACGCTTGCGACTGTACACAAGCGGTTGCTGCCCAGCTACGACGTGTTCCACGAGACCCGTCTATTTGCACGAGGCGATGTGTCCGAGCGCGCGGTATTCGAGCTTGCGGGGATCCGGATCGGCGTGACGATTTGCGAAGACCTCTGGAACGACACATCATTTTGGCCTGGTGGACGGCAATATCGCGACGATCCCGTGCTCGACGTGGTGCACGCGGGAGCACAGCTCGTCGTGAATCTGTCCGCCTCGCCCTACGAAGCAGGGAAAGTCGCTCTCCGGGCCAACGTCATCCAGCATGCCGCCCAACGACATCGTGTCGGCGTGGCGTTATGCAATCTCGTGGGTGGCAACGATTCCATGGTGTTCGACGGGAGCTCCATGCTGGCTGACGTGGCTACCGGGACACCGCGGTTGGCCGGTCTGGCGCGTGCGTTTGCCGAGGATTTCCTGCTCGCGGATTTCGAGCCAGCACGTGGTTTCGTCCGGGTCGACGAACAGGCCGCGCAACGGGCAACGACACTCGACCTCGCTTTGACGCACAATGCATGCCAAGTGCCGTGTGCCCCGGACACGCTCGACGAGCTCGAACGGGCGCTCGTGGTGGGTATACGTGCATTCGTACGCAAGCAAGGGTTCGAGCGCGTGCTGCTGGGCTTGAGTGGTGGCATCGATTCTGCCTTAGTTGCGTACCTAGCGGCGCAGGCACTGGGACCTGAAAACGTGCTCGCCGTCGAGTTGCCGTCGCGCTTCACGAGCGAGCTTTCGCGTTCGATTGCGGCCAATCTCGTTGGCACGTTGGGTGTCCACCAGTGTGCGATCGACATCGAAAGCACCGTACAGGTGTTCCTTGGGAATCTGGCACCCGAGTTGGCCCACTGCGCATCCGACTCGACTTCGGACGTGACTGCCGAGAACCTGCAGGCGCGAGTGCGTGGAACAATTCTCATGACGCTGTCGAACCGTTTGGGAAACCTCGTGCTCGCGACCGGAAACAAGAGCGAGTTGGCAGTCGGCTACTGTACGTTGTACGGCGATATGGTCGGTGCGCTGGCGCCGATCGGTGATCTGTACAAGACGCAGGTGTGCGCGATGTGTCGCCGCGTCAACGCGCGCGAGCGTCGAGAAATATTTCCGCGAGCCGTGCTCGAGCGGCCTCCCACGGCCGAGCTCCGACACCGCCAGCGAGACGAGGACACGCTCCCTGCCTATGCCACCATGGATCCTATATTGGTCGGCATCCTGGAAGATCGCCTCGACGACGGGCACATCGCTGCCTTGACGGGCACGGATCCGCCGCTCGTCCGGCACATCCGGGAGCTCGTAAGAAGGGGAGAATTCAAGCGATTTCAAGCACCTCCAAGCTTGCGAGTGAGCGTTCGTTCGTGGCCGGGTAGGGCCTATCCCATCGTCCAGCGCTACCGTCCGGACGATTCCTTGGGTTGACCGAGATGCCCTGACAATGGGAGTCTCACATCCGCGCACGCCCACCGGCTCACGTTCCCTCACCAGCGATCGTTCTCCTCCTCTCTCTCGTGCTCCGGCGTGCGCACTATTTCATCGTGTCTACCTGTGCGCACTCGCGGGAATGCCCGGACCATGATTATCGTCACCGGCACGAAACGTTCAGGCACATCGATGTGGATGCAGGTGCTCATCGCGGCAGGGTTTCCAGCCTTCGGAGAGGCGTTTCCGCGGCGATGGGGCCAGACCATCAAAGATGCCAATCCAAATGGATTTTACGAATCCATGCTGCGACAGGGCATCTACTATCGAACCAATCCGCATCCGCAAACTGGTGAGTACTTCTTTCCCGAACAGGTCGAGCATCACGTTGTCAAAGTGTTCATCCCTGGGCTCGTACGTAGCGACCGTGCATTCATCGGCAAGGTGATTGCCACGGTTCGACCATGGCGAGAGTACGAAGCATCACTCGAGCGCCTTCATACGATGGAAGATGCCGCGCACGAGCACGCTGCGGGGCCACCGCCGCAACGCATGCCGCCGGCGTTGGAGTGGTGGTCGGAGAATTTCATGCTGCTACGCGACATCGCCATCCGGCGCTATCCGGTATACGTGCAATCGTATGAAGGTCTGCTGCAAGAACCTGACAAGGTCATTCGCACAATCATCCGTTGGCTTGGACACGGCGATGCCGATGCGGCAATCCGGGCTGTACGCCCCGAAAATCGCACGCAGGTACAGCCGGTTTCCAACCGTGTCGAGCAGCGATTCGCAGACAGGTTCGACGAGCTTTACGCGCTCGTGCGTGCCGGTAAAGGCCTCGATGAGGCGTTCGTCGCCAAGCTGAATGCAACCAACGAGCAGCTACTGCCGCTCGTGCAAGCGCACCAACGTGCGATTGCGGTGGATCGAAAAAAGCGCAGGCAGGCGGCTCACGGCCAAAAATCTGGCAGCGAGCTCGAGCATCACGAGCCCGGGGTCGACTCGGACCCGTGAGCGCCGATCGCCTGCCTGCGAGCGTTCATGCCAATAGGTCCCTCGCCAGCGCTTCCCACATGGGGAGGGTCAAGGCTTGGGGGCCGTCAGACAGTGCTTCCTCGGGGTTCGGGTGAATCTCCACGATGATTCCGTGAGCACCCACGGCTTTGGCCGCCTTCGCCAAGGCAGGCACCCAGCGTCGTACGCCCGCTGCGTGGCTCGGATCGACGATGATCGGCAAATGTGTGCGTTCCAACAACACGGGCACGGCCGATAGATCCAGGGTGCTACGCGTTGCGGTCTCGAAGGTTCGAATGCCACGCTCACACAAGATCACCTGCGTGTTCCCGCGCACGAGGATGTATTCGGCCGCGGCCAGCAGCTCGTCGAGGGATGCCGACATGCCGCGCTTGAGCAGAATCGGACGCTGACATCCACCCAGCTCCGAAAGTAGCGGAAAGTTTTGCATGTTGCGTGCTCCTACCTGCAACATGTCGGCATGACGTGCGCACAGCTCCACTTGTTCCGGTCGCATGACTTCGGTCACGACGGGTAGTCCGTGCTTGCGCCCAGCTTCGGCGAGCAGCTCGAGCCCACTTTCACCGAGACCCTGGAAGGCGTAAGGCGATGTTCGCGGTTTGAACGCGCCACCTCGCAGCACCCGACCCCCGGCGTTGCGCACCGCTGCCGCGACGGTGTCGACTTGTTCTTTGTTCTCGACCGAACACGGACCACCGATCAGTACGAACGGATGACCTCCGATATCGACGCCCTTCACACGAACGATGGTGCGCGCACGGCCCTCGGTCAGCACGGCCAGACGCACGTCTTTGGTGACTTTGCCATGCACGGGCTTGTCGGCCGAGCTGAGGCTTGCCGAGACAGCCACGGGCGGTGCCACCTTCGAGGCTTGCGGCTGTGGCTCTGAACCTTGCTGCCAAGACCCGAGCACACGAATGTGCATGACTTCCTCGCGGATCGCCAGCAGGCCACTCATGAGGGCCTCGCTGCCAGCGTGGCCCTCGGCTTCCATTGCGAACTGGATCTCCCATGGTCTTCCCACGAGGGGCCGGCTCTCCAGCGCGGTGAGCTGTACGCCTGCTTCACTGAGCAGGCTGAGACAGCGCGCCAGCGCACCGGCGCGGTGCAGTGTGGTGACGGCGAGGGCCGTGCGCCAGAGATTCGGTACTTCTTCGTCGGCTCCGAGTCGAAGGTCGGTCAGCCCATCGCGCGCGACCATGACAAACAGCGTTTGGTTGTCAGGATGATCGGCCGCATCGCTCTCCAGCACGACCAGCTGTAACCGCTTGGCCGTGTTCGGATCGCAAATCACGGCGTCTTGCTGGGCGCGCTCGTGGCCTTCCTCGCGAGCACTGGCAAGTGCCCGTGCAGCGGCGCTCGTGCTGTTGGTAGGCTGTCGTGTCGCCCCAGGAATGCGGCGAAGCAAACGACGACATTGCCGCAATGCCTCGGGATGTGAAGCCACGTTGCGGATCGCGTGCATCGGCATTGCGACGGCGGCTGCCAGACATTGCCGCACGGGAGCGAGCTCAGCGCCTACGATCACGAGACCCAGCTCCAAGACTGCGTCGAGGCTGTCTTGAATCGATCCCCCGAGCGCGTTTCGCCAAGGGACAAAAGCTCGATCGACCTCGCCAGAATGCACCGCAAGAAGGCTGTCGAGAATGTCGCGACAGGCGATGGGCTCCACGGAGGAGCCCGTGCGGTTGACATACCGGTTGAGTGCCCGATCAGCGTGGGAGCCCGTCGGGCCCACGTAGGCCACGCGAAGAGAGTGGCCATGCCTCGGATGGAGGCCGCCAGAAAGGTCGTAAACGTCGATGGGATCGTTGGTTTTGGTCATTGGTTCGTTCCTTCGGGGCAGCTCCTGCAGGACCGAACCTGCCTCCACCGGGGAGCTGCGAGAAAAAGTGCCGGGGCACCTCTTGCAGCTCCGCCGCGGGCGGGGGGGTCGATCAGCGCGTGGGCTTCGACCTGCCACCGCTCCGCGACGGAGCGGCGGTAAAGCCGAAAAACCTTTGGGCGATGATCGACACGTCGGGCGGCATGCTAAGCGAACTCGGCCTGGTGCGCAAGCTCCTGCACCGAGACGATGCAGTTGCACCATGGCTCGTGGGCTCGGGGATCGAGGAAATGCACCATGACGGCAGGGTCGGCCTGCGATAAAAGGTTCGGAAGCCCGTGAAGCAGCTCTTCCCGTCGCAATGTTCGCTCGAAACCCACGCCGCGGGCCGCGTGGGGTGACCATGCAGTTCCGTCTGGGATCCCACGCACGTCGTGCTGTGCTTCTTGCGACCGGAGTGCTCGGCTGCGCTACAGCCTCCGTGCGTTCCGCGTCGATAAGCACGAGCCAAGCCTCGCTCGCAGGTCCGGCGCATCGGCGTGGATCCACGAGTGGGGCCGAGGTGGTCGGGGTCGAGGACGCCCATCGGACCATCGAGCTGCCGCTTCGGCAGCTCAAAACAGCCCACATCGTGCTTCCCGTGGTCATCGGTGGGCGCGCACCCATGTCCTTCATCTTGGACACGGGTGCCAGCATGAGCGTCATCACTCCGCAGACGCGCGATGCCCTGGGGTACTCGCCACAAGCCGGCCTCGCTGTCGAGGGCCGCGGCGCTGGCGGGACCATCACGAACGTCAAGCTGCTCGTGCTCGAGCGACTCGAGATTGGGCCAAGAACCTACCGTAAGCATGCGGTTGCCGTGGCCGATCTGTCCCATCTCGAGGAAAAGCTCGAGGCGCCGATCGCTGGCATTCTCGGCCGTAACTTTCTTGCTCGTCACAAGGTCGAAATCGATTTTTCGACCGGCATGATTCGATTGCATCCTGAAGGGAGCAACCTCGAACAAGGCGAGATGTCCGGACGAAGGCTCGAACGTGTCCCGTTCACCGAGTTCGAGTCTGCCCCGCTCATTCGCGTGCAGGTGAAGCTGAACGACAAGCACACCGTGCCTGCGGTGCTCGATCTCGGAGCCGGACGAAGCGTGATGAACTGGGAAGCAGCCAAACGAGTGGGCGTGTCACGCAAGAGCAAAGGTGTCAAACCGAGCAAGGAGCCGCTCTTGGGGGCTGACAACAAACCCATCTCCACTGCCTCGTATCGGTTCGCTCGGCTTGCCCTTGGCGCAACGACGTTCGCTCAGCCAGAGGTATTTTTGGCCGACCTGCCGGTATTTCGCACATTGGGAATCGCGGACGGACCTGCCATGGTGTTCGGCATCGACATGTTGCGTGACCGTGTCATCATCATCGACTACGCCAAACAAACCGTGCATATCTCGCAGCCCCTGTCACCGACGATCACAGCGGTGCGCTGACGCCGAATGCGATCACAACTCGCCGCGTTCCGAGCGACACTTCCAGTGTCCGAGCCAGATCCACTGACGATTGCAGATCACCTTCACCGCACCGAGGTTGGTGGAAAACTGGTAACGACGGCCGACGATGTCGATGCTGACGGCGCTCGGCCGCTCGGCTTTGAGCACACAGGTGGCATCGATGCTGCACGCAGTGAGCTTGGCGGTGGCTTCGGTTGCAGGGTCGTTTCGTCCATTTTCGTAGCTTTGGTACCCGATGAACAGGCATAGCGCGAGGAGAACGTAACCGACGGCACGGCCCATGCTGGTCGAGCGTACCGATCGCGATCGGACGCGTCAAATCCAGTGGTCTGCGTTTGCACCATTGTGGGTGAGCAGCGCTACGCTCGTGTGGCTCATCGCATAGCGTGGACTATGATAATGGTATGCAGGGCCCGACGTTGTTCCAGAGAATTCTGGTGCCCGTGGACTTTTCGGCCGCGTCGGACGAGCTGGTGGCGTCGGGCCGAGCGATGCGCGTGGGCAACCAGTCGATCGATTTCGCACCCGCATCGATGCGTAGTATCGAGCTCGCTGCGGCGCTCGCACGCGCGTATGGGGGGCGGCTACGACTGATCCATGCCACGCCGACGCTCAACTACAGCGCCATGTATACCCCGCCTGCCGGCGTCGCCCTGCCACCGAACGTGATCACGGAGATTCACGAAAGCGCTCGTCGGGCCTCGGTCGAGGCGCTCAGTACGTTGGCGGCACTGCATTGCGAGGGCGTCACGGTGGAGTGCGAAGCGTTGCCCGGCGTGCCTCTCAACGTCGTGCTCGAGGAAGTCGATCGTTTTCACGCCGATCTCGTCGTGCTCGCTGCCAGCGGCCGCAGCCGCGTCACGAGATTCTTTCTCGGTAGCACGGCCGATCGGGTGATCCGGCAAGCGAGCTGCCCGGTGTTGGTGATTCCCGCGCATCCGCACGAATAGGTGCCGAGCACGATTCGCTGTACCATCGTGTGATGGTCACGACACTCCCGTCCCGGAATCCACGGGTGTTCGAACGTCGCAGGGCTGCACTCGCGAGTGAGCTTGGCGACACGGCCGCGTTGCTGTTCTCGGGGAGACCGCGACC
>Ga0187893_10011915_pt1 | contig 12483 bp, 14 predicted proteins | sample MA1701074metaG_FD_139574 | JGI IMG/M metagenome (GOLD analysis project Ga0187893, IMG submission 139574) | White microbial mat communities from a basaltic lava cave in the Kipuka Kanohina Cave System on the Island of Hawaii, USA - MA170107-4 metaG ...
CGTATCCTTGCTCATGGCGTACCTCCGTGGTTGCTGACCTCGAATCTCGACAATCCGATTTCAGCAGAGGTACGCCGCCCGTTCAACTGTCGCGGCTCATACACCAGATCCGACTATAGCTCCCATTCCCCGAGCGGAGGCTGTAACGACAGCTCGCCGTGCCAATGCAAGAAGTTCCACATGCGTCGCCTGGAGTACCGGATGCTGTTTGGGCCGAGCAGCCCGACTTTCGGTAGGAACCGGAATGCCCAGGTCCAAGGGTCGGCGTAAACGAGAGGCTCCACTTCGCAAGCTTTCAGTGGGTACTACGGTCCCCCATGATCCGCTTACAGCGTTGGAGAAGTCATTTGGTCATCCGCGAGACCAATGGAGTAAAGGACAGTGGCGTGAAGCAGCCGAACGTTGCGCCGATCAAGCGGTGCGGTGGGAGTTGGCTGCCGAGGAGTGCATACGACTGGTCTGGCTCTACCGGCAGGAACTCACGTTTCGAGTGACCAGAAAGAAGCGACCCGGGCGTCCGAGGAAAGTGCTTTCGCTCATACACGCACCGCCGGGAATACCAGGTACACCAGGCGGGCCAGCACGGCGGCCAGCAGCGGGCACTCCAGCACGGCGGCGGTGGACTCCCGAGCGGTGCAGAATCTTCGTTCTGATCGTCGATAGAACCAAAAAACTGACCACCAAGCAGACGGGGAAAGCGACGACTGACGTGTGCGCCTTGGATCTCATAGCACGACAGGAACACCCAAGCTGGAACAGCTACAAGCGTAAGGCTTGGGTGGACAGCGCTAAGTTCAAGCTATCGCGGGCTCGACGCAAATTGCGGGACGAACAGGAAAACTCGACGTAATTTGGCCCTGTATCTGCAACGCGAGCAGCCATAGAGTAGCTCCGATAGTTTCCAACGTCGGAGAACAAACTATGGAACCAGCAGTTCCGACATCAGCGCACGCCGCCACGCAAGTCCTGCGGCCCTCGCCTTCCGTTGTTCGCCCGTCTCCGCCTGACGATCTGGTTCACCACTTCCGGGCGACAGTCGACGATCTGGTGCGCCAGTTCTGGGCGGCACCCGCAGAAGCAGTCTTCCGGCAGCGAACCGTTGCCGCTGCGCTTTGCAAGTCGGAGTCGTGGTGTGAGCGCAAGCGGTGGGAGGGTGGCGGGCCGCGGTACATCAAGGCCGGGCGTAGCGTCATCTATCGCAAGTCGGCCGTTCTGGAGTGGCTGGAGAGCCAACAGCAGGTTAGCAGCACGAGCGAGGTCGAGGAGGCAGCGTGAACTTTGACCTCTTCGAACCCCCGAGAAGAATACGGGCGTCCACGTCGAAGAACGTGGCGCCCGCGAATCGAAAAGTTGCCGCCGCTGACTATAGCGCTACTTGCGCCTCCGTCAAAGCCCCGCGGAAGATCGACCGCATCCTGAAGGTGCTGCTCGACGGCGAGGCGTTGAATCGCTTTGAAGCGTACCGCAGGCACTCGGATTCGTGCCTGAACAGCACCATCAGTGCGCTGGAGAAGCGCGGCCTCGTGATCCTCAGGCTGGAGGAGGAAATTCCGGGATATCGAGGGCTGCCTGTGCGCTGCAAACGCTACTGGTTGTCCCCGCAGTCCCGTGAACTCGCACGTCAGCTGCTCGAGAAGGCCTGACATGGCGCGCTTTCGCAAGATCGATCCCAGGATCTGGTCGGACGCGAAGTTCCGCGAGCTGTCTGACAAAGCGCAGTTCCTGTTCCTCATGCTGCTCACGCATCCCCACCTCACCATGTTGGGTGCCATGCGGGCCACCATCCCGGGCCTCGCAGCGGAGAAGGGTTGGACGGCGGAAGCCTTTCGGGAAGCCTTCCAGGAAGCCTTGGCGAAGGGTATGGCAGAGCATGACGAAAGGGCGTGTTTGGTGGTGCTGCCGAACTTCCTCAAGTACAACAAACCGGAGTCCCCGAACGTCGTGAAATCGTGGGCTGATGCGCTCGATCTGCTGCCCGAGTGCTCCCTTAAGACCCGCGTCATTGCTCGATCTAAAGCCTTCGCGGAAGGCTTAGGTGAAGCCTTTGCGAAAGCCTTACCGGAAGCCTTTGCGAAAGCCTTACCGGAAGACTATGCCGAATCAGGAGCAGGAGCAGGAGCAGGAGCAGGAGCAGTAAACCCCTCACCGACGCTTCGTGCCTCGATCGTCAGGGCTTCCGAAGGCCCAGAAGCCTTCGAGGTCGCATGGAGGGAGTACCCGAAGCGTGCAGGAGGCAACCCCAAGGCATCCGCGATGAAGGCCTGGAATGCCAGGCTGAGAGAGGGGCACTCCGAGGAGACGATGCTTGCCGGTGTGCGCAGATACGCCGCCTACATTCGTGCTGTGGGCAACGAGGGAACGCAGTACGTCAAGCAAGCCATGACGTTCTTCGGACCCGAGAAGCACTTCCTCGAGGCGTTTGCTCCGCCTGAGCCGCGCGTAGTCCGGCCCGCGGGCCCGGAGTTGCAAGGCATTCCCACGCGCGCGGGCTTCGGCTAGTGAACGCCAAGGAACTCGCCGACCGTCTGGCGCGCGAGGCCGAGCGCGTTGCGGAGTACTTGCTGCCCAACGGCAAGCGTGCCGGCGCGGAATGGTGCTGCGGGTCAGTTGGAGGCCAAGCCGGCGATTCGCTGCGGGTTCATCTGACCGGGAGCAAGGCTGGTCTGTGGAAGGACTTCGCCGACGACGGCAAGGGCGGTGACCTGCTCGACTTATGGCGCTTGGTTCGCGGCATCTCGCTGCCCGACGCCATCCGTGAGGCGAAGGACTACGTGGGCGTGCGCGAGCCGCGGCTGGAGCCGCACGCCGCGCGGTACTTGTCTCCGGCCAGACCCAAGGTGAGCAAGCCCAAGCTGGCGGTCCTGCAGTGGCTCACGCAGACCCGCCGGCTGAGCGCTGCGGCCATTGCCGCCTACCACGTGGGCGCCAATCCTGCGGACACGCACGTGGTGTTCCCCTTCCTGCGTGACGGGGAGCTGATCAACCACAAGACGCGCGCGATCGCCGACAAGCGGGACATGCGCACCGCGAAGGGCGCGGCTCCATGCCTCTTCGGATGGCAGGCGATCCCGGAGGACGCCCGGAGGGTGGTGATCTGCGAGGGCGAGCTCGACGCGTTGGCGCTGTGGGACTACGGCTTCCCGGCGCTGTCGGTTTTCTCTGGCGTAAAGAACCTGGCGTGGGTCGATGTGGAGTACCCCCACCTTGAGCGATTCTCGGAAATCCTCCTCTGCCTCGACACGGACGATGCCGGCAGGGAAGGCACGAATCTACTACTCGAGCGCCTCGGGCCCGAGCGCTGCAAGGTGGTCACTTTGCCGCGCAAGGACGCCAACGACTGCCTGATCGACGGGATCTCGCGCGAGGACGTGGCGTTGTGTTTCGCCCAGGCCGAGGTGCGGGACCCTGAGACACTGCGGCGCGCATCGGACTTCACCGATGAGGTCGTTCGCGAGTTCTACCCGCCGGACGATGCGGCGCTGGGCGTGTTTCTCCCATGGTCCAAGGTGGGCCGTCAGGTGATGCTGCGACCGGCCGAGTTGTCGATTTGGACCGGCATCAACGGTCACGGGAAGAGCCAGATGCTCGGGCAGATCATGCTCCACGCCGCCGACCAGGGCGAGCGCGTGCTGATCGCCAGTCTGGAGATCAAGCCGCGGAAGACGCTCTACCGCATGACCCGGCAACTGCTCGCCTGCGCGGAACCACCGATCGCGGAGGTGCGTACCGCCATGGGCTGGATCGGCGAGCGAGTCTGGGTCTTCGACGTGACCGGCACCGGTAAAGTCGACCAGCTGCTTGGCGTGATCCGATACGCGTGGAGGCGCTACGGGGTGAGCCAAGTCGTGATCGACAGCCTCATGAAGTGCGGCCTCGCGGAGGACGACTACATCGCGCAGAAGGCGCTCGTTGAGGCCCTGTGCGACTTCAAGAACGAGACGGAGGCGCACGACCACCTCGTCGCCCACGCCCGCAAGGGCGCCGACGAGAGCCAGGCGCCGGGGAAGCTCGACGTCAAGGGGACGGGTGCCATCACCGATCTCGCGGACAACGTCTTCTCGTGCTGGCGCAACAAGCGAAAGGAGGCCGGCAAGGCCGACGCCGAGGCGCCGGATGGAGTGTTGTACGTGGACAAGCAGCGAAACGGTGAATGGGAAGGGTTGATCCATCTGTGGTTCGATCGCCCAGCCATGCAGTTCCTGGATTCTCGGGAAGGACGCCCGCGGCGATTGCTTGCGGAACGCCCAAGGAACGTGCGCGATCCGACAACGGGTGAGTTGGTGGAGTTCTGACGATGCAGGTGCCACGCCGGTTCGCAGGGGACTTCGATCTGGTGGTCGCGCACTACGAATGCCCTCCGGATGAGATTGCGCTCATGAAGGAATGCGCGCGAGCAGACCTGGAGTCAGCGATGCGCTGCTTTGCTGTCATCGCCCAGGAGATCAAGACGGAGCAGTCAAACCGGGAGGCGCAACGTGCTTAGCGTGCTGGCTACCGGCACCCTGACCTCCGATCCGGTATCGCGCAAGACCTCGGCCGGCAAGCCGTATGCGACGGCGCTGCTGCGGGTGCCCTGCGAGGATGGCGAGCCGGTCCTGACGTCTCTGATCGCCTTCAACACGGCGGCCGTGGAAGCGCTACTGGCGCACGGCAAGGGTGAGACCCTCGCGGTCACCGGAAGGGCAAAGCTCAGCCAGTGGACAGGCAGGGACGGTCAGGAGGTACGGGGCTTGAGCATCGTCGTGGACAAGTGTTTGTCTGCGTACATGGTGGACAAGAAGCGACGCCAGGCTGAGGAGGCCACCGGCGCGGGCGAGCACGCGGCGGCAGACTGAACGGGGGGTTGAAATGGGCTTCTTCGAAGCACTCGCAATGCTGGAAGCACCGCACCGCGGCCAGGAGATGGCCACCGACGCCGCAGCCCCGACAGCTAAGGCCTGGACCCAGTTCAGGCGGGCACCGCAGAGTTGCCACGCGCGGCGGGCGCACGAACCTCGGCGCAGACCCGCAAGGCGTGCAATCCAATTCACTTTGTAGGAGTCGGCCCGTGACACTTGAGTACATCACCACCAACCCTGTGACAGAAGGCTACGAGCGCGAGACCACGCGCCGTCGGCAGCAGCGCGCGATCGAAACGGCCGAACTCGGGGCGATGCTCCAGGAGCAGGCCACGATCCAGGGGCTGCGCCGCTCGAACGAGGAAGAGGCGCGGCAGATGGCTGCGGACGAGGCTGGCGTACAGGCGTTCCGCAGCTATCAGAGCAGCCTATCTGGCGACCGCACGCCGGCGCAGCGGGCGCTGATGACGTATGCCGAGCGTTTGGCCGGCGAGGGGCAGGGGCGCACGGCGCTCGAGTCGATCTTCGCTGTCGAGAAGATCTCCGACACCGAGAAAGAGCGGCGCATCAAGCTCGAAGACTCATTCATGCGTGCCATTGCCGACTCGAAGGACGAGCCGACCATACGGGCACTCGTGAAGCAGGGCAGGGATAACGGCCTGGACATCCCGGCTCAACTTGAAGCCGACTTGGGCAAGCTCAAACGGCTCTCGCAATGGGGTGTACTGGCCGAGACCTACGGTCTGCAGGGCGAGCAGAAGTCGGTGTTTGCGCTCGAGATGGAAAGCAACGGTGGCGATCTGCGCTCCGCCCTCGCGAAGGTCCCCAAGGCCATGGGCGCGGTTCTGGAAACCACCAAGGGCTACCACGCCGTGCCGAAGTTTGGCACCGAGGCCACGCCTCTGACGGGCCGTGGCGGCGTTGCGTTGATGAAACCGCACAGGCCGACCGGAGCGGCCGGCGACCTCAAGGTCGACATGCAATACCTGCGCGAGTTCGACAAGGCGCTGCTGCCCTTGACCGGGGGGATGACCGACGACGGGGTGAGTACGCCCCCGCCCTACGGGGCGCTAGCCGCAGGGACGCTTCGCCAACTGGGGCACCAGGTCGTTCGCGAAATCGGGAGTCAATACACCCCCTACGAGGTGGCAACGATCTTCGGGCGCATCGCGCAGCAGTACATGGTCACCCCCGAAGATGCGTTCAACCGGGCTACGCTGGAGGCGAAGGAGAAGTTCGAATGGTGGGCAAGCTCCGGAGAGCTCGGGCCCGGCATGACGCGCAAGAAATGGATCGAGCAGCGTAGGGACGAGATCCTGTCGGAGCGTCTCGCCCTCACGGTCCAGGGCATCCGTAACCACTTCACCGCCGATGCGAACATGCGCCAGGGGACGCCTGCTCCGGGCACCCGCGGCACCTACGAAGGCGTTCGGGGAACCGTGCAGGTTGGGCCAGACGGCAACCCGACGTTCGTCCCGGACCCAAAGGTGCCGGACCTGCAGGCTCCCGTCAGCGGTGCGCAGGTGCGGCCCATCCCGCAGGCTGCCGCTCCATCTGGAACTGCGCTGCCCGACGTCAGCACGCAGCCCGCGATGGCCAACCGCTACAGCACGATGAGCGACGCGGAGCTTTTCTTGGAGCTTGAAACTGAACGACAGAACGAGCGCACGGCGGCGACCTTCGGCGGTCAGCAGAGGAGCCAGCGCCTGTCCGAGGTCGAGGCGGAGATGGCCACCCGCGGCCGCACCCCAGCGCAGCTGCGCGAGGCTTTCCTCGCCCAGTCGCAGCGCCATGCGCAACGCCGGGCGATCATCGCGGAGCTGAACCGGATCCCGGGCCGGGCGCGCTCGACGCGCATCGAGACCAACCCGGCAGTCAAGCAATACTTTACCCCGTCCGAGATCGAGCAACTGAAGCGCGGCGAGCGAGTGGATCCGGCCGCCCCAGCCAGCGTGCCCGCACCCACAGTAGCAGGCGGCGTCCTGGAAGCGATCAACGCCAAGCCCACGGCCGAGGTTGTTCCGCCGACCCCCGGATATGGAGCGTCACGCGCACGGCCCCGGAGCGTCCTTGAGCGCGTGCAAGCCCAACCCGAGCCGGTATACCGCGGCTCGGTAACCGCCGAGCCCGAGTACGGCATCGCCTCCACGACAGCAGAGCCGGAGTACGGCCGGGATTCGATCACCGCGGAGCCGGTCGAGCCGCTCGTCCGACAGCCGGAAGGCCGCGGGTCCGTGACCACCGAGCCGCTCACCCCGTTCTCGCGGCCGCCAGAGCCACGGAAACCTACGCCCGCACCACCGCGCAAGCCGAAGCCGCCACCCGGGGATGCTGGCAAGCCACTCCTGCGCAACGAAGACGCGCGCAAGGGCCGCGATGAGCTGAGCGAAGCGCGTCGGCAGCTTGATGACCTCGGACGACAGATCACCGAGGAAGAGCGCCAATACAAGGAACTGGCTGAGCAGGTCGAAATCGCGCAGGCCAAGAACGAAGGAGTCGAGCCACGCAGAGGTACGCCGCAGGCGAGCATGACGTGGAAGCCGCCTGCTGGCGAAGCCCGTTTCGACACGGAAGCCGCTTCCTACACCAAGGAGGGACTCCCCCAGCGGATCAAGCAGGTCGCATCGCAACTGGAGCAGACGATCGCTCGCCGGAAGAAGGCGCTCAACAAGGGCAACAAGGGAGAGGCCGATCGGCTCTGGAAACAGATGAGGAACTTGCAGCAGGAACACGGGGCGCTGATGCGGGAACAGAAACGCCGCCGGGAAGCGCCGAAAGACCCGGAGAGAGACCGGGCGCAGAACCTCGAAACTCGTATCCGGGCGCTCAAGCGGCTGCGCGACGAATCCCGGGCGCAGGGCCGCAAGGAGGATGAAAAGCGCCAGCAGGGCCTGATCGACCGCTTGTTCAACGAACAGATCCCCATCATCGAGTCGATCCGCAAGCGCGATCGGCTCTGGGCCCCCGAGTGAGTCTGATTCAATCCTGGCTCGACGCCGAGCGGCAATCGGGGCGTTCGAAGACCGAAGCAGTGGCGCGGCTCAACCACGCCACCGGCGCCCATCACAGCTTGTCGCGTGTCGGTGAGTGGGAGCGCGGGGTACGAGAGCTGCCGTCGTCGGCAAGGGCACACATGGTTGCTGTCGCTCTACCCTGGGTGCTGGCTGACTGCGGTGTGTCGCACATGATCAACTATCTGATCGACCAACTGTCCTGAGGTCTCGGTGGAGCGTTCCTCGCATGTATCCCGCCGTGGGATATAGGTCGGACCCGCACAATTCGCACACCCAAAAAAGGCGGGCTACCGTTGGGGAATCGCAACCATAGCAACGTTATAGCAACCCCAGGTGGTACCCAGCAGCACCGCTTGGGTGCGCTCGCGTGAGCGCAGCGGCTATCCCATTAAGAGGCCACCCGGCTGGACCAAGCAACCCTGAGGTTTCCCTGAGGAATTCAGGCAACGTTATAGGAAGTCCAGCTTTCCCCCTGGCGGGTAACGGCACCCTCAGGTTTCCCTCAGGATTCAGGCTTTGCTCACAGTCTGAGCGGCCGACGCTCGTTGGCTAAGGACCGCAAGGTTACTGCAAGGGTGCCTGCTGCCTGATGAGGGGATGAAGAACCCTAACGTCGCCCTAACCATAGCCGGCCTGCGCAAGCCTAGGACATACCGCGCACCCCACGGTTTCCCCACGTATCGACGAACTGGTGAAGCGGTTTGCTGAGGTCGCCGTCTGCACGAAGGAACAGCATCTAACCAAACTCGCCGAGCTTGATGGCTGGATTGCAGGGCCATCATCATCTCACCTTCGCTTAGCCCTGCCACGCCGACGACCCGAACGGCTGTGTAGGTTTCCCCTCTCCGCCCAGCGAACGGCTCCAGCGGCCTCCTGGACAGAACCACAGGCATGCCAGAGCAGCGGCCAGCGGAACGGGCGACTACAATGGAACCGGAGATCCCCCATGGCGAACTACCGGCAGATGTATCTGGACCTGCTCTCGGAGCACAACCCGAAGGAGTTGAAGCGCCTGAAGGCCTGCGGAAAGCTGGAGAGCGTGCTGAACCGGGTGAGGGACGAGGCGGCCGCGGAAGAGGGCCGGCTGACGCGGGAGATCGCGGCGAGCAACCTCGGGAAGAACCCGCTCGACCCGAGCGTGCCGTACGGTCCGGGGAGGCTGGCAGCCGGCTCGCCAAGGACCGCAACGTTACCGCAATGGTCAAGGCCCTGCGTCAGCCCGAAGAGAAACGAGCGGGAGTTCAAGCGCGAGGGGTTGTTGAAGCCTTGGATACTTCCGTTGGCGGTGGCAGTTCAACCAGTCGGATGAGGCCACCATCGGAATTCGGATGTGGGGCGACAGGTTGCGTCTGCTCTACTCGTTCAACGGCGGTCCGGAACGCGAGTACCCTGTGTCGCTGAGGTTTCAGCGCTGCCACTTCGGTGGGGTGCGGGCGTTGGTTCGCCTGCCCAAATTGTTCGCGTTCGGTGGCGAAGCTATACGCCGTGAACGGCCTGTTTCGCTGTCGTCACTGCCACCAGCTGGGCTATGCGATCGAGAACCAGAGCTGCGGTCAACGGCTTTGGATCAAGACGCGCAAGATTGAAGCTCGGCTTGGGCGCAAGGGACTGAGGACGCTTACGCGCGATCGACTCAGCCACGCCCTATGCGGAACAGAAATGCGGCGCGATGCGTGGTTCGGCGTCCAGATCTCCAAGCTGGTGCGCCGCTTAAGTCACCGATAGCACTCTACGAGGACGGTGAACCGCTGGGCGTGGGCTGCGACTGCCTCCGGGTCGAGTCTGGCGGTTGGCTCTCCCGTTCTCTTCTCGACTCTTTATCCCGGGGCTAGTTAACCACGTCGAAGTCGAGGACACGGACTTCTACGTTCGTTGTTAGCCGCTGGACGCTTGGATGTACCGAGTCGTTGACTCGCCGAGCTAGACCAGCTGGGATCAAGGAGTCATACGCTATGAGATCCGTCTCTAGCACTTCCCCGCTTCGATCTAGAAATATGACCGCGCAGCGCACGTTCCTAATGTGGCGCTGCGTATCGTTCCTCAACGAGAAGCTGTACTGGCCCGTTTCCAAGTGCTCGTACGTCCACACAAGGCTTCCGCCCGCGACACCATCAAGGTTGTGTTCACGACGTCGGGTACCGAGCCCCTTTTGCCTTTGCGTGGAAGGCCGCAGCGGCTTCACCACCCCGGTGTTCTGCATCAATGCACGGAGGTAATTCGAGGGGATTGCGAAGTTCAGGTTTTGCCCTCCTCTAACCGTACCGACTGCAATGCCCACCACCTCTCCCGCCCCGTTGAGCACCGGACCACCGCTACTTCCGGGCGAAATAGGGGCTGTGATCTGAAGGTACTTGTCTCCGGCGACCTCCCGCACGCTACTAATGAGCCCTTGCGAGAACGTCCCCTCTAACCCTTGCGGATTGCCGGCGGCGAATATGGTGTCGCCGACGATCACCGAAGAACTGTCTGCCAATGGCAAGATGGTTCCAATGTCACTCGCGACCTTTACGATTGCCAAATCGATGCGTTCGTTCACGGCGACAAGACCTTGGATTGGATACGTGGCCTTACCTCCCGCGAGTCTTACATGTCCTGCGGAAGAGTGTTCCAGCACGTGCCAGTTCGTTGCAACGTGACCCTCACGTACAAAGAATCCACTGCCAATAGCAGTCGGTCGTCCGTTCGCATCCTCAAGTATGAGGAAGACGGTAGATCGAAACGCTAGGTTAGCGATCTCCTGCGGGGTCCTAGTTGCAGGAGCATGGTCTCGCCGCCCTGCAGCCGCCGCCGCTGCAGGCGATTGGCTGATCGCGGGGTTCGCTGACGGGGCTTCCGGCTGCGTGGGCTCCGCCGGACTAGATTCACCGGGCGCTCGGACGATGAGCTCATCGTCTGGGAAGCGTCGCTTGTATGCGGTGCGCGCGTCTTGCTCGATGCGTGCGCGGTTGGCTTCGAGCCACTTCCGCGCATCCGCCAACGCGCTGCCAATGTAGCGATAGTCACCGCAGCGGCTGTTGAGGTCGGCGACCTGAGCGTTGAAATACCGGACGTGGTCGGCCTGGTAGCGATCCAGAAGCGGCCGCACTGCGTTGATGCGGGCGAGCTGCGCGTGGCAGTAGCGGATCTGCTTCTCGTTGAACATGTTGTCCCTACCCACTGGTGGGCGCTGTTCTTCGCTCGTCGGCGAGAATGGGTCCAGCGGTGCATCAGCGACGATGCGCCGGCCATCTGAATTCGTCGTGCGTTGTGCCAGTCTGCCTTGGCTGATGCGTAATTGTGATTGAGTGAGAGCGCTGGACAGCGCATCTGGTGGCGCAGTTGGCATGGTTTGCCGCCGGGCCTCAACATCGTTTGACGGAACGTCAGCGAGCACTGGTGCGTGAGTGGTTAGCGTGCATACACCCAGTGCGCCGATGAGCAGAACGTATTGGGCCCGTCGCCGTGGTGTGGGCGACGGATGCGGCGGGGGCGCGTGGCTGCTACGCCACAGCGCAGAGCAAGGACAACAAACGATGAGACCTATGCAGGCTTCTCGCTCCACACCCCCTCCCTATAGCGGCCGGAGCTACGATCAGCATGCTCCGGGGATAGGGCTAAGGCAAGAGGGGAAGGTTGCCAAAAGTGAAACGGACCATTCAGATCCCGGTCTGCTCCCTCGGGGTCTTGGTCGCCGCCTGCAAGGAGCAGACCTCCGCCGAGCCGCAGAACATGAGCTACAAGACGAAGGCCGAGAACGCCTCGATCCGCGTGGAGCGCGAGCACCGGCTCTCGGAGAACGAGAGCGTGCGAGTGGTGATCGTGCCCGGCTTTCCCTACGGTGAGCGCTGCTTGCTCTACACGGGGCCTGCATCAAGCTCGATAGACTGCAAGGGGATCACGCCGCGGGAGCAGTAGGATAACGAGCCGGTCGAGAGTTGTGGCCGTGATTACACGCCTCAGACGAAACAGACATGGCTCGCGTCCTAAAGCATCCACAATCTCTGCCGGCTGCCTACTACAAAGCGATCGGCGAGACAGCCGGGAGATGGACATTGTGCGAGTTGCATCTTCAGAGTCTCGCGTGGCATTTCCTCAAGTTGGGCCCGAAGGAAGGGCGCGTCCTCACGCACCGGATGAGCGCAGTCGACAAGATCAACCTTCTGCGGGCCGTATCCAAGCGCTGGATCACCGACCGGGCGGTGGCGAACGAAGTGACCGTCTTGACGAGGACGGCCGAGAGACTCAACAGCCGCCGCAACGAGATCGTCCATGGGCTCTGGGGAGCGCATCCATCGACGCCCAAGCAGCTGGAGTTGCTCTACATCAGGACCGACGAGCAGAAGATCCTGCCTCACGCGAGGCACCTCACCAGCGACGACGTCAAGCAGATTGCTTCTCAGATCCGCGATCTGGATCGGCGGCTCCTTCGGCTTCATAGGGTCGTGGGCGCTCCGATACCGTAAGCTTTTCGAGCAGGCTCGAGTCACTCGGAGCGAGGCGAGCCTCTCGCTAGAGTGTGTTTAGCGTTACTGACCACGGCCCGAGCAGTGGTTACGTGCCCAGCAGCGACGAGTCGCAACTCCCCAGGGGGCGTGTCGAACGTGCAATGCAGCGCGCCTGGCCGGACCATTGCAATCGGTATCCACCTCCTA
>Ga0187893_10011916_pt1 | contig 12482 bp, 10 predicted proteins | sample MA1701074metaG_FD_139574 | JGI IMG/M metagenome (GOLD analysis project Ga0187893, IMG submission 139574) | White microbial mat communities from a basaltic lava cave in the Kipuka Kanohina Cave System on the Island of Hawaii, USA - MA170107-4 metaG ...
GGGCGTCCTCCGTGTCCAGATACAGCTCATCCAGCGCATCGCTCAGCGCCCGATTCTCTTCCTCGATGCGTTTTCTCCGCTCGTTCTGGAGCCGACGCAGGTCTTCCATCCCCTTATGAAAGGCCCGGCGCTCCGATACTTCGTACCGCTGTAACAGCATCATCCGTTTCGAAATCTCGGCAGGGAGATCCGGATCGAACGGGTTAGGATACTTTTGCAGGATGCCATCCTGCCAGATCCCGATGCGACGGAGTTTCCAGTGCGATTCGGCCATCTGAGTGACGAGGATCTGCTCGGTGGCGTGTTGCGGGTTCCACTCGGAGTCGAGGGAAGTTTGGAGTTGTTTGTACTCCTCCTCACTTTCGGTAGCGAGAAGGCGGAAGCGACCGGCGAGACCGTGATCGAGCCGGTTGAGCGAGGAGCGGGCCTTGCCGTCCTCGGTCTTCGGACCAGTGGATTTCAGCGCATTGGCGCGATTGCGGGAAAGGATAGAGTCGTGCATAAGATGTCTCCTGGGGAGAATCTCCCTGACCAAAGGAGTAACACAGGGGCAAGGAATTCAGATTTGCTAAAATTTGCGAGTTATTGAAAACAAAGGTGCAAATATTTTCAAATCATGTGTGACCGCGTCCATCAGCAGCACCCGAGAGAGCTATCTCGCATAGCGAGTTGTACCGTTACTGCCCGAGCTCTTCTGAAGTCTTTGCTCCGTGGGCGCGAAGGAGGCTAGATATGTACTTCCTAAATCGGCTGCTCGGTGATTGTAACTTTTAGCTGCGACAGTTAAATCACGAGACCACTTTCTCATATTTCCTTTAGACAAACGAAGGCGCTTTCACACTGTATGGCGCGGAAGTGCCCATGGTTCCCTCGGTTGTGTCCGAAGATCTGTTCGCCGGGGTGCTTGGGAGGAATTCGTGCCGTGCGCAATTCAGAGATGCAAGGATCCCCTCCAAACGAGGGAGATTCAGGCTGTGTTCTAGCTTGATCAAAATCTCGCGTTCATTGTCAACGTTGGCACAACGGACCACCCAACCCAGGAACATCTCCTTTTCAGAATCGACGCGCACACAAGTCCCGAGCGGCACGTCTTCTTGCGTTTTGATCCTCAATCCATCACTCGATATCTCTACAATGTCGACTTTGGTTTCCTGCGGTTGGGAAATCAGCTGCTGCAAGCTTGCAGGCGTCCCAACACAGAATCGCGACACTCGATCGGCGGTCCCAGTGACATCAGCTAGCTTCGCCAGCGAGCCACTGACATCTTCGTGGCCTGCAGGCGGTGTAGACTTTGAATTCAGAATCACATTCGATTCGTTACGAGTCATTGGCGCGTTCTCCGGAACGACGACAGCGGCCGAATTGGCAACTGAGCCGATGGCTCTAAACGCTTCCACTGCATGGCTCCGCGACCCGCTCGCCGACGCTGAGGTCCGGTTGCTGGAATCTGTTGCGTCCTGTCGGGTTTGAGATGTCATCTGGGACGGTAGCTCGAACTCAGCCACACGTAGCCGAATATCCGTGCTCCGGCGGTCTCTATTTTCTCGGTTGAGGAAATGAATAGACGCCAATGAAAGGCAACTCGCCGCCAGTTGGAGCATCTCAACAGAGTTGCCCATTGCAGGCCCGACCCATCCGACGTGATCGCGCAGGAGTCCAAGCGCCTGGCACATAGGCATGAGGCCGACTGCACAGGTAAGAAGCCGGATGCGGCGGTTGGAGGCGCGTTCAAGGAGTATGACAGCACCCGCCGCAGTCATCATATACGCGAAGATCGTCGCACCCACAGTCAATGACATCTAAATCCTCCGGAAACTCAGAATCCGCTGCGAGCCAGACTTGAACACCGGCGCTCTTCCCTGACGGGGCGATCTCTCTCTTCACCCAGAGCCGGTGTTCCGCTGGCGCTCCCGAGCTAATGCTGGCACCTCCTGATGTATCGGCACCTACTTGACCAATTACTACCTTTCTGAGGGCGGCACTAAGTTTTTTGTAAGCGCCGCGCTAAATGTCAGCTTTTTGGGCGGGGGCGACTCAGTGCCTGATCGGATTTACCGAACTCCACAGGCCTATTTTCATAGCATGGCCTTGTGTCTTCTTGCATCTGGTGAGTGTTCCGAATTGGAACAGATTTCCGCCTTCTGAACACGATCAGCCGTGTCCGAGTCAGTCGCTCAGGTTCGGTATTTGCATTCCAGTGGCACCCCTTCGTGATCTAGTGCAGATGCTCAACTCGTTCCACCCGAAGGACAAAACACATCTGGAAACCCTCGATAAGTGATTACACCTAGCAATCGAGGCCGACTTACCAACCGTCCTGAAGGATGGTCTCACACAAGCCCGGAAGCGTTATGCAGAGGAAACGGAGTTCTAGCCGGAACTGCATTTGAGCGCGCCATTGGGCAGCTCCCTATTTCAGTAAATTGGGAGGTATTGTTCCAGCTCCCAGCGACTTACGCTCTGGTTGTACTGCCGCCATTCTTCGCGTTTTACTTGGACATAGTATCTCGCATAATCCGTTCCCAGAGCGGCCTGGACAACCGCGTCCTGCTCGAAAGCGTCGAGAGCCTCGGCAAGGGTGGTGGGCAGAAAACCAATGTTGCGCCGGCCCAATTCTTCCTCCGGCGTCTCGTACAAGTTGCCGTGATTCGCAGGGCCCGGATCAATCGTGCTGGCAATGCCGTCGAGTCCCGCCGCCAAGATCGCTGCCAAGGCCAGATATGGGTTCGCGGCGCCGTCCACCACTCGCAATTCGAACCGGCCTGGGGCGGGAATGCGTATCATCTGGGTGCGATTGGATGCGCCGTATGTAACGTAAACCGGAGCCCAGGTCGCGCCCGAACGGGGTGCGCCGCGGATTAGCCTCTTGTAGCTGTTCACGATCGGTGCGACAAGCGCGGAGAGTGCTCGAGCGTGGTGCAGAACTCCACCCATGAACCACCGGCCAAGTTGTGACAAGCCGAACTCCGTCGAAGCATCCAGAAACAGGTTCTCGCCGGTTCTTCCATCGGCGAGGCTCAAGTGAAGGTGTGCTCCATTCCCGGTGAGGTGGCTGAATGGTTTGGGCATGAACGTCGCCCACAGACCCTGCTGCTCGGCCACCGTCCGGATCATCCATTTGAAGAATGTGTGGCGATCCGCAGTGGTCATCGCTTCGGAATAGGTCCAGTTGATTTCGAATTGACAGTTGGCGTCCTCATGATCGTTTGCGTAGGGCTCCCAGCCCAACTCCTGCATGTAAACAAGGAGAGTCGTCATAATCTCCAGGTTCCGGTGCAGAGCGCGCAGATCGTAGCAAGGCTTGCCAAGCGTATCGAGCGAGTCCCAGGGTTCGAACGTTCCGGCGGCGTTCTTTTTGAGCAGCATGAATTCAGGCTCTACTCCGGCGTTCAGGACATAGCCGAGCTCCCGGGCGCGCTCCAACTGACGCGCGAGGACGGTTCGCGGGCACAGAGGCCACGGCTTGCCATCGACATGGAGATTGCCGGGCACCCATGCGATGTTCTTGCGCCACGGCAGGATCGTGAGCGAATGAAAATCCGGGATGCTGCATATGTCCGGATCGTGTGGTCCCTGGCCGAGATCACCGGCCGCGAAACCGGCGAATCCGGCTCCGTCGACGGCAACTTCCCCGATGTGGGAAGCGGGGACGAGTTTTGCCTTCGGCGCTCCGGTCAGCTCAACGAATGAACACAGGAAATATTCGATGCCTTTTTCCTTGATGAGCGATTTCACTTGATCCAGCATGCTCCACCTTCGGGTTAGTTTAATGCGAAACGGCTGCGGCTCCCTTCTCACCGAGGAGCTGTCCGGTATGAAAGCGCGCCGGCGTGAATGGCTCGATAAGACTCGGGGGTTTGCCAGTGGCGATCAACTCAGCCATGCACTTGCCGGCGATCGGCGACGCCTTGAACCCATAGGTGCCCCACCCGACGTCCATATAGAAATTGCTGACTTCCTGGGCGCGGCCCATGATCGGAGCGAAGTCCGGCGTCATGTCGCAGATTCCCGCCCACTGCCGCAGCACGCGAACTCCATGAAGCTGAGGAAACAACTCCAGTGTGTAGATCGCGATTTGCTCGAGTGTCGGGAGGGTGCTCTTCATGCTGTAGGACTGATACGGATCAATCTCCGCGCCCATGACCAGTTCGCCCTTATCGGTCTGGCTGAGATAGACGTGGAGCGTAGCAGAAACAATCACGCAGTCGAGAAAAGGCTTGAGCGGCTCGGAGACGCAGGCCTGCAGTGGGTGCGTGACGATTGGCAACGGCACTCCCGCCATCTTCGAGATCGTTGTGGCCCAACCTGCCGTGCTGTTGAGAATCGTGCCTGCGCCGATGCGTCCGCGATTCGTGATCACGTTCGTCGCCTTGCCATTCGCGACCTCGATGCCGGTAACTTCCGTAAAGGGATGGATCTCAATACCCATTCGGTCGCATGCTCGCGCATATCCCCACACGACCGCGTCGTGCCGGATGATCCCCCCCGGTGGATGATAGAGCGCAGCCAGGATCGGATAGCGGGTGTCGCGGCTCAGGTTAATCCCGGGAACCAGGCGGCCGATCTCCTCCGGATAGATCATACGGCTGTTGACGCCGAGAAGCTGGTTATTCTCGGCCCGCACTCGAAGCCCGGTAACGGATGAATCGCTGTGCCCCAGGGACAGATGACCGCAGCGGCTGAACAGCACGTTCCATTCGAGCTCCTGCGACATCTGCCTATAAAGCTGGAGCGATGCATCGTAAAAGGGAATGCCTTCCGGCGTGCGATAGTTCGAACGGAGAATCGCAGTGTTGCGGCCGCTCGCGCCTGCACCCAGATAACTCTTCTCGAGCAGCGCTACGTTGCGGATGCCGTGTTTCTTGCCAAGGTAGTAGGCGGCAGCCAGACCATGCGCGCCCGCTCCAATGATGACTACGTCGTAGTTCGAGTGAAGGCGATGAGGCCGCCACATCCGGTTTTGGCTGAAATATCCCATGGCTTAACCGCGCAGCAACCGCAGGGCCTCGAGACCGAATGGGCGCAAAGCAAACTCCTCACCCGCCTGTGCGAGCGCTTCCCAGACGCTCTCGGCGTAGTCGCGTGTCACCAGAAGATGGAATGCCGGGACTTCCATCAGGTCCTCTCGAAGCACGATCGCGTGTACGTGCGCCACGCTTGCCTGCGCGCATGAGAGATTCGGCAGCGATTCACCGGACGTGTTCAGGGAACTTAGTTTTCCCAGCACGTGCTTGGAGCGCGGGCCAGCTAAGAGCAGGTTTGCATAGACGCTTGTGACGTCCACAAAACCAGCCGAGCCTCGCGCCTCAGCAAGCGGTTCTGAATGCGGCTCACCAATCACCAGGTAGCGGCCGGCGCCCAACCGCCACCAGCTCTGCACCGGTTCACTTTGTGTTTCGAATTTCGCGCGGTAGCTGAGATCGGCGAGCCCGACGCCGCCGAGAACCTGCGCTGCTTCTGCCTCCGGGGCGGCGAACCGACCCGGAAGTTCCCAACCGTGATGTTCGACGAACCATGCGCCCACCGTACGGTGATGATGATATAGGGCGGAACGCTTCGTAATCATTGCCGGAGCCGCGCGCCCTCCGGATCGTAAAAAGCTTCCATCGTGACCTTGGCATCTGCAAGCTTTCCATGAATCCGAACCTGGATCCTGGCGCCCTCTTCAGCGCTATCCACCGGGACCCACGCCAAACCGATTGCAGTTTTCTTCGCCGGCGAGTAGCGGCAACTGGTCACTCTGCCCGCAAGTTTTCCGTCAACCACCACGGCTGACCCGTCTTCCGGCACGCCGACGCCAGTGACCATAAATCCGACCAGAGATTCACGCGCCGGCGAGGCGGATGCCTCGGTGAGGGCGACCTTACCCACGAAGTCGTCCTTCTCCAGTTTGGCCGCCCACGCCATGCCGGACTCAAACGGACCGGAAAGCGCGTCGGTGTCCACGCCTACAATCACGTGACGCTTTTCCAGACGCAACAGCCGTTGCGCCTCGACACCGAAAGCCTGAATGCCGAGTTCCTTACCGGCGTCCAGCAGGTTGTTCCAAACCGCTTCGGCAGACTCCGCAGGTAAGTGAAGCTCCCAGCCTGTCTCACCGACGAAGCCGATGCGCAGCATGATTGCGGCAACTCCGCAGACGTCAGCCTCGCGGCACGCCATATAGGGAAATGCAGAGGTGGCAAGGTCGCAATCCGTGAGCTTTTGTAAGACCTCCCGCGCTTTGGGCCCGGCGACATTGATCGATCCATACCCTGCCGTGACGTTGGTGATCGTGACATCCCAGCCGGTTCCAATCAGGTACCATTCGAGCCACTGGTGGACAAAATCAAGATTGCCCGTTGTGGTGGTGATAAAGTAGCGATCCCCTGCGAGGCGCGAGATGGTACCGTCATCCAAAATGGTGCCGCCCTCGTCACACATCAGCGCATAGCGCACACGCCCCGGCCGGAGATCGGAGAAACGATGCGTGTACACCATGTCGAGAAGTTTGCCGGCGTCACGTCCCCGTAGGTCCAGCTTTCCCAGAGTGCTCACATCGATGATGCCAACGCCTTCTCGCACGGCGCGATACTCGTCCTCAATCGAGAGGCGATACTGGCGAGGCCGCTTCCAATCCCCCATGTCCATCCAGACCGCGCCGAGGGCTTCGTGCGCGTAGTGCATCGGAGTGTGACGGATGGGATGATGCCGAGAGCCGGCGAGAGCGCCGATGGTGACCGATGGGTTCGGAGGCCTGGAGGTCGTCACGCCTGTTTCCCCCATGCTTCGCTGCGCTTGATGAGCACAGATGCCGATGGTCGAAAGCTGGCACATGCTCCCCTGGCATGGTCCCATGGTTGCGGTGGTGTAGCGCTTGAGCGTCTCGATGTGATCGAATCCTTCCGCAATCCCGGCACAGACATCTTTGCTCGTGACGTCGCTGCAGAGACAGACAAACGATCGTTTGTGCTCCGCGACGGACCGGGTAACCGGAGCAAGGGTGTCGCCCGCGGCGTCGCCAACGACGGATATCTGCGGCGGCAGATCGGAGGGAAGGAACACTCCGTGCACCTCGCTCCAGATTAGGCGAGCGCCCGCCTGCACGGCGAGCCCAGAATCTGGAACCAGCGGACCGCACATGACAATGAGATCACAGGCTAAGCTATTTTCCAGTGTGCGAAGTCCACTGACCTTGCCTGAGCCGGTGGCCGTGATCCCGTCTGCCGGCGACACAACGCTCACCACTTCTGCCCCATTCGAGCGGAGTTCGTCAGCGACCTCTTCCGCGCGCTTCCCTGTCCCGACGATGACCGTCCGTTTGCCGGCCACGACTCCATGCACGTGAAGTAGCCGCAGGACGGCCGTGGAAAGCATTGCGCCAGGCAAATCGTTATTCGGGAACAGGAGCGGCGTTTCGTAAGCGCCGGCCGCCACGACCACATGGTGCGCGCGAAGGTGGATCAGTCGCTCGCGAGCATTCGGATGGGGATTGAATTGGACGATTCCGAGGAGATTTCCTTCGTAAAGACCGAAGCATGTTGATCCCAGGAGCACTTGAATGCTTGATTGCGAGCGGACGCGCGCGATCAGCTCAGTGGGCAGACTCCTGTGGTAGCGGGCTTGTCCACCGAGCTCGGGTTGATCGTCGATAAGCACCACCCGCTCCCCACGCTCGGACGCTTTGAGCGCTGCCTCCAAGCCCGCGTAACCGCCTCCGATTACAGCCGTGTGGGTATGCATCCAGGAGTGTTCGTATTCTCTCTTCGGGCCCGGACGCAGCTCGCCCAAGCCGGCAACGCGGCGAATGAAGGGTTCGACCGCATGCCAAACCACGGGACTCTTGAAGGTCTTGTAATACCAGCCGACCGGCATCAGCCAGTCAAAGTGCTGGGAAATGGATAGCCAGTCCCTCTCGAGCGAGGGTTTGGCGTTCTGCGCACGCACCTCCGCGCCGTCCCGGACCGGTGTGATGCAGGTGCGAATATTGGGCACGGCGTCGACATTCATCAAGCAGTTCGGGCACTTGCCGGCTACGCAGAGCAGGCCCCGTGGCCGGTGATACTTGAAGCTGCGACTGAAGATCCGTTGGCCCGCGCGATAGAGCGCAGACGCGTAGGTATCGCCCGCGTTTGTCTGAATCTCCCTGCCTTCGAAGCGAAACTTCACGCCCGCTCCTTGCCCGGAAGCCAGGTCTCAAAAACCTCATTCGTGACCGTGTTCCGGCTGGCTTGCAGCCACTGGCGGCAGCCTGATCGATGGAACCACCATTCCTTCTGGACTCCGGCGGCGTTGACCCGATCGTAGCGGTAACTGAGCCATTCCTCGCCGGGTGCGTCGAGCGGCGGACGCTGCTTCACCTCGCCACCGAACCGGAATTCGTAGACCGAGCGATCGCCGCAGTTCGGGCACCGCACCAGGAACGACATCAGAGGCTAAATACCTTTCTCGTGCCCGCCAACGGAACGCCGCAAATAGCCGAGGCTTCGAGGGATAGGGCTGCCATGTCCTCGGGCTCGAGGTGATGCACATCGGACTTGCCGCAGGACCGCGCGATCATCTGAACTTCAAGCGTCATGGTAGTCAGGAAGTTCCGGACGCGTTCCGCGGCCTCGTCGATATCGAGACGCTTCATCAGCTCTGAATCTTGTGTCGTGATGCCGACCGGGCAGCGTCCTGTGTGGCAGTGGTGACAGGCATACGGTTCCGTGCCGAGCGCGCGGTAGTCGTCTTGGTAGATGGGCTTGTTGCAGTTCAGTGCGATCAGAGCCGAGGTGCCGATATAGCACGCGTCCGCGCCCAGAGACATCGCTTTTGCGACATCCACTCCATCGCGGATGCCGCCGGCGATGATCAACTGGACCTCGCCGTAGAGCCCGGAATCCTCGAGAGCGGCGCGCGCTTCGCACACAGCAGCCAGGGTTGGAATGCCGGTGTGCTCCTGAAAGATGGAGGGAGAGGCACCGGTCCCGCCTTCCATCCCGTCCACGACAATCACGTCCGCGCCCGCCTTCGCGGCCAATTTCACATCGTCGTAAACCCGGCTGGCGCCCATCTTGACGAAGATGGGAACCTGCCAGCCGGTGGCTTCGCGGAGCTCTTCGACCTTGATGATCATGTCATCGGGTCCCAGAAAATCAGGATGCCGCGCCGGACTGCGCTGATCGACTCCCGCTGGAAGATCGCGTTGCTCCGCGATCCGTTCCGATACCTTCGACCCGAGCAGCAGCCCACCGGTTCCAGGCTTGGCGCCCTGACCGACGGTCAATTCGATCGCGTCCGCCATTCGCATGTGATGGATGTTGATACCGTACCGCGACGGCAGGACCTCGTAAATCAGCGTGCGGCTGTTTTCACGTTCGGCCATCAGCATGCCGCCGTCACCGGTGGTATTGGAAGAGCCAACCGAGGCGGCGCCTTTCGCGAGCGCGACCTTGGCGTTGTAGGACAGGGCTCCCCAACTCATTCCTGTGATCAGCACCGGGATGTCTAACTCGATGGGCTTCTTAGCGAAGCGAGTTCCCAAGACCGTCCTGGTGGAGCATTTCTCGCGATAGCCTTCGAGCGGAATGCGGGTCAGAGAACAGGGGAGGAAGGTGAGATCGTCAAACGTTGCCCATCGCCGCTCCCGCAACGTGCCGAATCCGCGCATCGAATAGAGAGCCGACTCGGCTTTTGCCTGGATTTCTTCAATCACCCGGGCTCCGAAGATACTGCTTTGTTGCAAGGTAGCCATTCTAGTGTCCTTGTCGTGGCGCACGCCCAAGCGTGCAGCGGCCTCCGACTGCCGGCTCAAGCCGGCAGCAGCACGCTGAAGCGTGCGCCACTAGAGGGCCTCCTGCCAGATGCGCTCGTGCTTGTCGAAATTCCAGAGCTTGCGGCCGGCCACGACCTTCTGGAAATTTCGCGCGGGCGTCATTCTGGTCACGAGTTCCGGCGGAAGGCAATCGTTCAGCGTGGCTTCCAGTTCCTGAGCTTCCGTGTCACTCATCGAACTGAGTACCGCATCCGTGCCCAGACCGGCGATGCGCCCCCCAACATAGCAGACGGTAGAGTACATCGAATCCGCAAAGGCCTCACCAGCGTTCCCACAAACAATCAACGTGCCTTTCTGCGCCATGAAGCCGCCCATGAAACCGCAATTGCCGGCCACGATCACCTGGCCGCCTTTCATCGACACTCCGAGCCGGGCAGCCGCATCGCCGTGGATCACGACGGTTCCGCCGCGAAGAGCCGCCGCCGCACCGCTGCCGGCATTGCCGCGGACGCGTACCTCGCCGCTTAACATCGATTCCGCCAAGCCCCAGCCTGCGCTCCCGTGAACATCGATGGATGCTCCGTCGGTCAGGCCACCGCAGTAGTAACCGACACTGCCCTCAATTCGGACGCGAACCGGATCGAGAACGGCGACCGCGAGATTATGCTTTGCGCCAGAGTTACGAATGGTGATGTCTCGACAGCCGTCCACGATCAACTGGCGCAACTTCGCGTTGACCTCTCGCGTGGTCCGTACCGCTGCGTCTATTGCTTCCATACGCGGATTTCCTTGGCCTGCGCCTCGCGCACTTCGTATTCTCCACCCAAAGCCGCCCGGATGGCGATTTCCTCGGTGGCAACAGCGATGAATCGATCCGATTCGGCAAACACCAGCGGCTTGAGAGAAAACGAATCCTTGATAAAACCAAGCTCCGATTCCGTTGCAGCGAGGCAACTGTAGGAGCCATCGAGATCGGCGATCATCCTCGAGAACGCTTCTTCCAGGGTGAGACCGCCGTGGAGCCTTTCCGCCAGGTAGATCGCAATGATCTCGGAGTCGTTCTCGGTGTAGAATCGCACGCCCCGCTGCTCGTAGCGGCGCCGCAGTTGATGATAGTTGGTGATGTGTCCGTTGTGCACGATGGCAAGATCGGGATAGCCATGTCCCCAAAAGGGCTGCGAATGACTCAAATCCACGATGGATTCGGTGGAGAGCCGGGTGTGGCCCAGTCCATGCCGGCCGCGGGTAGCGGAGACTCCGAACGTTCGCTCCAGGTTGGCCGGGGAACCAACCTGCTTCACGATCTCGAGCCGTCGTCCGAGACTGACGACCTCGACATCGCGACCGATTGATTCGACGCTTGCGACAAAGGACTGGATATCCGGAAGTTCCTGAATCGCAAAACGGAGATAGGCTCCAGTCCGGCTGAAGTCGCATCCGCCGAAGGACTCGGCTATTGCGGAGATTCGGGAAGCGCGATCCGGTGGAACGCCATTATCGCCCAGCTTCACCTGCACGACGAAACGATTGGGCACCTTCCTCCCGAACATCGCGACGCCGGCGGAATCCGGGCCGCGGCAGGCAAGCGCTTCGAGCATTTTCAGCAGCGTTGCCCCTAAGGGGCCGTCCCCACCGCTCTCCCGATCCAGGAATCCAATGATGCCGCACATCGGTATTATTGCAGTATACTAGCAGTATTCTGGCAAGCAGACAAGCGAGCAAGCGGCGCAAGACCGAAAAGCTGGGGGAAGTGGAGCGGGTCTATAGCATCTTGCGCGAATGGCTGATCGGCGCCAAGCTGCCGCCCGGCGAATTCCTCTCCGAAGCAGATTTGGCGGCGCGTTGCCGGACGAGCCGGACTCCCGTTCGGGAAGCCTGTACCCGACTGATGCAGGACAAGTGGCTCTCCCGGATTCCGAGAAAAGGCTTCCTCGTCACGCCTCTTTCGGTGCGGGACATCGTCGAGATGTATGAGTACCGAAAACTCCTGGAGTGTTTCGCGGCGGAGAGGGTCGCGGAGTCAGCCAGCCGCGAGCAGATCGAGGAGCTTAAGTCGATTGTCGCACTGGAAAACGATGGAGCTGCCGGGTTGCCCGCGATCCTGAAGGCCAACGAGGTTTTCCATCTTCGGCTGGCTGAGATCGCGGGGAACCAGAGAGTAGTAGGGCAATTGGCGCTGACTCTTGGCTACGTCAGCCGCCTTGACACGCTGTGCACACAGACGGTCCCAGGTTGGATCGGGCATGCGACGATCCTGCACGAGATTGAAGCCCGCCGGCCGGCGAGCGCCCGGCAGGCAATGGCGCAGCATATTGACCTTTCGCGCGACAAGATGGTGAAGCTATTCAGCTCGTAGGCGTTGTAGCGGCAGTCAACACGGCTACGGGGCATTGGTAATTGGCTTCGGTTCGTTACTTGGCTGAACGACGTGTATCAGGCGCTCCAGTTTGGCAACGACCGTCTACTGCTGAGGGTGGCCATACGGCGGGCTAACCAAACTGATGGTCGGTCGTCTACCCTACGGATGGCATTTGATGGTAGAATGTCTACCAACAATATGGCAACGGCAGTACCTGACCGCGTCGACTGCTCCAAGGGACGTGCTAATTCTGGGGACCTTGCTGTGCCAACCTGACCCGAAAGATCCACAAGCTGTCGATGTTTCCCGGTACCGCATGGTAGTTGAAGTAGCCCTGCACAACCGACTGGAGCCATTTACCGGTCTGCACCACCGGGTCGTGCCTAC
>Ga0187893_10011917_pt1 | contig 12481 bp, 14 predicted proteins | sample MA1701074metaG_FD_139574 | JGI IMG/M metagenome (GOLD analysis project Ga0187893, IMG submission 139574) | White microbial mat communities from a basaltic lava cave in the Kipuka Kanohina Cave System on the Island of Hawaii, USA - MA170107-4 metaG ...
CGAGGAAGCGGGGCCGCCCGACCAGCACCCGGCGGGGCCCCACGGTGGCCGCGACGCCCAGGCCGGCCACGGACTCGAAGTCGCCGGCCTCGGGCACTTCCAGTCCCCGGGCCCGGGCGGCCGCCACCACGGCCTGGCCGAGCGGGTGCTCGGATGCGGCCTCGACGGCCGCGGCCAGGACCAGCAGGTCGTCGGCGTCGCCGGTGGCCTCGACCTCGCGCACCACCGGGCGCCCCTCGGTGAGGGTGCCGGTCTTGTCCAGCACGACGTGGGTCACCGAGCGCAGGGCCTGGAAGGCCTCGCCGGTGCGCATGACGATCCCGCGGTCGGCCGCCTCGCCGGCGCCGCGGACGATGGCCAGGGGCGCGGCGATGCCCACGGCGCAGGGGTAGCCCATCACCAGCACGCCGAGGCCGGCGAAGACCGCCCGCTCGGTGTCGGCGGCGCCGCCGAGCAGGGCGACGCCCACCGTCCAGCCCAGGCCGGCCAGCGCGGCGATGGCCAGCACCGCCGGGGTGTAGACCCGCAGCACCCGGTCGACCAGGTGCAGGATGCCGGGCTTCAGGGCCCGGGCGTCCTCCACGTGGCGGACGACCTGGGCCAGGAAGCTCTCGGCGCCGATGGCGCCCACCCGCACCAGCAGGCTGCCCGAGGTGTTCACGGAGCCGCCGATGACGCCGTCGCCCTCCGAGCGATCGACGGGGACGGGCTCGCCGGTGACCAGGGACTGGTCGACGGCCGATCGGCCGCCGACGACGGTGCCGTCCACGGGGATGCGCTCGCCCGGCCGGACCCGCACCACCTGGCCGACCCGCACCTCGGCCACCGGGACCTCGACCTCCCCGTCGGCCCGGCGGACCCGGGCCGTGTCGGGCTGGAGGTCCAGGAGCCGCTTGACGGCCTGGGAGCTGCGGGTCTTCACCAGCAGCGAGAGCCACTCGGAGAAGATGTGGTAGTTGGCGACCAGCACGGTGACGGCGAAGAACGGCGCCGTGGGGAAGTCCGACCCGCCGCCGGTCAGGCCGTAGAGGCCGCCGGCGATGCCGGCAAAGGCGCCGACCTCCAGCAGGACGTGCTGGTTGAGGATGCCCCGCCGGGCCGACTGGTAGGCCATCGACAGGATGTGGCGGGCGACGCCCAGGACCACGGCGAGGGCCAGCGCCCCGACCACCCAGGGGATGGCCGACTCCCCCAGCCCGTTGGCCCGGGCCACCAGGACGGCCAGCGGCGGGCCGGTCAAGGCCAGGGACCCGCCCAGCGCCGGGCCCAGCCCCGCCGGGCGAAGGAGGGCGAAGGCCACGGGGAGCAGGCTGACCACCACGGTGGCCGGGATCAGCACGGCCAGGGCGCTGCCGGCGTCCACGATGAGCGAGATGGCCAGCAAGCTGAACCCGGTGGCCATCAACAGGCGCCGGCCCTCGGCCACCAGGGCCGCCTCCTCCTCCTCGAAGGGCCGGACCTTGCGGGGGTCGTAGAGGTCGTAGCCGATGTCGCGCAGGGTGCCGAGCACGGTCTCGGGCCGAACCCGGTTCGGGTCGTAGTCCACCAGGGCCTGCTCGTGGGTGAGGCTGACAGCCACCCGGTCGACGCCGTCGATGCGACCCAGCGCCTTCTCGATGGTGCCGGTGCACAGCGAGCAGTGGAGGCCGGCGATGCGGGCCCGGATACGGGCGCGGCCCTCCTGGTCGCTCGGCTCCTCCTCCCACAACGTCGACGCGCCGGTCCGCGCCGGGGCCGTCACTGCCGGCCTCCCTCGAGGATGGTCTGCACGTGCTGAACCCGTTGCTCGGTCATCTCGGCACCTCCGGTCGGTCGGCGAAGGCGTGTCGCCTCCGTCCACCCTAGAGATTCCAGTTGACTGGAAGGCAAGGGCGCCGGCGGTAGCATCGAGCCCGATGCGCATCGGTGAGTTGGCCGGACGGCTCGGGCTCAACCCACGGACCATCCGGTACTACGAGTCCATCGACCTGCTCCCCGCGCCGGCACGCGACGACTCCGGCTACCGGCAGTACGGCCAGCCCGACGTCGAGCGGGTGGCCTTCATCCGCTCGGCCCAGCGCCTGGGGCTGGCCCTGGACGAGATCCGCGAGGTCCTGGCCCTGCGCTACCGCGGCGAGGCGCCCTGCGGCTACGTGCGGGAACTGCTCGGCCGGGAGCTGGCCGACATCGACCGCCGCATGCAGGAGCTGCAGAACCTGCGCGGCGAGCTGGCCGCGCTCGAGCGGCGGGCCCGGGAGGCGCCGGCCGGCGGCGGCATCTGCGGGCTCATCGAGCACGTCCGCCAGCGCTCCGGGCCGGAGGGCTCGTCCCAACGCAGAGCGCAGCCTCCGGCAGCAACCAAACCCCTCACCGGAGGCTCAGCCCGGTCGCTGCGGAGGGGGCGGCCGAAGGCCGCGGCCGAGGCGGGCATTGGGTGACGAGCTCGGGCGCGTCCCGAGCACATAGCGGGCCGAAACGGCCCGCTATGTCCTCGGGACCGCGCCTGGGAGCTTGCTGGCCGTGACGTTCAGCAGGTCGAGGTCGGGGAAGCCGCCCAGCAGCTCCCGGCCGTGCTTGAGCAGCTCGCGGGGGACCCGGCCGGCCAGGTGGCGGAGGCGGCCGCCGTTGTCGGCGAACACGTCGAACACCGCGTAGGAGCCGCCGTCCAGGCGGATGGCGAACCAGGCCACGGTCTCGGGCTCGTCGGCCACGATCGGCTCGGCCGACCGCAGGAAGCCGGCCATGGCCTCGTCCTGGCCGGCCTTGGCCTCCAGGGTCATCAAGATGCCCTTGGTGAGCTCGGTTCCCGCCGGCGCGGGCGGCGGCAGCTTGGCGGCCAGCACCTCGAAGGCCTCGATGGCCGGCGGTGTGGCCAGCAGCTCGTCGGCCCGCTCGCCCAGGGCGGCGGCGACCGGCCCCTCGAGGTGGGCCCGCCGGCCCGCCTCGCCGGGGAACACGTCGACGATGCCGTACTCGCCGCGACCGAAGCGCACCGCGAACCAGGCCGTGGTGTCCGGCTCGGCCAGCACCAGCGGCAGCGCCGAGTCGAGGAACGCCTCGACGGCGGCGTCGTGGCCGGGGCGGGCGTCGAGGCGGACCAGGAGACCGGTGGTGACTGTCATCGGGCCCAGCTTCCCCCGGCCAGGGGACGGCTCAACCCCGCCGACGGCACGGGGTCGCGCTCGGGGCGGGCCTCGCGCTCCATGAGCGAGCGCACGCAGTCGGCCGCCGGGCGGCCCTGCTCGACCACGGCGGCCACCTGCTCGGCGATGGGCATCTCCACGCCGGCGTCGGCGGCCAGCTCGGTGACGACGGCCGCCGTGCGCACGCCCTCGGCCACCATCGTCATCCCGCTGACGATGTCGGCCAGGGCCCGCCCCCGGGCCAGCTCGACGCCCACGAAGCGGTTGCGGCTCTGGGCCGACATGCAGGTGACCACCAGGTCGCCGATGCCGGCCAGGCCGGCGAAGGTGGCCGCGTCGCCACCCAGGGCGGTGCCCAACCGGGCCAGCTCGGCCAGCCCGCGGGTGATGAGGGCGGCCCTGGTGTTGTCGCCCAGGCCCAGCCCGTCGGCCATCCCGCAGGCCATGGCCAGCACGTTCTTGAGGGCGCCGGCCAGCTCGCAGCCCACCACGTCGGGGTTGGTGTAGACGCGCAAGCGGGGCGAGGTGAGCAGGCGCTGCACGGCGGCCGCGGCCGCGCCGTCGACCGACGCCACCACGGTGGCCGCCGGCTTGCCGGCCATGATCTCGCCGGCCAGGTTGGGCCCCGTGAGCGCGGCGACGGGCCGGCCCGGCGCCACCTCGGCCACCACCTGGGTCATGCGCAACCGCGAGCCCCGCTCCAGCCCCTTGGCCAGGCTCACCACCACGGCACCCGGCACCAGCGCCGGCGCGGCCGCCTCCAGGACCGAGCGGAACCCGTGGGACGGCACCGCCATGAAGACCACCCCAGCGCCCGCGAGCGCCTCGGCCAGCGAGGCGGTCGCCGTGACCCCGGCCGGCAGGCGGGCGCCGCCCAGGTACTCGGGGTTGCGGCCCGACGCGGCGATGGCCTCGGCGAGGGCGGGGCGGCGGGCCCACAGCACCGTCGGGGTCCCGCCGGCGGCGGCCAGCGCGGCCACCGTCGTCCCCCACGAGCCGGCTCCCAGCACGGCCACCCGGGTCGACACCCGCCAGACCCTAGTGAGCGGGGTCGGCGGCGGCCCCCCGTACACTCGGGCCCACGATGCGCGACACCTTCGTCATCGCCCAGCTCTCCGACATCCACTGCGGGTCACCCTTCTTCGACCTGCGCCTGCTGGAGGCGGCGGTCCACGAGGTGGTGGCCCTGACGCCCGATCTGGTGGTGGTGGGCGGCGACCTCACCACCGAGGGCTACGCCCACGAGTTCCGGGAGGCCCGCGAGCACCTGGCCCCGCTGCTGGCCGACGGGCTGCGCACGGTGGTGATCCCCGGCAACCACGACTCCAAGAACGTCGGCTACCTGCACTACCGGGACACCTTCGGCCACGGCGAGGGGGCCGGCAAGGGCGACAGCGTCCTCCACGTCAGCGGCGGGCCGTCGATGTCCATGCGGGTGGTGGCCATCGACTCCTCCAAGCCCGACCTGGCCGAGGGCGAGGTGGGCCGGGAGCGCTACGACTGGATCCGCGCCCAGTTCGCCGGCCCGGCCGACGTGCGAACCTTCGTCCTCCACCACCACCTGGTGCCGGTGCCCGGCACGGGCCGGGAGCGCAACACGGTGTGGGACTCCGGCGACGTGCTGGCCCTGCTCGACGAGCTGGGCGTGCACCTGGTCCTGTCCGGCCACAAGCACGTGCCCCACGTGTGGCTGCTCAACGGCATCCTGATCGTCAACTCCGGGACGGTCTCGTCCTACCGCCTGCGCGGCTACACCCGGCCGTCCTACAACGTCGTCGAGGTGACCCCCGACGACATCCGCGTCACCCTCAAGTACCCCGGCACCGGCGAGCGCCTCGTCGCCGAGCTGGACCGCGCCACGCTGCGCCTGCGCACCAGCCCCGACCTCGCCGGCATGTTTTCCCGAGCCACGTGGAGGTCGTGATGGGCCAGTTCCTTCGGGTGTTCCAGACCGCCGTCGACCCCGCCGACGTCGACACCGTGCGCCGGCTGTTCGGCGAGGACGTGCTGCCCGCCGTCGAGAGCCGGCCGGGCTGCCGGGGCATCGAGCTGGTGATGAGCGTCGAGCACAACGCGGGCGGGCTGGTGGAGGGGTGGGCCCTGTCGCGCTGGGACAGCCGGGACGCCATGGAGGAGGCCATCGCCTCGCGCGAGGTGCGCGAGTCGCAGGTGCGCGTCTTCGAGCTGCTGCGCCAGGAGCCGGTGGTCCGGGTCTTCGAGGTGATCGGCGGTCCATGAGCGCCGCCGGCGCCAGCGCGGTGCTGGTCCCCGTGAAAGCGTTCGCGCTGGCCAAGGCCCGGCTGGCCCCCGCCCTGGGCGGCCCGGCGCGCGCCGCCCTGGCCCGGACCATGGCGGGCGCCGTGCTGCGAGCGGCCGCGCCGCTGCCGGTGGCCGTCGCCTGCGAGGACGACGAGGTGGCCGAGTGGGCCCGGCGCCGGGGGGCGCTGGTGGTGTGGACGCCGGGGCGGGGCCTCAACGGCGCGGTGGCCGACGGCGTGGCCGCACTGGCCGCCGCCGGCGCGGTGCGGGTGGTCGTCGCCCACGCCGACCTGCCCGGGGCGCGGGACCTGGCCGCGCTGGCCGGCGGTGCCGGCGTGACGCTGGTCCCCGACCGCCACCATGACGGCACCAACGTCGCCTGCGTGCCGGCCGGGGCCGGCTACCGCTTCGCCTACGGCCCGCGGTCCTTCCACCGCCACCGGGCCGAGGCGGTCCGGCTCGGCCTGGAGCTGCGCGTCGTCGAGGCGCCCGAGCTGGCCTGGGACGTCGACCGTCCGGCGGACCTGGCCGCCGTGCGGTGCTGAGCGTCGACCTGGCGGTACCACCGAGCGCGCTGGCCGTGGGCGCCCACCCCGACGACATCGAGTTCGGCTGCGGGGCGACGCTGGCCAAATGGGCGGCGGCCGGGTGCGAGGTCCACCACCTGGTGTGCACCGACGGTTCCAAGGGCTCCTGGGACCCCGCCGAGGACCTGGCCGAGCTGGTGGCGGCGCGCCGCGACGAGCAGCGGGCGGCGGCGCGCGCCCTGGGCGCCACCGGCGAGGTCACCTTCCTCGGGTGGACCGATGGCGAGCTGGAGGCGGGCCTGCGCCAGCGCTGGGAGCTCGCCTACCACATCCGCCGAATGCGCCCGGCGGTGGTGCTGGGCCACGACCCCTGGCGCCGCTACCGCCTCCACCCCGACCACCGGGCGGCCGGCTTCCTGCTGACCGACGCCGTCGTGGCGGCGCGCGACCCGCACTTCTTCCCCGAGCAGGGCGTCGCCCCCCACCGGCCGTCCACCCTGCTGCTGTGGGAGGCCGACGAGCCCGACCACGTGGAGGACGCCGGCCCCGGTGCCGGCGCCCAGCTGGCCGCCCTGCTGGCCCACCGCAGCCAGCTCCGCTCCACCATGGACATCGACGACGCCGGCGACCCCGCGCAGGTGCGCGCCTTTCGCGACCGGCTCCACGAGGGCCTGGCCCGCCACGGCCGCCTGGCCGGGCTGGCCCTGGGCGAGGCCTTCAAGCGCATCGACGACCTGTGAGGGGCCGGCCCGGCCGGGCCGGCCCGCCGCTACCTCTTGGTGGCCTTGGTGGCCTTGGCGGTGGCCTTCTTCTTGGCCGGCGCCGCCTTGGCGGCGCCCGCCTTCTTGGCGGTGCTGGCCTTCTTGGCCGGCGCCTTGGTGGCCGTGGCCTTCCTGGCCGGGGCCTTCGCCGCCTTGGTGGCCGCCGCGGCGCCCAGGGTCTTCTTGGTCCCGCTGGCCTTCTTGGCCGATGCCGAGACGGCGGCGCTGCGGGCGCCCACGGCGGCCGGCTTGGTGGGGATGGCGCCGGCGGCCAGGCCGCCCGAGACGGCGGTGGCGGTGGAGGACTTCTTGGAGGCGGCGGCCTTCTTGGTGGCCTCTGGCGTGGCCACGCCGCCCGGGGTGGTGGCCACCTTCTTGCCGCCCGTGCCGACGGGCGTGGCCTTGTTGGCCTTGGCGGCCGTCGCCTTCGACGCACCCCCCTTCTTCGCCGCCGGGGCCTTCTTCGCAGGGGTTGGGCTCATGGGGACGGTCGCCTTTCGCTCAGCGCTTCTTGGACTTCGCCGATGTGGCCGCCTTGCCGGCGGCTCCCTTCACAGCCTTGGCGGCCTTGGCCGGCGCCTTGGCTGCCTTCGCCGCTGCGGCAGGCGCCTTCTTGGCCGCCTTCTTGGGGTTCAACGACGCCTTGAAGACCGTCGACGGGGTGAAGCGCACCCCCGTGGAGGCGGGGATCTTCACCGGATCGCCGGTGCGCGGGTTGCGCCCGGTGCGGGCGGCGCGAGAGGTGGGGGCGAAGGTGCCGAAGCCGAAGAGGCTCACCCGCTCGCCGCGCTGCACGACCCCCATGACCGTGCCGAGCACCGCGTCCACGGCCGCCTCGGAATCCGCCTTGCTGAGCCCGGCCTGGCTCCGCACCTGTTCCACCAGATCGGCTCGGTTCACGCCACCCTCCTGCGTTCAGGGGAAGTTCGAGTGCCAATCAAAGAGGACCGGCGCGCCGAGGTCAAGCATTTCCCTCGGCGGCTTTTCCTTGCGCCGCAACGATTTCTTCCCGGTGGCGCCCTCTACGCCGAGAAACCGTTGTGCGACAACGGTTTCTCGGCGACCACGGGGTCAGCGCGCCGGGGTGGTCCGCAGCAGCTCTTCGATGTCGGTCACCTCGCCGGCGGGCGGCTCGGTCACCTCCACGGGGCGGCCGAACTGGTACAGCTCGAAGCTGGCCGTCACCGTGCCCTGGGCCGGCTCCTCGCCGCCGGTGTCGAGCTGCGACAGGTCGAGCGTGTAGCGCAGGCGCCGCAGCCTTCCCTCCTCGTCGATCCAGGCCTCGGTGGGAAGCCGGCTGGTACCCAGCTCCCGCACGATGCGGCGGATGTCCTCGCGCTGTTCGGCGCCGGCCTTGGCGCCGGCCCGGTCGAGGTCCAGCGTGGCGCGGTAGTGCGTGGTGGTGTCGCCGCGCACGGTCTCCTCGCCGAGGTCCTCGACGGCGCCGGTGACGCCGCCCAGGTAGCTCAGCACCGCGGTGGGGTCGTTGCGCTGGAGCTGGCGCAGGCTGTCCAGGTCGACCCCGGGACGGGCGCTCAGGGCCTGCACGTCCAGGCGCACCCACGGCTTGCCCTGGAGCTGGGCCAGCTTCACGAAGATGAGGTCGCCGAGGAATCGGATCTCGCTGGCACCGCCGCGCTTGAGCGCCAGCCGTCCCCGCCGGGCCTTGAGGTCGAACTCGCCCTCGCCGTCCAGCGCCGTGCCCGCCCCGGCGAGCTGCGCGGTGATCGAGACGCGCACGGTGCCCTCGGCCAGCGTCTTGGCCGGGGCCGCCGACAGGACCTCGGCCGGCGAGTCGCCCCCGCCCCCGCCGCAGGCGGCGGTGACGGCAGCCAAGGCGGCGACGCAGGCGAGGGCGGCGGCCCGCCGGCGCCCGCGCATCACACCGTCACCACCGGGCGGGTGGTGAAGCCCAGCACCCACGACGGCTCCGACTCGCCGTCGACGGTGAAGCGCCACATGTAGCGGGCCCCGGGGGGCAGCGGCAGCGGCCCCAGGTTGATGGCCAGCGGGAGGTCGACCGGTGTCCCCGGCGGCACGCCCGCCGGCCGGCCCACCTCGAAGTCGCCCCGGATCTCGATCGTCTGGCGCGTCCCGTCGGGGGTGTCGAAGCCGATCTCCCGCCCGTCGGCGTCCACCAGGAAGAGTTCCCAGTGGTGGGCCCGGGTGGCCTCGTGCCAGTCGACCTCGAGCTTGATGGCGATGGCCGACGGCGCCGGGTCGGGACCGGTCACGCTCCAGCCGCCGCCGAGGATGTAGAGCTTCCCGTCGGCCACCTGGGCCGCGTCGCACAGCATCATCGTCACCTTCACGCCACCACCGTAGGCGGCCGGCTCCGCCCCGCTCCTGCGGTCACTACTGGCGCCAACACTGCCGAGCGCCTTTACTGGTGCGGTGGCTCCGGGGGGGCAGGTGGCCGAGCGCACGGCGCGCCAGGAGGCGGTGCTGGCCAGCCTGGACCGCCAGGCCGCCGCGCTGGCCCACCTGGAGCAGGCGGCCGGCGCCGCCACGGGCGACGACCGGGCGCTGGCGTGGCTCACCGTCGCCGCCCACCTGGGCCGGGCCCGCCGGGACCACGCGCCGCTGCTGGCCGCCCGGCGGCTGGAGGCGCTGGCACCCGAGCTGGCCGCCCACCAGGCCCGCCTGGACGATGCGCAGGCCGCCGCGCAGGCGGCCGTCGACGGCCTCGCCCCCGACGAGCGGGCCGCCGCCGGCCGGCGCCTGGGCCGGCGCGTGGCCGTCGTCGGCAAGGGCGGTGCCGGCAAGAGCATGATCGCCGCCACCGTGGCCCGGCTGCTGGCCCGGCGGGGCCGGCCCGTCTTCCTGGCCGACATGGACTCCAGCCACGGCACCGGGTTCAGCCTGGGCCTGGGCACCGCGTTCGCCGAGCTGCCGCCCGAGGCGCTGGAGGAGCACGGCGGCTCGGCCTACGGGTGGCGCCTGGCCACCGGGCTGCTGCCCCACCAGGCCGTCGAGCGCCACGCCGTCACCGGCCCCGACGGGGTCCGCTTCCTCACGCTCGGCAAGATCGGCGACCCCGCCGAGCAGCGGGCCCGGCGCAGCGTGGTGGCCCTCCGCCAGGTGCTGGGCGGCTTCGCCGAGCCGGGCTGGGACGTGGTGGGCGACCTGGAGGCCGGCCCGACGACGCCCTTCGAGCGCTACCACGCCTTCGCCGACCAGGTGGTGCTGGTGGTGGGGCCGGCCTGGCGCTCGGCCCTCACCGCCCGCCGGCTGCTGCCCATCGTCGAGGGCACCCCGACGGTGCTGGTGGCCAACCGCTTCCGGCACGAGCCGGACCACCCCGGCCTGGAGCCGGCCGTCCGCGTCCCGTTCGACCCCGCCGTCGTGGCCGCCGAGCGCGCCGGGCGGGCGCCGCTGGACGAGGCGCCCGGGTCGCCCGCCATGGCGGCCTGCGCCGAGCTGGTCGAGCTGCTCGCCGGACCCGCACCAGCCAAGGAGGGATCGCCATGAGGATCGCCGTCACCGGGAAGGGGGGCGCCGGCAAGAGCACCGTGGCCGGCGCCCTGGCCCGCCACCTGGCCGCCCGCGGCCGGACCGTGGTGGCGGTGGACGCCGACCCCAACCCCAACCTGGGCCTGTGCCTGGGCCTGCCCAAGGAGACCGTGGCGTCGATGGAGCCCATCCTCAACGCCCTGCTGGCCAGCGGCCACACCCACGACGACCCCACCCCCGAGCCCGACGAGCTGCTGGCCCGCTACGGCGTGGCCGCCCCCGGGGGCATCACGGTGGTGGCCACCGGCAAGATCGAGCGGCCCAGCAACGCCTGCCTGTGCTGCGGCTCGCACAACACCACCCGGCAGTTCTTCGGCGGGCTGCCGGCCGAGGGCCGCATCGTGCTGGCCGACCTGGAGGCGGGCCTCAACGACCTGCTGTGGGCCCGCCCCGGGCCGGGCGACGTGGTGCTGGCGGTGGCCGAGCCCAGCGCCAAGGCCGTGGAGGTGGCCCGGCGGGCGGTGTCCATCGCCCAGGGGATGGGCGTGCAGCGCATCCTCGGGGTGGCCAACCGGGCCGGCTCGGTCGACGACGTGGAGGCGCTGGCCCGGGCGCTGGGCGTCGAGGTGCTGCCCGTGGCCGAGGACCCCGCCGTCGAGGCGGCCGACGAGCTGGGCGTGGCCCCCATGGACAGGGACGCCGCCTCCCCGGCCATGGCCGACATCGCCCGCCTGGCCGACTGGGTGCTGGCGCCGGTGGCGTCGGGCGCCCCCGCGAGCTAGCCCTGGGGCTTGTCCCGGGCTACGCCGGCGCCCCGGCATAGCGGGCCAGCAGGCGGGCCGCCGCGGCCCGGCCGGCGTCGGCCAGCTCGGCCGGGCCCACCACCGTGGCCTCGGGGCCCAGGCGCAGCAGCAGGCGCTCCACGAACGCGGTGCCGGCCACGGGGAGGTGGGCCCGGACCCACCCGCCGGGCAGCTCCTCCAGCCGGGCGGCCGGCGACGCCTCCACCGCCCACCGGGCCGAGGGCGGCACCTCCACCACCAGGACGGGCGCGTCCGGGGCGGGCAGGAACGGGCCCCCGGGCGGCGGCAGGGGCGGGGGGTCGAAGCGCTCACCGGTGGGCCGGACCCACTCCAGGCGGTCCACCCGGAAGCGGCGCAGGCCGCCGGCCCGGTGGCAGTTGGCCTCCAGGTACCACCGGCCGCCCGCCGCGTGGACCAGCAGCGGGTCGACCCGGCGTTCGGTGACCTCGTCCCGCCAGGCGGAGTAGTAGCCCACCTCCAGGCGCTCGTGGCGCTCGGCGGCGCCCCGGACGTCGTCCAGGTGGGCCGGGCCGGCCAGGTCGACGTCCAGCGCCGCTGGGCCCAGCACCTGCTCCAGCTTGGCCAGCGCCCGAGCCAGCGCACCGCCGGGGTCGGCTCCGGGCACGGCCAGCAGGGCGCGGCCGGCGGCCAGCACGGCGAAGCCCTCGGCCGGCGTCAGGCGCATGGGCCGGGTGAAGTAGGCCCCGGCGTAGGCGTGCACCACGCCGTCGTCCACCCAGACGTCCACCAGGTCGCCGGGGCCGTAGGGCGGTGTGCCGCACAGGCCGACGAGCTGCAGGTCGCGGACCACCTCGTCCTCGGCCATCGAGAACCGCGCCGCGATCTCGGCCACCGGGGCGCCCCCTTCGGCCAGCAGCCAGGGCACCATGGCCAGCAGGCGGCGCAGCCGGGCCGCCGAGTCGGGGCCGGCCCGGCTCACGTCCGCGCCGGGGCGCCGGCCACGGCGGCCAGCCAGCCGGCCACCTCGGCCCGCAGGGCCGGCGGCTCCCGCACCTCGGCGTGGTCCAGCAGGTCCAGCAGCCACGAGCGGAACACGGCCCGGTTGGCCACCGCGATGCGCACCACCGCGCCCCCGCCGGGGGCCGGCTCGGCGGCGGCCGCATCGCCCAGCTCGGCGGCCACGCGGCGGGCCACCACGGCGTCGAGGGCGACCACGGCGGTCACGGGGCCCTCCCCGGAGGCCTCGCCGTCGGCGCCGGCCAGCCACGGCGCCCGGGGCATCCCGGCCAGGTCGACCCGGTCGGGACCGTCGAACTCGCCCGGCGGCCCGGCGGCCACCGGGCCCTCGAAGCGATCCACCCGGAACGTGCGCCGGGCCCCGCGGCCGCGGTCGTGGCCGACCAGGTACCAGTGCCCGCCGCGGGCCAGCAGCCCCCAGGGCTCCACGACCCGCTCGCTCCCGCCGTAGGCGAAGCGCACGGTGGACCGGGCCCGGGCCGCCGCGTGCAGGGCGGGCAGGTGGGCCCCGCCGGCCAGGTCGGCCCGGACGCCGAGGCCGGGCGCCGCGGGTGCGGCACCGGCCAGCTTGACCACCC
>Ga0187893_10011918_pt1 | contig 12480 bp, 15 predicted proteins | sample MA1701074metaG_FD_139574 | JGI IMG/M metagenome (GOLD analysis project Ga0187893, IMG submission 139574) | White microbial mat communities from a basaltic lava cave in the Kipuka Kanohina Cave System on the Island of Hawaii, USA - MA170107-4 metaG ...
CGAGTGATCGAGCTCGCGAGGTCCGACAAACCGCGTCACGCTTCCACTCTCAATTCTGTCGGCCCGATAATGCCAAAGGGAGTACCTTCTGCATGCGGCGGAAATTCGGCCGTGTGGATGTGGGCGCAAGCGATAGGTTGGGTCGAAGCGGTGGGTTGCGGACTGGAATACATGGCTGTGATTTGATACAATGGAACCGTTATGAGGCAAGTCCTAGTCTATCCTGACATGGAGGACGGCGGGTGGGTTTGCGAAGTGCCGAGCCTGCCCGGCTGCGTCGCGCATGGCGGCACAAAAGACGAAGCCTTGCAAGACGCCCGGGACGCCATCCAAACGTGGATCGAAGCAGCCCAAAGTCTCGGGCGCGAAATCCCTGCCGACGCTCTGAGCGCCGAAATCTGTCTCGTTTCTTGAATCATCTTTGGGAAACGTCATTAGGTGACTATTCTTGAGCATCTATTGATACGTTTGAATAAACGGATTATAGTTCTGCTTCAAATGGCTACTATCAAAGAAGTCAATACGGAATCGACCGTCGTTTGGGGTCCTTTGGACCAGAGAAGCGGTTCCTTAAGCTGCCCAAGACCTTCGCATTCATGGGTCGTTACGACCGGCACGTGGGCACGGATATCCAACCGCGGCACTTAATGCTCGTAATTGCGCTTGCCTGCAGAAAATTTCGCGACAAGCCCATTCGTGCTACTTGGCAAAACCTCGGCTCAGGCCTTGGCGTGCGCGCGGACACGCTGCGCCGATGGGCATACGAACTTCGTGACCTGGAATTATTGGAAATCAAGCCGACCACCAGGTCTGATGCGAGGAACGGCCCAAACGAATTCGATCTCGCGCCGTTCGTTGAATTGTTGCAGGAGGCTGACGAATGCTGGCGGCAGAGCGAAGTTGCTAGAAAGGGCAGGGAGGCGACTCAATGAGCGGGCGCCTACCCAGTCTTTCGACACGCGAAGTCATTCGGGCCTTCGAGCAAGCTGGATTTCAAGTCATCCCGGGACGCGGAAAGGGCAGTCACGTAGCCATGAGCAGCGAAACCATACGATCGATTCTCATCATACCCTCCCACGGTGATGTTCCGCGCGGGACGCTTCGCGCGCTCATCAGGCAAAGCGGAATGTCCGTTGAGCAGTTTCTCGGGTTGCTGTAACCAATCACACCGCAATTAGCAAATAGACATCCGCCGGATTTTGTTTGTGTACTCGACCGACCAGGACTACCGCGTTTAACGTCGCGCGCCGGTCGAAAGTCCGTATTTCCGCTCGCTTCCGCTTGCGGCGCTGATTTGCACCGCGCTTACTCCCCGTCCTAGGCCATCAGGTCATGGTATTTCGCGGACAGCTCCGGATTCCGGCGAGCGAGGTTGTCGGCATTCTTGTAGAGCTGCACGAGTTCCGAATCGCCCTTGCGGATCTTGCCTTCGATAGTTCCGTCGGGACGGGCCTCGAAGGTGTGCTTCGGCTTGCGGATGCGGGCGAAGTGCATTACGGACATGGGTTCGACTATCACCGCCCCTGCACCCTTCCTCACGGCAATAGAGGACTTACGGCGGGTTCTTGATGCCGGCTTTGAGGAGGTTGCAGCGGTGCGGCTGGCCGAGGTGCTTTCGCAGCCAGAGCTCGACCTCGTTGGGATTGAAACCCCACGGTCCCTGCTCGCCGGCGTAGGCGATCTTGCCGTCGGCGCCGATAATGAACATCCGCTCCGGCCAGCCGGCGTACAGGGCGTCGCCCGAGTTTTCCATGTCATCGACCACGCAGGGCATTTCCAGCGACATGCGCGAGCAGCAGTGCGTGGCGACGGCGCGCCGCTCGGCGAAGGACTTCGGTTTGTTGTAGACGACATCGTCCCTGACGTTTTCCTTCATCTGCCAGCCGTCGGCGGGGTGGGCCTCGCGGATGTAGACAAACAAGAATTCCGCCCGGTCCTTGAAACCGTGATAGAGCAGGTCGAGGGCGTCAGCCTGACGCCGAAAAGGCGGTCAGGTGAAACTGCCGAAGACAAGGACTTGTGGTTTGCCGGGCGGAAGTTTTGAGCGGGTGATTTCGCCGTCGCCGTCGAGACGAGGGAGGGTAAAGTCCGGGGCGGGTTCGCCGATGGCGGGGGCCTTTCGGGCCATCAGGGCCTTGGTTTCCTCCCAATCCGGCGGCTGCTTTTCGGGCGGGGCCTGATCGACCTGGGCCTGGAAAGTCTCGGCCTGACGCGAGGGTGTACACGAATTCTCGATCATCATCACCGCCGCAATCAACATCGCCCGGAACAGCTTCCTCATTTCGTCATTCTATCGGAGGCAGGGGATGATCGCCAGACTGTTCGCCGGATGGGGACCTGTGGAAGGTTGGCGGCGAGGGCGGGAACTGGTCGCGTGATGACGGCGTACTATCGTGGATTGGATTGGGATCGCTTACACCGATGCATGCGCGGCGCAGACTGGCTCATTAAATCCTTGTTCCCGATGGCGGGCAAGCACGTCCTGAATGAGCGAAAGGAGTTTGTGTCGATTGATGGGCTTGGTGGCGTATTCCGTGCAGCCCGCCTCGATGCACTTTTCGCGGTCGCCCTGCATGGCGTGGGCCGTCAAGGCGATGATCGGCGTTTCAAACCCTCTCGCCCGAAGGAGCCCGGTCGCCTTGTATCCATCGAGCACGGGCATCTGCATGTCCATGAGAACGACGTCGAAGGGTTGGTTGCGCGCCTCGGCCGCGCAGAGCACGTCGACGGCGATCTGTCCATTTTCCGCGAAGGTTACTTCCGCGCCGGCCCGCACGAGGAACAGCCCGATCAATCGGCGGTTATCCTCGCCATCCTCAGCCAGCAACACGCGGACATTGGGTATCGTGATGGTTCCGGATTTCGATTCCGGCTTGGGCTCGGCCATGATCATGGAGAATGGAACGTTTTCAATCATGTGAACGCCGGTGAGGGGCCCGGTGGGAATCGTGCATCGAAAATGCGATCCCCGCCCCGGTTGGGAATCGATGAGTTCCACTTCCCCTCCCAAGAGTTGCGCCAGACGGCGGCTGATGGTCAATCCGAGCCCCGTGCCGCCGTATTGCCGGGATGTCGATGTGTCTGCTTGTGTGAAGGGCTCAAACACTCGCGTGGCTTGGTCCGGCGACATTCCGACGCCGGAGTCGATGACGTCGAATTGAAGCCGCTCGTCGTTCCTCGACGTCAGTCCCGTCGAAATGCGGACGCTGCCTTTGGCGGTGAATTTGACCGCGTTTCCGACAAGATTAAAGAGGATCTGCCGCAGGCGAACGGGGTCCGACCGAATCTGCTCAGGCATGGAACCGGCGTATTCCACCTCGATCTTGATTTTTTTTGCCTCGGCGCGCGGGGCCAAGAGCGAGACGATGTCGGATAGAACGGAGACCGGCGAACAGACGATGCATTCGGTCGTGAGTTTGCCGGCTTCGATTTTCGACAGGTCGAGGATATCGTTGATGATCTGGAGCAGGTGCTCGGCGTTGCGCCGGATCGTAACCGCGGCTTCCCTTCGCTCCGCGCCGGAGGTTGATTCATCGAGCAGTGACTCGGTGAAACCAAGAATGGCCGACATCGGGGTACGGATTTCATGGCTCATGTTGGCCAAGAACTCGCTCTTGGCCCGGTTGGCGGAGTCGGCGTGGATCGAGGTGAGCCGCCATTGCATGATGTCCACGGCCGTCGCGGCGAAATCGACAAGGGCTGCGATGTCTTCTGCGGGAATCTTTCGCGGGGCAAGGTCCTTGACGCAGAAGGCTCCGAGATTCAGACCGTTGTTCGTCCGCAGGGGCGCGCCGGCATAAAACCGGATCCCGTCGCGGACGACCAGCGGACTGTCGTGAAAGCGCTCGTCCTGCAGGGCGTCCTCCACGACCAGGACTTCGTTAGATAGAATCGTGTGGGAGCAGAACGCGACGCTCCGGTCGCCCTCGGAGTTGGGCGTGCCGCACTTGGCTTTGAACCATTCGCGATGTTCATCGACCAGGCTCACCTGGGCGATGGGAACGCGAAAGTGATGGGCGGCGACGCGAATGAGCCGGTCGAAGGCTTCCTCGGGAGCGGAATCAAGGATTTGAAGTTCGCGCAGGGCCGCAAGCCGCGGGCCTTCATTGGTTGGAGATGGGGCGGAAATCATTGTCTTGTATTTGCCTTGCGAGTGTCACCGTCTCCGATTCGATCCTGGCGACGAGCCGTCCATTGACGACGACAGGTTTCATCATGGGTCCTGTTGGACTGCAACCGTTTGATCGGCATTTGCGGGGGAAAATTCAGTAAACCCTGCGCTCGAGTTCGTCCAAGTACTCGTGAAGAATCCCCAGGTATTCGCAATTTGTTCGAATTCCATGAATTACCGGTCCATCGCGTGCCCGCCGATTGGCGATTGAATCGGGGTTTTCCCGAAATCCTGTCGGCCCTTGGGGTTTGAGTTGCGGCGGGGCCGATTCTTGCAGAACTGTGGATTACGCGCCGGGTCCGTGGAAAGGCTGGCGGAGGAAACGGCCTCACGTTAGGATAACAAGTCGACAGGCGGCAAGTTGATTCGGCCTGGGAGAGATAGAGATTGTCGCGGGGAATTAAGAACCCCGCGATGATAGGAGCGTTTGCGAGATGAGATTCAAGGCAATCAGCGTCGTCGTTCTCTATGGCGCGGTGGGGACGTGGGCGCTTTCCGTGATCCTCGCCGCCCCGGCTCCGGCGCCGAAATCGTGGAACTTTGACGACTTGGTTTCCGGCGGAGTCCTCAAGGATTTCACCGTTGAGTCCGGCGAATGGAAGGTCGAAACGGACGCTTCCGCTCCCAGCAAGAAACAAATTCTCTCTCAGACCGCCAAGAGCGACACGACCACTTACAATGTGACGCTGGTCAAGGACTTTCAGGCCAAGGACCTTGAGCTCTCCGTGAAAATGAAATCCATTCTTGGAGAGATAGACCAGGGCGGCGGACTTGTGTGGCGGGCCAAGGACGGCAAGAATTATTACATCACCCGTTTCAACCCTTTGGAGAAGAACTTCCGCGTTTACAAAGTCGAGGATGGCAAACGAACGCAATTGGGAAGCGTCGATCTCGAGCTTTCCGCCGATTGGCACGTCCTACGCGTGACGATGGTCGGCGATCAGATTGAATGCTTTGTTGACGACAAAAAGCAACTTGAGGCTAAGGACTCGACGTTCAAGGATGCGGGGCGCATCGGACTTTGGACCAAGGCCGACGCCCACACCCATTTCGATGACCTGACGGTCACGGCGAAGTGACGCCCGTTCCAATCGCTTCCGGAAGATTTTGAAAGGGGCCACGTCGATCCCAATTCGGGTGCAAATCGTACTTCTAGAGCAATCAGCCTTCTTGTAGTCAGGACTTCCCCCCGCTGATCCGCCCTTGAAAAGGGGGAAGAAAAAGGCGCGTAACACAAGAGGGGAAATTGCTCAAGAGGCTGCGCTTGGTCAGGATTCTTGGCGGTGGGTCCCCATTCGACGTAGCCGGTCATGTATCGTCGGCGTTCAATTCACGGGCAGTTTCGACAGACGTTGGCGGAGATAGTCGGCGCGGGCGATGGCGCGGGCCTCTTCGTCCATGGATTGGCCGCACATTTTCTGGAGGTGGGCGGGCTGGGTGAAGAGAAACAACTCGTTCAAAAACGCGATGTCGAACAATCGGAATCGTTCCAAATGGATGCCCATGCGGATGGGGGAAAGCAGGGCCTGCGTCTCGCCGCTGCTGATGCGGCGGGCGTGGGTGAGAGTGCCGAACGCGCGCCAGATCTTGTCGTCCACCTGAGAGTCGTGGAGGCTTCTCAGGGATTGACGGGCGACGCGTTCGTAGTCGACGATCTTGGGAATGATCGTCTGCGTGAAAGTTTCGATGACGCCCGTCTCCGTTTTTCCCAGGGTTGTCTGATTGGAGACCTGGTAGAGATCACCGATGGCTTCGGTCCCTTCGCCGTACATGCCGCGGACCGCGAGTTTGAGATCGCGGGCGGCGCGGGCGACACGCTCGATTTCCTTGGTGAGCCTCAGGGCCGGAAGATGAAGCATCACGGAAACGCGAATGCCCGTGCCGACATTGGTGGGACAGGCGGTGAGGTAGCCGAGTTTGTCGTCGAAGGCGAAGGGAAGGCGACTGGACAATTCGTCGTCGACGACATTGACATCCTTCCAGATGGCGTCGAGTTGCAAACCGCTGCGGAGCCCCTGTATCCGGAGGTGGTCCTCCTCGTTGATCATCAGGGCCTGGGTCTCGTCGTCGGAGACGTTGACTCCGCGGCTGCCCTCGGCGGCGAGGTGCTGGCGGCTGATAAGGTGACGCTCAACGAGCAGGTGCCGGTCAATGGGGTCGGCGGCGTCGACGTCGATAAGGGCGGTCCTTGCAGCGATCGAGGTGGCGGCGATTTCGTGGGAGATGGCGCGGAAGATTTCGGTTCTCTCGGTGTGGCTGGCGGAGGCGAGGAAGGCGTGGTCGGAAAGGTTTCGCGCCAGCCGGATCCTCGAGGAGACGACGACGTCGGCAAGCGGGCCGGTCCCCTTCAGCCATTCGCCGGTCGATTTGCAGGGGTTTTCGAGGTTCATGCGGATTCCAGGGATCTGATTTCATCGCGGAGGGAAGCGGCTTTTTCGTAGCTTTCACCCTCGACAGCGGCTTTGAGCTCCTGGTGGAGGCGGGAAAGACGGGTGTGTTTTTGCACGGCTTGCTCGGCGGTGCAGGGGGTCTTGCCGATGTGGCGGGTCGCGCCTTCATGTGCCCTTTCGATGAGCGGGTTGAGAAGCGCCTGGAAAGCGACATAGTCGTTGGGGCAGCCCAGAAGCCCTTTTACCTGGAATTCGCGAAACGTCATTCCGCATTGCGGGCATGCGGCGTCTTCCCCGGGCGATGACAATGCGACCTTGTGCTTGAGGAATTGCTGGAGAATCTCATTGGTGGAGTGATGCTGCCGAACGATGATGCCTTCGCGCTCGGCGCACTCCTCGCACAAATGGCGTTCTTTTTTTTCCGGAACCGTGTCGGTGACATGCACGGTGGCTTTGGCCTGGTGGCAAAGTTGGCAGACGTTGTTCATCGACATTTTACGACCGCGATCGGAAGTTCATGACCGGTTTCATCCAATAACTTCCCTGTTTTCCCGCGATATCCTAGGCTCCCGGAGATTCATCGTCAATCCGCGGCGCGTGGATGAGCGGCGGCGCCTGCGGGACATCCGCATCACATTGATACGCGGCGACGCAGCCCGGTGCTTCGGTCACTTCCACACGATGCACACCGTCGAGGCCGCCGCGGCGAAGGCGATCAAAAACATGGCGGGCGACCACTTCGGCTGTGGGATTGCGTCCGAAGAGGGCGGGGAAGTTGTTCAGGTCCGCCCCGTTCAACTCCCCGAGAACGACGTCGAGGCGGGTCTGGGCCAAATCGAAATCCGCCACCATCGCCGCCGAGTCAAGCTCATTGCAACAAAACGTCGCCCGCACCACCCAATGGTGCGTGTGCGGTGCTTCCGTTCGGCCGTCGATAAACGCCACGTGGTGCGTCGCGGTGAAGGCGCCTTCAATGCGGATCGAGTACATGCTTAATACCCGGCGGTGCGCACCAAGTAATCATAATACTCCGCGTTCAAATCGTCGGGATGGACGCCAAAATACTCTTCAAAAACGACGGCAGCATCGCTTGCGTCCGGGGCGTGCTTTCTCAACCGGGCGGCGCTCTCCCGGACTCGGTATTCATCGCCGGCCACATCAGAGATCAGGGCGTGGAGTTTGGATGCGTAACGTCCGTTTACCCCGGAGCGAAGGAACATGACCAGGGCCCAGGTCTGCGCATAGTAGACCTGGGTCCGGACGCTGTCCTCCCTTGAAATCACGGTCCCCGCGTCGGTTTCCAGGATTTGGCGCAACGTTAACACGTCGTCTCGTTGCAGTCCGTCGCGCAGACTGTTGATGCGATGAGAGTTCTTTCCGGGGGTGAATCGCGGGCGGCCCGTCGAGGTCTCGACGGCTTCGTGAAAGCAGGCGAAGCCTTCGTTGAGCCAGGCCGGAACCGGACCGCGACACCGAGCGCCCACATACTGGTGCCAACCCTCGTGGGCGAGAGTCGCCAGCGTGGTCGCGCGGTTCACAAAAAACGAAACGGAGGTGTCGCCCTCGGTGAATCCGCCGGAGCGGATACGGGAATAAACGTCGAATCGTTCTGGGAAACGGCGGCGAGTGAATTGTTCCCATTCCGCGCGCGACCCGAAGAGGTATGTGGGCATTGGTCGTTTCGGTTCCGAAGGGGTCGGCAGAGTGAACTCGAACTGCCGGTAGGCGGACTCAAGAAAGGGAGGGATCTCCGCCTCGAACTCGGCGTCATGGATCGTGCTGAAGAATTCAAAATGATCGGTCTGATACCGCCGCCCGGTCAGTCCGCCCTCGTTCCAGGGTTCTGATGGATGGGAAACGCTTGCGACGTGTGTGGAGGCGCATCCGCCGAGCCAAAACAAGACCGGGCCGAGGACGAGCGTCTTTGGTGGGGGCATCAACAAGAACTTCTTCATCCGTACACCTCGCGTGGCCCCGCGAACGGGCAGTCGGACGCTACGCTCTGCGAAAGTCCCGGTCAAACGACATCCGGTTTGCAGTCCATACGATCGCGCCGGTAATATGGCTTTCTCGGTCGCGCGTCCGAATGGATGCCTAGACGCCGGTCCCAACGAGGAGAAACATATACCATGGCGCATTCCTCCAATGTCGAAAAGGTGATCATCATCGGTTCCGGACCGGCGGGATGGACGGCGGCCATTTATGCGGCCCGAGCAAACCTCCAACCGCTGGTTTTCGCGGGCAGACCCAAATCCGCGCCGACGACACTATTGCCCGGCGGGCAGTTGATGCTCACGACGGAGGTGGAGAATTATCCGGGTTTTCCGCACGGCGTGACAGGTCCGAAGCTGATGGCCTTTTTTGAGCAACAGGCCGTGCGCTTCGGAACGCGGATCGTCACGGACAACGGGCTTTCGCCCGACGTATCCAACCCGGACGACGGTCACAGCTACGCCTACCACGATTGCACGCGGGTGGATTTGAAGAAGCGTCCTTTCGCCGTTTTCGGCGAGGATGGGACGGCGTACTCGGCCCACTCCGTCATCGTGGCGACGGGCGCCACGGCGAATTGGCTGGGGCTGCCCAATGAGTTACGCCTGGCGCAGGCGGGAGGCGGGGTCAGCGCCTGCGCGGTTTGCGACGGGGCGCTGCCCATCTTCCGAGACAAGGTGCTGGCGGTCGTCGGCGGGGGCGATTCGGCCGTCGAGGAGGCGTCGTACCTCACCAAGTTCGCGTCAAAAGTTTACATGATTCATCGGCGCGACCAGTTGCGAGCGTCGAAGATCATGGCCCAGCGGGCCCATCATAATCCGAAGATCGATTTTGTTTGGAACAGCGCGGTGATCGACGTGCTGGGCGACAAGTCCATTTCCGGGGTTCGCCTGAGGAACGTCAAAGATAGCAAGGAATCCGACTTGTCCATCGGCGGACTGTTCATGGCCATCGGACACACCCCGGCCACCGCGTTTCTCGAGGGGCAATTGGAGCTCGACGCGAAAGAATACATCAGGCTGAAGGATGCGTATCGCTCGACGACCAGCGTCGAGGGCGTATTCGCCGCGGGCGACTGCGTGGACAGCGTGTATCGCCAGGCGGTCACGGCAGCGGGAATGGGTTGCAAGGCGGCGATCGACGCGGAGCGCTGGCTTGCGGATCAAGGCATCGAATAGCAATGAATCGAGCACGGGATTGTCGCGCGTCATCCGTTCGAATCAAGGGTCCGGTTTGTGCACCGCCTTGTCTTTCCACGCTGAACGCGATAGGATTTCCGGCGGGTCATTGAACTTAGAAAGGGAGAGAATCCATGAGATTCCGTACGGTGCGCAGCGTTCTTATCGCGTTCATTCTTCTGGTTGCCGCCGGGCCGGTCTTCGCCGCGGCGAAAGAGTTCGACTTCAAGGACCCCAAGGGCGTCAACACGATCGCATTCACGCTCGATTCACTGCTCGAGCCTTTTTCGGGCGTGGCTTCGGGGATATCCGGCAAGGTTTCCTTCGACCCGGCCAACCCAAAGGCGACCACCGGAAAGATCACCGTCACGGCGAGCACGCTCCATCTGGTCAACAAGGGTATGACCGAAACGTTGCACGGAGCCGACTGGCTGGACGTGAAGAAAAACCCCAACATCGAGTTCACCATCAAAAAAGTCACCGACGCCAAGCCCGGCAAGGAGGAAGGGGTACACGACCTTACCGTGGTGGGCGATATGAATTGCAAGGGGAAAACCAAGGAAATGACCGTCCCGGTCACGGTAACGCATCTTCCCGGAAAGGCGTCGGAGCGAGGCGGCAAGAACGAGGGTGATTTGCTCGTGGTTCGATCCACGTTTTCGATAAAAAGAGCCGACCATGACATCAAGCCTGATATGCCGGGGAAGGTCGTGGCGGAGGAGATTCAGCTTCGCGTGTCCATCGTCGGGATCGGTCCCAAGAGTTAGGTCCGAACTCTAATGGTCCGTTGAATGTTTCATTTAGGGCGGTTCCTCCTCTGGAAGATACAATGAGACCATCCTGCCATCGGCCATGCGCGTGGCTCTTCGCGGGCGTTGTGTCGTGTTTTTTCGGGTCGGTTCGGGCCGGACCGATGGAACCCGCGCTTTCACTGCACGTACAAGCGGCGCAGCAAAAAGCGTTGGCCTATCTCGTCGCCTCGCAACAGCCCGACGGAGGATGGACCGCGTTTGAAAAATCCCACCCGGCGGTTACCGCCCTGGTCGTCCGGGCGTTGGCTCAGGACCGGGATTACGGACCGGATCACCCGGCCGTCAGACGTGGTCTTGAATTCGTGCTCCGCCACGTCCGTCCCGACGGCGGCATCTACGACGAAGCGGAGGCGATGCCCAATTACCATACCAGCGTCGCCCTCCTTGCCCTCGTCGCGGCCAAGAAACCGCAATCCGAAAACACGATTCGCAATGCCCAGGATTTCCTGAAGAAGTTACAGTGGGACGACGGCGAGGGTCATGAGGCGTCGAGCTCATGGTACGGCGGGCAAGGGTATGGAAGGGGCAAGCGCCGAGACCTCTCCAACACACATTTGATGGTGGAAGCCCTTCACGAAAGCGGGCTTTCCAAGGACGACCCGGCGTACAAGAAAGCGATGGTTTTCATCCAGCGATGCCAGATGCTGGGCGACACCAACGATCAGGCGTTCGCCCGCGAATCCGTCGACGGCGGGTTTATTTATTCTCCGGCCAACGACGGTGAGTCCAAGGCTGGGACGGAAACCTTCGGCGACCGACCGCGGCTTCGCAGTTACGGTTCCATGACATACGCCGGTTTCAAGAGCATGTTGTACGCGAACGTCGACCGCGACGATCCCCGCGTAAAGGGAGCGATGAAGTGGATCCGGCGCCACTACACCCTGGACCACAATCCCAACATGCCCGACGCCCAGACCAAGGAAGGGCTCTTTTATTTCTTCCACGTGTTCGCTCGTGCGATGCAGGCGTGGGGCGAGGATACGATATTGGACGACGCGGGCCGGCCGCACGACTGGCGCGCGGAATTATGTGAAAAGCTGATTTCGCTGCAAAAGCCCGACGGAAGCTGGATCAACGAAGCCGATCGCTGGTACGAGGGCAATCCGCACTTGGTTACGGCCTATGCGTTGCTTGCCCTTCAAGCAACGAAGAATCATTGAGGATCAGGCCGGCAGCTATGGGGCCCTGACTCCAATGAGGTGGAAAAAAAACGCATGACCGAGGATCACACAACTCCCACTCCCGACGAGGCGGATGACGCGCCCGATAGTTCCACCGCCGCGGATGGCGATGCCACGTGGCTGACGCGGGACGAACGAGAAACCAATACGTTTCCCGCCGGTTCCCTGGACGATTGGAAAGTCGCATCCGAAGCGCCGATGTCCGAACTCGCATCCCCTCTTTCATCCCTGACAAATGGGGATGCCGATGCCGGCGATTCCGACCCTTCCTCGGGGATGGACTCCGGGCCCGGCGCCCTCCTCGCCGATCGCGTCGAGACGCTTCCCTTCGACCGAGAGACCTCGACTCCGCGCATCGCCTCCGAACTCCGCCGAATTGAATCGGAAATCCGCGAACTCATCGAGGAGCGGGACAGCCGGCGAAAGCGAAAATTCAGCGGCACGCGGCGCTGGCACGAACTGGAGGAAGACATCCTTACCTGGAAATTCACCGATCGCTTCACTCCCGAGCAACTGAATCACGTACAGCAGCTCGTGGCTCGCCGCCATCATCTTTTCCACCGGTTGCGATTCCTCGCCTCCACCCGCCCGACGTGGAATTCCTGATCACCCTTTTCGCGTTACGCGCCCCGTCACCCCGGATGACTCGCGGAATTTGCCCGGTCATCGGGTTCTTTCGTAGAATGGTTGGAGGTTGATCGCGGAGGAGCGGATCGCCCGCCGCCGACCTTGGCACGGAGGCCGCCATGTCGAGAA
>Ga0187893_10011919_pt1 | contig 12480 bp, 10 predicted proteins | sample MA1701074metaG_FD_139574 | JGI IMG/M metagenome (GOLD analysis project Ga0187893, IMG submission 139574) | White microbial mat communities from a basaltic lava cave in the Kipuka Kanohina Cave System on the Island of Hawaii, USA - MA170107-4 metaG ...
AGAAATATCTGTTTCGAAAGGTCCGCTTGCGGTAGCCGGTGCATACTTATCGCACGGTATCGAACACATTATTTTCGGTGTTGACCATCTTTTGTTCGTACTCGCCCTTCTGCTTATCGTACAGAGCTTCAGGGTATTGTTATTCACTATCACTTCATTCACTGTTGCGCATTCAATCACCCTCGCACTAGCTACTCTCGGACTTGTTCATGTGCCCGGCCCTCCTGTTGAGGCGGCCATTGCGCTTAGCATCTTACTCGTTGCAGTCGAGATCATACGACAGAAAAGAGGCCAGATCGGTATGACCGCGAAGTGGCCGTGGGTGGTCGCCTTCTCGTTCGGGTTGCTGCACGGCTTCGGTTTTGCCGGTGCCCTTACCGAGATCGGACTTCCGCAGAGCGACGTACCGCTCGCGCTGTTCACATTCAATGTAGGGGTTGAGGTCGGGCAACTGGCATTTATAGGCGCGGTTCTCGGTGTGATTGCATTGGCGAAGCGGATTAAGATCACCCCGGTCTTCGATCGTTACGCATTGCCCGCAGCGACTTATACGATTGGAGCATTAGCGGCTTTCTGGTTTATCGAGCGGTTGGCTGGGTTCTGGTGAAGTACAACAGTACATGAATCAGATAATTCTTGACAGGAGGTTGGGAGATGAAATGTGTTTCGTGTAGCGGTTCTGCGGCTCAGAGCGGAATGGGTAAAAAACGTAATTTTTCCTTTTCGGTCTCGCTATCATTTGTATACCTGACTCTTATAATCACCTTGCTACTTTGTACCTTCGGCACACAATCCGCATACGCTCAATGTAATGTGCTATGCAGGCACGAGCGCGGAGACGCTCCGACTGGTGCAAGCGGTTCGTTTTTCGGACCATCGTATGAGATCGCCCTTGACGATAGCGATTACGCCGAAGCGGATGTACCCGACGAGAGCTTACTCATGGCAGCAGACGACACAGGAGCGGATACTGTTTACCTCGACGCGCCGTCGAAAGAATGGCATTTCTCAATTATTCCTTATGGATGGTTCATGGGGTTGAACGGGCAGGTCGGAGTGCGCGGGCAGACAGTGGATCTGGATGTTTCATTTTCCGACATAATCAAGAACCTGGATTTCGCGGCAGAGCTCCATATGGAGGCGTGGAGGGACAGGTTCGGATTTTTTATTGACCTCACTTACTCGAAGATATCGCTGAAAAAGGATGTTCAGCTGAGGTTTGACCGTTCGATCAAGATAAAGAATGTGACGGAGTTCTTTCTCGGCGAGTTCGGGGGATTTTACAGGGTGGGCACATGGCCAGTAGGGGCCGGGCAAGCAGACTCTAAAAGCAAAACGAACACTTTTTTCACATTGGATTTTCTCGGGGGGGGACGTTACTGGTGGATGGACAATAAGATAGACATAACGGGGCCGGCAGGGATTTTGGACCCGCAATTCAGCGGGAGCAAGAGCTGGTTCGATTTTATTATCGGTACGCGCGCCAGGCTGGACTTCAGTAAATTCTTCGTTGCGCTGAGGACAGATATAGGCGGATTCGGCCTGGGCTTTTCATCTGACATTTCCTGGAACATAGCCGGATACTTCGGATACGAACTCCCCTGGTACCACATCACGCCGATCATCGGGTATAGAGCCCTATACGATAAATATTCGGACGGCAGTGGTAATAACCGCTTCTTGTGGGATGCATGGATGTTAGGTCCGCAGTTGGGAGTTGCATTCCAGTTTTAAATGTAATAATGTGATTCGAATAAATTAATGTCAAAGGTGGGGGTGCAAAACCTATGTTGTTAGAAGGCTTCAGTTTTAACAAACGAATTAGCTGTCCGTATATAATTCTATGTCTCACCGTTATAATAGCATTTACGGCGGGCTGCGCAAAAACACGTGTCTATAACCCTCTTCCTGCTCATCTCGAAGACCAGGTTCAGGTAGTCGGATTTGAGAATGTCCGTGTCTGGGGGGACACAGATAGCCCGCTTCTGGACAATATTGCGGTCGAGTCAATAAGAAAAGAGATAGCTGCTAACGGATTAGAAACGCTGAAAAAGCCGGTATCATTCCTTGCACTTTCCGGCGGAGGGGAGAACGGCGCATTCGGTGCGGGAGTTTTGTGCGGATGGACTGCAGCGGGTAACCGCCCGACTTTCAAGCTCGTTACAGGTATAAGTACCGGGGCTTTACTTGCGCCCTTCGCTTTCTTAGGGTCTGACTATGACACCCAGCTTAAAGAGGTCTACACCACGGTTACGGATAAGGACATTTACACCAAAAAGAGCATATTGACCGCCTACTGGAGGGAGTCCGTATACGATACAAAGCCTCTGGCCGATACCATAGCTAAATTTATAGATGAGAAAGTGCTTGCAGCAGTCGCGGAAGAATATAAAAAGGGCAGGATACTGTTAGTTGGCACGACGCAATTGGACGCACAGCGACTCGTTATATGGGACATGGGGGCAATTGCATCGAGCGAAGACCCGGGAGCCCTGGAATTATTTCGTAAAGTTCTTCTTGCCTCGGCCTCGATGCCGGCTGTATTCCCGCCGGTATATATAAATGTAACTGCAGGAGGATTGCAGTATGAAGAGATGCACGTGGACGGCGGCACTGTAACAGAAATGATGCTGTACGAAGAGGCGATCAAGCCGATGACGGAGCATGTGAAAGCTGTTCAGTCATTCGTGGAGAACAAGGAATTACTCATGTCCCTGAAAAACCGGCAGAGATCGCTATATATAATTCGCAACGACCTCGTCACACCCGAGTGGGATGACGTCAAACCGAGGCTGGGGAATATAGCAGGCCGAGCAATATCAACCCTCGTTAAGACGCACGGGGAAGGCGATTTATATCGTATTTACGTTCTCGCGCTTCGGGATAAGATCGATTACAACCTGGCTTCGATTCCAAAAGAAGTTGGTGCAGATACCGGGGAAGGTATGTTCAACCTGGATTTTATGCAGAAACTTTTCAACTTGGGGTATGAAATGGCAAAAAACGGTTATCCGTGGGATAAATATCCGCCCGGATATCAACCGATTTCCTATACTAATGCCACATCCGAAACCGGTCATATGTCCCTTCGCTAACAATATCAATTAAAGGCAAGGCACTCGATGAGTATGTAATTGAGGCCTTTGAGGACAAGTTTTATTTTGCATGCTTTACACTGGCACTGTTAACGGCTTCTAGACTTTAGGCCTAGTGCAAGAGGTAAACAGGGATAGTGGAATCTATAGTAACAAGTCTTGTAATATTTTTTTGCATTCTTGGCAGTGCTATTCTCGGAATGTTTCTCAGATCCTTTATTCCCCAGCACCACCTGGGAGAGGAATCCAAAAATATAGTTATATCGGTGGGAATAGGATTAGTCGGTGCCATGGCCGGCCTGGTACTTGCACTTTTAGTTACTGCAGCGCAGAACAACTTCCTGGATAAACGGAATGAGTTAAAGGAAATGTCCGCAAAAATAATATATCTCGACGAAATCCTCGTCGATTACGGACCTGAGGCGAATGAAGTTCGCACTCTTCTCCGCAGCACTGTTCTTAATTATATTCATGAGTATTGGCCCGGAGGCATCTCTAAACGTGTTGGAATGCAGCCGGATATGACCGGTTCCAATGTTCTTTATGAAAAGATTCGTTCGCTAATTCCACGTAGCGACGACCAGCGCTCGCTTCGTGATAAGGCGTTGACTACCAGCCTTGAACTTACTCAATTGCACGATTTTAGAATTGTCGAGACGGACAAGTCTGTTCCGATTACATTCCTGATAGTGTTGGTTTTGCTGGTTTTCTGGATTGCCTCCATTTTTTTCACCCTTGGCATCTACACGCCGCCGAACTCGACTTTAATAGCTATCTTGGCATTATTTGCGCTTTTGGTCACTATTGCGTTCTTCCTGATTATAGACCTGAATCTGCCGTTCGAAGGGGTCCTGCGCATGCCGAGCGCGCCGCTCACTGAAGCGCTCGGACATATTGGGGAATAGCGCCGGAGCACCATATTCCTCTCGTGCTGCGCAGGGAACAACAGGCCGCGCGAATGGATATATTGCTGGAGCGATCGAGTACGCAGAAAAGCTGATCGAAATATCATCGGACAACTTGGAAGCTGCCCGAATTTTACTAGAGCTGAAAGAAGACATTAATCAATAAGTGTTGAATAGTGGAAATCTAGAGTCGTGGCCGAAGTCAGTGACAGCTCCTATCCTTTCTAAGCATTTTCTAAGAACCATACATAATTCTTGCCACTATATGGAATCAATAGGACCAAATGAAATAGATGAAAATTATTTTTTAAAGGTGAATTAGAAATATTTTAACGATTTTGGAAAGTTACATATACGCACTCGATAGGTCTTGAAAACCGGCGTCCGCAAGGACTTGGGGGTTCGAATCCCTCGCCCTCTGCCATTATTATTGAATGATTGTAGTAGATTGTGACTAGCCTGTAGATGAAATCAATATTTTGCCGAATCTGCTTTTATAAGAATTTTCTAAGTTTGAATTGGGACTTCCGGTGATTTGGTGCTTAAACAAGGTAACACTATAATGCAGATACGGTAATGCAGATACGGTGTAAAAAAATACTTTCAAGCATTTGACCGGCCTCCCCATCGCGGAAACAGATCTCATCTGCCTATCGCATCAATTTGCGTGAAATGCCAGGTTGCTCATCAGACTGGTAGGAGTAAATTGAACGGCTTTTTTTGAGTGCTTCAAATGCCTGCAGATGCTTACCAAGTAGAAGGTACGTAGAAAATACACCAACTCACGGCGGTGAACAATCCTTAGAGCTTTTTTGAAATACTTCCTGAAACATCTCCTTATCCATTGACGGATCAGTAACTAGGAGCTCGAACATCTCTCCGGAACCATTCTTACTATTATTATTAGTACTCATAGTACGTATCTTATATCAATTAACACCGTTTCTTATCCCTTTTATTTAGGTGGATTATAGATCATACTTAGCAGTTATTAGTTGGTTATAATTAATATATACAACTAGCGTGATGAAATAATCTTGTCGTAATCATAAATGGGTGAGCTGACCAAAGATTTTATCAATAAGATTTACCAAACTTCAAGGATTGCTATAGGCTTTGCTGATTTGAATGGAAAATTCCTTGATGTTAATGAAGCCTTTCTCAAAATAACAGGATATTCGAAAAAAGACTTATTGGTTAAAAGATATCAAGATATTACCCCTGAAGAATTTCATGGAGTAGATGAGCAGGTAGTAGACCAAATTTTAAATCAAGATCGTGCAGTTGAATATGAGAAGGAGATTATTTGCAAAGACGGTTCCCGTGTTCGCTTACTGCTCAATTCAGTATGTTTGAGGAATGAAAAAGGAGAGCCTTATGCATTTGCAGGAACTGGTCAGGAGTTAACACGAGACAAATCGTATCAGAATGAGTTTCAAGATTATGAAAATAAATTCCTTACTCTCCTGGATATTACTACCGACATCGTTTGTGAGTTGAACTCACGTTTTCATTTCTTATATGCAAGTCCTAACTCAGCGGATATTTTGTCTAATAAGCCTTCTGAGCTTATAGGTAGGGATTTATTTGACTATATCCATCAATACGATCTTTTTATCATTAAATCCATGTTTGAAAATTCAATCAGAAATTTTTCCTCTGCTTATTGTGTCTTCAAATTCAGGTCAAAGCAGGGACAATGGCTCTCAATGGAGTGCAATATAAAACCGTTTAAAGTTTCGAACGGTGATATTAGGTTAATAATGACCTTGAAAAACGTTTCAAATAAGCTTGCGCTTGAGGAGAAGGTCAGGAAGCAGGGTGAAGAGCTGAAGAAGCTGGATGAATACCTGGAACAGAGGATCAGGGATCTGAATATACTTTATACCGTTACAAAAGCCGTCCATCAGTCTCTTGATTTGAAGGAAGTTTACAAGATTGCTCTCGACATGATCATAGCGCTCGACAACGTCGACATGGTATTCGTCTATCTCGTGGATAAGGACAGAAAGGTAGCCGTTCTCGATACTTACAGGAACGTGCCAGATAGCTATATTAAAAGAGCATCGAGGATCCCTAAAGGAGTGGGCATAACCTGGAAAATTATTGATAGTGGGAAATTTCTTAATATAGAGGATATACAATACAATAAGGATATAGGGCCGGCCGGTAAAGAGCTAGGTCATCACGGCCTCCTTGGAATACCTCTTAGGATAGGTAAAGATGTCATCGGCGGTATTTATTTCGCCACCTATAAAAACCGCAAGTTCGATCACAATGAAGTGAGCTTATTTTCCTCTATTTCAGATCATTTATCTGTAGCAATATCCAAGGCGAGTTTGTATGCGGAGTTGCGTAAGAAGAATATACGCGAAAAAAATATCGGTGCCATAACAAGAAGTGTTCATAAATCGATAAATATGAAGAATGTGTTACGGAATGCCGCGGAATCAATTAGAAAAAATATAGACAATGCTGATAACGTAGCGATTTACATGGCTCGTGACAATGAGGCTGTTTTGAACGCTTACACTGGTGACGAAGTTATTAGTGCGAGATTAAAAGAGGCATTCGCTTCTGACGCAACAGGGATAACATGGAAGATATTAAACGAAGGTATGATAATTCTCGATAATCACGTAAGTCCTAAAAGTAAATTCAGAATCGATTTTCTCATACTCGATTCCGACATCGGGTCTTATTTAGGTATTCCCATACGGTTAAAAAAAAGGGTGATTGGAGTCATAAGCATAAGCTCGTTTAAGGAAAATGCCTTTGATGACCGGGAAGTAGGTTTTTTTAAAATCGTGACAAAACAGATCGAGTCCGCTCTTCTTAATGCGAGAATGGCAGAATCTCTTAAGGAAAGTGAGAAAAAATACAGATACCTGTATGAAAATGTGCCGACTGGTATTTATTGTAAGGCGCCTGATGGACGAATAATAATGGCCAACCCCACGCTAGTCCAGATGCTTGGCTATCAGTCATTTGACGAGATGGCCTCAAGTAACCTGAGGCGGAATGAATTTGCAATCGAAAGGACGGATAACGAATTCAGTAAGATTCTGAAAAAATGGACTGTAAGCACTGATTTAGAGTCCACGTGGTTAAAGCGTGACGGTTCCATTATCAATGTTATTGAGAGCATAAGGGCTGTCCGGGATAAGAGCGAGCAGATTCTCTACTACGAAGGGACGGTTACAGATATTACCGAGAGAAAGAAAGCCGAAAGAATACTCAGAAAATCACGAGCACGTCTGCGCAGGCTGACGCAGCATTTGCAGCTATACCGAGAGGAGGAAAGGGCTGCTATCGCGCGGGAGATACACGATGAATTTGCCCAGCTGTTGACGGGCATGGCCGTCGATCTGACCTGGCTCAAGAAAAGGCTGCCGGAGATTATCTATCCTGAGTCCAGCTCAGCTGTGATAGATAAAATCGATAATTTTTCAAAATTGATGAACGATGCGTTCGAAGCGGTAAAGAAGATTTGTGCGAAATTGAGACCGAAGATACTGGACGATCTGGGTATAGAAGCCGCAATCAGGTGGCAGCTCGATACGGTTAAGGCTCAGACGGGTATCGAGTATGAATTTTGTGCTTGTATTGGTGAATCATTTTTTGATCAACAAGTTTCCACAGTGGTCTTTCGCATATTACAGGAGTCTCTGACCAATATAATAAGTCATGCGCAAGCGACTAAAGTAACCGTGAATTTAAAAAAAGAGGAGAAATATCTAATACTCAACGTAAAAGATGACGGCAAGGGGATAACGGAGAACTCGATTTTCAGCATGGACTCCCTGGGTCTTTTGGGTATCAGGGAAAGAGTTCATGCCTTGAAGGGCGATGTGAGAATCAAAGGTGTCCGCGGCAAAGGAACTACTGTAAGAGTCAAAATACCATATGAGGGTAAACCGGCATGAAGGTTCTGATTGCAGACGATCATCCTGTCGTAAGGCAGGGGGTTAAACAGATACTGTCCGAAGATCCTTATTTTAAAGAATTTAGCGAAGCTCAAAATGCCAAAGAAATCTTTGAGAATGTTCATAGAAAGAAATGGGACATCTTGATCCTGGATATCAACCTGCCGGACATGAACGGGCTTGAGATACTGAGACAGTTAAAGAAAGAACGTCCTGAACTACCGGTGCTGATATTGACTATACTGGACGAGGACCAGATTGCCGTAAGAGTTTTAAAAGCCGGCGCTTCAGGTTTTGTGACAAAAGAGACTATGCCCGAAGAACTACTCACAGCGGTAAAGAAGGTACATGCAGGTGGTAGATACGTGAGCCCTTCCCTGGCCGAAAAACTCGTTTTCAACATATACACGGAGGACGAAATGCCCCTCCACCTCAAACTCTCTAATCGTGAATACCAAGTCATCTGCCTGATAGCTGAAGGTAAATCTGTAAAACAGATCGCCGAAGAGCTTTTTTTGAGTGTCCAGACCATAAGGACCTACAGGACGCGGATACTCGAAAAGATGGACATGAAAACCGATGCCGAGCTGATCCATTACGCCATACAGAATAATCTGATTCATTCTGATTCTGTTTAAACCTGGGGTTTATCTATTATGTATGGGTTTCAAATATTCATATTTTGGATTCCGAATATTTCTCAGAACCCGTAAAATCGGAATATTCTCTCAGCATATTTGGACTGACAATGCTATAAGGACTACAAACGAATTACATGCGAATATTAATAACTACTACATGATTATCATTGTTACATGGATAGAACTTTCAAGACCGCTATTTTAGAATCTGCTTACCGATTACAGTTCATACCGTTTTGGGAAATCGGGGAAACCAACGAAATTTAATATGGAGCGTTTGTTGAATTTATGAGTTTATCCAAGGTGCTTTATTATGCAAATGTACTTCCAAATATTTGTAGAGCTAAAGAGGGTAACAGAAAAGTTGGAGGCGGCCATGGAGGTAGAATAATAATAAACGACGATGATAATTGCGGAAAAATTACCACAAGATAATCCTCAAAAGCATGATGAGGATATAAAGGAATTAACCGAGGACTTGGACCAGAGGACTAGGGACCTCAACGTTCTCTATACCGTGACGAAAGCCGTACACCAGTCGCTCGATCTGAACGAAGTTTACAGGATTGCGCTTGACACTATAATCGCACTCGACAACGTCGACATGGTGTTTGTTTATCTCGTGGATGAAGCAAGGGAGGGGGCGGTTCTCAATGCCCACAGGAACGTACCCGAGAGATACATAAAGAGAGTGTCAAGGATACCAAGGGGCATAGGAATAACCTGGAAAATTATTGAAAGTAAGAAGCTGCTTAACGTAGAAGATATACAGAATAACAAGGATGTGGGGCCGGGAGGTAAAGAGCTCGGCCATCACGGCGTGCTGGGGATACCTATAACAATTGGTCAAGAGGTGATAGGTGTGATTTATTTCGCCACCTATAAAAACCGCAAATTCGATTACAATGAGGTAAGCCTTTTCTCTTGTATTTCCGATCATCTGTCTTTGGCCATATCCAAGGCAAAACTCTATGAGGAGCTCCGAAAAAAAATAAACGCGAAAAGATCATCAGTGCCGTGACGCGGAGCGTGCACATGTCGCTCGATGTGACATGTGTGTTACAAGGCGCAGCGGACTCTATTAAAAACAATATAAACAATGCCGATAATGTCGCAGTCTACAAGTCACGAGGCGGTGAAGCAGTTCTGTACGGTTATAGCGGAAATACTGATATTTACACTAAAATATATAACGTATTCGTGCCCGAGATTAGCAGCGCAACCTGGATAATATTGAATGAAGGTACTCCCGTCATCGATAATGAAGTAAGCGAGGAGAGCAGGTATAGAGTCGATTTTATCGAACCCGGCTCCGGTATCAGGTCTTATTTAGGCATGCCCGTCCGTTATAAAAAGCGGATAATCGGAGCAATTATGATCACTTCCTTCGAGGAGATTGCATTCGATATCCGGGAGCTCGGATTTTTCAAAATAGTGACGAATCAGATCGAGTCCGCTATTGAGAATGCAGGGATGGCCGAGGCGTTAAAAGAAAGTGAGAAGAAGTACAGAGACCTATATGAGAATGTACCCGCTGGCATCTATTGTAAGTCGAGAGACGGCCGGATATTAATGGCTAACCCCACACTAGTTCAAATGCTGGGTTATAAGACGATCGAAGAGCTCGCTTCGATGTGGCGTAGTGACTTTGTCGTCGATCACATCAGTGACAGATTCAACGAGATGCTCAGGAAGACGTCAAAGATCACTGAGCTCGAGTCCACGTGGGTAAAGCGTGACGGGACAGTTATCAATGTTATCGAGAATGTCAGGGCAATCCGCGACAAGAACGGGGACTTTCTCTATTACGAGGGTACGGTTACAGACATTACGGAAAGGAAGAGGGTCGAAGGAAAGCTGAAGAGATCACGCGAACACTTACGCAAGCTCACGGCGCACCTGCAGCAGTACCGGGAAGAAGAGAGGACCCTCATCGCGCGTGAGATACACGACGAGTTTGCCCAACTGCTGACGGGTATGGCTGTCGATCTAACATGGCTCAAAAAGAGGCTTCCGGGGATCATATACGGTGAGTCCGGTGCAGCCGTGATGGAGAAAATCGATAATTTCTCTGCTCTGGTCGATAGTGCGTTCGAGGCGGTGAAAAAGATTTGTGCGAAGTTGAGGCCGAAGATTCTGGACGATCTGGGTATAGAGGCTGCAATCAAATGGCAACTCGACACGGTAAAAACACAGACGGGTATCGAGTATGAATTCACTTCTTTTATGGGTGAGTCTCTGCCAGACCATAAAGTCTCCACTGCGATTTTCCGTATCTTCCAGGAATCGCTCACAAATATCATCCGTCACGCAGAGGCAACCGAGGTGACTGTAAACTTAGAGAGAGGGGAGAATTGTCTAGTGCTCAGCATAAAGGACAACGGAAAGGGAATAACCGTGAGTTCGATCTCTAGCATGGATTCCTTGGGTCTTCTAGGTATCCGGGAGCGTGTTCACGCGTTAAACGGAGACATAAAGATAACAGGGGTGCCATGCAATGGAACGAGTATAAAAGTACAAATACCGTTTGATGATGAATCTATGAAATGAAAGTTTTGATCGCAGAAGACCATCCGGTAGTGAGGCGAGGTGTTAAGCAGATACTGTCGGAGGACCTCAACCTCAACCAGTTCGGCGAGGCGCGGAACGCGAAAGAGGTGTTCGAGAATGTTTCCAAGAAAAAATGGGATATCCTGATATTAGATATCAATCTGCCTGACATGAACGGGCTCGAGATATTGAGGCAGTTAAAGAAAATGCAGCCAGACCTCCCCGTGCTGGTTCTGACTATATTCGACGAAGACCAGATAGCCATAAGGGTGCTGAAAGCCGGAGCTTCCGGATTTATAACAAAAAATACAATGCCTGAAGAGCTGGTTGCAGCAGTAACAAAAATATATGCCGGCGGCAGATATGTGAGCCCTTCACTGGCCGAAAAACTCGTTTTCAATATATACACGGAGGACGAAAAGCCCGTCCACCACAGGCTATCCAACCGTGAATACCAGATCCTATGCCTGATAGCCGAAGGTAAATCTGTAAAACAGATCGCCGAAGAGCTTTTTTTGAGTGTCCAGACTATAAGGACCTACAGGACACGCATCCTTGAAAAGATGGATATGAAAACCGATGCCGAGCTGATCCATTACGCCATTCAGAATAATCTGATTTACTCTCCATCCATTTCTTAAATAATTTTGTTGAACCTTGGCCGAACACCTGAAGATATATAATATCTCGGGAAACCGTGTCTAATCAGCTATTTGACAATGTTTCACATGAGGAATTCCCCGGCATCCACCTAGCGATGCATACCTAATCAGTATTGCCCGAACCCACTTTTATTCAAGTCCCCAAATTATGGGTATTACGTGTTGACTACGTTACTGATTACTCTGAGGCATGAAATACTACTACAATAATATCATTGTTACATCGATAGAATTTACCAAACCGATATTTTAAAATCGATTTACTAGCAAAAATATCTATCAGAGTTTTGGAAAGTTAACCCGGAACAGTGGATTCATTTCACTAGCTAAGGAGGAGGTAGAGATATTATGCGTTTAAAGGTTTCAAGTATCTTCATTGTTCTTTGTTGTGTATTTACGCTTCCATTTATCTATGGAGGCTGCGGGGGTAGCGGTGGTGGAGGCGGAGGCACCACGAGATGCGGTGACACGGATGATATCTGCGGTAACGTTACCACCAATGGATCGCCTGAAGCCGGCGTATGGGTAATAGCAGAAAGCTTCGAGGTTTCAACAAATAACGGCGACGAGGCCAGGTTCATTAAAATTGTCGTAACCGATTCAAACGGCGACTATGTACTGCCTGACCTGCCGGACGCGACTTATGATGTATGGGTAAGGGGCTACGGGCTTGCTGATTCTGATCCCGTCCAGGCCTCGCC
>Ga0187893_10011920_pt1 | contig 12477 bp, 13 predicted proteins | sample MA1701074metaG_FD_139574 | JGI IMG/M metagenome (GOLD analysis project Ga0187893, IMG submission 139574) | White microbial mat communities from a basaltic lava cave in the Kipuka Kanohina Cave System on the Island of Hawaii, USA - MA170107-4 metaG ...
ACATCACGAGCGCCGCGGCGGCGCCGTCGCTGGTCTGCGACGAGTTGCCGGCGGTGATCGTGCCGCTGGCGTGGAACACCGGCTTCAACTTGGCGAGGCCTTCGGCAGTCGAGTCGGCGCGCGGCCCTTCATCACGTGCGAATACCGAGCGATGCGTCTTCGGGCGCCCGTTGAAAAGAGCGGTGACCTCGACATCGAGCGGAACGATTTCCTGATCGAAGTGGCCGGCGGCCTGGGCGCGGAGCGCGTTCTGGTGGCTGCGCAGAGCGAAGGCGTCCTGCTCCTCGCGGGTGATCGAGTATTTCCGCTGAAGATTTTCCGCGGTGAGGCCCATGCTCATGTAGACTTCGGGCCGGTGGTCGACGAACCACGGGTTGGGCGCGGGCTTGTGGCCGGTCATCGGCACCATGCTCATGGACTCGCTGCCGCCAGCGATGATAATCTGCGCGGAACCGGCGCGGATCTTTTCCGCGGCCATCGCGATCGCCTGCAGGCCGGAGGAGCAGAAGCGGTTGATAGTTACGGCGGGCACGCTGTCGGGCAAGCCGGCGCGAAGAGCGGCGATCCTCGCCATGTTCATGCCGGACTCGGCTTCGGGCATCGCGCAGCCGAGGATGACGTCGTCGATCTCGTCGCCCAGGGCCTGCGGGTATTTCTCGCACAGTGCGCGGATGACCGAGCCTGCCATATCGTCGGGCCGGACGGTGCGCAGCGAGCCCCGGGGCGCTCTGCCGACCGCGGTGCGGAGACAGTCAATGATTACGGCCTCTTGCATGGGAAACGCCCTTCCGTTCCAATTTTCCGTCACCACAAGGCGGGAGGGCAAGTTTTTGCGGCCCTAACGCAGGATAAGCAGCCAGTCGCCTGCGGCTGGTGTTTTCAAGTCGACGCGCTTCTCCGGTTTCCACGATCCCGCCGGCTTGCGCTCGCCCGTCCGAGGATCGACCCAGGTGCCGCGCACGGTCTTTCGAAAAGCGGAGAGATTCAACGCGATTACCGGGTTGTCCGGGAAGTAGACAACGGCGAATGCGCCGTCCTCCGATCGCGCCGGCATCGGATAGGCGCGGAATCCGGGATCGGGAGGGTCTTCGGCGAGCAGCGAGCGATCAGGCCGAAGGCGCCACCATTCGACGGATTCGAAGAAGTCGCGCAACACCTTCATCTGGTGGGCGCCCGGATAGTTGAGACAGGCACTCCAGGGCTCGGCGACGCCGGTGCGAGGGTGATCGAGCGGGATGGCGGCCGTGCGGCTCCAGTACCACAGGCCGTGCGCGCCATAGGTGACGCCGGCCGGCGGCGCCGAGAGCAGACTGTAATAGGCAGCGCGGCGCACCTGGGAGTCGGCGATCGGCTTCTGGTCGTGGTAGTCGAGGTGAGCCTCGTAGTTGATCTCGGCGTCGATGACGGGACGCGGCGGCTCAATCTTCCATCCCTCGGCGGGTCCGGCGATCGCGTTCCATTTCCACTTGGCAGCGTTGTTGCCGTGGCCCGACTGATATTGGAAGAAGCCGACCCAAGATTCATCCTTGAACTCCGGCCAAGGATCGCGCATGCCGCCGGGATGCAGGGTGACCGGGTGGCGATCGAGATCGAACGTCTCGCGGCCGATGGTTTTCCAGCGGTCGGCGTTGGAGCCGGTGTAGTTGCCGTCGCCGCCGAGAATCCACAAAACGTGATGCGCGCCATAGCGGGCGACCATGTAGCGCGCGAGCGTAACGGCTTCTGACGGCGGCAGGCTGACGCCCGGGCTTTCCTTGTCGCGCGACGTAAGCGCCCAAAGCAGAACCGGCGCGGCCACCAGGCCGCGCTCGTTAATCACGTTGAATTTCTCATCCATTCTCTGGAAAAACACCGGATTAATCGAAATGCGATCGACTCCCGTGAAGGCCACCTGACCGCGCTCGTCGGCTCGGCCGGCGCGCCATTGTGTCATGACGAATTGCACGGTCGTAAAGCGTTTGGCGGCGCGGTCGGCGATGTACTGGTCCCATTCCTGCCTGGTCGACATGAGCGCGCTGTTCCAGCCAGTGCACGCGAGCCAGAACCACGGCGTCCCGTCGGCTTGGACGAAATAGCGGCGGTTGGCGGAGAGACGCGGCGCGCCTCGCTGGTAGAGCGTGTTCGCGCCCCGGTAGCGCGAAGCGGTGAATTCGCCGGAGTTTTCGTGGAGTCCCGTGTCGGGCTGCGTAGCCGTGGTGCGCCACCGCCATCGCCCGGCCTCGTCCGGAGAGAAGCGAACGCGCCAGGTGCGACAGCCATCCCAGAAGGCGCGTGTCGTGCGTGCGCCGCGCGGGCCGATGAAATCGACTTTCACTTCGACGTCGCGCAAGGGATCCGCGTAGTCTCGCGCCGCAGTGAGTGTGATCTCGATGCGACCGTGCTGGTGAGTCTGGCCGAACACGCCGGCGGCCAGAAGGCAGACGATGACGGCAAAACGCGTCACGGTCTTGGGCGGGGAGAGGCGTCGCCCTGGGTGAGGCCCATGGTCCACTTGATCGCCTCAAGCCACATTTTCTGCACGTCCGGGCGGTCCCAGGCGTCCTCGCGGTGACCGAAGGTGGAGTAGAAGACGCGGCCCTTGCCGTAGTTGCGCACCCAGGTGACGGCGAAATCGCCGTCGGTGCGGTTCACGCCGCGCTGCTGAAGGTTGATCTTCTTCTCATCGAGACGCATGAGCACACGCACGCGGCCGCGGGAATAATCCTTCACCTGGTAAATCTCGTCGAGGATCAGGAACGAGGGTGGAAAGTGCCGGGTCGCGGGGTGATCGCGGTCTTCGACGATGACGGGCGCCTGAAACTGATTCCACGGATGGCCGTCGAAATAGCCGCCGATCATTTCGCCGTACTCGGGCCATTTGTAAAAAGTATCGGTGCCGCTATGGGCGCCCAGGAAGCCCTTGCCGTCCTCGCGAACGAAGGAAAGCAGCGATGCCTTCTGTTCGTCGTCCATGTCCAGCTCGCCCGTGGTGTAGAAGAGGACGGCGTCAAAGAAACTCAGGTTCCTGGCGTTGCCGGTGAGTCGCTTCTTGGTGATCAACGCGGTGTCAGTGCGGATGTAGGTGTCGTAGAGGCCGGACTCTTTGCCGATTTTCCAGATGGTCGCGAGGCCGTGGGAGGTGGCGTCGTGCTGGAAGCCCTTGACGGCGCCGATCGCCAGTAGTTTCTTTCGGGGCGCCTGGGCGAACGAGACGGCGGCGAGGGCGAGAATCAGCGCGAGTCGGAGGGATGGCATTTCGCTGCCATCATAGGCTCGAAGACGGGCTGGATGCAAGGAGGCTCACGAGTAGTTTGTCCTATCGTTGCGTCCGGCGAAGTGTGTACAAATCGGGGGGCAGGGAAGTGGTCTCGAGTTTGCGCCAGTCGTCGTGCACGGAAATGAGCTTACCGCTGATGTGGTTGGAGCGCTCGGAGGCCAGGAACATCGCGAGCTGAATCTGTTTTTCGGCGGGGACGCCGCCGGTGAGACGCACCTCCAGGGCTCCCTGCTGGTCCTTCCAGCCCGCCTTTTCGCCGGCGCGGAGGATCTCGTCGGTCATGTGCGTGTAAGTGCCGCCGGGCGCCATCGCGTTCACCTGCACATTGTGGTCTCGCACTTCTTCGGCCAGGGTCTCGACGAGCCGGATCACGGCGGCCTTGGACGCCGAATAGGCGCTGAAGTTCGGTCGCGGCGTAACGGCCCCGCCGCCGCTGAGAACGATGACTTTGCCGCTTCTGCGCTCGATCATCGCCGGTATCACGGCCTGACACACATTGACCACGCCGAGAACGTTAGTCTCCAGCGTTTCCGCCCACGCCTTGAGCTGATTGTCGACCAGGGGTCCGATTGGACCCTGGACCGCCGCCGAGCAGATGACCGCGTCGATCTCGCCGAACTGCGCGCGCACGCGGTCCACGGCGGCCTGGGTCTGCTCGGGGTCGCGAACATCGGCGCGCAGGCGCATCGCGGCGCCCCCGGCGTGTTCGATCTCGAGCTGCGTAAGGTCGACTTCGGCCTTGCTCCGCGCGAGTAAGGCGACGCGGGCGCCGGCGGCGCCCAGACCCAACGCCAATCGCTTGCCGATCCCCCGGCCGGCGCCGGTGATAAGCACAGTCTTGTCTTTGACGGAGATCAAAGTGGCGGTCTAGTCTGCCAGATCGAAACCGTGCTGGCGTCGATGGTGGGGTCCGTCGAAATTCTTCGTCGACTTGAACTGTTCATGCCGGCCGTCGCCGGCGACGTCTTTGACCCGCACCAGAAGTGCTTTTTTATCGCTCTCGGACATAGGCTTGAATTCCCGGGCCAACCGAATGTCGGCGCGGAGCTGTTCCATGCTGGTGATCCCGACCACCTGGGTTGATACCGGCAAACTCAGACAGTACTGATAGCACTCGCCGGCGGTTAGCCCGGCGTGACTCAGAAGGCGTCCTTGCGGGTGACCGCCGCCGAGCCCTTTCATGCCGATGACGCCCACGTTCTTGCGCAGGCAGATCGGCACGACCTCATTCTGAAAGCTGCGATAGAAGGCGTCACAAACGTTGATCGGCATCTGCGCCGTGTCCCATTCGAAAGGCTTGTCCAGCATGCGCCGATGAATAAGCGGGTCCTTGTGTCCGGTGAAACCGATGTAACGAACCTTTCCCTGGCGGCGCGCCTCAATGGCCGCCTTGATACCGCCTCTCTCGAAAATCCAGTCCGGGTCGTTGTCGTAAACCAACTCGTGAAACTGCCAGAGGTCGATGTAATCCGACTTCAGCCGCCGGAGGCTGTCCTCCAGGCATTTCATCGAGCCGGCGTGGTCGCGCTCGCAGTTCTTGGTCATGAGGAATACTTTCTTCCTCCGGCTATCCATGGCGAGCGCGCGGCCCATTCGCTCCTCGGCGCGGCCGTCGTGGTAATCCCACGAATTATCGAAGAAAGTCAGACCCTCGTCGACGGCGGCATGCATGATGCGGACGGCCTCATTTTCGTCGCCTACGGCGCCAATGTGCCAGCCGCCCAGACACAGAATCGAAACCCGCTGGCCGGTGCGCCCGAGCGGCCGCATCGGCAGCCCGGAAGCGGACGCGGGAGTGGTCTGTGCTACCAGACGCTTCGCCAGCGCGGCGGCGGAAAGCGTGGTGGTGGCTTTCTTCATGAATTCCCGTCTCGATGAATCAGGCATGTGTCGTCTCCCGGTGTTTGACTTCCTGACTCACCGATTCTACTCTATGGGCATGACACCGAGAAACGGTTCTCGCCGGGAATGGCTCGCGGCGATACTCGCAGGCACGAGCGCGAGGCAACTGGCGTTCGGAGCGCAGACTTCGTCCAAGGCGGCCGCTTCCAAGCTCGCGATGCCCGGGCTCTACCGCGGCCGCGTGGTGCAGGTGGAGCACTCGGGCTCGATTGTCGACGGCAAGTTTCAATCCGAGAGCATTCACCAGATGATGTATCGCGGCATGACGGAACTGACCGGCGCGCCGGATCTGCCTTCGGCCTGGCGGCAGTTCTTCGAGCCGGGCGACGTGGTGGGCGTGAAGCTGAATCCCGTTGGGGCGCCGCGCGTATGTTCCAGCCCGGAGCTGCTGCGCGAGATCGTATTCGGGTTGAAGTCGGCGGGCGTTAAGGCGAACGACATCGTGGTCTACGACCGATACCGGGCCCAGTTTACCGGCGCCGGCTTCGATAAGTGGCTGCCGGAGGGCGTTCGGTGGATGTCGGCCGCCGAGGATTACGAGAGGGTGCAGCAGGGCATCGAGGGCTACGATCCTGATCATTGGGTGGACTTCCCAGTCACGCTGCCCGAATACGGCCTGGACAACCTGACGGCGCGGCGCTCCTTTGCGGCGCGGTTTATCTCGCGCGAGATCAACAAGCTGATTAATGTGCCGGTGCTGAAGGACCACCAGTCGGCCGGCGTCACGTTGGCGCTGAAGAACCTCTCGCATGGGCTCGTGAACAATGTCAACCGCAGCCACTCCACCCGCACGCTGAACGTATGCGGAGGATTCATTCCGGCCGTGGTTTCGATGCCTGTGATCCGCAACAAGACGGTGCTCCACATCCTGGACGGCGTTAAGGCCCTGTACCATGGGGGCCCGGGCGCGCGGGCGCAGTTTGTCTGGGAGCACAAGAACATTTACTTCGCGACGGACCCTGTGGCGGTCGACCGCGTGGGCTGGAAAGAGATCGACCGCAAGCGCGTGGCGATCGGAATGCGGCCGATTGCCGAAGACCGGGCCGACCAGTTCAGCACCTACCTCAACCGGCAGCCGGAGCACGTGGAGATAGCCGGCGCGCTGGGTCTTGGGGAATGGGAAGAATCGAAGATCGACCTGAAGCGGCTCGTGCTGGGATAACCAGCTTCGAGTGGAGCCGATGACCAGGATCGAACTGGTGACCTCGTCCTTACCAAGGACGCGCTCTACCAACTGAGCTACATCGGCCTGCCTTCATTCTACCCTCTGCCCCGTGATTTTTTGAGATTATTCCGACCTGCTGGCCACAGTGTATGCGTGAGGGACTATTCATGCAACCACAGGAACGACTGAAAGCCGTCGACGCCACCCTGCTCCAACTGGAAAAACAGTTCGGCAAGGGCTCCATCCTCAGGCTTGGCTCACGCGCCGTGCAGGCCGCGGAGGCGATTCCGACCGGCTCGATCTCGCTCGACGCCGCGCTGGGGATTGGCGGCGTTCCACGCGGGCGCGTGGTGGAGGTCTTCGGACCGGAGTCGTCCGGCAAGACCACGATTGCGCTGCACGTGCTGGCCCAGGCGCAAAGGGCGGGGGGAACGTGCGCGTTCATCGACGCCGAACACGCCCTCGACGCGAGCTACGCGGCACGGCTCGGCGTCGATATAGAGAATCTGCTTGTATCGCAGCCGGATTGCGGTGAACAGGCGCTGGAGATCACCTCGGCTCTGGTGTCGTCGGGGGCGATCGATGTGGTGGTGATCGACTCGGTGGCTGCGCTGGTACCCCGGGCGGAACTGGATGGGGAGATGGGCGACAGCTTTGTGGGCCTGCATGCGCGGCTGATGTCGCAGGCAATGCGGAAGCTGACGGGGATGGTTTCCCGCCATAACGCCTGCCTGATTTTCATCAATCAGATCCGCGAGAAGATCGGCGTCATGTTCGGCAGTCCGGAGACGACGACCGGCGGCCGGGCGTTGAAGTTCTACAGCTCGGTCCGGCTGGAGGTGCGACGGATCGGCACGCTGAAGGACGGCGAGACGATCATCGGGAATCGTACAAAGATCAAGGTGGTGAAGAACAAGCTGGCCGCGCCGTTTCGCGAGGTGGAAGTGGACCTGGTGCATGGAGAAGGCGTCTCCCGCGAGTATGACCTGCTCGACCTCGGCGTCGAGAAGAAGGCTGTGGAAAAGTCCGGCTCCTGGTACAGTTTCCAGGGGCAGCGACTGGCCCAGGGACGGGATCAGGCGAGGCTTTTTCTCAGGGAGAATAGCGACGTCGCCGCCCGCCTGGAGCGTGAGCTTCGGCGGGCGTTGGATCTGCCGTTATCAGAGACGCTGAAGGCTGTCTCGGCGTGAAGATTCACCGAAGGCCCAAAAAACAAGGCTTTTCTCGCATTTCTCTCTTTACAGGTGGTTCGGCCTTTCGTTAGAATGAAACAGCCAATCGCGTTGTACGCGCTGCGTCGCGGGACTGGCGCAAACTTCGGGAGAATAGGAAAACCATGGCCGAAAAGAAAATGACTCAAGCGCAACTGGTGAAGAAGATCGCGGAGACCTGCGATGTGAGCAGCAAGGTCGCGAAGCAGTTCGTGACCGGCTATGCCTCCATCGCCGTAGCGGAGACCAAGAAGAACGGCGTGTTTGTGATTCCGGGCGTCGGGAAACTGGTGCGCGTCGAGCGCAAGGCGCGGATGGGCCGCAACCCGGCCACCGGCGAAGCCATCAAGATTCCCGCCAAGAAGGTGGTAAAGTTCCGCGTCGCGAAGGTGGTCAAGGACGCGATCGTCCCACCGAAGAAGAAATAGCCGGTTTTCACGCACAGAAAGCGAGAAACCCCGCGACCGGAATCGCGGGGTTCTCTAACCAGGAATCTTTCAGCCCGGCGGCGGAGGCCGCTTACGCCTGTTTCTCTTTTTCCGCCGGCTTTTCCTCGCCCTTTAGGGCGTTCTTGAAGTTTTTGATCCCCTCGCCAAGGCCTTTGGCGACTTCGGGAATCTTCTTGCCGCCGAACAGAAGCACGGCGATGCAAAGGATGATCACCAGCTCCATCGGCCCAATGGACCTCAACATTTTTGGGCCTCCTTCCAAAGGACATCTTCATTGTAGGGATGGTCTTGCGTCGCCGTCAACTGTGATCTGACAGGACGCCCGGACGGCTGCCGCGGTAACGGCCACCCGCCAAGCAAATCGATTGCGACCTTTGACGGGTCCCGGCCACTAACTTCATAAGGGAATCCAAGAGCGAAGTCATGCGCGCGGTATACGTTAGAGCGCTGGCCGGGACCCTGGCGGTGTGCCTTGCCAGGTCGGGGGCCGGTCAGGCGGCGGCGTTGCAGATCCAAGTCGTGGAAGGCGAAGGGGCGATGTACGCAACCGGCGCGCGGTCCGTGCGCCCCATCGTGGTCCTGGTCACCGATGAGCTCGGGCGGCCGGCACCGGGGGTGACAGTAGCCTTTCTGTTGCCGGACGAGGAGCCAAGCGGCGCATTCGGCAGCGGGCTGAAGACCGATATCCAGCAGACAGGACGCGACGGGAGGGTTTCGCTGGCCGGCATTCAATGGGGCAGGCAGGCGGGGGCGGTACGGCTTCGAATCACCGCGTCGTCTGGAGAGTTGCGGGCGGGAACGGTGTGCCAGGTGCATCTCACCGAATGGGCGTCACAGGTGGATCGCGCGGCGGGCGGGGGCGGCGGCGGGGGAAAGCGCTGGTGGGTGCTGGCCGCGGGCGCGGCGGCGGGCGCGGTTATTGGAGGCATGTCTGTACGCGGCGGCGGGCCCCCTGCCCCGGCCGCGGCGGCGACCACGGCGTCGGCGGTGCAGATCGGCCCGCCGACGATCACGATAGGACGGCCATGACGAAGGCTTTGCTGCTGCTACTGGCGGCCGATTTCCTGGAGACGCCGAGATTGGGTCTTGTGCGCGCGGAAGATGGAAGTGTCCGGATGATTATGGGTGTCGCCGGAAACTTTCTGAAGGGACCGCAATGGATGGACGGCGTGGTATCGGTGGCATTCACGGGTCGGGTGGCGATGATGAAGACCGACGGCGAGATTCTGGTATTGAACGCGAGCGGCGAGATCGTGCGGACCGAACAGGCCCCGCCGGGACCAGCCGTTTTCTCGTTTCATGAGGACGGCTCCGAGGCCGGCGTGCACTTCGCTGGCAGCGGAGTGGTGGCGGCCGGGCCATCGTCGGTGGTGATGCGCCGCGGAGACGAACTCTGGCTGGTTGAGCCCGGATCGGATCGACGGCTCGAAGAAGCCTCGGAGCCGGTGCTGTTTCTTCCGGACGGTCGTCTGCTGTTCCGGCGGGGGCAGGATGTGGTCCTTCGGAATCGCGGCGGCCAGGAGGAGCAGATCGCAGCGCCGTTGACGGTCGAACGACTGTCTCTGATGGGCCGGAACTGGGTGCACGCCGTGGCGGGGAAGGTGCACAGGACGTTGAGACTGGAAGGGGACAGCCCGAAATGGTTCGAACTCCCGCGGCCCTGATCGCGCTTCCGGCGGCCCTGGTACTGGCGCCGGCACTGGCCGCGCAACTGCGGATCTACACGGCGCAGGCGGGCGGCGTCGAGCAGTTGATCGCGGGCGCCTACGATTTCGGCGAAGCGCCGGCGGGCGACACACTGGAAGTTCGTTTTCGGCTGCGCAATACGGGGTCGTCGAACATCAGCCTGACGCGGCTGTCGATGGCCGAGCGTGAGTCGGCGTTCGTCATCGCCGGTGACCCCACGCTGCCGTTCCTGATGACGCCGGGCGTCAACGTGGATTTCCGGGTCCGGTTCCGGTCGGATTTGCCCGGCACTTTCAACGGATCGGTCCGTTTCAACGATCAGTTCTTATTGGTGGCTGCCAAAGCGAATGCCACTTTTACGGTGGCGGAGAGCCGGGATGGGACTCTCGTCGTGCGCGTGGCCGGCGACACGATCGACCTGGGACGGGCCGAACGCGGGTCCACTTCGCTGGTGACGCTGGTGCTGGCGAATCTCTCGGCGACACCAGTGACGATCGGCGAGATGCTGACGTCGGAGCCGTTCCGTCTATCGGGCGTCGAAACCCCGCTGCACCTGGAATCGGGTGATACGGCCGGTCTGCAAGTGATCTTCGCGCCGACACGCGCGGGCGTATCTCGCGGGACGCTTACGATCGGAGGGCGGAGCTTCACATTGACCGGGCTGGCCCAGGACCCGCCGTTTCCCGAGCCGTTAATCCTGTTCTCGACCGAGAACGTGGCCAGCGCCCAGCAGGTAAAGGTCTCGGTACGACTGGCGGCAGCGTCGAAGCTGAGCGGGACGGGCAGGATGAGCATGGAGCTGGTGCCGATCAGTGAGGGGCTAAACACGGACCCGGCGATCCAGTTTCTGGCGAGCGGGGCGCGGGAGATCGCGCTCTCGGTGGCCGAGGGCGCGCAATCGGCAACCGTGGATGGATCGGCGGAAACAACGTTCCAGACGGGCACCACGGCAGGTACGCTGGTCTTTACGGTGCGGCTCGGGGATCGAACGGCGCAGGCGCTACTGCGGGTGGCGCCGGCGGCCGCCGCCATCGACGCCAAGCGGGCGGCGCGGGCCAGCAACGCGCTGGACGTGCAGATTGCCGGTTTCGACAATACGCGAACCGTTTCGAAGCTGCGGTTCCGTTTCTTTCGTGCGAACGGCAGCGCCGTCAACCCGGAACCCATCGACGCCGAGGTCGGGCCGGAGTTCCGGAGATTCTTCGAGTCGTCGGTCGCGGGCGGGTTGTTCGCGCTGCGGGCGGTCTTTCCCGTAGCCGGAAGCGCCGCCGAGGTCACGGGTGTCGAAGTTGAAATCGTGAGCGGGGCGGGCGTGGCGCAGACGGGGCGGATAGGGTTCTAGGCGACGTGATACGCTGAAGCCACGTCGTGGGTTGCGTCGTAGCTCTGACAATCGCGGGCTCTGATCCGAGCGGCGGCGCAGGGCTGCAAGCCGATCTCAAGACCTTCCACCAGTTCGGCGTCTACGGTGAAGCGGTGGTCACGCTGCTCACTGTACAGAACACGAAGCGGGTCACGCGAGTGGAGTGCGTGGCGTCGGAGCTCGTAATCGACCAACTGACGGGGGTGCTCGAAGACATTCCCCCGGGTGCAGCCAAGACCGGGGCGCTGGGGAATCGCGCGATTGTAGAGGCGGTTGCGGAGATGGCGCGGTCGTTTTCGTTTCCGCTGGTGGTCGATCCGGTTCTTGTAAGCAAGCACGGCGCCCCGCTGCTCGATGAAGAGGCTTCCGCAGCCTTGAAACGACGGCTCCTTCCGTGTGCCGCGCTGCTGACTCCGAACATGCCCGAGGCCGCCGTGTTGGCCGGGATCGACGTGTGCGGGATCGAGAGCATGAAGGACGCCGCCAGGCGTCTAGCCGGCCTTGGCGCGCGCGCGGTGCTGGTGAAGGGCGGGCACAGCGCCGGGGACCCCATCGACGTGCTTTTTGCCGCCGGGGAGATGCACGAGCTCGCTGCGCCGAGAATTGCGACGCGCCACACGCACGGAACGGGATGCACGTACTCGGCGGCGATCGCGGCAGGGCTGGCGAAGGGCAACGAGCTGGGGGAGGCTGTCGCGACTGCCAAGAAGTTCATTTCACGGGCAATCGCCGGGAATCCCGGGCTCGGTTCGGGCTGCGGCCCGGTTAACCATCATTCGCCGATCTCATAAAACGGCGATCACGCTGCTCGAATACGTGTACATTTCTTTCTATTTCAACAACATAAGGCGATGCTACAGCGAGGGCGGCGACACGACCTGTGTTAGCTTGTTGTCGGGCAAGGGCTCTGGGAAGCTGCTTCGGGGCAAGGACAGGAGCTTGAGTCAAATGAGCAAGATCCCGACGAAGCCACGTAAGATGGCAAAAAAAAGCGGATCGGCGAAGAAGGCGGGGGTGAGTAAAGCGTCCGGCGGGCGCACGGTAGAGGGAAGGGCGAGCCGGGAAAAGGAAGTCGTTCGACGGCTGATCAAAAAGATGGAGGCCAAGCTGGCCATGGAGGAAGTCAAGCCTACGGTAGGTGACTTTCTCCGGCTGCTCCAGTTTCAGCGCGAACTCGAGGAAGAGGAACCCAGGGAGGTGACGGCGCAATGGGTAGAGCCGCCGGAGACGAAATCAGGCGGCGGCGGATAGAGTATTCTCCCCTACCCACGCAACTGCAGTTTCATCAATCCGCGGCGCGTTTCAAGGGGCTCTCGGGACCGATCGGCTCCGGAAAAAGCCAGGCGCTTTGCCAAGAGGCAATCAAGCTGAGTTACCGGAATGCCGGTCGCCTGGGGCTGATCGGCGCGCCGACCTACCCGATGCTGCGGGACTCGACGCAGGCG
>Ga0187893_10011921_pt1 | contig 12476 bp, 10 predicted proteins | sample MA1701074metaG_FD_139574 | JGI IMG/M metagenome (GOLD analysis project Ga0187893, IMG submission 139574) | White microbial mat communities from a basaltic lava cave in the Kipuka Kanohina Cave System on the Island of Hawaii, USA - MA170107-4 metaG ...
GTCGCCGCAAGATTGGCCAAGAGTATTTTCGACGGATGCGCCTCCCCAAGCGCCTCCACCAAATCGCCGAAAACCTCCTAGAACTGGGGCTCGTCGCCGCGTGAAACCGCGAAACTCCAGATGGCGCACCTCACGCTCACAACTTGAGTGCAGTCAACGAGTTAGCACCGCCAAACTCTTGCAATGCAAATTCCGAAGCCGGGGAGTCACTTGGTGAGGGCGGCGGAGAGGCCGTCGACGATTTCGCCGAAAGTGGTGATCGTCTTGAGGCGTTCCTCGGGGATCTGGACGTCGAAGCGGTCCTCCACCTCGTAGACCACCTCGATCATGTCGAGGGAGTCGAGCTTGAGATCCTGCTTCAGGTGCGTCTCGGGCAGGAGCCGCGCCGGGTCGATCTTGAGGGTCTTGTGGAAGATCTCGCGCACCGTCGCGATGATCTCATCCTTGCTCGGGAGCGGACTCGGGCTCGACGTCATCGCTTCGTGCTCACCTCGAGCGCTTCCGTAAGCGCCTTGTCCTCGGGAAAGAGCCTACGCCCCCGCTCCCACACGTCCCGCGCCTTGTCGGCGTTGCCGGCATCCTTGTAGAGGTTGCCGAGCTGGAAGTAGGTGAAGGCGTGGTTGCTCTGCGGCGGCTTGCGCTCCTGCATCTCCATGAGGGTCTCGAACTGCTGGATCGCCGCGGGGCGCTGGCCGAGGAAGGCCGGGATCTGGCTCGTCCCGAACGCCTTGCCGAAGCGCGCCTGCCAATGCTCCGGGTCGAGCTTGATCGCCTCGTCGTAAGCCGCCGACGCCTGGGTCCAGATCGTGCCCCGCTGGGGCCCGTCCGGCGCCGTGAGCAGCTTGCCCACGAACGCCGTGGCCAGCGCCGTGCGCAGATCGGCGCTCGCGGGGTTGCGCTGCACCTCCGCTTGGAGCCGCACGATTGCGTCCTCGACGCCGCCGGGATTGGCGACGAGCCAGGCGAAAAAGCGCCCCGACTCGTCGTAGCCGAACGGGCGTCGCGCGAGATCGCGCACGATCTCCTCGGCGCTGGCGGCGGCCGGCTTGGATTCCGAGGGGGTTCCGGGGGCCGTCGCCTCGCGCGGCGTAGCTCTCCCGCCTCCCCCGCCCCCCTCCCCCGCGCTCTCCGAGAGCAGGCGCTCGAGGGAACGGAACCGCGCGTCCATCTCGCTCCGCAGGATCCGCACCGCGGCATCGTCCCCAGACGCATCCGTGCGCGGCGCCGGCGCGGCGCGCGCGGGCTGCTCCTTTTCGGAGAGCGCTCCGTGCAGCAAGGCGCCCCCGAGCCCGCCGAGCAGTCCCACGACCAGAGGTAGAAGGAGGCGGCTCATCCGATCTTCATGCTCTTCACGAGCGCCTCCATGACGCGCGTCCCCTCCGTCTCCGCGGCGGCGGGGTACTCGACATGGACACGGTAGACCTTGCCGTTCCGCACGACTCCGGCGATCCGGGTCTTCTTGTCCCCCTTGGTGACGATGCCCGCGACGCCCGTGCCTCCGAGCACCTGCGCCTCCTCGCTCTCGATCTTGAGCGCATCCTTGTAGTAGGCGACCAGGCTGTCGACGTGTTCGCGCGAGTCGCCGCGGAACGGGTAGCTGACCACGCTCGCGATGATCCCGGCCCTCCGGTTCTCGAACCAGACGTCGTTGGGCGCACGGTCGCCAGGGACGTTGACGGTGAAGCCGTCCGGCACCTGGCAGCTGTAGTTTCCGCGCCAGCTCTGGAAGGGCGTGCCCGCCGTCGTCGCCTCCGCCTCCGCCTGCACCTCGAGGCTGTCCACGGCGCGCTCGAAGAGATCCTTCACCTTGGCGTGGCGGGCGCGCTGCACCGAACAGGCGATCCGGTAGAGCCGGTTCTTGCCGTAGTAGGTGCGCACCAAGAGGCGATGCTCCCGCTTCTTGCCCTCCTTGCTCACCTGCAGGGAGACCGCGTCCAGCTCGATGCCCGGCAGCTGGATGCCACCGCGCATCGCGACGTCCCTCAGGGAGACCTCCTTGAAGATCGAGGCCCCGGCCGCGGGATCCTTGCCGTCCGCCGCGACCGGGAACTCCTCGCGCAGCCCCGTGCGCATCGCCTCGAAGGACTCGTAGGTGTTGGACCGCGTGAGGAGGAGCACGGTCCCCTCGTAGGCCTCCTGCTCGTACTTCGCCAGGAGGTTCCAGGAGCCGCCGCCCGCGGCCATCTGGTAGGTCCAGCCGAAAATGCCCACGAAGCGCACGCCCAACTCGCCGTTCACGTAGACATGGTTGGCTGCAGGGGCGGGATCCTCGGCGCGCAAGAGCGCGGCCAGCAGCAGGAAGGGGAGCGCGAGGCGGGCGGTTCGCATGGGCAGGTGGTTTCTCCTCGAGACCGGTCGATTCTAGCCCCGCGCCGTCCGAGCCGCCAGCGAGGCCCGGATCAGGGAACCGCGAGACGCGCGACGTAGGTCTGCCCGTGGCGGCGGAACTGCAGCTCCACTCCGCCCTGCGTCGCGTCGAATTTCACCGCGCATTCGTGCGCTTCGATCCTGCCGCGCAGCAGGGCGGACGCCTCGAGGTGGCGCAGACCCGCCTCGCTCTCCCCGCGAAGGATGCGCTGGATGGGGCCCGCGGCGACGGCCGCCTCCTCCTCGGTGGCATCCGCCATGCCCGCCAGCGCGGGATAGTAGGCCGCGCCCCCTGGCGCGATGTTGAGCGTCCCGACGAGTCCACCGGAGGTGGCGTGGGGGAGGGACGCAGGCAGGGTGACCGGGAACGGCAGGGGGTGGCCGGGCTCGGGGGGCGAGGCGAGGAGGAGCCGCAGGAGGATGGGCCAGGAGAGCCCGTTCAGAGATGCGCCGGAGGTGACGTTCATCGGGCGCAGTGCCGCGGCGGCGGCGCCCCCGTGGAGTCCCATCAGGCATCCCACCATGCCCGGGAGGGCCAGGAGCCGGCTGCCGTCCGGACGCAGGACCACCAAGAGCTGCTCCGGGGAGCCCTCCAGATCGGCGACAGAAAAGACCCGCACGACCGCCCCTGCTTGGACCGCCGCGGGCCCCAAGAGCAGGGGCTTCGCGCCGGGGTCGCGCCCCTGCCCGAAGGGTGCGAGATCGAACCGGGTGTTGAGGTGGAGCACCGCCAGCGGATCCACGTCGGCCCCTTCGGCGATGCCCTCGATCTCCTCGCGGAGCTCGGCAGGAACGAAGGGGAGGAGCCGCTCCCCGCAGGTGCGGATGGCGAAGTCGGCCACCCCCTCTTCGACCGGTCGCACCCGCGCGATCCAGTCGCGAATCGCCTCCCGGAGCAGCCGCCCCTGGGCCATCCCCTGCTCTCTGGGCGAGCCGACCAGGCGCAGGACGGGGATTTCCTCGATGAGTTCGAGGCTCGATGCGCCCTCCGTGCCTGGAGGAAAGGGGGGGCGGGGGGGCGCCGGAACGGGCCGCGAGGGAGCCAACACCCAAAGAAGCCCGGCGATCCCGACGAACGGGACCAGGGCGAACGCCGCGGCGCCTCGTCGCATCTAAGTTCTTATCCTGCAAATGGTTACGATTGGTCGTCCGCTTGACCGGTCCACCCTGGCATGGTACCCTCCGCGTTTCGGCGCCACCAGACCAAGGCACCATGGCAGAGCAGGAAAAAGACCCCCCTCCCCCCGCCCCCGACGCCGGTCGCGACCCTTCCGGCCGGATCCGGGATCTCCTCATTGAGGAGGAGATGCGGCGCAGCTACCTGCGCTATGCCATGAGCGTCATCGTCGCGCGCGCGCTGCCCGACGTGCGCGACGGGATGAAGCCTTCCCAGCGTCGCATCCTCGTGGCGATGAACGACCTCAACCTGGGTCCGGGCTCCAAGTTCCGCAAGTGCGCCAAGATCGCCGGCGACACGTCGGGCAACTACCACCCGCACGGCGAGGCGGTGGTCTACCCCACCCTCGTGCGCCTCGCACAGCCCTTCAACATGAGCGTGCCCCTCGTGGACGGCCAAGGGAACTTCGGCTCGGTGGACGGCGACCCTCCCGCGGCCATGCGCTACACCGAGGCGCGCCTCACCACCGCCGCGGTGGAGATGCTCGACGAACTGCCCTATGAGACGGTGGACTACGTCCCCAACTACGACGAGTCGCGCACCGAGCCGACCGTGCTCCCGGCGCGGTTCCCCAACCTCTTGGTGAACGGCGCCTTGGGGATCGCGGTGGGCATGGCCTCCAGCATCCCCCCCCACAACCTCGGCGAGGTCGTGGAGGCGCTCATGCGCTACATCGAGGACCCCGAGATCAGCCTCGAGCGGCTCATGGAGGTGCTCCCCGGGCCCGATTTTCCCACCGGCGGCATCCTCTGCGGGCGCCAGGGCATCCTCGACGCCTACGCGACGGGCCGCGGGAAGCTCACCGTGCGCGGCCGCATCCGCGTGGAGGAGGAGCGCAACGGCCGCCACGCCCTCCATATCGAGGAGATCCCCTACCCGCCGCGGCGCGACATCATCATCGAGCGCATCGCGGAATTGGTGAAGGACGGGCGCATCGACGGCATCGCGCGCATCGAGGATTACGCGGACCGCACCAACCCCTACCGGATCTACCTCCAGCTCAAGAAGGGGGAGGATCCGCAGGTCGTCGAGAACCAGCTCTACAAGTACACGCCGCTCCAGGAGACCTTCAGCGTGAACGCCATCGCGCTGGTGGACGGCAAGCCGGCGATTCTCCCGCTCAAGGAGTTCCTGCGCTGCTATCGCGACTACCGCATCCAGGTGGTGCGCCGGCGGACGAAGTTCCTCCTGGACAAGGCGGAAGCGCGCGCCCACATCGTGGAGGGGCTGCTCAAGGCGCTCGACCTCATCGACGAGGTGATCGCCACGATCCGGGCCAGCGACAACCAGGAGATCGCCCAGGCGCGCCTGGTGGACCGGTTCTCCTTCACCGACCGGCAGGCGGAAGCGATCCTGCGCATGACCCTCGCACGCCTCACCGGCCTCGAGCGGCGCAAGCTCGAAGAGGAGCTCGGGGAGCTGCGCACCAAGATCGCGCGCTACCGCGAGATCCTCGCGTCCGAGCGGAAGGTCCTCGACGTCATCGTCGAGGAGCTGCGCGAGCTGCAGGGCAAGCACCGCACCCAGCGCCGCACCGAGATCACCGGGGAGGCGGTCGAGTTCAACCGCGAGGAGCTGATCGCCCAGGAAGAGGTCGTGGTGACGATGAGCCGCGCGGGCTACCTCAAGCGCGTGCCCCTCGACACCTACCGCACCCAGGGCCGGGGCGGGCGCGGGATCATCGGCGCCGACACCAAGGAAGAGGATGTCATCACCCACCTCTTCTCCGCCAACACCCACGACATCCTTCTCTTCCTCACCACGGAGGGGAGGGCCTTCGGGAAGCGCGTGTTCGAAGTGCCGGAGCTGAGCCGCACCAGCGCGGGCCGCTCCATCCAGAACCTCCTCGAGCTGCGCGGGGAGGAACGGGTCACCTCGGCCTTCGCGATTCACGAATTCGACGATCGTGGGCTGCTTTTCGCCACGCGCCAGGGAATCGTGAAGAAGGTGACGCTCTCCCTGCTGCGCAACGCCACAAGGCAGAACGGGATCATCGCCTGCGACCTCCTCGAGGGGGATCGCCTCCTCGGCGCGATCCTCCTCCAGGGCGGCGAGCAGGTCATCTTGGGAACCGCGAAGGGGATGGCGATCTGCTTCCAGGAGACTGACGCCCGGCTCATGGGGCGCAACGCCCGGGGCGTGCGCGGCATCAAGCTCAGAAAGGGCGATGCCGCAGTCGGTTTGGTCGTGGTGCGCGAGGGCGCCTCCCTCCTCACCGTCTGCGAGAACGGTTACGGGAAGCGCACGCTTCTCGAGGAGTACCGGCCGCAGGCGCGCGGCGGGCTCGGCCTCATCGACATCCAGACTTCGGAGCGCAACGGGCCGGTGGTGGAAATCGCCGTCGTCGGCGAGACCGACGACTTGGTCCTCATCTCCGCCCAGGGCATGATCATCCGGACACCCGCCCGGGAGGTTTCCCTCATCGGGCGCAACACCCAGGGCGTCCGGGTCATGAACCTGAAGGCCGGGGACAAGCTCTTGGCCGCCGCGGTGGTCGCCGGGGAGCAGGACGCGCCGGCCGCCCCGGCCTAGGCCCCGAGCCCCCCTCGCCACGGGTTAGAATGGGGCCTCCGGGCGGAAGGATGCACCTGTCCGCCTCCGGGAAGGAGTGCCGATGCGTCCTACGCTCTTCTGGCTCTGCACGCTCTGCATGACGGCGGGATCCGCCCTTGCCGAGGAGTTCGTCCACGAGACGTCCGGCCTCTCGATCCGCATCCCCGACCAGTGGGACCGCGACCGATCGCGCGAGCGGGGCTCCATCGCGTTCAGCGCCATCTGCGATCTCGCGAAGGGCAAGCAGATCCGGTTCGAGGTGAGCGCCGGGCTCGCCTCCGGCTTCGATGCGGCCGAGTGGCTCGACGCCGAGAAAGAGGAGAAGCTCGGCCGCTTCGCCGAGCAGCTCCAGGAGTTCTCGATCGACAAGGACCGGACCGTCGGCGGCAAGGGCGCCGTCGGCTACTCCGTCGCGGGCAAGGCATCGGCCGGCGACGGGAACACCTACCTCTTGCGTTACCGCGTCTACGCCGTCGTGAACGGGGATGTGCTTCTCCACTTCACCGAGCTCTCCTACAACGACGCCCAGCAGGGCCAGGAGGCGCTCCTCCAGGGGATGTGGGACGCGGTGACGATCACCGAACCCACCAAGCCCAAGCTCGAGATCGAACCGCCCGAAGGCGCCGTAGCCGCGGACGTCGTCGACGAGAAGGGGAACTACCGCCTCCGGCTCCCCGCGGGTTGGACCGTGCGCGAGGGCCCTTCCGAGCAGGACGATGCCGCTCTGCGCCTCACGGTGGCGCGCGAGAACGCGGCCCAGCAGGTGATCGCCGTCTTCGATGTCGTCCGGTTCCGCTACAGCGATACCGGCGTCTTCGCCCGCGAGACCCCGTCCACCGTCATCCAGGGCCTGAGGGAGCACAACGGGCTCTTCGACGTCTACTACGGGCCCAAGGCAACATTCCGCATCGACGTCGACGAGAGCGTGCTCCTGGGAGGGGCGGACAAGTCCTGCGCCTATCGCATCAAGGACTGGACCGCCGAACAGTACGCGGAGATCCGCAAGGCGGAGGAGGATCGGTCCCGAGGCCTCAAGGTGGAGGTCCCCAACCCTCCCAAGCGGGTCATCCGGGGCCGCTTGGCCATGCTCTCCCCCTGCGTCTATGTCATCCGGGCGGAGTATGGCGACCACGCCGATGCCGACAACGGCCGCTTCCTGGCCGAGCTGAACGAGATCCTCGACTCCTTCGAGTTCCTCGCGGGCGGCGCGAAGCTCCCCGCCCTCGAGATGCCCAACGGCGAGCGGCTGGGCAACACCGTGGCCGACCCGAGGTTCGCCAAGGAGCGCAAGGACCAGATCCAGCCCGAGGCGTTCGACGTCGCCAAGAAGGAGAAGGACAAGCCCTCGGCGGTGCTCCAGGTCAAGTTCACGGTGCCGGAGTTCTTCCAGCTCGTCGAGGGGCTGCCCGCCGACGGCGCCCTGAAGCTGATGATGGTCGCCCAGGACAAGAACAACAACTGGGTGCGGATGCAGTTCATCGCCCGCCACACCACGGAGCTCCCCATCCAGAGCAACGGTGCCCGGATGAGCTTCGAGGACAAGAAGCAGACCCTCAACACCTGGCGGTCGAACTGGGAGGGGAGCGCGCGCGGCAAGTTCCCCGCCGACAGCAGGAAGTCGACCGTCGGCGGCGTCAACTTCGAGGTCGTCGAGGTCACGGGCACCATCGACAACTTCCCCGCCGGAAAGATGCACTACCTCGCGGAAAAGTGGGGTTGGCACATGGAGATGTACATCGAGACCCGCGGCGGCGCGCGAGACGTGTTCAAGGACCAGATCAAGGATCTCGTGAAGGGGTTGCGCTTCTCGAAGCGCTGAGGGAGCCATGCGGCGCATCGTCTTCCTCCTGCTCCTCGGAGGCGGCTTCGCTCCCGCCGGGGACAGCGACCGTACGATCACCAACGAGGAGTTCAACTTCAGCGTCGCGCGGCCGGACTCCCTCGACTGGGAGACGATGCCGCTCAACACCGAGGCGAATCCGCACGCCAAGGCGCACTTCCGCACCTTCATCGCCGACAGCGAGCCTCCCGCCGACGCCGACGTCCAGCTCCTCGTCAAGCCGCTCGCGGTCGGCCAGGACAAGGTGACCCTCAAGAAGATCGCCGACAACTGGCGCAATGCCTTCGAGGGCCATCTCACCAACCTCCACGATCGGACCGAGCAACTGGGGAAGTTCGGCGGCGCGGAGTGCTACGAGACCGACCTGAAGGGGGTCGGGGGCGAAGGGGTCCACCATCGCAGCTGGCTCCTCGCGCGCATGGGCAAGTACCTCTACGTGTATGTCGTCGACCGGCGGCACGCCGCGGTCGGGGACGAGTCGATCGAATCGGAGATCAAGACGATCCGCCAGTCGTTCCGTTTCCTGCGCGAAGAGAAGCCCACTGGGGAGGGCGGCGACGGCGACGCCCCGGTCCCCGGCGCGGGCCCCAAGAAGCCCGCCGGCGACGTGATCGACCCCGCGCTCCTCAAGCAGGAGAAGCTCAACGAGGACTTCTGGCGGTTCGAGTGCATCAAGCCCGCGGGATTCGTGCGGGACGTGCTCCGGGACGAAGACAAGAGCGCCCACGTGAAGTTCCGCTTCACCGCCAAGAACCCCGAAGGCGCGCTTTGCATCATCTATCTCTACATCGACACCACCGCGTCGGCGAAATACACCCTCGAGCAGCTCAAGGCCTCGGCGATCAAGTACTTCACGGCCAACAGCGAGACCGCCAAGATCAAGACCGAGGAGGACAACTACAAGGGCGTCCCGATGTCGAAGAAGGCGCTCATGTGGGAAGCGGTGAAGGTCGGGAGCGCGGTCATCAAGGAGAAGTGGATCCTGGCGGACTGCAAGAACGACCGGCAGTACCAGATCCGCATCTACACGATCTCGAACGGCGATCAGATCTTCAAGGACCAGATCGAGGCGTTCCTCAAGTCCTTCAAGCCCAGGGACAGATAGTCCGCGTGGCCGGCCCCCGGCACCCCCCCGGCCGATCCGCGTGTGCCGCGCTCCTGATGCTTCTCCAGGGCGCCGGCGCCTCCACGCCGGAGTTGCTCCGCGAGGAGGCGTACAACTACCGCATCACCGGGGAGCTGCCGCCCGGATGGGCGCGCCGCGGGACGGAGATGGAGTTCAGTTACGCGGTGGAGGGCATCCCCCACGCCCATGTCCGACTCGTGCGCGAGCGCGTCGCCGGGGAGATCGACCCGTTGGCTGCGCTCGACAAGCGCCGTGCGTTCTACGCCTTTCCGGGGGCGGAGGTGAAGGAGCCCGTGGCCGCGGCGCTCTGGGCGGGCCAGCCCGCGGCGGTCCTGGAGCACCGCGCGGAGCTCCACGGCGTCGCCTGCCTCCGCAGGGTGACGGTCATGGAGGCGCGGGGGATCTGGTACGAGCGGATCGAAACGATCTACGGCGACGCGGGGCAGGACGCGGGGTTCCTGAAAGGGGCGGAACTCTTCCGCGACGGGTTCAAGCTGCTCGTCCAACCGATCCCCCGCGACCGCGTGCCCGATCTCCGCGCCGAGACTTTCCATGACGCCGATGCCGGCTACCGCATCGTCAAGCCGGAGGGGTGGCTGCGCCGCGAGGTGGATCCCGCCTCCGATCCGGGTTGCCGCACCGCGTTCGAGTTGCCGGGCCCCGACCGGCGCCTGCGCGCCCTCGCACGGCTCTACGAGTACGGTCCGCGGCGCGGCTTCGACCTCAAGATCTGGATGGACGCCCACTACCGTCGGTTCGCCTCCGAGAATGAAGGCGTGACCCGGGAGGCCGCCGAGCCGCCCAAGATGAAGGGGGTGGAGCGGGCGCTGGCGGAGCGCTACACCGGCACGCGCGACAACACCGCGATCGCCGTCTGGGTGCTCTTCCTGCAGTCGACCGACGGGCGGCTCTTCGCCCTGCGCATCACGACCTACGGGGTGGTGGATGCCGAGTTGCGCGCATCCCTCGACGCGCTCCTCGCCGGGTTCGAAATCCTCTGAGAGCGAACCCATGGGAGCGGGCCGGTCCGAATCCCTCCTCCCCGCGGCGCATCGCGCCCTGCGCGCGCTCCTGCTCGCGGCCCTCGCCTCCGTCGCCGGGTGCGGGGGCGGCGCCGGCAACAGCGCGACCGCGTTCGCGGTGAGTGCCACGGATCCCGCCTCGGGCGACGTGAGCATCCCGGTGAGCGCGGTCTTTCTCGTCACCTTCACCCGCCCCGCCGACCTGACGACCGTCCACGCCGGGACGCTCAAGCTCGAAACCGCAGCGGGCGGCGCCGTCCCCGCCACGATCCTCACCCAGACCTTCGATGCCAGCAATGTGCGCTTGGCGCCGACCGCCACCCTCGCGATCAACGCGATCTACCGCCTCGTCGTCTCCAAAGAGATTCGCGATCGCGACGGCTCCCGGCTCGCCGCCGGAGTCGTCGCCTCCTTCATCACCGCGACCCCGGGGCCGACGGTGCGTCCCGACCAGTTGGCGGATCTGGGGGAGGTCCTGCAGCAGCCGCGCTACCTCGCCCAAGCCGTGCGCGAGCCGCGCGGGGCCATCGTCCTTTTCGGTGGCTACCGCTCCGCAACCGAGGTCACCGACACCGCCGAGGTCTTCCTGCCGGCGACGCGCTCGTTCCGTCAGCTCGCCGCACGCATGGGCTCGCCGCGGGCCCAGTTCACGGCGACGCTGCTTGCCAGCGGAAAGGTGCTGATCGCGGGGGGCTACGCCGCAGCGGGGGGAGAGCCCCTCGCCTCCACCGAACTCTACGATCCCGCCACCGAGACCTTCGCCCCGGGACCCGATCTCCTCGTGGCCCGCGCGCGCCATGCGGCGGCGGAACTCCCCGGATCGGGGGAGGTGACCGTCACCGGCGGCGTCGGGCCCGGGGGCGTGGCGCTCGACACCGGGGAGCGATTGCTCGCCGGCGCCTGGACGATGCTCCTGGGCGCGATGGAACGCCCCACCTTCGACCATGCCCTCGTCGCGGCGGACGCGACAACGCTCTACGGGAGCGTCGGCAACACCCAAGGCAAGGCGTGCCTGGTGCGCAATGGGGAGATCTTCCCGCGCACGGAGTTCGACGCGCGGTTCCGCACCGTCGCCCTCAAGCTGGACGGCGCGCGGGTCCTCCTCATCGGCGGCGACACGCGCACCCTGGCGATCTTCGATCTCGCCGCGGGATCGACCTTCGCCGGAATGGACCTCCTCGACGAGCGACGCGGCGCCCATACCGCCACGCAGCGAGGCGGCGCGTTCCGGTTCCTGGTGGCGGGCGGTTTCAATATCGCGCGGGCGGGCGAGCCGGCGCTGGCCAGCCTGGAAATCGTCGACTACATCCCTTCCGGCGCGTTCGGCCTGCCCGACGCGACATCCTTTCCCGTGCCCGCGGTGGAACTGCCCATCCCGTTCGCGGGCCATGTGGCGGGAACCACCATCGACGGCAGCGTGCTTCTCGCGGGAGGCTTCGCGCCCGGGGGCGGCCTCCACTCGCGCCGCGCCGTCCTCATCCTTCCCTGACGCGCCGCCCGGTCAGGGCACCGCGTCCAGCGACCAGCGCCCGCGCCGCGCCAGTTCGCCGGCGGCGGGAATGGCCGAGAGCCGCTCCACCTCGGCGACCAGAGCGGTCCGCGCTTCGACCAGCCCCTTCCCCTCGAGCGCGGCCAAGCGGAACACCGCCACCAGCCAGGGAAGGCTGCCCGCGGGGGACTCCTCCCGCAAGTGCAGCCAATTGCCCGCCGCTTCGGAGACTTTCCCCGCCCCGGCGAGGGAGTCGGCGGAGTCCATGAAAAGGAGGACCGACGGCCCGGTGAGGCGGAAGACCGACGCGTAGGTCTCCAACGCCTCGGCGTGCCTCCCCGCCTCGGTCTGGTTGCGGCCGCGCCGGTGGAGGAGCGCGGGCAACGAATCCGGCCCCTGGGGCCGCTGCACCATCCGGATGAGCGCGTCGAGGTGGCGATCGAAGTCGGCCGGGCGCCGCGCCGCGTCCGCGATCATGGCGAGCCGCTCCAGCGTGTCCTCGAACCCGCGTTGCCGCACCAGCATCGCCTCGGCGTCGGCGTAGGCGCGCAGATACTCCGGCGTGGCGGCGTGCCACCCTCCGCGGGCCAGCGCGAAGGCGGCTTCGATGCGGGTGGAGCGCGCCTCGTCGGTGAGCAGCGCCGCGAACGCCGGCGCGTCCTCCGGCATCGGCGCGCGCGCGAGGACGATGCACGCCTGTTGGCGGATCTCCACGTCGGGATCGGCCAGCAGGCGGCGGAGCGCCCCGCGGGCCGCTTCCTCCTCCAACCGCACGCCGAGATTCCGGATCGCGGTGAGCCGGAAGAAATTCCGGCTCTCGCGCCGCTCGGCGGCCTCCGCGAGCGTCTCGGTGGCCACCGCGCCACCGCGCCGCAGGTCCACCATGAGCCCCACATCCTCGA
>Ga0187893_10011922_pt1 | contig 12475 bp, 6 predicted proteins | sample MA1701074metaG_FD_139574 | JGI IMG/M metagenome (GOLD analysis project Ga0187893, IMG submission 139574) | White microbial mat communities from a basaltic lava cave in the Kipuka Kanohina Cave System on the Island of Hawaii, USA - MA170107-4 metaG ...
CCGCCGATCGCGACCGTGACACCGTCCTGCACGCGCACGACGGTATCGGCCTCGTGGATGCTCGAGCTCGCCAGCGGCAGTGTGAAACTACCGAGGTTGCCGAGGTTGATGATGCGGGTGCGCTCGGTCACGTTGCTGACCACCGGCCGGATATGCAGCGTGACGTTGTTGTCCTCGTCGACTTGCGGCGTCACATCGAGCGAGATGCCGCTGAAGAAGGCCTGGGTCTGGATCGTCGGCGTCGTCACCGAGCCAGCCGCGGTGGTGGTCGTCGAGGTCGATATGTTGGTGATGAAGAAATCGTCGCTGCCCACGCGCAGCACGGCTTTCTGGTTGTTTGTGGCCGCCACGCGGGGCGACGACAGCACGTGCACGGCGCCCTGCGTCTCGAGAAACGACAGCAGGCTCGCGAAGCTGTTGGTCGTAAAGGCCAGCCCGAGCGCTCCGCTACCGCCCGATGCCGTTGGGCTGGACAGCAACTGCCCGAGCGTCGTCGGAATGATCGTCGGCGGCGTCGTGCTCGGATCGACCGTGGTCGTTACCGAGCCGGTAGGGATGCCGACCGCTCGCCCGAGGCTGCCCGGCACGTTGACCCGGGTCGAGTCGACGCCGGCCGAGAAGCGGTGATTGCCGTGGCGGTCGAACGCCGCCCAGTTGATGCCGGCCTCGAAACCGTCCCGCAGCGAGACTTCGACGATCTTGGCCTCGAGCATGACCTGGCGCTCGACCGCGATCCGCGACGTGCGCAGAAAAGCTTCCACGTCGCGCAAGTCCCGAGGGAAGGCGCGCACAACGAGAACGCCGGTGTGCGGCGAGAGCACGACCTGGCGGCCTTCGGCCGCGCCGACAATAGCCTTCAGCGCAGCTTCGAGCTCTTTCCAGAAGTCCGCGTCGTGGAGGGTGGAGACCTGGCTGCCCTCCAGGGCGCCGGCGGCAACCGCGGCCGCGCCACTTTGACCGCTCGGGGTGTTCGTGAGCGAACCCGACACCACGCGCGTATCGGTGCGCCCGTTGCGGCGTGCCGAGGGGTAAGCGATCTGGAACACCCGCGTCTGCAACGAGGCCGGTTGCACGAAGACCCGCGTGCCCTCGATGCGGTATTCGAAGCCGTACAGCTCGCGCATCACATCAAGCGCTTCGCGCACGGTCACTTCCTTCAGGTTCACGGTGACGGTGCCCGTCAGCACGGGCGGCAGCAGCATGCTGTAGCGCGAGCCCGAGGCGATGGCGTGGAATACCTGAGCCGCCGGGGCGTTGGTCACCGCGAGGTCGAAGCGCGGTTCAGGCAGCGCCGGCGCGGCGATTTGCGGCCCGTTGACCGGGGGCAGCAGCGCTTGCGTGATGCGTTCCGGCACCTTGGGCGGCGTGCGTTCGGTGCGCGCCTGCGTAAGCGCGGCGTCGATCGCGGATTGCGTCTTGCCTTTCGGCGGGCCGATCTGGCAGGCCGCGAGCAGCACAGTGCCGGCGAGCGACGCGGTGAGCAGGAAATGCAGGCGTTTCATCGAATGCTCGTTCTTGGCGGGAGAGAGATCGCAGCGGCGCGATTGCCGCGGAATTGAAACCATGAACCCAGTGCGTTGACCCTGGCTAGGGGTGCACGAGGGGGCCGCCGAGCCCCCTCGTTCCGATCCTCGCAATCCTGGTGTGACCGGTGCGGCACCGACTCCGCGTTTGAACTTCATCGGAGCCGAGGTCCATGGGGAGGCGTTGTGTTCGCCGGCATCCACGACACTTGTTCGGTGCGGCCGTCGGCGTGTCGCAGCACGACGCCGCCGGCGTGGATCGATGTCAGGACCGCACCACGCACCTGCTGCCCGATGCGCCACCATTGTCCGTCGATCAACGCCATCGGCTGCGTGCGCAGGCGCAGCCCGCCCAGGCCGTCGGTCGCAGGTGCGCCAACAGAGGAGGATTCGCCCCCCGCAGCGGAGCCGGCGCGCGGGGGCGTGAAGGGCGCGGCGGAGCCCAGCGCGCGCGCGTCGGTGAGCACGAGCAGTGTGGCGAGTGCGACCGTTGCGCGACCCAGCGGCATCAGAGCGAAAGCCATGATTTCTCCGTGCCGATGACCGCCAGCGTGATCGTGGCCTGGACCGATGACGCATCGCGCGCGGCCATGCGAACGCGTTCGATGCGTAGCGGGCGCGCACCGTGGTCCAGGGCACGGACAGCGGTGACGAGCGCAGCGGGGGTGCCGCCGAGCGTGAGTTCGAATCTATGCCGGTACAGCGGTGCAGCCGCCGGCTCCGACGCCGCGGAAGCCGCGCCAGCAGGAGGCTCGGCGCGCACGGGGGTCGCCAGCTGGAGTTCCTCGACGGCCAGCTCACGCAGCGCGACGACCCGCGCGTCCTGGCGCGCGAGCGCTTGCGTCAGCAGGAAGGTCAACGGCTCGCCGGTCGAGTTGCCGGCGCCCAGGCGTGCGAGTTCCTTGTCCAGCTGCACGAGCTGCTTGTCCAGTTCGGCCTGCGTCTGAAAACGCGATTGCTCGGCTTCGGCGGCTGCGTTGGCCTCGTGCTGCGCCTGCTGCTGCGCGGCCGACAAGATCGTCTGGCGTTTCGCTTGCAGCGGCATCACGAGCAGAAACTCGGCCGCCGCCAGCAGCGCCAGCGCGCCGGCGAAGAGCGCGATGCGCTCGCGCTTCGGCATTGCATCGATGCGCGCCGTCGCCGTCTTCCAGCGGGCGGCGAGCGGTCCCGCGCTGAACGCCTCCCACTTCACCGAGCTGCCTCCGCAAACAAGATCGCTGCGCTGGCGAGCACGAAGCTGTGGCCAGGTGGCGTCGCCACCTCCGCGGTACCACCCGCTGCCGCGTCCTGCGGCTCAACGCGCACGGTCTCGATCGGTATTGCGCGCAGCAGCGGGATGCGGGACAAGCGCTCGGCGAATCCGTTCAGCGCCGACGGATCGAGCGTGCCTCCCGCGATGCGCACGCCGCGCGCTCCGGTGATGTCGATCTCGGTTAACCACAACGACTCCGGCAGCGCAGCGATCACCGCCTGCAGCAGGGCCGCGCTGTCGGGCGGTAGTGTGTCCGTAGTCGCCAGCATGTCGCGCAGCGACTGGCGCTGAGCGATCCGCGTGCGCAGCGCGCTCGCTGGGTCGGCGACTGCGACTTCCGGATTCGAGTTCTCTGCGGTTTCGGCACCCGCGGAAGCGAGGGCTTGCGCCATGCGGTGCCGTTCGGTGCCGAAATGCGCAGTGACAAGCAGCAGGCCGGCTGCAAAGAGCGCAATCGCACGCGCACCGGACAGCACACGCTGAGGCGGCAGTAAACGCGGGTCGGCGAGGTTGAGTTGCTGCATCGATCACTGCTCCCAGTGTCGCAGCGCGGCGCCGATCGCGAACGTGAAATCAAGGCCACGCTCCGGGTCGATCACCGGGTCGCGACTGACGAGGTCGATGTGGTCCTCCACCCGGAACGCGGCCACCTTCTGCGGCAGCAACTGCGACAGTTGGCTGGAGATCTCGTCGGCGTCGCGTACGGCCGAGACCCAGACGCTGCGGAGGTCGGCGCCGTGGAACTGGCGCGAGAAGGTGTCGGTCGAGCGCTGGATCTCGAGTGCCATCCGCTCGAGCAGAGTCGCGCGTGTCTCTGCGTCGGCGGCGTCGAGCTTGAACGCCGAAACGTTGAACCGGCGGAACGCGCACAGCTCGCGCTGCCACACGAGCACCAGGCGCGTCGACTTCAATCCGAGGTGCACAAACGCGTGCGCCGCGTCGCCGGCGCACAGTATGGAGAGGTTGCGCATCGCCATCTCAGGGATGTCGATCGCGCCAAGTTCGAGGTGGCTGTCGCGGTAGCGCCGCATCCACTTGCCGACCCTCGCGGGCTGCGTCGCGACCACGAAGAGCTGGCGCGATTCGGCGCCGAGCGTGGGGCCGGGCACGTTCAGGCAATCGATGCAGGCGTCATCGACGGGGAAATCGATCAGATCCTTCAGGCGCCAGCGCATCGCGTCGCGTCGCTCGGCCGGCGGCACGGGAGGCGTGTCCAGTGGCACGATGCGGTAGTCCACGGAATTGAGCAGCACGTTTGCTCTGGCGTTGCGGCGGTATTTGCGTTGCCACTGCAGCAGCGGGATGGCTGGGTCGGCGGCGTCGAAGACCGGGGCGACGCGCACCCGCGGCCGCGCGGCCGCTCGCACGGGCGCGTAGGCCGCGACAATGCGTTCCTGGCTCGCCGGGTAGATGCCGAACCAGCCTGTCGCGGCAGACCGGCGCCGCGGCATGCCGGAGAGTGCGTCGAAGAAAGACAAGGACCGACCTCACCGGGACTCCCCCGGGCATGAGGTCAGTCTAGGAACGGGGGCGCCGAACTTAAGGCTGGAAAAGGGGCCGTGATCGGTCCCCAGAAGAGGCAGTAAGCCACTGGCTCTTCACTGTCGGTGCAGAGCCGTCCAGCGTCTCGGCGTGATTGCCAGAGACAGACACCTCGGGTCGAACGCAACGCCGCGCTACAGGAGAGCGGCAGCTGAACCGTCGGTCGCCGAGGATCACCATCGCCAGGCGATCCATTGCGATCAGCCGGGCGCGACGTGCACGGGGTAGCGCATCGACCGCTTGTTCGTCAACGGCATCGAGCGCGTCTTTTGTATGGGTCATCAACGCACCGGACACTTGAGTGCGACGCGGTTGCGCCCCTCGCGCTTGGCGTCGTAAAGAGCCGCGTCGGCGGCCTCGATGAGATCGGCTGGCTTGGCGTCGTGCGTCGGCACGAAAGCCGTGATGCCCACGCTGATCGTCACGATGCCGTGCAAGGACTTGGCGTGGGGCACGGCCAGCGCTTCGACGGCTGCTCGCATGCGATCGGCCACCACGAAAGTGCCTTCCAGATCAGTATTCGGCAGCAGCACCACGAACTCTTCGCCACCATAGCGCGCCACCAGGTCCGAGCCGCCGCGCCGGCCGGCGTTCATCGCCTCGCCCACGAGCCGCAAACAGGCGTCGCCGCCCTTGTGCCCGTAGTTGTCGTTGTAGAGCTTGAAGAAATCGATGTCGATCATGGCCAGGCCAAGAGGGTCTTGGCTGCGCATGGCGCGCCGCCATTCAGCATCGAGCGCTTCGTTGAAGCGCCGGCGGTTGGCCAGCCCGGACAGTGCGTCCGTGAGGCTCAGCAGCTCCAGGCGCTGGTTGGCTTCTTCGAGTGCGGCGGTGCGTTCGGCTACCTTGCGCTCCAGCGAAGCGTAGAGCAGGGCGTTGTCCAGCGACACCGACAGCTGCCCGGCGATCAAGGTGACCGAATCGAGGCGCTCGGCACTGAAGGCGGCGCGCAGATGCCGGCTTTCGAGCACTAGCATCGCGCGCAGCTGGCCGTGTTTCCGGATCGGCGCCAGCAGCATCGAGCACTGGTCGAGCTTGGCGATGTAAGGGTCGGCGGCAAAGCGGTCGTCGCGGGTGGCGTCGTCGATCAGCAGGGCCTCGCCGGTGCGCTCGGCATAGCGGAACACCGACAGCGGCAACGTGCCGTCGGCTCCGGCCTGTTCGACGGTGACAGCGGTAGCACCGTCGCCAAGCGAGGCCGACATGAACCAGCCCTGGCTGTCGTCGGGCCGCACCAGCAGCTGTACGCTGGTGGCGCCGGTCATTGAGCTCAGCACCATGCCGACCCGGTCGGTCAGGTGCGCAAGAGTGGTCTCCGAGCTCAAGGCTTGCGAAGCGCGCAGCACCGCCATCATGTCGACCACGTCGGTGGCGACGGTTGTGCTGCGCACGCCGGCCTCGCCGAGGCGCAGTCCTGTGCCACTGCGCAGAAAGGCATGCGCACGCCGCAGTTCGCCGACTTTGCCGGCGGCGCCCCAGACCTCGTACAGCTGGCATGCCTGGGCCAGCAAGCGGCGGCCGCTGTGCTCCATACCATGGGCCAGGTGGAAGAGCGCGGCGCGCTCGGTGATCAAGGCACGGTGCCAGGGGCGCGTGTGTCGTCCCTCGTGCATAGCGATGTCGAAGGCCGCACCGGCGGTCCAGGTCTCGCCGGCGGCCCACGCACGTTCGGCTTCCACCCAACGCTGCAGGTGCAGGAAGTTCACTGGTGCGTCGGCAGCGCGCAAGGCGAGCCATTCGAGGCAGCTGTTGTCCAGCTCTTCCAGTACGGGGCCGCGTTCCGCTTGCGGCAAGCCGCGGGCTTTTTCTGCCAGGGCCACGGCCTGCAGCACGCGTGCCAGGGCGGTGATGTAGGTGCCCGGCAGGCGCGCCAGTATCGGCATCGCTTGCCTCGCATGGTGGGCCAACGCTTGCGCGTCGCCGAAGATCGCCGCCGAGATCGTGCGGACGATGTGATACGTGGCCGAGGCGTTGCTGGGCGTAGCCAAGCCCTGCACATGGGTGGCCTCGTCGAAGCCGTCGTCGCTGAAGCTGCCGGGCGTGCTTGTTTCGCCGCGCAAAGCCCGGATCAGCTGGCGGCGCGGCAGGTAGCGTTGCGTGTAGTCAACGTTTCCAGCACGCGCCGCGAAGGCCAGGCCCGCCTCCACTTCGGCGGCTGCCGGGTCCAGCGTTGGGGCGCAGTCGAGCAGCAAATCGCCGGCCATGTAGGTGTACGCCGCGAGTGGGAGGTCGCCAGCCCGCATGAGGCCCTCGCGCGCCTGGCGGAAGGACTTGACGACGTTCTCGATCGGCTCCACCCAGTGTTCCGCGGCGATCGAGAAGATGCAGCGTACCGCCGAAGTTCCGGGCTCGAAGCCGCGCGCTTCGCCTACCGACACCATGTGGCGCGCCAAATCGTAGGCGGCGCGGTTGCCTTGCTGCATGCCCGCCAGCAGGAAGGTCACGCCACCCGCGCTGGGCATGAGCTGCGCGCACGGCCCGTACTCGATCCACAAGCGATGCGCTTCGAGCACTAACCAGGCAGCGGCGGACGGGTCGCAGAAGTAGGCGGCGTTGGCCGTCTTCACGATGAGCCTGGCCCAGGCCAGTACGCGCGGGTCATCGACGATGGGGCGCTCAAAGTCCATCAGCCTGTCTTCACCGCTGTGCCACTTGGCCAGGCGCTGAAAGCCCGCGCCGATGGCCGCGCGCGAGTCTTGCGGCTTCGGCAGCCCCAGCTCGGCGAGCAGCTTCAGACCCAGGCCCATCGACTCGGGATAGCGGCTGCGGTTGGCGAGGCTGTCCGTCTGCACGCACGCGGGCTCGACCAGGCCCATGGGGTTAGTGCAGCGGGCCACGACGCAGGCATAGACGGTGTCGGCTTCTTCCAGGCGGCCCATGCCGTAGAGGGCCCTGTGCTGCTCGGTTTCCAGCACGGCCAGCAGCCCGGCGTCGGCCGGGGTTTCGATCGCTTTGAGCAGCCGAATCGCGGCGGCGAGGAAGCGTTCTGTGACCGCGTAGTTCAGCGCGCGCAGGCGCGCCGCGGCATGGTGGAACAGGCTGACCACGCGGCGGCGCTCGGTTTCGTCGGTGACGGCGTCGATGGCGGGCAGGTATTGCTCGGCGGCAGCGGGGCCCAGCTCGGGCCGCTCCACCAGACGCCGCGCCAACGCCAGATGCCGGCGGCTGCGCTGCGCCGGGCGCATGGCCTCGAACACGGCTTGCTGCACCCGATCGTGCCGGAAGCGCAGCAGGGTCTCGTCGCCTTGTTCGGTGACGAGCAGGCCGTCTTCCAAGGCCGGGGCCAGGTGTCGATGCAGCTCGTCGGCGGCGAGGCCGCTCGCCAGCTCCAGCATGGCAGGACGGACTTCGCCACCGAGGCAGGCCATGATCTCCAGCACACTTCGGGTCTCGGCCGGCAGCTTGGTAATGCGCCGGCCCAGCAAGCCGACCACGCTGGAGTCGCCCACATAGTCGCGGATGGCCGAAGCGTCCCAGTCCCACCCGCCATCACGCGGCACCAGCAGGCTGTCTTGGCGCAGAGCATTGATCAGCTCCACGGTGTCGTACGGGTTGCCGTCGGTGCGTTCGTTGAGCGCCGCGGCCAGCTCGCCGGCTTGCTTGGGCGGCAGGCGCAGCGTCTCGCCGATCAGCGCACTGGCGTCGGCCGGCGGCAGGTTGTGCAGCAGCAGCTGGGGCGGCGCCATGCAGAAATCTTTCCAGCGTGCCAGCAGGGCGCTCAAGGGGTGGACGGCATCGACCTCGTTGGCGCGATAGGCGCCCACCATGAGCAGGCCGGGTATGCGCTCGCTGGCCGTTACAACGGCGTCGAGAAAGCGCAGCGAAATGGCCGGCGCCCATTGAACATCGTCGTACACCATGATCAGGGGCCGCTCGGCGCTCACAATGCTGCGCAGCAGGTCCAGTGTCGCCTGGATCATCCGCGCTTCAGCCTCGCGCGGGTCGGCCACCACCACGCGCGGATGTTTGCCCAGCAGCAGCACGAACTCTGGCAACAAGGACGGGCCGAAGCCGACGTTGCTGCCCAGCCCTTTGAGGATGCGCTCGCGCTGCAGCGCGAGTTGATCTCCAGGCTCGGCCAGCAGCAGGCGGCCCAGTGCACGCATTGCCTCCTGCGCCGCCGCGGGGGCGTCTTGCCGGTATTGGTCGAACTTGCAGGACGCGAACCAACCGCGGCGGGCCGTGACCATGGGCCGCAGTTCATTGATGAGCGCGGTCTTGCCCACACCTGGCGCCCCCGTCACCAGCAGGCAGGGGCTGTTGCCGTCAATGGATCGGTTGACGGTGTCGCGCAGGATGGCGATTTCGGCATCCCGCCCGATCAGGCGCGAGGGCGGCATGAGACGCGAGGCAAAGTCGTGTTGGCCCAACGCGAAGGCTGAGGTGTCGCCTTTGAGCATGGCCTCCCTCAGGCGAGCCAGGTCCAGCGCCAGGCCTTGTGCGCTTTGATAGCGGTGGTCCGGCTCCTTCTCGAGCAGGCGCATGATCAGGTCGGACAAGACTTGCGGAATCTGCGGTTGGGCCGTGGCCGGGGCGGCCGGCACGCGCACCAGATGGTCGTGCACCAGTTCCAGCAGATCATCGCTGTCGAAGGGCTTGCGCCCCGTCGCCAGTTCATAGAGCGTGACGCCCAGCGAATACAGATCGGCGCGCTGGTCCACGACCCGGCCGGTTCGCCCGGTTTGCTCGGGCGACATGTAGGACAGCGTGCCGGCGATGTGACTCTGGTGCGTGAAGCCCGGCCGTTCTTCCGCCACGTTGCTGGAAATGTTGAAATCGATCAGCGTGGGCCTGTGCGCCGGCCCGCTGACGAGGATGTTCGACGGATTGATGTCCTTGTGGATCACGCCGGCCCGGTGCACGCCAGCCAACACACGAGCCAGGACGCAAGCCATGCCCACCACGTTGAGCAGGCTGAGCTGCTCTGTATTCGCGAGCTGAGACAGGGGCACGCCGTCAACGTCTTGCAGGGCCAAGGTATTGGCCTGCGGGGGAATGCGCGCGATCTTGACCACCCCGTCCACCTTGTCCAGGCGTTCCAGGATCGCGGTCTCATGACGCAATCTGCGTATAGCCTCCGCGCCGATGGCTTGCTTGAGGACGACGCAGCGACCATGGCCGGGCACCCGCCGCCGGATGATCAAGGTGCGTTCACTGCGGTAGAGGATTTCCTCAGCTTCCCTTGTTTCAGCAGGCGCGGTGTCGCGGATCACAGTTTTCCCCAGCAGGCCTTATCGCCCTTTTCCTCTTGTCTAGTCCGCTCGGGGCAGCAGCCGGTGCAGCGGGTACGCCCAGTCACTGCCGCGCCGACTGTTCAACAGCCGCCCTCGTTATCGTTATCGACCACGGTCCCGCAAAGTTGATCCTAAGAACAGCAGGCGATGTCCCGCTTTTCTTTGGAAGTTGGCGGCCTAGCATCGTCAACGCGGGGCGCATCGAGCGGTCGGTGCAGCGCCGCTTGGAGCATCCACAGGTCTTTGACGCCCTGGATCTCGCCGATACGGCGCTGCTGCACACCGATGGCCTTGGCTACGCGGTAGCGCGTGATGCCCATCGGCTCGATGAAGTCGGCGAGCAACACGGAGCCGGGATGCACCGCGTTCAGCCGGCGCCCGGTGGTGATGCCCATGAAGCCTTGGTGCTTCAGTTCATTGCGTGCGATGCTCATCGGAGTCACTCCATCCGCCGACCCTCTCGGGTCAGTGATAGCCACGATCTTTACGTCGAGTGCAGTGCCGTCCTGCCGGCGCAAGCAGATACGCCACTGGTCGTTGATGCGGATGCTTGAGGTGAGCGGCACCTGCTTCACGCGAGATTGCGCAACTCCCTCAATCCCACCGACAGCATCGCGAGATCGGGCGCAGGCAGCGCGCGCAATTCGCCCAGCAGGCGTGCGGCGCGTTCCATCCCGTCGCGGCTGCGCGTCTCCCACGCGGTGACCAGCGCTCCCGGGTCACCGGTATCGACACCGTTGGCCAGCACATTGCCCGCCAACGTTCGCTGCAAGCCCGCCAGATCGTCGCGCATCGATCCCTTGGCGAGCGTTTGCCAGTGGCTGTCGCCCGGCAGCTTGCCGATGCGATCGCGCAGCCAGCCGAGTCCCAGCTTTGCCGAGACCTGGAAATACACGCCCGCAACCGTCAGCAGAGGACGCTTCGTGTGTTCTGTGATTTCAACGATGTCGAGCGCCGCAAACAGCGTATCTAGGTCCGCCACGCGCGCAGCGATTGCGAGCGGAACGCCGGCCTGCGTCCAGCGCGCCGCCTGCGCGTCGAGTTGCGATCGGCCTTGCGCATCGAGAAGGCCCTCCGCGTCGAACAGCGTCTCCACGCCGGGTCGAAAGCGCTCGATCGTTCCTTCCACTGGCTCGGCGAGACGGCGCGAACGCAGAAACCACGCGGTCGCGCGCACGATCACCCGACCAGCCTCGACCAGCATCTCCGCCTGAATGTCGTCGGCGACCTTGTTGTCGAGCGCTTCGATCGCCTGCCACAGCGGCACATAGCCGAATATCTCGCGCGTGAGCAGATAGGCGCGCACGATCTCGGCCGCGCGCGCGCCGGTCATCTCCATCATCCGGTGGACAAACGTCGCGCCGACGCGGTTGACCATACTGTTGACGACATGCGTGGCGATGATTTCGCGCTTCAACGGATGGCGCGGCATCACGCTGGCGTATGCCTCGCGCAGCGCCTGCGGAAAATAGCGGCCGAGCGCGGTCGCGATCCACGCGTCTTCCGGCAAATCGGACGCGAGGAATTCGTCGGTCAGCCACATCTTTGAGTACGCAAGCAGCACAGCGTTTTCTGGTGCGCTGAGCCCTGACTTGGCGGCTCGTCGCGCCGCGATTTCCTCATCTGCCGGCAGGAACTCGAGCGCGCGGTTAAGCCGGCCGGTCTTTTCGAGGTACTGGATGAATCGCTGTTGCGAATCCAGCAGCACCGCCGCGACGCGTCCGCTGATCGCGAGCGACTGCGTCTGGAAGTAGTTGTCGCGCAGCACGAGCGCGGCAACCTGATCCGTCATCCGAGCGAGCAGTGTGTTGCGCTGCTTGTGGGTCAGCTCGCCGTCGGCGACAACGAGTCCGAGCAGAATCTTGATATTGACTTCGTGATCGGAGGTGTCGACGCCGGCGGAGTTGTCGATCGCATCCGTGTAAATGCGGCCGCCCTTTAGCGCGTACTCGATGCGACCAAGTTGGGTAAAGCCGAGGTTGCCGCCTTCGGCCACCACTTTGCAGCGCAGCTCCGCGCCGTTCACGCGAATAGCGTCGTTCGCGCGATCGCCCACCGCCGCATGCGTTTCTTGCGCGCTTTTGACGTAGGTGCCTATGCCGCCGTTGTAGATGAGATCGACCGGTGCCTTGAGAATCGCGTTGATCAACTCGTTCGGCGCGAGTTGCGCGGCCTCGATTCCCAGCACTCGTCGCGCCTCGGGCGACAGCGGAATCGATTTGGCGCTGCGCGGCCACACGCCGCCGCCTGTCGATATCAGCGTTGCGTCGTAGTTGGCCCACGAGGATCGCGGCAGATCGAACAAGCGCTTTCGCTCGGTCCACGACGAAGCCGTATCCGGATCGGGATCGATGAACACATGGCGGTGATCGAAGGCGGCGACGAGGCGGATGTGCTTCGACAACAGCATGCCGTTGCCGAATACATCGCCCGACATGTCTCCTATCCCCACGGCCGTGAAATCGGAGGTCTGCGTGTCGACCCCCATTTCGCGGAAATGCCGTTTCACCGACTCCCACGCGCCGCGCGCGGTGATGCCCATCGCCTTGTGGTCGTAACCGACGGAGCCGCCGGAGGCGAACGCGTCGCCCAGCCAGTGGCCGTACTCCTGCGACACCGCGTTCGCATAGTCGGAGAAAGTCGCGGTGCCCTTGTCCGCCGCGACAACAAGATACGGATCATCGGCGTCGTGCCGGCGCACCCGCGGCGGCGGTTCGATCTTTCCGCCCACGCGGTTGTCGGTGAGATCCAGCAGCCCGCGCAGGAAATCCTTGTAGCAGGCGACGCCTTCCTTCATGAATGCGTCGCGGTCCGACGGCGACGGCGCGCGCTTGAGCACGAAACCGCCCTTGGAACCAACCGGCACGATGACGGTGTTCTTCACCATCTGCGCCTTGACGAGGCCGAGCACTTCGGTGCGGAAA
>Ga0187893_10011923_pt1 | contig 12472 bp, 9 predicted proteins | sample MA1701074metaG_FD_139574 | JGI IMG/M metagenome (GOLD analysis project Ga0187893, IMG submission 139574) | White microbial mat communities from a basaltic lava cave in the Kipuka Kanohina Cave System on the Island of Hawaii, USA - MA170107-4 metaG ...
AAACGAAAATTCTGATAAATCCCTTTCCCCGGCTTTAAAACTAAATTCAAGACCCGGCTTAATAAACGGGCTGCGGGTAGTCATGCTGATTACTCCGTTAAAAGCATTGGGTCCGTAATACGCAGAACTTGCACCGACAATTAAATCCACTTTTTGCACATCGAGTTCACTGGCGCCAAGAAAATTGCCGAGTGAAAAATTTAAGCCGGGTGATTGGTTATCCACACCATCAATAAGCTGCAGTGATCGTACCGGAGAAGTGCTGTTGAATCCCCGGGTATTAATCACTTTAAACGCAAGACTCGCAGAGGTAACATCCACTCCTTTCATCTGACCAAGCCCATCATAAAAATTAACTGCCGGAGTTTCTTTTATGGCAATCATATCCATTGATTCTACCGTTAAGGGATTTTGCTTTTGCTTTTCGGAAATTCTGCTTCCCGCAATTTCAACATCCTGCAACAGCACTTCACTTTTTTTAAGTCGGATCAGTACAGGTTTGCTGTTGCTGATCTCCTTTTCATGGTTTTGAAATCCGATAAAACTTATTTGAATTACCACTGGGAAATCCGCGGTACACTCCAATCTGAATTTGCCATCCGGACCGGAAAATGTTCCAATAGAAGTTCCTTTAATGATCACATTAGCGCCCGGAACCGGCTCGCCTGTGCCGCTTTCTTTAATGATGCCCTGAATCAGGCATTGGCTGAAAACGTATTGATGAAATACGTATGTAAACAAAACGAAAACCAAAAGGAGAACTTTTCCAAAGCAGATTTTCATATTATTAAATTCATTCTGACATAATTCATTGATGCCAATAAGAGCACCTGTAAAAAAACAAAAACTCCGGCTTTGCAGCCGGAGCTTTTGAAATTTTTTAACACAGTTCTATTTGAAAAACTTCCTGGTAACAACCTTGGAAGAATTCTGAAGCATTACGGAATAAATTCCGGCATCCAACGGAACATTCAGTTCCAGATAATTAATGCCTTCGTCAGCCCATAAATTATTGTTGCTGCTGATAATCCTTCCGGTTGCATCCATCAGCTTCAGAGAGTAAGGTTGCGATGCATCCGATTCGAAAATCACAGTCATTGCTTTTGCATTCTGATGTGAAATGGTAAGTATGTCAAATAATGAAGCTCTTCCGAAATTCACAGCAACGGGTCCGAAATACTTATGATTCCTGTCAAAATCTACCTGCTTCAATCTGTAAAATTGCTTACCGATTACCGGATTCATATCAATAACTTCGTAATCATTGTTACTTGTGCTGAATCCTTTGGCTATAACAGCATCACCAATCTGAATGTATGATTTGTTATCCGTGGTTCTTTCAACAATAAAGTGATCTGTATTTAGTTCGGAAACAGTTGTCCAATGCACACGAACTTTTTTGTCTTCTGCTTTTGCAGATAAATTCAGCAAATTCACAGGCAATGGTTGCGGCTGTGTAGTCAAAGCCCAGGGTGTATTGAGAAGCGTTATTCCGGGAGAAATATTGGTGGTGGCAGTGCTTGATTGACCGGGAGTTGGTAATTCCCATATCGCACCACTCCAGCGCTGGGAACTGTACGGAGGGGGAACTCCGGTAGCTTCATTGCCGGCAAAAGTGAATGTAATATTGGCATTCACACCTGCTCCGGGTTCACTGATTATCCAATAACGATCCACCATATTCGGGCTATTATCTGCTGTGAATGGTGAATAATATCCTCCGATAGAAGTAACTCCCGCAGGCATTGGAAGATTATTGGGTGGCGTACGATATGTGGCAATGGTTAAATCAGAAGTGCCTGAAGTTACATCATAAATAAACGGGATGTATGCACCGCTGATTTGAATGAACGGAACAGTATGAATTCCGGTAAAGCTTCCGATTTTCCAATTCAAACTTCCATAATTGGGAGGCAGATCTTCGCTGTATAAATATCCTGATGTACGGTTAATGGCGCCTGCTCTTCCGTTATTCAAGGTTAGAGTTCTTGTGTTGAGCAGTAACCTGCCTGCCTGCAACCATAATGTGTCATCAACCGTTGCGGCAGTATTCTGCCGCACATGGAATGCATTGTTGATGGCAAGCTCATGGAACGTAGTATTGCTGGTTCCGTCAATATTCTGTTGCATAGTCGTGCTGTTGAAAGTAAATATGCTGTTACCGGCAATAAAGGTTCCGTTATTTCCAAGATGACCTCTGAGGTTTATTGGAAACTTGGTATAAGTTCTCGAAAACAGAAAAGTAACATTAGGACGGAAATCATTTCCCTGCCGTACAGTTCCTCCTGAACCGGGAACTAAAGCACAACCTGCAGGTGCACCGGCTGCCAATCCCCATACCCTCGCCACTTTTCTAACTCCGATTGTCTGGGTAACAAATGTCTGATCTGCGGATGTAGTACTTGGATTATCATAACAAATCTCCAATACCAGGTCATTTCCGGAGCCATTCCAGGTTAAAGGCGCAGTTAGAGCAATTGTAATCGTACCCGCACCACCCAGTGGAATAAAATTCGCACCGGCAGTCAAGTCTAAAGTGCCGGAATATAAATTACCGCCTGCAGCAGCTACCGGAGCCCATGCAGCAGGAACTGAGGCAAATGAAAAATCGGGAGTTGTGTAATAATAATTAATATTAAAATTATTGTATGGCTGGCCGCTGTTTCTTGATCCGATGATAAATTGAAGCGTATTAATGATATCGCCTGCAACTAACCCTCTTGCCAGCAGTTCGGCTTGTGTATAAACAATCTGCATCCTTGCCCTTGCGAAGGCGCCATTAAATGGATAAGAATTGGAATTAACCAGATTTCCATTACTAATAACCATGGAACCATTGTAGCTGCTTATAACTTTTACCTGAGTATTTGCATTTTTGATGGTAAGAGAATCCGCCATTGTCAGCGAGCCCCCGGTGTAAGCATCAATGGTTAATGTATCGGGTCCTTCAATTCTCAACTTTCGGGTTGTTGCAGTTACGTTTGCTTTAATGACCGGTTGATTTGGTGGGGCTTGAACTCCGGGTGCTACCACATCTATATCGGGAAGTATGGCAGCATCAGTTGCAATGGTCGGAACTCCGCCACACCAGTTTTGCGGAAGATTCCAATCATCGCTGAAAGCGCCAAGCCATACCCGCCATCCCGGAAGAATATTACAATCGGGAATGATGGTTACAGTGTAATCTTCCACTTCACCGTAAGTATAGGTAGCGCAGGGATCAATATTATTATTAATCCATGTTTCACGTACGCGGAGTGTTGTATTCCCTATATATGATGCCAGGGGAACTGTGAAATTCTGATTCCACCAGCCACCACCTCCTAAGCCGGGAGGATAAACTGTTTGTCCAAGTTTTTCAGCCGGCTGGAATACTCCGTCATGATTATAATCAATCCATGCAGCAAGGCAATTTCCTGACCAGTAGGTTCCAACCTGAGATTGCAGAGTGTAGGTTGTTACTGCATCCGCTTTCAATACAGTGGTCTTTCCGGGCACTGCCGCAAATTTCTCATAATCGGGAGGGTGGGTACTGAATGCACAAGGACCTCCGGTACAACCTCCGGCATTCGGACCGACAGTATTTAAGCAATTATTAATAATGGGATAGCCGATTTCACCATTTAAAATTACGCATTGAATATAATCGTTATTATTATACCCGTTCCAGGCAGTTCCAACGGTATAAGTCGGAATGCAATAAGCAAGATCAATTTCACGTGCTCCCGGTAATGTTGCAGTTCCCGGAGATTGAGTTCCATTACCGAGTACTCCTAATGAAAGAGCTACACTTACAAACTCGGCATCCACGAAATTTCCACCTGTTGCCCCTGGCTGAATGTCGTAGGTAATCCAAAAATAATTCGTTCCATTGTCTAATCTGAATCCTGCTGCGGAAGTAAAAGTATAATTGGTCATGCACGGAGACTGACCTGTACCGATTTGTTGTGCTATGGTTAGGTCAAGCGTATTTGTTCCGCCAGTCCACCAAAGTTTTGCGCCTGTTCCGGTAATATCACCGCAGGGATTAGTGCAGCCGTTGGTGTTGAAAATAATTGTATTAGCCCGATACGGATTCCTGGATCCATCCACAATAATTCTCATGCTTACAACCCAGTTGTTAACTGTGCCCGGGCCAACATTTGCACCATTTTGCAAAACCAGATCACAGGAAGTATAATTCTGATCTTTCGGATCCGTTACAATGGAAAAATCATCAATATGAATGTCATTTCCCATCTGACTTGTTGCAACTATAAAAACATAAACATTTGAAGAGCTCCAGGGTGCACCTGCCGGAATGGTATAGCCGTAAAGATTCCAGCCGTTCGTATTTCCAGCCGCCATCGGATAGCAGTTGGCATAACGGTAAATTCTGTTAACGCCTGATGCTGTATCATTCAGCAAAACTGCACCTGTAGGTCCGCCTGAAAGCACAGCAGAGTCATTCACGTAAACCTGAATATTATCACTTGATTGATTATAAAAATTAACTGTGCCGCTCACAGCAATGGAATTATTTACAGAAAGTGTAATGGTAGTTCCGGCAATACCTACTACCACTGCATTAAAACCTATGCCGGTTCCAAATACTGATTGCCCGATAACAATTCCGGCAGCAGAAGAAACAGTAATGGTATTGGTTCCTGCCAGTCCTACAGCGGTTGGAGCAGTTCCGGTTGGAGCAAAGCCCAAATCACGATACATCCAGAATCTGAAATTTGATGTAGCCGCACCACGGTTGGTTAAATCAAACGGCTTTGAAACAATATAGGATGCTTCACCAGCAGTGGTCAGATTTGATCTATACCGAATCATAGCAGACGGTGAACGGGGAGCGACTGCAGGACTTACGCCAGCGCTTACCCTGTCAAAATAATTATCAGGGTCAATTCCGCTTACCTTACCTTGATTCCATCCAAATGGTAAATTTTGCGCAGGATAGGGTCCGCTTTGATCAAATCCTTCGGTAATAGTTACAGGTTGTGCTTCTGCTAAGAATGTACATGCAATTAATATTGCTGAAACTACATTCGCTATGGAAAATTTTCCAGGTAAATTTTTAGTTTTCATATAAAGAAATTTTGTTGGTTCTTTGATTAAAGTGATTCAATATCTATTAGAAAAACCTTGATTTAGCTTTTAACTGATTTTTGAATTTTGGAGGTCTAATTTTCAATGGGCTAATATATAATTTTTTTTTAAATAATTCAGAAATTTAATAAGACTTTTTTCAACAAATTTAAGAAGAACCGCTTCAAATAAAGCAATTTTATAACAATTTTCCCAAATCAACCTTATCGGCTGAAGCGAAACAAAATAACATCTCCATCCTGAACATAATAATCCTTGCCTTCCGAGGTCATTTTTCCGGCTTCTTTGCAACTTTGTTCAGATCCGAGCCGCAGGTAATCATCCAGCTTAATTACTTCAGCCCGGATAAATCCTTTTTCAAAATCGGAATGAATCACGCCTGCTGCCAGTGGCGCTGTCATGCCATCATGGAAGGTCCAAGCCCGGACTTCCTTTTCGCCTGCTGTAAAAAATGTTTTTAAACCAAGCAGGTGGTATGCTGCTTTGATCAATCGTGAGGAACCGGATTCATGAAGTCCAAGATCGTGGAGAAACATCTGGCGTTCTTCAAAAGATTCCAATTGTGCAATCTCTGATTCTACGGCTGCTGAAATAGTAAGCACTGTTCCGTTTTCATCTGCCAGACTGGATTTAACATCATGCACATAATTATTTCCTTTAGAAGCCGATTTTTCATCTACATTACACACATAAATTTCAGGTTTGATGGTCAGGAAAAAGCAATCTTCAATTAATTTTTTTTCCGAATCTGTTAAACCCGCACTGCGCACAGATTTTCCGGATTCAAGATGACTTTTTATCCGGCTCAGCACTTCGAATTTCCTTTTTGATTCCTTTTCATTTCCAATCGTTGCAATTTTTTCGATTCGCTTCAGATTCTTTTCAGCGGTTTCCAAATCCTTTAGCTGAAGTTCGGATTCAATGATTTCTTTGTCGCGCACCGGATTCACGCTTCCATCCACATGCACCACATTGGGATCATCAAAGCACCGCAGAACATTTATGATTGCATCGGTTTCGCGAATGTTTGCAAGAAACTGATTTCCCAATCCCTCTCCCCTGCTGGCTCCTTTAACCAACCCGGCAATATCCACTATATCAACAGTAGTAGGAACCACGCGTTGCGGCTTCACGACTTCGGCAAGCGCATTGAGCCGCTCATCAGGAACTGTTATTACTCCGAGATTCGGCTCAATAGTGCAAAACGGAAAATTTGCTGCCTGTGCTTTAGAATCCGAAAGGCAATTGAAAAGAGTGGATTTGCCTACATTGGGCAAACCGACAATTCCGCACTTAAGTCCCATAGAAAAATTTTTAAGTTCGCAAATATCGGATGAAGCTTATCAAACGTATGCAACATTCAAAAAAAATAATGTGGAAATTGTTTCGAAATTTTTAGCTTAACGAAGCGATTCAACGGTCTTCCTTATTCTCTTAATATCGGGCAATTCATTTGCATTGTCCAAAACTTCTGCATAACGAATCAATCCGGATTGATCAATAACAAAGGCGGCTCTTTTGGATACTCCTTTCATTCCGTAATTAAATAATTCATAGCATGCACCATAAAGTTCGCTTACTTCTTTGTTGAAATCGGAGAGCAGTTCAAAGTTCAGTTTGAGTTCCTGTTTATATTTTTTAAGGGAATACACGCTGTCGGTTGAAATTCCGAAAACCTGAGTTTTCATTTCATTGTAATAAACAAGGTCATCGCGGACGGAGCATAATTCCTGCGTGCAGGTACTGGTAAATGCAGCGGGAAAAAACAAAAGAAGAATATTTTGTCCTTTTAAATTTTCGAGCGAGACCAATTGCTTTTCGGAATTAAACAGCCGGAATAATGGCGCAGGTTCATTCAGCTTAATTTTCATTGCAGTTATAAACATTCATTTATTGAAAAGCAAATATCGAATATTCATCATGAGCATAAAAATCATTTACCTTCACCGGCTCAAACCAAACCTATTCTGATATGAATAAATACATCATTGAATTTATCGGAACTTTCTTTCTTGTATTGATCATTGCATTCACAACAAACGATCCGCAGCTTTGGGCCGGAGGGGGAACGCCTTTCGCACCCATTGCCATTGGCTGCGGGCTGATGGTGATGGTGTATATGGGCGGGCATATTTCTGGCGCCCATTACAATCCTGCTGTTACGCTGGCTGTGCTGATCTGCAAGAAAATTAATTCAAAAGATGCTGTCGCGTACATGCTGGTGCAGATATTAGGTGCGATGGCAGCAGCACTTGCTTTTTATTTTATACTCGGTCGTTCAATGGGTGAACCGAAACCATTGCCGGGTTTTCATCTGAATCTGAAACCAATGATGGTTGAATTGCTTTTCACTTTTGCACTTGTGATGGTAGTCCTGAATGTAGCTGTTTCTAAAAAAACTTCTGGAAACTCCTATTATGGACTAGCCATAGGTTTCACGATTTTGGCGGCTGTTTATGCCGGAGGTCCGGTTTCCGGTGGCGCTTTTAACCCGGCTGTAGGTTTGGGTCCTGCCATCTCCCATGCAATGACCGGTGGCGGAAATTTAGAATTTGTCTGGATTTATCTCGCTGGTCCCATAGCTGGCGCTATTCTCGCTGCATGGATCTTTAAAATCACCCATCAGGACGAATAAGCAATTTTCACCTCATATCTTTTTTATAGTATGACTGAAAGATTCATAAACGTCTGCGGTAATGTGCAATTTAAATGTTATCCTGAAAACTCCTCAACATAATTTAATTTTCATTTACCGATTTCGTAACTGAACCTTAATCCCTGCACATTGCGGCTGCCGATAGGAATTACTTTCACTTTCCAGTTATTATGTTTGTGAATCACATGCCCTACATAATATCCGGTAATGGCGCCTACGACCACATCGCTTGCCCAATGTTTATCGAGATATAACCTGGAAAGCCCGGCTGAAGCTGCGAGCGTGTAGGCAACATAGGGCACCCATTTTTTTTCTTTGTACTCATGCGTATAAACTGCGGCAACCGTAAAAGCGGTAACAGTATGCCCGGAAAAAAAAGAGTCATTGCGTCCATGTTTTGTATCCAACGGATCTGAGTATTCATCAGAATGCCCTGCCGGCTCGTCCTGGTAAGGTCGCTCACGGTTGCTTGCAAATTTTGCAGCACGGGTGATCAGTGTTGAAAATAACAGCGCCTTAACGGTAACCATTGCCGTTTTCTTGCTGCGATAATCCTTTGCAATGGCGCCATAAACATAAGATGAAATCAGAAATGTGAAACTATAAATATTTCCGAAAGGATCTGTTCCGTATTTAACCACATTATCCATTGATTCATTCCTGTTTCTGTTAAAAATTTCCCGGATGTGATCGTCCTGCCAGAATGATATGGCTGTAACTCCTCCTAATGCCGCACCTGTAAGCCAGCTTTTGCCTTTCCAACGGGATGGTTCAAGGACAAGGTCTTTTCCATCATGCAGAATGGATTTGAAATAATGTTTATCAAATTTCGGGTTTCCATATCCGGGTGCCGGTAATGTATCCTGAGCGGTTATAACCGAACAATTAAAATAAGCGGGAAAAATCAGAAGCCATAATGCTTTCATCACTGGCTGTTTTTCGATTGATCCCAGAGGGCATCCATTTCATTTAATGACATATCAGCAAGATTTTTTCCCTGCCTTCGCGCTGCTTTTTCAATCATGGTAAATCGTCTGATAAATTTCTTATTTGTACGCTCCAATGCTTCTTCTGGATTCAGGTCAATGAACCGTGCATAATTGATCAGAGAAAAAATAAGGTCACCGAATTCGTCCATCATTCCCGCTTTGTCGCCCCCCTCTGATTCCGTTTTAAATTCATCCATCTCTTCCTTAACTTTTTCCCAAACCTGCTGGCGGTTTTCCCAATCGAAACCCGCTGCACGAGCTTTTTCCTGAATCCTCACGGCTTTTACCATCGCAGGAAGCGATACAGGAACACCGGACAAAACACTGGATTGTCCTTCTTTCATTTTTAAGGATTCCCAGTTTTGGGATACCTGTTCTGCATTTTCCACCTTCACATCACTGTAAATATGCGGATGCCGGTGAATTAATTTTTCACACTCTGAATGAATGACATCAGCTATATCAAACCGCTCCTGCTCGGAAGCAATTTTTGAATAAAAAATTATGTGGAGCAAAATATCACCCAGTTCTTTTTTGATCAGATCCATGTTCTGATCCAAAATGGCATCGCCTAATTCATAAACTTCTTCAATGGTCAGGTGCCTCAGACTTTCCATGGTTTGCTTTTTATCCCACGGACACCTGGCGCGCAGGTCGTCCATTATGTTCAGCAACCGCTCAAAAGCTTTTAATTTTTTATCCATAAAATTATTCCGTGCGAATGTACAAATTGCATATAGTACCTGAGAACCGTTATTTTGCCGGCTATAGTATTTTTGTTTCAGTAGGTAAACTATTTTTCAATAATGAAAATTTCTGCAAAATTTTTTGCTTTGATTCTGATATTGAATTGCAGGTTGTCCATTGCGCAGCCGGATACATTGGAGTATTTTGCTGACCTTCCGCTCCGATACGAGAATTATGTTTATGCTGATAACATAAAATCAGTCTTGCTCGAAAAGGCCGGATTCCGTCTGTCAGAACCCGCCCTGTTTTTTGGCTCGAACGAAAAACTCATACTTTCATTTGATGATTTGCAAGGAGGAGTTTCTGATTATTCTTATACTTTTATTCACTGCAATTCGGATTGGACCCCCACTCAAATTCCTGTTTCGCAATACCTGCAGGGATTTTCGGATGACCGGATCTTTGATTATGCATTTTCGTTTAATACCATACAATCGTACACACATTATTTTCTTGAGTTTCCGAATGAAAATCTGGAGCCGCTTTTATCGGGCAATTACATCATCAGAATATTTGAAACAGGCAATCCTGAAAAAACAATTATCACAAGAAGATGGTTGTATTATGAAAACAAAGTGCAGATTGATGCAACTGTTAAGCGTGCTACAGTAATAGCAGACCGTTATTCGAAACAGGAGATTGATTTTTCTGTAAATTATTTCTCATTGCCTGTACAAAATCCGTTCAGCGAATTCAAAGTAGTGCTGCAGCAAAACAGCCGGTGGGATAATGTGATTCATAATCTGAAGCCCTTGTATATAAAAGATCGTTTGCTCGATTATAATTATGAAGAAGAAAACACCTTTAACGGAGGGAATGAATTCAGAACATTCGATACGCGTTCATATAAAACTCCAAACCAATATGTACGCGGATTTCTTGAAGATTCCTCCGGAATTGATGCGTATATTAAAGATGATATCAGCAGGGCAGCGTATCGTTATTCTATTGAAGACGATATTAATGGTAAATATCTGGTTTCAATGTATGCCGGAAGAGATGAATCCCGTGAAGCAGACTACATTACCGTTCATTTTAAGCTGCTGATGGAATATCCGGTTGAAAACGGAACTCCTTATATATTTGGGGCATTAACTGATTGGCAACTTCTGCCTGAGGCAAAGCTCAAATATGATTATGAAAAGCAGGCATATCATACCGAACTGTTCCTGAAACAGGGATATTACAATTATGAATATGTGGTACTGACTGATTCAAATTTATCAGCAGACGAAACTCAGATTGAAGGAAATCATTTTGAAACCGAAAACGATTATTCCATTATGGTCTATTACATTCCGCCCGGCTCAAGGTATGAGCAGCTTGCCGCATGGAAGCGTATTTCCTCCAAAAATATTTATTGATGTCAAAAAAACTTTTACATTCGCCATAAAAATTGTACAATTCATCAAAATAAAGAAGCATAATTGATTCAGTAATCTACATTTACATTCGAAACTAAGTTAAAAGATGACCCCTATGGTAACTGAAGTAACTTCAGGAATAAAGGTTTCGGTAGAAACATTTTATCAACCTACCCATTCCAATCCCGGACAATCGCATTATGTTTTTGCTTATCGGATTACGATTGTCAATGAAAGCGGAGATAATATTCGCCTGAAAAGGCGACATTGGTATATCGTGGATTCCGATAATACTAGGCGCGAGGTAGAAGGAGAGGGTGTGGTTGGTGAACAGCCCTACATTGCAGTAGGAGAAACCTATCGCTATGTATCCGGCTGCAATCTCAATACTGAAATCGGAAAAATGTTCGGTACATACCTGATGGAACGACAAACAGACAAAAAATTATTTTATGTAAAAATTCCTGAATTCAATATGGTTGTCCCCTGTAAACTGAATTAATATTATAAGCTTACCTAAACCAAGCGAAAGCCCTTCTTACTTTGAGGGGCTTTTGTATTTTCAGGATTCTTGTTCTCTGTTTTATCTTTTAAATTCTGCATAATAATTTCATACCTCTTCACTTTGCTGGCGCTTTTTAAATTTGCGGAACTTTGAATCGAAATCTACATAAAATATTTTCCTGGTTTTACTCATGAAGTTTATTGTCATATTGGTTCTTCTGTATCTTGCTTTTCTTGCATTGAAGAAAAAAGGGCATTTGGTTTTTTACTCAAATATGAGTCGCAATAAAAATGATCATGACCGGAATGCGGCAAAAGAAGAAGGTGAAGTAACTATTGATTCCTCCAATGCATCCAAAAATTCAGGTTCCGGTTCGCAGGGCGAATATGTGGACTATGAAGATGTGAAATAGTAATCTGATTTTTTATACTTTTCGGCTCAAATTATTTTTAATTACTGCAATTAAATCAATTTTCATTTCCACCCTCTGCAAATAATTTATTTCCTTTAATCCTGCTGCTTATGAAAATAAATTTAAAGAATCTCCTCCCCCATCTGATTGCCATTGTTTCATTCGCTGTGATAACCATGGCTTATTTCCTGCCTTTATTAAGTGGCAAACAAATAAGCCAGCATGATATAATGCAATGGATTGGAATGTCGAAAGAAATTGTGGACTACAGAAACCAGTTTCATGAGGAACCGCTCTGGACAGGAAGCATGTTCAGCGGAATGCCCGCCTACCAGATTTCGGTGGTTTACGATGGCAATCTGATCCGATATGTCAATGCCATACTGACGCTTGGTTTGCCGGTTCCTGCAGATTTTATTTTCATGATGCTGCTGGGATTTTACCTTCTGCTGATTTCATTAAAAATAGATTTCAGGTTGTGCATTGCAGGGGCAATCGGGTTTGCATTTTCAACATACCATTTTGTTATTATTAATGCAGGACACAATTCAAAAGCTCATGCCATTGCCCTCATGCCGCTGGTGATTGCCGGAGTGCTGATGACGCTCAGGGGAAAGCTGTTGACAGGGGGAATTATCACAGCCATCGCATTATCGCTTGAAATTATGGCGAACCACCTCCAGATTACCTATTACCTTTTTATGA
>Ga0187893_10011924_pt1 | contig 12471 bp, 10 predicted proteins | sample MA1701074metaG_FD_139574 | JGI IMG/M metagenome (GOLD analysis project Ga0187893, IMG submission 139574) | White microbial mat communities from a basaltic lava cave in the Kipuka Kanohina Cave System on the Island of Hawaii, USA - MA170107-4 metaG ...
AACGGCGGGCGCGGCCCGGCGACCCAGCGCAGGACGACGAGCCGATCGGGGTCCGGCACCGGCAGTTTGTCGAAGAGGATCGCGTTCGCGAGGCCGAACACGGCGATGGCGGCCGCCATCGCCGCGCCGAGCGACCCGACGGCGATCAGCGCGAGCGCGGGCTGCCGCGCGAGCGCGCGCCAGGCAAAGCGAATGTCGTGGCCGATGAGGTCGAGCGTCATGATGCTCCAGAAGGCGCGGCTTTCCTCGCGCACGCGGGTCGGGTTGCCGAAGGCCCGGAGCGCCGCCTCCCGGGCGGCGCGCCGGCTCAGGCCGGCGTCGGCCAGCTCCTCGGTCCGGCGCTCGAGGTGCCACTAGATCTCGTCCTTCAACTGCGCGTCGAGGCGATCGCGCCGGAGCATGAACCACAGCCGGCGGAGCAGCGTGCGCACGTCCCCTAGGCTCCCGATGGGTCGATGGAGTTCATCACCCGCCCGATGGCGTCCATCAGGCGGCTGAAACTGGTCTCGACGTCTCCGAGCTGCCGGCGGCCGGCGCGCGTGAGACGGTAATACCGCGCGCGGCGGTTGTTGACCGAGTGGCCCCAGTCCGACGCGACGAGGCCCTGAACCTGAAGCCGCTGCAACGCCGGATAGAGCGATCCTTCTTCGACCTGCAGGATGTCGCCGGAGGTGCGCTGGATGTGGTCGGCGATGCCGTAGCCGTGCATGACGCCGTGGGTCAGCGTCTTGAGGATGAGCATGTCGAGCGTGCCGGGCAGCAGCTCCGCGCGAACCGATCGGCGTCTTCCCATAGAGTAACTATGGGAAGGTAGCCAATCACCTGCAGGATGTCAAATGACTCTGCCCTTCGGTGGTAGAGTGTGGCCTCTTCTGAGAGGCCGGCCGACGATCGGAGCAGCCGCCGCGTCGTTCGAACAGTGGATGCGCGCGCTCGAGAGGCGCCATCTGGCGGACCTCCGATTCGCGGAGGTCGCACGCGCGCTTCGCGCGCTCTCGTCCGACTACGTCGAGCGGCGGGCGACGCTCGCGACGGGAACGGCGCTTGGCGGCGCGGGCAAACGGGCCGCCTTCGCGCTTTTCTACGGCCCGCTCCATTTCCTGACCATTTCGCGCATCCTCGAGGCTGTCGGACCGCCGGACGTCGAGCGCGTCGTCGATCTCGGCTGCGGCACCGGCGCGGCCGGCGGCGCATGGGTGCTGCCCCACCCGGCCGACCGCCGCCCCGCGCTTCTCGGTCTCGACCGCCATCCGTGGACGGTTGGAGAGACGGCGTGGACCTACCGAACGCTCGGCCTCCGAGGCCGCGCGCAGCCTACGGACCTTCTTCGCGCGGCGCTCCCCGGGAAGGGATCCGGCGTGGTTGCCGCCTACACGATCAACGAAATCGAGGACGGCCAGCGGCGACGGCTCCTCGACCGTCTTCTTGACGCCGCGGCGCGAGGGGCCCGCATGCTGGTGGTGGAGCCCATCTCCGGGCGCCTTACGCCGTGGTGGCGGGAATGGAGCGCCGCCGTGGAGCGCGCCGGCGGGCGGGCCGACGAGTGGCGATTCGATGCCGATCTTCCGGAGCTCGTGGCTCGGTTCGATCGCGCCGCCGGGCTGGACCATCGCGAGCTGACCGCGAAGTCGTTGTGGCTGTAAGCAGGTATAAAATGCGCCCATATCCGACGGAGGTTTCATGATGCCGCGCTTCGCCACCGCCCTGGTTCTCGCGTTCGCCCTCGCTCCATCGGCCGCGGTCGGTCAGAGTCAGACGCCGCAACAGTTCTTCGGCTTCGCCATCGGCGCCGACGGCGAGCTGGCGCGATACCCCAAAGTGCTCGAGTACCTGCAGCACCTGGCCCAGACGACGAACCGCATCAAGTACGAGGAGCTCGGCAAGACCACGATGGGGCATCCGTACGTGCTGGCCACGATCAGCGCGCCGGAGAACCTGGCCCGGATGGGCCGTCTGGTCGCCATCAATCGCCGGCTCGCGGATCCTCGTGGCCTGAGCGAGACCGAAGCGCAGAAGCTGGCGCGCGACGGCCGGCCCTTCTACCTCCTCTTCACGACGATTCACTCGACCGAGGTCGGCAACATGCAGGCGATCACCGAGGTCGCGCACCGCCTTGCCACCAGCGCCGACCCGGACGTCCGCGAGATCCTCGACAACGTCGTCCTTCTATTGGTCCCGTCGCAGAACCCCGACGGTCAGGTCATGGTCATCGATCACTGGTACAAGACGAAGGGGACGAAGCTCAATCGCGTCTTCCCGGACCTCTACCACAAGTACACGGGCCACGACGACAACCGCGACTGGTTCATGTTCACCCAGAAGGAAACGCGGATGGCGGTCGAGATGCAGAACCGCCTCAAGCCGCATCTCACGCACGACATGCATCAGATGGGCCCGACCGGCTCGCGCATCTTCGTGCCGCCGTACGAGGATCCGTACGACCGGAACGTGCATCCGCTCATCGCGCAGGAGCAGGTTCAGGTCGGCCAGGCGATGGCGACGGCGCTCGTCGCGGAGGGCAAAGGGGGCGTCGCGTTCGCGGAGCAGTACGACCTCTGGACCCCCGCGCGACAGTACACGGTCTACCACGGGCAGCCGCGCATCCTCACCGAGATCGCCAGCGCGAGCCTCGCGGATCCGTTCGTCAACCCGGCGGGGGCAGACCGCGCGCTCGGACCGCAGGAGCCGCGCTGGAACTTCCCGCTGCCCTATCGTCGCCCGGAGTGGCGGCTCCGGCAGATCGTGGACTACGGCGTCACGGCGGTCTTCGCCGGGCTGTCGCACATGGCGAAGTACCGCACGTCATTCCTCGAGAACTCGTACCGCATCCACGCCGACTGGGTGAATCGCAAAGAGGGACCGTACGCCTTCGTGATTCCTGCCTCGCAGCGCGATCCGTTCGAAGCGATGGAGCTGCTGAACATCATGCGAATCGGGCAGGTCGAGATCCACCGCACGAACAACGCGTTCAACGCCGGGGGCAAGACCTACGAGGCCGGGTCGCACGTGATCAAAATCGCGCAACCGTACGGCGCCTTCGCGAAGACGATGCTGGAGAAACAAGTGTATCCAGACCTCAGGCTGTTCCCCGGAGGCCCGCCGAAGCCGCCGTACGACGTGACGGGTCACACGCTGGGGATGCTCATGGGAGTCGACGTCGTTCAGATTGATGCCCCGTTCACCGCTGATCTCGTCGATGTGACGAAAGCCGAGCTTCGCGGGGTGGGCGTCCCCGGGAAACCGCGGTGGGCGTACCTCATAGGACCCGAATCGAACGCCGGCTTCCTGGCGGTGTCGAGGCTGCAGAAGGCGCGCGTGCCGGTCTTCCGGGCGGCGCGCGGCTTCGAGACCGGCAATGGCCGCTCGTTCGCCGCCGGCACCTGGATCGTCGCGCCCACTCCGGCCGCCGCCGAATTGCTCGAGGACACCGCGACCACCACCGGCCTCAACGTCCACTCGGCCGATCGACCCGTCGCGGTGGATGGGTTCCGGCTGAAGCCGGACACTCGCATCGGTCTGTGGAGAGGCGCCAACGTGATGCCCGGCGGGTGGCTGATGTGGCTGTTCGAGCAGTACGGTTTCAACCATCAGATTGTGTCGTCGACAGACTTCGCCGGCGATCTCGCCGCCAGGTACGACACGATCGTTCTGCCATCGGGGATTACGCGGGATCGGATCGTTCGCGGCCTCGACCCGGCGACGCACGACAAGGAATGGGCGTGGGCGTACGGCGTCGGCCAGGAAGGCTGGTCGAAGCTGTCCGAGTGGGTCAGAAGCGGCGGGACGCTCGTCGCGATCGGGTCGGCCGTGGAGACCGCGCGCGAGCTGTTGGACCTGCCGATCGAGAAAGTGCTTCCCGAGACATCGCGTTTCCGGCGGTTCACCGGCGGCGAACCGGGACGCGAGCGCCAGGCGTCCTCCGCCGACGTCGATCGCGCGCTCCGCGACGCGTTCATGAGCCCGGCCCGGCTCGCCGCGACGCTGCGCGATCGCGTGATCGAGCCGACCTCCCTCTTCTACTGCCCGGGGTCGCTCCTCAACAACGAGTTCGACGCCGCGCATCCGGTCGCGTTCGGCATGCCGCCCGCGTGGCCGGTCTTCTTCGAATCGGACCAGGCGTACCGACTGACACCCGGTTTCTCGATCCGGGCGGAGGTCGTTTCCCGGTATCCGAAGAGCGGGCCGATCCTCGCCAGCGGATGGCTGCTGGGTGAGGACCTCCTCCGCGACCAGGCGAACGTCGTCTCGTTCCGCGTCGGGAAAGGACAGGTCGTGACGCTCGCGAGCCAGGTGGACTTTCGCACGCAGCCGCGCGCGACGTTCAAGCTGCTGTTCAACGCGATCTTCCACGGTCCGTCCACGGCGGTGGATTCCGTGCAGCTCGCGAAGCTGGGGGCGGGGACGACGAATTAGAATCTAGAATCTGAATTCTGGATTCTGGATTCTAAAGTTCATGAGGCACCTCAAAGAGATATCCCGCCTCGAGGCGTTCAGCGATGCCGTCTTCGCGTTCGCGCTGACGCTGCTCGTGGTGTCGCTCGAGGTCCCCTCGAGCTACGTCGAGCTGATGAACATCATGCGCGGGTTCGTCCCGTTCGCGTGCACGTTCGCCCTCGTCACGTGGATCTGGTACGAGCACAACAAGTTCTTCCGCCGCTACGGCATGGAGGATCCGTTCACCGTCTTCATCAACGGCATCCTGCTGTTCCTCGTGCTGATTTTCGTGTATCCGCTGAAGTTCATGGCGACGATGGTCTTCGCGCGATTCGGGATCGGGGCGCCGGTCGCCATAGAGATCAGCAACCGGGACATTCCTGGATTGATGGTGGTGTACAGCCTGGGCTTCGTCGTGCTGTTCGCGTCATTCGCGCTGTTGTACTGGCACGCCTGGAGGAGGCGCGACCTGCTGGCGCTGTCAGAAGAGGAACGAATGATGCTGAAGTCTTCGCTGAGCCATCACCTCATCAGCATCTCGATAGGGCTGGCGTCGGTCGTTCTGGCGCTGGTGTTGCCGGTGCGCTGGTCGTGGCTCGCCGGGCCTCTGTATGGCCTGATGGGGCCGCTTCACGGCTGGTGGGGGCATCGATCGCACGCCCGCGTCGAGCGTCTGCGTGCAACGCGGGCGGCCGGGGTCGGCGCGCTCCTTCTGCTCGTGGCACTCGCGACCCCCGCCTTCGCCCAACCGACGCAGCCGCCGGCGACTCCTCGTCAGCGGCTCGACTCCGCCATCGAGCGCATCGTCCGCAGCGTGAACGCGACGTGGGGCATCTACGCCAAGTCGATCGAGACGGGCGAGGAGATCGCCGTCGACGCCGACCGCCAGATGGACACCATGAGCGTGATCAAGATTCCGCTGATGGTCGAGGCGTTCCAACTGATCAAGGACGGCAAGTTCACCCTTGCCGACAAGTACACGTTGACGAAGGAGGACATCCTCCCGGGTACCGGGATCATGCGCAGCCTCGACCCGGGCGCCGTCCTCACCGTCAAGGATCTCATCACCCTCATGATCATCGTCTCGGACAACACGGCGACCGACGTGCTCTATCGGATGGTCGGCGGCGTGGAGACGGTGAATCGACGAATGGACGCGCTCGGCCTGCCGAAGACCCGCGCGCCGGCTCCGTCGCGCGCCTGGTTCGACGCGCTGCGCGCGTCCCCATCCGCGGCGGAATTCCATCGCGCGGCGAAGACCCCCTACGGGCTCTCGACGCCGCGAGAGATCGGCCTGCTCCTCGAACGGATGGAACGGGGAACGCTCGTCGACAAGGGGGCGTCCGATCAGATGCTTCAGATTCTGCGCGGGCAGGTCTACCGCTCGCGCATTCCCCGCCTCGTCAGCGGGTTCCGGATCCCTCACAAAACCGGCGACTTCCTGCCGTATATCGCCAACGATGTCGGGGTGCTCGAAAGCCAGGGCACGACCGTCGTCCTCAGCATCTTCACGGCGAACCACTTCGGCAGCGGCGACACGATTGAAGAAGCCATCGGGCGGCTTTCGGCTGAGATCGCATCCTATTTTTCGTACGGCCGACGCTGAATTCTGGCCTGATTTGTTCACAAACAGCACAGTGCGCGGGTGCGCACTCGGGCTGTTCGTATTCGTTAACCATATATATTCTAGCTACTTACGGTCAGGGACCACGATTTGCTGAGTGGTCAGGGGATCCAAGGGAGCGAACACAATGATCTGGTTTTTTGAAAGAGCAGGCTCACACCTCCGCTGCGAGGTCCGCACGCATATCGAAGGCGATCGTTACGAGCTGGTGATCACGGGTCCGGACGGTGTCGAGAAGCTCGAATCGTTCACGACGTCGCACGAGCTCAATCGGCGCGCGCAGGCACTGAGCGCAGTGTGGGAGAAAGAGGGCTGGAACGGCCCGCACATGAGATTTCTTTGATTTCTTTGCGATGGGGCCCCACCCCCATCGCCTACCACGCCTCGCTCTCGCTCGGCGCGCTGACTCGAAGCACCTAGCCCGTCAGGCGGCAGTAAAGAGGGTCAGCGCGAAGCGCGCTGAGCGATCGGTCCATTGGTCAAGCAGGCGAAAACCCGCGCGCGCGCCGCGCTCGACGATCTCGTCCGGCTCGTATTTGTAGGAGCTTTCCGTCCAGATCGATTCTCCTGAAGCGAATTGGATTGTGACGTCCGCGGCGGCAATGTGGACTTCCTGCGCGCGCCGGCTCACCAGGTGCATTTCCACACGGCGTTCGGCGGCGTTCCACACGGCGCGGTGGTCGAACGCCGTCAGGTCGAAGGCTCCGCCGAGCTCTTCGTTGATGCGCGACAGCAGGTTCTTGTTGAATGCGGCGGTCACGCCCAGTGGATCGTCGTACGCGAGGATCAGCTCGGCTTCGGGCTTCACGAGGTCTGCGCCGAGAAGAAACGCGTCGCCGAACCGGAGGGCACGCCGGATAGTGGCGAGAAACTCGCCCGCCGCGGGCTCGTCGAAGTTCCCGATGTTCGACCCGAGCAGGAGTACGAGCATGGTGCCGCCCGGCTCCCGGGTTGCGGCGGCTCGACGCAGGCCCTCCTCGTATGTCGACCGATGGCCGACGACCGAGACGTGCGCCGACGACCCGACGGCCCGCGCTGACTGGCGCAGCGCCTCTTCCGAGATGTCGATCAGGTGAAGCCGGGCGCTCTGCCCGGCTTGCGCGATCGCGTCGATCACCACCGAGATCTTCTCGCCGCTGCCGCATCCCAGCTCGACGAGCATCGCGGGCTCGCGCACTACTGAGACGATTCGCGGGGCGAATCGGACGAGGAGCCCGAGCTCCGACCGCGTGATGCGGTACCACGGCAACCGGCAGATCGCCTCGAAGAGGCTCGATCCCAGCGCGTCGTAGAGGTACTTCGACTGGAGCTCCTTCGGAGATTTCCGGAGGTCGCGCCGGACATCGTCGGCGAACTGCCGGGCAAGTCCCGCTTCCGCTTCAATTATTGCCGGCATGCGCGTCATCGTTTTTCTCTTTGCGTTCCTCTTTGCGCTGGGGCCCCACCCCCAGCGCCTGCTACATCACTTTATGCTCGCGGGGCCCCACCCCCGCTCGCTCGCGCTCGCCGCCTGCGCGGCTCGCGCGGGCTCAAGGCTGTTCGCTATCGCTCGGCGCGCTGCTTCGCAACATCTAGCCTACGGTTCGGAACTTCCCGAAGACGAACGGGTAGTCCGGTCGGAACCAGTTGCGGAAGCTGCGGCGTACGAGCTCGCGCGGCGTGACCGGCGACGCGCCTTTCAGCACGTAGTGCTGGCCGTCGAAGAAGTCGGCCGAGTACTCGGGGTACGACGCCATCGGCTCGAAGCCGGGAAAGCCGGTGAAGATGGTGGACGTCCATTCCCAGCCGTTGCCGATGAGATCGTGGACACCCCAGGCGCTGGCGCCGAGCGGACACGATGCAACGGGCGCAGGATCGTAGCTCGCGAAGTCGAAGACTCCACGGCGAACGTCGTCATCGGGGACTTCCTCGCCCCACGGGAACGTCCGCTCGCCGCCCGCTGGATCGCCGAACGCGGCGCGGTGATACTCGGCCTCGGTTGGAAGTCGCCGGCCCTTCCAGCGCGCGTATTCGTCTGCCTGCTGCCACGTCACCCAGGCCGGCCAGGCCATCGGCAGCGGCAACTCCTCGAACATCCCGCGCCAGACCCACTCTCCGTCGCGCCGTGCCCAGAAGTGCGGCGGACGGTGGCCCGCTTCGACGAACGACAGAACGTCCCGATTGGTCACGGGGAACAGGTCGACGTCGAACGACGCCACGTCGACGTCGAGCGCCGGGTATTCGTTGTCCCACCAGAAGGGATCGCGAAGAGGATGGGCCCCGAGCGTTGCCGTCCCCGCCGGGATGCGCGCGCGCTCCTGCGGCGGCGGGTCGCCGCCGGGGTCGGGCCGATACTCGTCCGGGGCGCGCTTCAGCTCGTAGGGAAGCTGATGCCACATGTACATCAGCGTCTCCTGGTGCATTTGCTCGTGTTCCAGCGCAGCGTAGACGGCCTCGAGGCGTCGCATCGCGGGTCGGCCGATCGAGTCGAGGGGCGACGTCCGCAGCGCCTCGAGGATGGCTGCGTCGGCACGGCGTGCGTAGGCCTGTACTTCTTCGCGCGACGGCCACACGGCGGCCGCGCTGGATGCGGCGGCGGCCGCACCCTCGTCTTCCGGGTCGATGCCTCGCGCGAACAACGTCTCGAGCCGCTCGTCCACGCCCGGACGCCCCAGCCCGCGTTTGATCAATGCGATCACGCTGAACGCGGGCAGGTGGCCTTCATAAAAGACGACGGGATTGCGCAGCGAGATCGGGCGGGTGTAGTACGCGTCGGGGGAGAGGAGATTGAACAGTCCGCGCGACCGCGCCCGGTTGCGGAGATACCAGTCGATCGCCGCGTCGCGACCGAGCGCCTGACGAACCGATGGTAAAAGCATCAAGGTGCTCAGGGTACTCTAGGTGCTCACAGTGCTCACGGTGCTCAGTGCGGGAGGAAAGCCCCTCGCACCGTGAGCACCCTGAGCACCTAGAGTACCCTGAGCACCTAGAGCACCCTGAGGGTCATCCTACATCGAACAGCTTTCGGACACGTGCTTGACGGACTTGACCGTCAGCTTGAGCGCGGGCTTGTTCTTATCCTTGTCTGCCTCCCGAGCCGTCGTATCGGAGGTCGGCGTGCCGGCGATGCCGGCGGCGCCCGCTTCCGGCTTGATCGGACTGCCGCTGATCTCGACCTTATGTCCGACGTGCTTCGTCAGATCGATATCTGCTGTCGTGATGAGTTGGACGGTCGCAGTGGCTGTGCTGCCCGCCGGTGCGCCTGAGGTTCCCGTCGCAGCTGAACCGTGGGCCGCCAGGGCGGCCGCGTCGACATTCGACAGGACGAAGGTGTTGGGCGTGTCACCTTGGCGTACGCACCCGGCGATTGTTACCGTCTGTGCGCTCTTGCCGGGCATCTGCTTGTCGGCCGGCTTCTGCTCCGGATACTGGGCGCTCACGCCCACGGCTGCGAGGCCAAACGCGACAATGCAGGCCGGAACACATCGTGTCATGATGAAACCTCCTGGACTGGTCGTGGTGGGATTGCACGATGCGAGCCACAGCGTTACGGAAGAGGCCGTGCATGCGCCGGGCTGCGTGCCTGTGCGCGCGCCCGCGCAACCTCGGCAGCATGTTAGGCTAGCGTGTTCTGGCGCTGCGAAAGTGGCGGAACTGGCAGACGCGCCGGACTTAGGATCCGGTAGCCGAAAGGCTTTGGGGGTTCGACTCCCCCCTTTCGCACCAGCCTTCGCTCACGCGAGCTGACGCCGAAGCGTGAGCTTCGGCTCGGCGAGCCAGGCGAAGGCTGCCGCGCCGAAGCGGCGTAGCCGCGAAGGCGGGCGAAGGCGGGCCTCAAACGACCGCACTAAAAGGGCTGAGGCCCGCGACCGCCTCAGCCGATACACCCGCATGAAGACCGAGTTCATCGACATCAGCGAGACGCAGAAGAGCCTCGTCATCGAAATTCCCGGCGACGTCGTCAGCGCGACGATCGAGCGGCTGACGAGAGACTATGGCAAGGCGGCAAAGATCCCCGGCTTCCGGCCGGGCAAGGCGCCTGCCCAGGTCGTCCGGAAGCGGTACCGCGAGCAGATCCTGCACGATGTCGTTCACGAGCTCGTCCCGCGGGCGGTCGACGAGGCGTTGCGCGAGCGCGGGCTCGAGCCGGTGGACACGCCGAACGTGAAGGATGTCGTGGTGGAAGAAGGACGGCCGCTGACGTTCACCGCGGCGTTCGAGACCGTCCCGCCGATCGACCCCGGCGAGTACGCGGCGATTACGCTGCGGAAGACGCCGGTGGAGGTCGAAGAGTCGGCGGTCGATCAGGCGCTCGAGCGGCTGCGCGAGCGCGCGGCCCGGTTCGAACCCGTGGAGGATCGCCCGGTTGCGCATGGTGACACCGTCGTCGTCGATCTCGAGCGCACGGGCGCGGACGGGCAGACCGAGAAGCACGAGAACGTCTCGGTGGAGGTCGGCGCGCCGGCGAATCCGCCCGGCTTCGACGCCGAGCTCACCGGGCTGCGGGTCGGGGACTCGAGGCGGTTCACGCTCACCTACCCGGGCGACTACGCGATCAAGGAGCTGGCGGGGTCATCGGTGGCCTACGCCGTGGCGGTGCGCGCGATCAAGCGCCGCGTCGTCCCGGGGCTCGACGATGAGTTCGCGAAGGACCTCGGGGACTACGAATCGCTCGAGTCGCTGCGCGGGCGCGTGCGCGAGGACCTCGAGCATCAGTCGCTGCACGAGAAGGACCGGGAGCTGCGCGCCGAGATGCTCCGGCAACTGGCGTCGCGCGTCGGCTTCGAGGCGCCGGCGTCGCTCGTGGATCGGGAGATCGACCGTCGCGTCGAGGACTTCGTGCGGCGCCTGATCGAGCAGCAGATCGATCCGATGCGGACCAACATCAACTGGGAGGACTTCCGGGACCGGCAGCGTGAGCCGGCGGCAGAGGCGGTGCGCGGCGCGCTCGTGCTCGACGAGGTGGCGCGGCGCGAAGGCCTCACGGTCGATCAGGCCGAGGTCACGCGCGAGGTCGAGCGGTACGCGGAGCGGACGGGGCGCGCGGTCGAGGCAGTGCGCGCGCGGCTGGAGAAGGAGGGCGGGATCGCGCGGTTGTACGCCGGGCTCAGGCGGGAGAAGGCGATTGACTTCCTCCTGACGCGTGTTACGATCGTTCACGCGTGAGCGGTTCCTGCCACGCCTCCCGACATCCCCGACAGTGAAGTTCACCGGCGTTAATCGCGGCGCAGAGATATATGGCTGAGCGGATGCAACTGATCCCCATGGTGGTCGAGCAGACCAATCGCGGCGAGCGTGCGTACGACATCTTCTCGCGGCTCCTCAAGGACAGCATCATCTTCATCGGCACGCCGATCGACGATCAGATGGCGAACCTCGTCATCGCGCAGATGCTCTTCCTCGAGGCGGAGGACCCGGACCGGGACATCCTTCTGTACATCAACAGCCCGGGCGGGTCGGTGACGGCCGGGATGGCGATTTACGACACGATGCAGTTCATCAAGCCGGACGTGCAGACGTACTGTATCGGACAGGCCGCCTCAATCGCGGCCGTGCTGCTGGCGGCGGGGAGCAAGGGCAAACGGTTCTCGCTGCCCAATTCCCGCATCCTGATCCACCAGCCCTGGGTGACGGGTCTTGGCGGCCAGACCACCGATATCGATATCCACGCCAAGGAATTACTGCGCACACGTGAGCGTCTGAACCAGATCCTGGCGACCCATACCGGGCAGCCCCTGAAGCGTATCCAGGATGATACGGAGCGGGACTACATCATGGGACCCGACCAGGGGAAGGAATACGGTATTATTGATGATGTCATCCGGAAGCGGGCTTGACATGGGGATTTCCGGCCTTTAACGACTATGTCCAAAAAAACGGGCGAATCGGAAGTCCTGCGCTGCTCCTTCTGTAACAAGGACCAGAACGACGTCCGCAAGCTGATCGCCGGGCCGACGGTGTTCATCTGCGACGAGTGCGTCGAGGTCTGTAACGACATCATCGCGGACGACAACCGCTTCGAGAGCCGGGGCGGCGCCCGCTCGTCGCTTCCGGTGCCCCAGGAGATCAAGAAGTTCCTCGACGAGTACGTCATCGGCCAGGAACAGACCAAGAAGAAGCTCGCGGTCGCGGTCTACAACCACTACAAGCGGATCGAGATTCAGAAGCAGGCGCGCGGCCGGAACGACATCGAGCTGACGAAGTCGAACATCATGCTCATCGGGCCGACCGGGACGGGCAAGACGCTGCTCGCCCAGACGCTCGCCAAGCTCTTGTCGGTCCCCTTCACGATCGTGGACGCGACGACGCTGACCGAGGCGGGCTACGTCGGCGAGGATGTCGAGAACATCATCCTCAAGCTCCTGCAGGCGGCCGGCGGCGACATCGAGAAGTGCCAGCAGGGGATCATCTATATCGACGAGGTCGACAAGATC
>Ga0187893_10011925_pt1 | contig 12470 bp, 7 predicted proteins | sample MA1701074metaG_FD_139574 | JGI IMG/M metagenome (GOLD analysis project Ga0187893, IMG submission 139574) | White microbial mat communities from a basaltic lava cave in the Kipuka Kanohina Cave System on the Island of Hawaii, USA - MA170107-4 metaG ...
GTGGGAATGAAGCAAGAAGAGGGAGGACTGATCCAGGAGTGCCCGGTGGAGCACCTACTGCTGCTCAAGGGCGGCCAGGGGATCCCGGCGACCGCCGTCAGGGTCGCCGCTGCCGCAAAGGGGTGGACCGGTCTCGCGAGGACCCACGCGCTAGAACGCATCGCAGGTCCCCTGGCCGAATCCCACAGGCAGGATTTGCTGGAGAGCCTAGCCGTGAGGGAGGAATTCCTCTCACGGGGCTTCGACTACCAGGACGCCGACCTGGCGGCCGCGCGCGCGAGCCTGGCCGAGAAGGCCCGGGCCGGTGACCCGAGAGCCAGGACGGATCTCGAGCGCATCAAGGCCCGCCAGCGCGACCTGGCGGGCCGCCGGGAGCAGGCACTCGCCACACTGCGCCGTGAGATGGAACTCATCGGTCCTGGCGAGGTGAGGTTTATCGCCTACGCCCTCGTCGTCCCGTCATCCGATCCCGAAGAGCGGAAGCGCCACGACGCTGAGGTCGAGGCCATCGCGGTCAGGGTAACCTGGGCTCATGAAGAAGCCAATGGCGCCAGGGTGAAGGACGTGTCGACGCCGGACCTGGCAAGGGCCGCGGGGCTCACGGAGCGGCCGGGGTTTGACCTGCTCTCGGTACGGCCTCGGGGCGAGGAGCGGGCCATCGAGGTGAAGGGCCGGGCGGCGGTAGGTGACATTGAGCTGACTGAGAACGAGTGGGCGAAGGCGTGCAATCTGCGCCAGCGCCACTGGCTCTACGTCGTTTACGACTGCGCGAGCCCCCTCCCGAGACTCCTGCGTGTCCAGGACCCCTTCGGCAAGCTTATCGTGACCCCAAGGGGCGGCATCATCATCGACGACAAGGCGATCTTCGGGCTGTCGGAGGGACGTTCATGATTCGGCAACCTGTGACTTCGAGCAACCCAAGATCCTACGGGACGACGGCGTGACGCTTCTTTTCTCCGCCGATGAGATACGCGCGCTCCTGCAGCGCGATGAGGGACAGTTTCTGGAGTTCAAGTCCCTCTGGGACCAGCCTGAAGGGGCGCGGAAAGCGATCGACCGCCGGAGAGTGCGGGACGCCATTGCGGAGTACGTTGCCGCATTCGCTAATGCAGACGGTGGGACACTCATCCTGGGCGTTGAGGACGATGGCACACCCTCCGGGCACTCCTACCCGACAGAGGCCGTGGAAGATTTCCTGGCGGTCCCCGGACGGCGGCTGCAGCCCGCCGTGCGCGTCCTTTCTCAGATCGAGCAGATCGAGGGCCACCAGATCATCCTGATCCAGGTAGGCGTCGCCGCGGAGGCTGTCATGGTGGCCGGGAATGGATTCCCCTACCGCGTGGGAGACACAGTGATCCGGGAGCCACAAGAAGTCATCAACGAGCGGAAGGCCGCCTACCGTCGTGTGGGATTCGAGCAACGGATCCATCCCGACGCGACCATGGACGATCTTGACCACGACCTCATCCAGGATGCATTGAAGAAGACAGTCCACAAGGGTCGGAATACTGAGGAAGCGCTGCGTCACTATGGCTTGATTCTGCCAAAGGCGGGTGGCTATGCGGTCACTAACGCAGCCCTCCTACTCTTCGGCAAGCCTCCCCGGGCAAGATGGCATCCTCGCGCAGGAGTCCGGTTGTTCCGGGTCGCAGGCAGGGAGCGGCGCCACGGCGCAGAGCGAAATGTGACCCAACTGGAACGCCTTGAACCGCCCCTTGTCTCCCTGATCCCAGAGGCTCATCGGCTCATGGCTACCCAGATCCGGCGCTCTGAACGGCTCTACGACCTTTTCTTCAAGGAACGACCCGAGTACCCTGAGTTTGCTTGGCAGGAAGCCCTAGTCAACGCCGTGGCCCACCGTGACTACGGCGATCAAGGGCGCGAGGTCGAGGTCTGGTTCTTCGAGGACCACCTGGAAGTCGCAAACCCTGGGCGGCTCGTGCCGCCCGTCACGCTCAGGCATTTGCGGAATCGCCGCAGCATCCACGCGAGTCGCAACCCCCTCATCGTCCGCGTCCTCGTCGACATGGGCATCATGCGGGAAGAGGGCGAGGGTGTGCCTCGCATGCATGAAGAGATGGAAGCCTCCTTCCTTCGACCGCCCGAGTTCCAGGAAGAAAACTCTGAGTTCCGGGCGACGCTGCGGAACGAGCCCGTCTTCGAAGGCCCCTCTCCCGAGTGGCAGAGGACCGTCCGCAACCTGCCCTTGAACGACCGGCAACGGCGCGTCATCCTGGCCCAACCGCAGGGGTTCACAAATGAGGATTACCGGCACCTGAACCAAGTGGATCGCGACGTTGCCTATCGGGAAATCCAAGAGATGGTACAGTTGGGTATTGTGACGCGCCCCGAGGCTCCCGGCCGTGGGGCATCCTACCGCATCGTGCCAGGTCTCTACGAGACCAAGGCGTGGCTTGAGGCAAGAGCCCCCAGGTTGCGGGCGCACCTCGTGACGCATGCCTATTTGACCAACACACATTACCGCGCAATGTTCAATGTGACAAGGTACACTGCGGTGCGGGAACTCAAGCGGCTTGTGGAATTGGGCTACCTCCAACCGGTGGGAGAACGACGCGGCGCCCGGTACATCCCTGGGTCCGGCCTCAGAGGCGGGCAGAAATGAACGTTATGAACGCGATATGTGCGCACAAACTATAGCACACACGGAAGGGATCCGAGGCCCCCACACATGACGGGCGACACTCCCCGCCTGATCGAACGCGCCTTCCCCCTCAGGCAGGCCTCCCTGAACTCTGTCCATGAGAAGAACGTCCGCCACGGTCACATCTCAACACTCCACATCTGGCCTGCGCGCCGACCGCTGGCCGCGTGCCGGGCAGCGCTCATCGCCACCCTCGTCCCCGATCCGGGCAACGACGAAGAGCGAAAGGCTCTGCTGGACCGTCTGGGGGGCCGGATTGTCAAGAAGGTCAAGCGGAAGAAGCTTCCCAGCGGGAAGATCGAGGAAACGGTCGTCGAGGAGACAGAGGGCGGTATCCTCCACTGGGGCCGGGAGTCGAGCCCGGATCTGGAATGGTTCCGGGCGAAGATCCGCGAGGCCTACGGAGGCCGCGCGCCCAGAGTTCTCGACCCGTTCGCAGGCGGCGGGGCCATCCCCCTTGAGGCGATGCGGCTGGGGTGCGAGGCTACGGCCATCGACATCAACCCCGTGGCCTGGTTCATCCTGAAGTGCACCCTCGAATACCCGCAGCGCCTCGCGGGCCAGATCCGCCCCCTCCCGAAGTTCGCGCTGGAATCTCCCGAGTTCATGGAGTCCTTCCTCAGGGGCACGGGCCGGAAGGGCAGGCGGCGGACAACCCGGAACGGACCGTCCGTTCAGGGGCAGATGTTCGAAGCCCCCGCCGCCGACCTAGCCTGGCACGTCCGCACCTGGGGCTGGTGGGTGCTGCAGCGGGCGAAGGCGGACCTGGAGCGGTTCTACCCGGTGGTGGACGGCAAACCGACCGTCGCCTACCTGTGGGCGCGCACGGTGCGGTGCAAGAACTGCCGGGCCACGATCCCCCTGCTGAAGACCCGCTGGCTCTGTAAGAAGGACAACAAGCGCGTCGTCCTGACCATGGAGCCGAACGTCGACAGGACGGGCGTGGTGTTCGATGTCCAGGAGAACGTCCCCGTAGTCGGTGGCAACGCGGCTCAGCGCCGGGAGTACGACAGAAGGATCGGGCAGGGGACGATGAGCCGCGCTGGGGCCTGGTGCCCCTGTTGCGGGAAGCCGGGCACCGTGGCGATGGAGATGGGGGACATCCGCCGGGAAGGCCTCGCAGGGCGCCTGGCGACAGTGATGACGGCCGTCGTCGTGGATGGCCCGAGGGGCAAGGAGTACCGTGTTCCCACGGAGGGGGAGATCCGAAGGGCTGTCGAGGCGGCGGAGAACCTAGACGGCCTCTTCCGCGAGATACCCTTCGGGCTTCCGACAGAACCTCTGCCACCCAAGGAAGCGTTGGGGTTCCGCGTCCCCCTCTACGGCCTTGACCAGTGGCACAAGCTCTTTACCCCTCGCCAGCTTCTGGCGCTGGGAACCTTTGTCAAGCACACCCGCGCCGCCCGCGATGCGATGATGTTAGATAGCTACTCACCGGAGTGGATGGAGGCGGTAGTGGCACTTCTGGCAGCCGCATTGGACCGACAGGCTGACTACCTATCGTCGGTTGCTATCTGGCTACAGGGTCTCGAGGCGGTCGCTCATACCTTCACGCGATTTGCACTGCCGATCAACTGGGATTTCACCGAGGCTAACCCGCTTAGCGGGCTGACTGGCGACTACTCTGGGGCGGTCGAATGGGTCGCCAAGGTCGTCGAGCGAACCCTTCCGGCCGCCTCGGGATCGCCTCGCCCCAAGGCAGTTCTGAAGTCAGCAATGGAAATGAGTGTCGGGGGGTTCGACGCCATTGTCACCGATCCGCCCTACTACGATGCTATTCCTTACTCTGACTTGATGGACTTCTTCTATGTCTGGCTTCGGCGAACCCTTTTCGGTCTATCACCTGAAATCGATGAGGCCTTCCGTGGGACGCTCGCACCTAAATGGAACCACGCCAAGAACGATGGAGAGCTGATTGACGACTCCAGCCGCTTTTCCAGCGACAAGACCAAGTCCAGGGCGACCTATGAAGACGGGATGTTTCGCGCCTTCCAGTCCTCCCACAAAGCCATCAAGTCCGAGGGGCGGCTCGTGATCGTCTTCGCCCATAAGCATCCAGACGCCTGGGAAACGCTCGTCTCCGCCATCATTCGAGCAGGGTTTGTGGTGGACGGAAGCTGGCCAATCCAGACCGAACGAGGCGCTCGCATTCGCGCGTATGCTTCTGCCGCACTCTCTTCTTCGGTTTGGCTTGTTGGCAAGAAGCGTCCAGAGAACGCACAACCTGGTTGGGACAATCGTGTGCTTGATGAGATGCGGCAGAAGATTCCCGCCCGCCTCCGCGATTTCTGGGACGCTGGCATCCGCGGCCCAGACTTCGTCTGGGCTGCCACCGGCCCCGCGCTGGAAGCCTACAGCAAGCACCCTGTGGTCAAGAAGGCCAACGAGCCCGGGAAGGTCATGGAAGTCTCGGAGTTCCTCCGCCACGCCCGGCGCATCGTGGTGGACTTCGTGGTCGGCCGCGTTCTGTCGCACAACGGAGATGCCGAGGCGGCGATCGGGCTGGACGACGTCACCACCTACTACCTCCTGCACCGGCACGACTTCGGGATGGGCGACGCGCCTGTCGGAGCCTCCATCCTTTACGCGATTTCCTGTGGGCTGTCGGACAGCGCCCTCGCGGACCAGTATGATGTTCTGATCCGCACCGGCGGCCGGGCCGCGGTGGAGGACGAGGAGGACGAGGACACCTCGGAAGACGCCGCCGCTGAAGTCGAGGAGGGCACCGGTAGCCTGGTCAGGCTCAGACCCTGGCAGCAGCGGAAGGGTAAGAGCATGGGCTACGAGGCTCCGGGCGGCCGTCCCGTCCCCCTCATCGACCAGGTGCACCGCCTGATGCACCTCTGGAAGGCCGGGGACGTGGTGAAGGTGGACGACTACCTGGACGGCAGAGGGTTGCGCCGCCATGCCCTCTTCCACCAGTTGCTCCAGGCGATCATCGAGTTGGCCCCGCACGGCAGCGAGGAGCGGCCGCTATTGGAAAGCATCAGCAACCACGTGACCGCGCGCGGGGTGACCGTTGAGAAGAGGCAGACGGAGCTCCCAATGCAGTGAAGCTCTTCGAGGCGGCTTTGGGCGGAAACATGGCAATGTTTCGTGAAACGTAGTAATGAACGGGGTAATAGCGGGGCCCGGCCATGCGCAGGCTACCCGGCTCCGGGGAGATGAAGGTCATGACACGCCAGGAACTGCTTGAGCGCATCAGCATAGACTCGAACACATGTTTCGGGAAGCCCTGTATTCGTGGACACCGGATCTGGGTCTCGCTGATTCTCGACTTCCTCGCCAGCGGCTGGACGATGCAGCAGATCCTTGAGAACTATCCGGGGCTTGAGGAGAAGGACATCTACGCCTGCATCGCCTACGGGGCGGAGATGGCCCGAGAGCGACAGTAGACGACATTCCGCCTGAAACGGAGGCGTAGGCCATGAACTGGCGTGACCGGATTGTAATAGACCCCACCATTCTTGTGGGAAAGCCCGTGTTGCGGGGCACACGTTTGGCGGTGGAGTTCATCATCGATCTCCTGGCGCAGGGGTGGACCGAAGAGGAGATTCTCCGCAACTACCCGGGGCTGACGCGCGAAGACCTTCAGGCCTGTCTGAGCTACGCCAGCGAGGTCCTGCGCGCCGAGAAGGTCTACCCCCTCAAGGTCTAAGGCATGCGCATCCTGGCCAATGAAAATGTGGCCGGCGAAGCGGTGAAGGCTTTGCGGGAACGGGGCCATGACGTGGCCTGGGTGCGCGAGGATGCTCCGGGTAGCAGCGACGCCGTCGTACTCAGCCGTGCCCAGGCCGAGAGCCGTATCGTTGTCACCTTCGACAAGGGCTTTGGTGAGCTGGCCTTCGGTTTCGGGCTGCCTGCGTCCAGCGGTGTTGTCCTGTTTCGCATTGCAACTCCATCGTCGTTGCGCGCAGCCGAGCTTGTTGTTGCAGCACTGGAGACCCGCGCGGACTGGGCTGGTCATTTTGCGGTGGTGGAGGAACACAGGGTTCGCATGACGCCGTTGCCCGGCATGGGGGAGGAAGGTCTATGAGTAGGGCGCCCTGGAAACCGTGGCACAAGGTGGTCCGAATCCGCGACGACCTCAAGTCAGGAGAGCTTTCTCTCGCCGCCTTCGCCGCCGACCTCTATGACGTCACGATGGGCCGGGCGCGGCCCGTCTACCAGGACCCCGGCGAGTTCTTCGCCCTGACGTATCCGACGTTCAACCTGCGGGAACTAGCCAAGGACGTGGTCCTGCGCCTGGCTGGCCGGAGCGAGAAGGCGGTGCGCCAGCTCGAACTGACGTACGGCGGGGGCAAGACCCACGCCCTGATCACGCTGTACCACCTGACCCACGAGCCACAGCGCCTGCCGACGCTGCCGGCGGTCCAGGAGTTCATCCAGCACATCGGGCTGACCCCGCCCAGAGCCCGCATCGCCGTGCTGGCATTTGACAAACTGGACGTCGAGAAGGGCATGGAGGTACGTGCGCCATCCGGCGAGGTGCGCTGGCTCAAGCAGCCGTGGAGCGTGATGGCCTACCAGCTCGCCGGCGCGGACGGGCTCAGGCTGCTGCACGCCGACGGGCTCGACGCCGAGCGCGACAGCGCCCCGGCAGAGAACCTGATGCTCGACCTGCTGGCCCTGCCGCGGAAGGACAACCTGGCCACGCTGATCCTCATTGACGAGGTCCTGATGTTCGCGCGCGGGAAGGTTGACCTCGACCCAGCCTGGCGCGGGCGGCTGGCGAACTTCTTCCAGGCGCTGACCCAGGCAGCGACCAAGGTGGACACCTGCGCGGTGGTCGCCTCGCTGCTGGCCACCGACCCGAGGAAAAGTGACACGCTGGGCAAGGAGATCACCCAGGAGCTGTACGCGGTCTTCCGCCGCGAGCGCGAGGAAGGAGTCCAGCCGGTCCTCAAGGAGGACATCGCCGAGATCCTCCGCCGCCGCTTCTTCACACCGGCGTCCATCCGCGATCGCGAAGCCTTCCGCCCTCACGTAGTAGCGGCGCTCAAAGGGATCGCGGAGCAGGACGAGGAGACCCGTAAAGGAGGCAAGGCGGCGGAAGACCGGTTCCTGCAGAGCTACCCGTTTCATCCCGATCTGACCGAGGTCTTCTACTCGAAGTGGACGAACCTGGAGGGCTTTCAGCGCACGCGGGGCGTGCTGCGGACCTTCGCCCTCGCCCTGCGTGCAGCAGAGCCGTGGGACGAAGCGCCGCTTGTCGGGGCCAACGTCTTCCTCGGCGAGCCGGGCAAGGGCGGGATCTCAGAGGCCGCGCGGGAACTGACCACGGTCGCGGCGACGGAGGAGTACGAGGGCAAGCGGCAGGAGTGGACCGGCATCCTCGAAGGCGAACTGGGCAAGGCGTGCGAGACGCAGCGCGAGGCGGCAGGCCTGAAGCACCGCGAGATAGAGCAGGCGGTGTTCGCCACATTTCTGCACTCGCAACCCGTCGGCCAGAAGGCGTCCACCCGGGATCTGCTCGCCCTGCTGGGCCATACCCGGCCCGACAAGATCGAACTGGAGAAGGGCTTGCGCCAGTGGGCCGACGCCTCGTGGTTCCTCGACGAGGGGATGGTCCAGGAAGCCGCCGCCGCGACGGATGGCACGAGGCAGCTCCCAAAGTCCTGGCGTCTGGGCTCGAAGCCAAACCTGCGCCAGATGCACCACGACGCCTGCACGAGGGTGCTGCCGGACCTCGTCGAGGCGAAACTCCTTGACGAGATCGGCAAGCTGAAGCCCCTCACCGCGGGCGCGGGGGCAGCCGGCGCACGGGTCCACAACCTGCCGGACCGCCCGAGCAACATCGAAGACGACGGCGAGTTTCGCTATACCGTGCTGGGGCCGCGGGCCGCATCCGAATCGGGTAAGCCCAGCGCCGATGCGGCCCGGTTCATTGATGAAACGACTGCCCCTGACCGGCCGCGGGTGTACCGGAACGCCGTGGTACTCGCCGTCCCGTCGCGGGACGGCCTTGAGGTCGCCAGGGCCAGGATTCGCGACTACCTGGGCTGGGAAGAGGTGCGCTCTCAGCTCAAGGATCAGGAGATTGACCCGATCCGCGCCGAGACGCTGGCCGCGAACCTGGACGCCTCCCGGAGGAGAATTCCGGAAGCCATCCAGCAGGCGTACTGCATCGTGGTCGCAGTTTCAGAGAAGAACGACATCCAGGCCTTCAAGGTCACGGTCGGCGCCGAGCCCCTCTTCAACGTGATCAAGGCAGACAGCCGCGCCAGGATTCAGGAAACGCCGGTCAGCGCCGAGGCGCTGCTGCCCGGCGGGCCCTACGACCTGTGGCGAGAGGGCGAGACCGCCAGGCGTGTTAAGGACCTGGTGGGCGCCTTCGCCCAGTTCCCGCACCTGCCCAAGATGCTGAGTCGCCGCGCCATCCTGGATACCCTGGTGGATGGCTGCCGGGAAGGCCTGTTCGTCCTGAGGCTGACGCGGCCCGACCGGTCGGTGCGGACCTGGTGGCGCGAGGCGCCCGACGAGAACGCGCTCAAGGACGCCGGGCTCGAAGTGGTTCTTCCCGAGGTGGCCGCATTGACGGACCTCTCGCCTCCCCTCCTCGCCCCGGGGCTGCTGCCTGGCTTGTGGCGCGTACCGGAGATCACGCTCAGGGATCTTTGTGAATACTTCGCAGGGGGCCGTGTGGTTTCGATGGCCAGGGAAGGTTATGAGGAACGGTTGACCATCCCAAAGGCTGCGCGGGAGATCGTCGAGTCTGCGGTTCGCACGGCCGTCCAGGAAGGGAAACTCTGGCTGACATCGGGTCCGGCAACCATCCTGACCGAAGAGATCCCTGCGGGTCTCCTCACCGCCGCCGCCGTCCTCCAGGCGCCCCCGGCGCCCATTTCCACCATGGACCTACTCCCCGAGCGGTTGCCGGAAGCCTGGAGTGATGGGACGACGACCGCCATCGCGATCTCGGCCGCGCTATCGCGGCGGGCAGGGAAGGTGCTCCCGTGGATGACTGTTCGAGAGGCCATTGATGGTGCGTTCCGGGCGCGGCTGATGGAGCGCGCTCTGGACTCGGGGCCGTGGCCCTGCGAGCTGACGGGAGCGCAGGCCGTCAAGTTGCGCCTCCCGGTCGAGCCGCCCCCGCCCCCTCCACCGCCGCAGACAGGAGCATTCATCGCCGAGGCCGACTTGCGGCCAGGCGAAATCCAGGATCTTGCCGACGTCGTGGGCGACCTCACGCGAGTGGCCGTGGGCCATGATCTGAAGTTTCACTTGCGCATCGAGCTGGGTGGTGAGGATGCACCGCCAGACAAAGCGGTGCAGGAGATGAACAAGATCTTGAAATCAATCATCAAGGACATGCAGTTGCGACGCAGACCGTTGTGAGGCTTGCGACCTCGCTCCGGACACCCAAGGTGGCGGCCCAGGCGCTGGCAGCTTACGCCGCGAGGTCCGGGTATCCGAAACCTCTCTTTCCCTTTCCCTACAACCGCTACGCGTGGAGTGACCCCATCCGAGACAGAGTCTGGTGGGTGGGTCCCGAGAGAGAGAACCCTGCGTACTGGCGGGCAAGATCATCTTTCGGTCCGACCAGATCGGAGACGCCAATCTCTCCATCGGGCTCTACATCGAAAAGGGCATAGACCCCGGTGCCTGCGCATTCCTCCCATCGAATCGGCGCGAGCAGTACTGGCTCATGAACCGCAACTGGGTGTGGCACAGCTTCTTCGCCGTGCTGCAGATTGACGAGTTCGATTCCCAGTGCCGCGCCGTAGAAGAAAGGGCCGGACTTCCCCTGCTGATCATGGTCGATGCAAGCCGACCGTTTGACAGGACCGCCGGGAGCGAGGTTGTTGCGTTCGAATCCCGGAACGGCCGGCTCGAGTTCGTGAGACCGCTCTACAAGGGAGGCCCCGCCGGCATGCTAGCGCACCTCGAAAGAACTACACCACTGGCGGGACTCGCAACTGGTATCACCAAAATCCCCCATTTCCCGTGCACCTGGATAGACTTCCAGGTGGGTTTCCGGTTCTGGACGAGCGCCGGCACGGGAGAGCTCTTGCAGTGGGAGGAACGCGAGATCTGGACGAACGCCATAGAACCCTGGGCAATCTGGCTCCGGTAGCGATCGTCGACTGCGCAGTAGCCGCGCCGCCAGGCGCGGCAGCCTGAACCCTGGCGGGGGTGTCCATATGGCAACACAGGTGAACATCGATGCGCTGAGACGGGAAATCACAGAAGTACAGCAGAAACACCCGACCCTTTTGCCCGACAATGCGTTCGTCTTTTGGTTCCTACGCGCCTACCTCGGCGAAACGGAAGAAGAACTTCTCAGAGCCATCGTAGGAGGCGCCAACGACAAGGGCGTCGATGCCGCCTACCTGGATCACAAGAGGAAGGTTGCCTTCCTCTTGCAGGGGAAGTACCGCACGACAACTGCTCCTCAAGGCGAATCTCACGCTGCGGTAACGCAATTTGCCGGCTTGGCACAGGTTCTGCGGGGAGACAAAGCTGAACTCGAGAATCTGCTGAGAAAGGCTGACGCCGTCGTCAGTGACCGTCTGAGAGAAGCACACCGGCACGTCCACCGCAAGGGGTACAGCCTTCGGCTATTCTTTGTCTCAACGGGCAAGATAAGCTCGGGTCTGGAGGAAGAGGCACAGGGTTACGTCTCAGCCTTGTCAGACTCGGTGGAGTTTCACGCATTCGGTCGGCAGAGAGTCCTTAACCTCCTGCGCGACTACCTCGACGGTGCTGCACCGCCCGTGCCATTTCTCGACCTCGCGGTCGAGGCGAAAGAGGGCGCGCGGGGCGGTGGGATGGTCAGGCGCTACGATCCCGCGACTGGCATCGAGTCTTGGGTGTTCTCGATGTCGGGCTCCGACGTCGCTGGGCTCCTCGAACAGGCGGGCATTCGCCTCTTCGCGCGCAACGTTCGAGGGTTCCTCGGGAGCACCGAGATCAATCGGAGCATGAGGAATACACTAAGGCGGCAGCCCCAGAACTTCTGGTACTTTAACAACGGCATTACCATTGTTTGCGACGATGCCAAGAGATCTGAGACACGAGGCCGGGAAATTCTTCGTGTCTTTGGCCCCCAGATAATCAATGGCCAGCAGACTACCCGCGTGCTGAGCGAGCACCGGACGAAGCTGGCAGGTGTTCTCGTCCGTGTGATCGCCATCCAGCGCGAGCAGCACAATACACAGCAGTTCGAGAGTCTCGTTAGCGACATAGTCGCGGCCACAAACTGGCAGAATGCGATCAAACCTTCTGACCTCCGGGCTAACGATAGCGAGCAAGTTCGAATCGATCGCGAGCTGCGGCGTATGAACTACCAATACATACGAAAGCGCCAAGCCAAGGCAGAGGCCAGACGCTTGTTTGGGACCCCCGGGCGGTTCCAGATCAAAAAGGGGGATATTGCGAGGGCTGTCGCTTCCGCCGAACTTGACCCGGCCAGCGTCCTTCTGGGTACCGAGAAATTGTTCGAAGAACCACACTATTTGCGCATATTCGACGGACGACCGTGCAAGGACTTCCTGGCCCTTGTCTGGCTTGACCGCGCCATCAAGTCGATTGCCAGGGGACGTGAGCGACGATATGCACGGTGGCTCATTCTGAACTTCGCATGGCGGTCGCTGAGAGAGGTCCTGCGAAGGGAACCAGCGAGGACGAACTTCATTTATGTATGTGAGCGCCCGTCAGAATCGCACAGGCTGCGGCCGCTGAACGCTTTCTCTGACTTGCTGCTACGGGCGGCCCTGAAGTTCTACCGGTCAAAGCGCGGGAGGGGCATCGAAGCCATTGACCTGTTCACGTTCTTCAAGCGGCCCCACCTTGGCGACGGGTTCGA
>Ga0187893_10011926_pt1 | contig 12469 bp, 10 predicted proteins | sample MA1701074metaG_FD_139574 | JGI IMG/M metagenome (GOLD analysis project Ga0187893, IMG submission 139574) | White microbial mat communities from a basaltic lava cave in the Kipuka Kanohina Cave System on the Island of Hawaii, USA - MA170107-4 metaG ...
CGGCTTTCGCCAGGCCCTCTATATATGCCGCGAAGCGCTTCTCTTGTGGGCCTGGCGCGGACAGGCGTGATCCCACAAAACAATTCTACATCAATTTGTTCTTTTTGTGACCCAGTAATACTATAGGGCAGTAGCAAAAACCTGGAGGACAAGCCGATGTTTCGTTTCCTACTTGCGATGCTTGTATGTAACTCCATCTTCGCCCAGCGAGGGTACGAAGTCTGGATGACGGATCAGAATAACACGGCAGGATACTCCGCCGCCGCACCGCGCGGAACCCATGGCGGCAGACTGCTGATTTACGACGGTGACGACGTCGACGATCCGGGCGGACCCGTAGACCGGCCTGCAGTCATCGACCTAGGCGAGATGTTCGCGTCCGGGGGCCCCAACAACAACACCGGCGCGGAGGTCTCGAGGCCGCACATGATCTTCCAAAGTCCGATGCAAGACTATATGGCACTGGCCTTCGTTGCCAGCGGCCATGTTGCCATCATCAATGGCGCCACGCGTCAAGCCAAGGTATTGTTCCGTATGAGCACGGGAGCAGGTGGAGCCCGCCAGGCTCACGCCGCGTTCTGGACTTCTGACGGTCGAGCGCTGATCGTGGCCAATCAAAACGGAAAACTTCTGGAGAAGATCAACTACGATCCCGCAACCGATACCTTCACGCACGACACGGGCGCTACGCTGAATCTTGCGACGTGCAGAACGCCTAACGGCTTGCCATGCGAAACACAGACGCCGGTTAACGACACAGATCCCGGCTATCTGGGACCGCACAACCGGCCCGATAACGCACCTATTTGTCCAGTCACCAGCGCCGATGACAAAGTGTTCGTGACGCTGCGCGGCGGCGGCTTGTTTGTCGTCGATCCGAACACGCGCCCGATGTCGATCGTGGCGGAGTACGGTAATCAAATGGTGGGCCGTGATGGATGCGGCGGCGTGCAGGTTGGAAACAAGGTCTATTTGGTCAGCGGAGCCGGCTCGGTGACAACGAATCCGGGTGAGTTCTCGATCTTTGAAGCCCGGGATGATTATCCATCGGCCCCCGGTTTTCTGCCGCCGAATTCAAGCCTGCTGCGCTTTTTCGAGGGTAACGGCACGCCGGATCGCGATGCACACGGAGTGGGTGTGAGTGCCGGTGGCCATTACCTTTGGGTTTTTGACCGTACCGATCTCGCGGAAGTCTACCGGCTTCCGTCCGGCAAGGTGGCCTATTCCGTGGACCTGCGCGGTCCGGTTAGTCCCAACCCGACTCCTGACCTGGTGGCATTGTCGCCGCTCGGCAATCGTTTCTATGCGTCGTTGCGTGGGCCAAAACCTCAGACCGGTTCACCGCACGTGGCCGTCGGCGAAACGCCGGGATTGGGAATCATTCAGATCTCACACGGAGGCGCCTACGGACGGCTTACGCATGTTCTTCGCACGCGGATAATGAATCCGGTAGACGGCAGTGAGGAGAGCGATCCGCACGGTATTTGTGTCCGGATCAAGTGAATTTGTCCACCGTTTCCCCACGGCCCCGTCTATCGGATTGATTTCAGGGCTGCGATGGTGGTGACTCCTCGCACTTTTCCAATGAGATACGGGCTCAAAAACTGAACAGAAGCGGCTATTAAATATCCGAGTATGGCCTCAGGAATTTGGCTCTCGCTTCCGGGAGAAAAACGGGCCGAGGAACCAGCGACAGAGGCGGATCAAGAGACTGCCCGCAAACTGAAGGGCGGCTATGCCCGGCGAGTCTACTCCCAGCGAATGGTCTTTACCGAAGTAAACGAATAGGTCAGAGATCCGTAATCCAGACCACTGGCCGTGAACCTCGTGCCTCCTCCTCCCGGAGCGCTGGAAACCGACAACACTCCACCGCCGATTGCCGGCGAGACCGGGAGCGACTGCAAAACAATCGCCGGAATCACGAATCGTCCGGCGGATGCCCGCTCCGTGCAAAGGAACATCGCTCCACCTTTCAGGATCGTATCAAAGGAAAAACCGAGGATCGAGATGACATCGTTGGCGCCGCCGCCGCTCCAGGTAATGGGAACCTCGCTGCTCCGGCTCAACGTCGCCACGGGACTGCCAGTGCCGGTCGTCGCCCGGTTGGTCCACTCCATTGGTCTGCCGATGGTGATCGAGGCAGTGAATGAACCCACGTCCGCGCCGCCGCTGCCGTTGGTGACCGTGTAGTTGCCTTCGTCCAGGTAGGGATTTCCGAGTGACGGCAATGGGATCGGGAGCGGAATGTTGGTGGTCGTGCCGCTTCCCAACGTGCCTCCAAAGGCCCCTTTCTCCATCTTGATCTCCTTGGTCCCTTTCGGACCGGTCACCAGCATCGTCGTACCGGCATCAAGTCCTTCGGCAAGCAATGTTGGCACAGATGGCGTCTCACCCGCTATTTGAATTACCACGCACGATCCGAACGACGTTATCAATCCCGAGCCCTGCACACCGCCCAGCTGGCTGCCGGCAAACTTGAAGAAACTGCCACCAGCGGTGTCGGTGAGGGTGTTGGCGATTTCAATCGCCAGCGAGCTGCGGTTCAGCGAAATCGTGCCGAGCCGGAAATCGGCACCCGGCTGGATCGCTTCGAGGTCGGTCCCACTCAACCCGACAGGATCGGTGCAGCTCTTGCCGGGCGCGACGGCCATGGTGACGTAGTTGCTCACACGGTCGCCGATCTTTACAACCACGGAAACATAGCATCCCTCGACACCCGAGGGGACTTCCGCCGTGATCAGATCCACACCGGGGGAGTCCGTCCGTCCCTTCGAGGAGACCGTTGCGGGCTTGAGACCAATGAATACTTCCACGGGCGCGTCGATTTCACCGGTGATGGCCGCGGCTCCTTCATCCCCTTCCACGGGGCCGAGTCCCGTGCCGCGAATCCGCACGCGCTGGCCTGTTTGCGCGGAAGCGGTCAGAGTATTGTCGACGTCGTCTTCGACGTTCTTGATGTGGCCAGGGCCGTTGCCCGATCCGCTGCGGCTGAAAATGCCGAATGCGCGCTGCACAACCTCAATATCTGTCGTCGCGGCCGCGCCTCCAAACGAAAGTTCGACCTTGCCTTTCCCTACCGGAGTAGTGGAAGGCAGCAAAGCGACTACGCGGCGCGCTTGCGCCCGGATTACCCAGGCTTCGACGGTGGTTTCGCCGACCGTGACTTTGACTGTCACGCCGCCCAGTTCCTTTGCCAAGGGGAAACTCTCGCCAACCGCGGCCTCCTCGGGCCCGATCCCGGTACCGCGCAACGCGAACAACGCGCCTTGCGCAACGCCGCCGCCAGCTAGTCCGCCCGGGATCAGACTGGCGGCATTCGAAGCGCCAATGCTTTCCAAAGCGGGCTGGGCAAACAGAGCCCCCGTGGCCAGTATTCCTATTAATATGAATCGCATACCATTTCTCATTTCTTCCATTGCGCCGTGAGCGCCTTTAACATGTCACCTATCGCCGCATCGACAGCCTTGCCGGCCTCAGCGCTGGTGGGAGCGTTCATGCCGCCCATCGCGCCCATTCCCGACATTGCCATCTGTTGTTGCGCGATAGCCTGCAGCCCCATCATCCCTGAATCGACCATCATACCTCCGCCCATTAGGCCCCCGCCCGCCATTCCTCCACCCAGCATGCCACCGCCAAGGAGACCACCTCCCATCATTCCGGCGCCGCCCATTCCATTCATCCCCATCATGGTGTTCATCAGACCACCCTTCATGAATCCGGAGCCCATCATTGGCCCCATAGTCATCATCATGGTCACGTTGGTGGCCAGGTTCACCGCGCCGGCTACATTGAATGAATCTCCGCCCGTCTTTCCGATCGCGGTCGCCGAGACCAGCGGAGCGGGCGAGCCGACCGCCATCAGACGGTAGTCGATCTTCGCTTCCCAGGCTTCTTTCTGATTCAACATCCCCGACGCGCGCGCCACGAAGCCGCCGAACCGCTTTCCGCCACTCGACTTGGTTTCCGGCTTGCCCAGTTGGGCAAGGTCGGCGTAGAGAATATAGTCGGCCTGCTGCTGCTTAGCTTTCTGATCGGTATCGGCTGCGGAGCCCGCTGGCACCATCACGGCGTCCACGCCGGATTCGGCCAGCTTGCCTTGCAGCTTTTGTGTCAACCAGCCGCCACTTTGCCCTGTTTTGTCTTGCACGGGAACTAAGGCCACCCGCTTGAGTCCAGGCTTTCGCGCCGCGGCATCCTGGAAGTCCGTGGGCTCTTCAAACAGCGCAGCCGCCAGGTCGCTCTTATCCAGCTCGAGAACCTCCATGGTGATGGAATCCGTCTTTCCGCCGGACGTAGTCGCCATGGTATAGGCGACCGGATAGCCGAGTTTGCCATTGCCGGCCGTTTCCGACTGCACCTTGTCCTGGCAGCCGCCGCCCGCTCCAGCCTCGCTCTGAAGGGAGCAGCCGGGCACGGGCGCCTGAAAATCGATGTACCAGCCATCGACTTCCGTGGTCTGATTGCCTTGCTGGCAGGTTCCTCCGGTCTTGACGATGGTGGACTTCACCCGGCGCGCGGTTTGGCCAAACCATGGCTTAGTTTCGCCAGTATCATTGACGGTCGTCCTGATATTCACGACTTCCGGCGCCTGAGCGGAGGGCTGAGTGACTGGAGCGGCCGGTATGACTCCCAGGACCATGAACGTCTTCCCCGCAGGATCCACCTGCAAAGTGCGCTTGCGATCGCACTGCTGAATCAGCGCGAACTCCTTGCCATACTCGATCCGCTGTCGCTGTCCCTTGGTATAGGTGATCGTTTCCGTGGTTTGCCCGCCGGCGGTCATGGACGAGCGGACGCGCAGATCGGCTATGGCGGAGCTGGTTAGTACCAAAGCAACCAAAGTTACGGGTTTCATAATAGGCACCTCATCCAATATCTGCGACAGCGGTTGGCGATCGGGACCAATTTTGTTTCGGGAAAGTTACGGTTGTGCTTCGGTTACCGTCCGACGCACCGGCACGAGTGCGGGCGGATTCCCAAGCCGGAGGCTTGCGCAGGGCCGATTGAAAATCGGCCCGCAGGATAAAATCCTGCCCCACTGCAGGCTAACTACTCTGTGACCTTCACGTGCACACCACGAGGCGCTACCCGGACGTCGAGCACCTCGCCGCCTTCTTTGGTAATTGTCTCCGACACGCGCTCCTTCGCGTCAGGTTCCACCAGAAAAAAGACGCAACCTCCGCCGCCAGCACCACATGCCTTTGCGCCCAACGCTCCCTTTTTTCGGGTGACCGATACCAGCCGGTCGATCAGGTCCGTCGAAATGCCCGGGACGTTCTTGCGGCGATGCTCCCACTCTGCGCGGACGAGCCGGCCGACTTCGTTCCAGGCGGCTTTCTCGAGCGCGGCGCGCATGGACCGGGCGATCGAAGCGATCTGGTCGAAATTCCGATGCACTTTGCGATCGCCGTTGATGTGCGCCTTCATGACTTCCCAATTGTTGATCCCGGAGTTGCGCGGCTTGCCGGTGTAGGCGAGAACAATGCGGGTGTTGAAATCATCCAGGTTGAGGGGGATCTCATGACGCTTTACGCCCGCCGGTCCCATTTCAATTGCCCCGACGCCGCCGTACATGGCGGGATAGTAGTCCTGGGCCCCAGTGGGGACGCGGATCAATTGGGATTCGATGTTTTGTACCGTTTCGCGGAGCTTCTCGATCGAATACCCGGTTCCACAAAGCCGGTTCAGCGCGGCTCCGAGCGAAATCATCAGAGAGGAGGACCCGGAAATACCAGCTCCGGCGGGCGCCTCCGAGTGGGTTTCGATCTCGAGTCCGGTTTGAGGCTGGAAAAAGCGCAGTTGCCAGGCAGGGAGGTCCACCCGGTACCGCCTGGCGGCGAGCAATTCCGCCAGCGATGCAAACCGGTCTTCCACGTTCTGGTCACGCGACCGCAAGGCGATTGCACCATCGTCACGTGTTTGGAGAGTGACACTGGTGTAGCGTGTCACGGCGAAGTTCACTGTGACCGGCGCCTCGTGATAGAGATAGAGAGGCCAGATGTCGAGCGTCCCGCCCGCCATATCAACGCGGCAAGGAGACTTTGAAACGATCTTCATGCGTTTGACGACTCCTCACTATAACGCGAATGACTATAACGAGGATCGCGGGAAACCTTACGCAACAGGAGCCACGAAAGCGCCAGACAGAGGATCCCGATCTTGCCGGCGAACAACGGGAACTCCTCCATCGTGAGCTGGTTCAACAGCAGGTTGCGCCACAACGGAGGCGCATAGCGCGAAGCGATCATCAAGACGACCAAGAACAATAGAAACCCGGTGCGGATGATCTGGCGCGCCGTCTTGGCATGTCCCATGAGGACACTGACCCATGCCGAAGCCGTCGCGCCAAAACAGGCGGCGGCAAGACTGATCGCCAATAGCGACAAGAGAACGTGAGTAGGCGGAACCAGCAGTCGCGGTGCATCCACGCCACGATTCACGGCCACAATCCTGATCGCGATCAGGGCCAGCGAAGAAAACACACCGAACAGGATCCCGGCCAGGAGCTTCCCGTGCAAATAGGATCGCGGCAGGCGCCGGCTGGCGTCCGCGCACACCGACTCGCAGACCACGGGCGAAACAAAGATTACTGAAAAGACCGCGAAAGTAACCAGCAACTGGATGTCGAAGAAAGCCGAACCCAACACCTCCGGCAGCACATAACCCAGACCGATCAAGGCAGCCAACCATAGGAGGATTCCTTTGGCTCCTCCTAGGTAGCCGGGAATCCGGCGGAGTTCGGTTACGAGCACACCAAGGCTCGAGGTGGGCATCAAAGGTAGAATGGCACAGAATCCCTTAAGGAGTGACACATGAATAGAAGAATACAGTGGACGGTCCTGGCGGTTGCGATTGGATTAGGTCTGGGGTTTCAAGCGGCGCGGAAAGCAGCGGCGCCCGCGGACCCGGTGGTCGCGGGATTCCAGAAATCGACGGTGGCGTCGGTCGCCGATTCGATGGACCAGGTAGTAGGCCGCCGGGGCTTCATGTCGCACGACATGCGCCCGCGCATCGAAGGGAGAGTCGTGGGCCGCGCGGTGACGGCGCTGATGAGGCAGGCAAGGCCAGAGCAGGCGACACCGCAGTTGAGCGCCCGGCATTCGGTCGCGATGATTGACAATGCTAAGCCGGGTGAGGTCGGAGTACTGGTGATCGAAAACGGTCTCGATGTAGCCGGACTCGGAGGACTGATGGGCACGGCGGCAAAGGCGCGCGGCATGGCGGGCATCGTGATCGATGGCGGCATACGCGACATCCCCGAAGTCCGAGCTCTGGGCCTGCCCGTGTATGCGCGCAGCGTCGTGCCCTCGAGCTCGGTCGGCCGCTACGCAACGGTGGCGGGCAATATCCCGGTAACTTGCGGAGGGGTCGAAGTCAAGCCGGGAGACATCATCGTGGCTGGGGAAGACGGAGTGGTGGCGGTTCCACGAGAGCGGGCGGAAGAAGTGTTAAAGCGCGCGCAAGAGATCGATGCCCGGGAGTCGAAAATGGTACCCTTAATCAGGCAGTTCAAGGCGCTTGGAAAAGCGATTGAGATGTTCAACCGGATCTAGCGGGAAGTCGCCCTATGACGAAATAGGGGATTTTTGCGCACCGGCCAGCCACTAATCCTTTGAGAGACGGGGGCCGATATGAAAAGTATGCAGGACAGGCGATCCGAACCACGGCTGCTTTGCGCGGACCTGGTGGAAGTCGAGTGGAAGGATAAATCGGGGCGCAGCCGTAGGTCTGTCGCCAATCTCGAGGACATCTCTCTCTCCGGCGCCTGCCTGCAGCTCGACACCGCGATTCCGCTTCACACCAAGGTGATCATTACCTACGCGAATGGTACGTTGACTGGCGAGATCCGTTACTGCGTGTACCGGGAGATCGGGTACTTCCTGGGTGTGCAGTTTGACGACGGGGTCAAGTGGTCGCAGCGGTCGTTCAAGCCAATGCATCTATTTGATCCCCGGAAACTCGCGACCAAGCCGGGGAAGTCGAGCCGGTCCGCCTCCTCGATGTGAGATCTTCCGCTGTTGGGCAGGCTGGCATCCGGCGCTATTGGCCCTCGATGCTGGGGCAAAACTCGCCGCGCCACGCTGGAAGCGTGCGCCACCTATCCGGTGTACGCTGAATCTTAATGATTCAGTTGGGTGATATCGCCAAAAGGTTGGGGTGCGAGCTTCACGGAGACCCTAAGCTCGAAATCACCGGCGTGCGAGGCATGGAGCAAGCCGGCCCCGCCGAGCTCACCTTCCTCGCCAATGCCAGGTACGCGCACAAGGTAAAGGATACCCGCGCGGGCGCCATTCTCGTTACGCAGCCCTTCACCGGCATGCCCATAGCCAGCCTGGTCTCGCGCAACCCATACCTTGACTTCGCCCGCGCGCTCGAACTGTTCTATCAACCGCCCAGCCTCGCATCCGGAATTCATCCGACAGCGGCGATCGCCGGAACGGCCACCATCGGTCCCAACGCCTCTGTCGGCGCATACGTTGTCATCGGAGATCGTGTGAGTATAGGTGCGAACGCGGTGATTCATCCCCATGTAGTTATTTACGAAGGCGCCACCATCGGCGATGACTTCATGGCTCACTCGCACGCCGCTATTCGTGAGTTCTGCCAGATCGGCCATCGCGTAGTTTTGCAGAACGGCGTGGTTGTCGGCGGCGATGGTTACGGCTTCGCCAAGCGCGCTGACGGGACCCACCATAAGATTGTCCAGTCCGGCGTCACGGTGATCGAGGACGATGTCGAAATCCAGACCCTCACCTCGGTGGACCGCGCCACGGTAGGAGAGACGAGGGTCAAGCGCGGGGCCAAGATCGATTCACTCGTCCAGATCGGCCATGCCTGCGTCGTCGGAGAAGACAGCATTATCTGTGCCCAAACGGGCCTCGCAGGAAGTTCGATCCTGGGCAAGAACGTTCTGCTCGCCGGGCAGGTGGGTGTCTCCGGACACCTCACGATTCACGATGACGCGGTTGTCTACGCACAAAGCGGCGTCGGCGGCGATGTAGACCCTGGTTCTGCGATCAGCGGATCGCCCGCCTTTGACGCGCGCATTTGGCGCCGTGCGATCGCCGTGTTCCAGAAATTGCCGGACCTCGTGAGAGCAGTGCGACAATTGGAAAAACGCCTCGCACGATACGACTCCACCATGGGAAAGGACTCGGATGGCTGATCCAAACGATACGATTGTTCCGTCCATTACGGACTTTAATAATAACTGTAATCCTGTCGCATATAAAAACCCGTCATTCCTCAAAAGCCGCAGCGGCCGAGCCGTGCGGATTCTCTCCGAGTATCTGCAGCCTTTGGCGCACTTCCGGAATGAGAAAATTCACGACACCATCGTATTCTTCGGCTCGGCCCGAATTGAAGAAGAGGGCCCGCTCTCGCGCTATTACCACGAAGCCAGAGAGCTGGCGCGCCGAGTGACGGCGTGGTCCCAGGGATTGGAGAAGTCGAAGCGGCGGTTCGTGGTGACAACCGGCGGCGGTCCCGGCATTATGGAAGCAGCCAATCGCGGCGCTTACGACGCTGGGGGCAAGACGGTTGGTCTCAACATAGGACTGCCCTTCGAGCAGAAACCGAATCCCTTTATCACTCCGGACTTGTGCTTCGAGTTTCACTACTTCTTCATGCGCAAGTTCTGGTTCGCGTATCTGGCCAAGGCGCTGGTAGTATTTCCCGGCGGCTTCGGAACGCTCGACGAGCTATCCGAACTGCTCACTCTGATGCAGACCCGCAAGCTCGAAAAGAAAATGGTGATTCTGCTGTATGGATCGGCGTTCTGGAAGGAGATTCTGAATTTCGGCGCGATGGTCAATCATGGTGTGATCAGTCCCGAAGACTTGAACCTGTTCCAGTATGCCGACGATCCGGACAGCGCCTTCGAGTTGCTGCGTGACGGACTGATCCGTCACTACCTGCAGCCGAAGGCCGCGCCTGCCGAGGAGGAAACGCCGGCGATCGCGAAATCACGCGTCTGACGGGCGAATACAGCCATGCTCCGCCGCTACGGCCTCGAGATTGCGCTTGCAATCGCGATCGTCTGCTTTGCCTGGGCATGGTTCGCGGGCGGCGTTCTCTCTCAGCTACTGCTTGGCCTTCTCGCCGGGATTCTTGGGACTGTGGTAGCCATCCGCTGGGGCAGGGCGGGCATTCGTTTGCTGATCTGGCGATTGCGGAACCGCCTGATCGTGGCCTACATTTTTATTTCGCTCATCCCGATTCTGATGGTGACGCTGCTCACTATCTATGGGGCCAAGTATCTCGGCGGCCAGGTGGCTGTGTATCTGGTGAACGCAGAACTCGACCGCCGCGTGAGCGCCCTCGAGGGCGCCGCACAGGCGCTGGCGCGGGTCCGCCCAGACCGCCGATCGGGTCTGCTCGACCGGTTTGGCACTCTGTTTCAGAACCGATTCCCCAACCTTCAGGTAATTCTCGAAGAACAGGGATTGTCCGACCCTGGCGCTCCCCCGGAAAAATGGGGCCCGGCCAGCGGGATCGTGGTTCATGGCAAGCTGCTTTACCTCTGGGCCAGGGCGGTCGAAGAAAATGCCCGTGTGACCTTGCTGGCTCCGGTGAGCCGCCGCTGGCTTGCCGACCTGTCGCCGGGGCTCGGCCATGTCTCGATCATCCATTTCCCCATCCCCGGCTCATCGCGTGTTCTGATGCGGCTTCACGACTCGGAGGGCCTCGCCGAGGACGCGCAACCAGTTGCACTGCCATCGGCGGTCAACACGATGGATTTCGAAGTACTCTGGGCGAGCGAGACTCCCGTGAACGTGTGGGAGAAGCCACTCCATACCGAGCGGGCGCTGCTGGTGGTGCGGTCGCGTTTGTCGGCTGTCCTCAACGTTCTGTTTTCCTTGAAGGGGGAGGCTCCGATCGCGAAGCTGCTGTATGGACTCACCATGGGATTGTTCCTGGTCGAGATAATCTCGGTCTACATCGGAGTCTCAGTCACGCGGTCGATCACCGGCGCGGTTCATCAGCTTTACGAGGGAACGCAGCGTGTCATACAGGGAGATTTCTCTCATCGCATACCGGTCCAGGGGGACGACCAGATCACGGAACTTTCGCGTTCTTTCAATAAGATGACCGAAAATCTCGAGAATCTCCTCCTGGTTGCCAAGGAGAAGCAGCGCATGGAGGCCGAGCTCGAAATCGCGCGTCAAGTCCAGAGCCAGCTCTTCCCGCAAACGGTGCCGGTCCTGAAGAATCTTCAATTGAAGGCCTTCTGCAATCCTGCACGCATGGTCTCGGGCGACTACTACGATTACCAGACGCTCACCGACCGAAAAGTGACCCTGGCGCTCGGCGATGTCGCCGGCAAAGGGGCCTCCGCCGCCTTGCTCATGGCCTCTCTCCAAGCTTGCCTGCGTATGCAGGTCCAGGAGCTCAAGGAATCGCACAGCAGCCAGTGGCCGGCGGCGATCTCCACTTCGCGGATGATGTCCCGGTTCAACGCGCACCTGTATGCCAACACTTCTCCGGAGAAGTACGCGACCTTCTTCCTCTCAGTCTATGACGATCAATCCGGCTTGTTCGTCTACACCAACGCCGGCCATCTTCCACCGCTTCTGATACGCGGCGGGCAGGCCAAGTTCCTGGACGTGAACGGCTTGATCGTGGGAGCGTTTCCATTCGCGCAATATGAGGAGAGCAGCTTCATCCTCGAGCCCGGCGATTTGCTGGTCGCCTACACCGATGGCATCACGGAACCGGAAAACGAGTTCGGGGAAATGTTCGGCGAGCAGCGGCTGGCCGGCACGCTGCTGAAGTGCGGCCATCTGGATAATGACGGGATCGTGCGGAACGTGATCGAATCCGTACAGGCGTTCACGGGATCGCCCGAGCTGCAGGATGACATGACGCTCGTGGTGGCGCGAAGGCTATAGTTTGATGCGGCACGGACACTCGTGGCTGCCGCGCCGAGACTCATCCCGGCGCCCGGCTCAGGCGCGGGAGGCTGATGTCAAAAGCTGTACTTCAGCCCGAATTGCACGATGCGGGCGTCGCCTGGCATTCCGGCGGCTCCCTGCGCAGTGCTCGTGACGCGGCCGAAATTGTCCGGGTCGCTGATATTCAACCCGGGGGAGCCAAGGTTTACGTGGTTGAAGAAGTTAAAGAACTCGGCGCGGAATTGCACCTGGTGCGACTCAAAGAAGCGGAAGTTCTTGTTGACGGAAGCGTCCACCTGGTTCAGACCCGGAAGGTAGATCGGGTGGCGCGCGGCGGTGCCGAAACGGCCGAGTTGCGGGCGGGCGAATGCGGCGGTGTTGAACCAGCGGGCGCGAGTGCGCTGATCCCGTGGCAACATCGCCGGACGTCCGACAGCATCGGGGCGCGAGGCGATCCCGGTACCCGTCGTGTCCACGACGTTGGACAGCGCAGCGGCGAATCCGGTCTGTTCCGTAATGATCGTGCCGAGCTGCCAGCCGCCGAGTAGGCCGCGGACCCAGGCGTTTCGGCTGTC
>Ga0187893_10011927_pt1 | contig 12468 bp, 11 predicted proteins | sample MA1701074metaG_FD_139574 | JGI IMG/M metagenome (GOLD analysis project Ga0187893, IMG submission 139574) | White microbial mat communities from a basaltic lava cave in the Kipuka Kanohina Cave System on the Island of Hawaii, USA - MA170107-4 metaG ...
CTTGGGCGAGCGTTTGGTGATGGGCACCGCTCATCGACGCCAAACCCACCGAAATGTTCAGGCCTTCACCAAAAACTTCACCCGCCGGTGCAGCACTTCAGGCAATGGCTAAGGTTTGGGGGGCGCGCAGCGTCCAATCTCGTGTATGAAAACTATCTTCATCTCCGCCGGCCAACCGCTTGCTCGGTTGGGTAGCCTCGTCAAACTTCTCTGCGCCGCCGCGCTTCTCGCTGGCGCCGCCTCGACTGCGCTCGCCAGCGATCCGAACGGGATTTACGCGTTCGTGGATCGCGTCGTGTTCGAGCCAAACGACACCCATCCCGAGCGCATCCAGGTCTGGGGCGGATTCGCTCTCGCCGTAAGCAAGAGCAGACACGAATACAGCGACGCCGAACGCGGCTGCCTATATTTCAAGCTGCGCGCCGGCGATGAGGAGATCTGCAAAAAGGAGTGGGCTGACCTCAAGGCCGTGGCCGGCACAGGGCAAATCGTCTCCTTCGGGTCGCGCTACGAAAAGGCGCCGCCGACTTTTCGCAAAGCCGGCGCGAAGATCGAGAATCCAGACGTGTATCCGAAAGGCTGGGGCATGAGCAAAGTACGGCCCCGCGATTACGCGCCGGTGAACCAACTCATCAAGCTCCAGGGCAAGAAGGCCGAGACGAAGTAGCGGACGAAATCGACGGCCAGGTCAGTCGCTCAGCATTTCCAGTCCAATGCCATGAACCCGGACGCCATTCTGCAAACACAGCGCGCCGACGCTTCGATGCTGGCTGTGACGAACAGCCGCTCGGCGCGCCCGCACTTGCTGCGGCAATCGCCGTGGGATGCCCTGCTCGTCGGGCTGGCGCTGGTGCACGGCGCGCTGCTCGTCCTGGTTCCGTCCTGGCCGCTCATCGCACTCGGGCTCTGGTGGAATGCGAACACCATCTCGCATAACTTCGTTCACCTGCCCTTCTTCCGATCCCGTGCTGCCAATGCCGCGTTCTCCGCGTACCTCTCGTTGTTGCTCGGCTTCCCGCAACGTCTTTGGGCGGCGCGGCACCTCGCGCATCATCGCGGAGAGCCGTTTCGTTGGGAGCCGGTGCGCCGCATTTGGCTCGTGGAAGGTGCGCTCGTGCTGGCGCTGTGGGCCGCGTTGATTGCGTCTGCTCCGCGATTCTTTGTCACGGTCTTTCTACCCGGCTGGCTGCTCGGTCTGGCCCTCTGTCACCTCCAAGGCCACTTCGAGCATACGCGCGGCACTGTGAGCCACTACGGCCGGCTCTACAATTGGCTCTTCTTCAACGACGGGTACCATGTCGAGCATCACGAGCGGCCGGCACGCCACTGGACGGCACTGCCGGCTTCGCGCGAAACGACGGAGCTGAATTCCAGCCCGTGGCCCGCTGTCCTGCGCTGGCTCGAACACTTCAGCCTCGATGGCCTTGAACATCTCGTCTGCCATTGCGCGTGGTTGCGGTGTCACGTGCTGCGCGTGCATGAGCGGGCCTTGGCACGTGTGCTCGCAAAGATCCCGCGTCCCAGCCGCATCATCATCGTCGGTGGCGGATTGTTCCCGCGGACAGCGCTGGTGTTGCGGCGGCTCGTGCCGGACGCGGCGATCGTTATCGTGGACATGCGCGAGGACCGAATCGAGAAAGCAAGGCCGTGGCTGGACGGAAATGTCGAGTTCATCCGCGGCTTTTGCACGGCCGGGAATCTTCCCAAACTGGCGGGAAAAGCGGATCTCGTCATTGTGCCGCTGGCATTGCGGGGACGCAGGGCGGAGTTTTATTGCACGCCGCCCGCTCCGCACGTCCTCGTCCACGACTGGCTCTGGCGTCTGTGCGGCAAGAGTGTAGTCGTATCAATCACTTTGCTAAAGCGGATCAACCTCGTGCAACCATGAAAGCTCTCGCGCTCTTCGGCACCCTCGTCGTGGCCAAGCTGCTGGCCGTGGCCGGGCGCGATTTGCCGCTTTCAGTGTGGACGCCGCTGGTCTTGTTCTGGCAGGACGCGCTCGTTGCCCTGCTATTCGGCGCGGTGGACTTCGTGCTGCGAAAAAAGTCCGCAGTGAGTTGGGGTGTGTTCTGGCTCCTGGTTGTTTACGCGGCGGTGAATGTCGCGCTGACACGCATCCTCTCGTCGCCGCTTACCTGGCAGATGGCCCATGCCACGGGCGGCGCGTTGGCGGATTCGATTCGGTATTACCTCACGCCGACGAACATCGGGTTGATGGCCGCCGTGACGCTGGCCGCCGGCGGATTCGCCGTGGCTGCACGGAAGCAGCGGCCAGTGTGGACACGATCCGGCTTGGGATCCTTGGTCTTGCTGGCGGTGGCCGGGGCGTTCGGAACGCAGCAGATTGATTGCGGCGGATTGCATCGCAATGCTCTGGTGGCGTTGGTTGATTCCGCCCTGCCCCACGTGCGCAGCGCGACCACAACAGGACAGGGCGACTGGCGCGCGAACGTGGCGGCGGCCAAAGATTTGACATCTCTCCGCGGCGCGGCGGCGGGCCGCAACGTCGTGCTCATCGCCTTGGAATCCACGGGCGCGCGTTCCCTGCGCTGCTACGGGGCGAAGAAAGATCCAACGCCGAACCTCACGCGGCTCGCCGAGGCTTCGCTGGTTTTCGAGAACGCCTACGCAGTTTACCCGGAAAGCATCAAAGGACTGTTCTCCGTGCTCTGTTCCCGTTACCCGGCGTTTGACACGCGGGCGGAGGACTATGCGCGCGTTCGCACGCCGAGTGTTGCGGAGGTGCTGGCAGGCGGAGGTTATCGGACGGCTCTGTTTCACTCGGGCCGATTCATGTATCTCGGCATGAACGCCGTGATCCAACGGCGCGGCTTCGGGACACTGGAAGACGCGGGCGCCATCGGCGGGAATTTCAACTCCAGCTTCGGCGTCGATGAACCGGCGACAGTCGAACGGATGCTGGCATGGATCGATGCGGTGCCGCGTGGCCGGCAATTTTTCCTCCACTACCTGCCCATCGCCGGCCACCACCCCTATGCGACACCGGACAGAGGCCCGTTCCCTGAATCGGACGATGCCAGTCAATATCTCAACGCGCTGCACTTCGGCGATGCGGCGCTCGGGCAATTCCTCGACGGGCTGCGCGCCCGCGGACTGGACACCAATACACTCTTCGTGATCCACGGCGACCACGGCGAGGCCTTCGGCCAGCACGAGGGCAACTACGGTCACACGCTGTTTCTATACGAAGAAAACGTCCGCGTGCCGTTGCTCGTCGCGTTGCCGGGCGCTTGGCACAAAGGGACACGGGTGAAGCGGGCCGCCAGCCTCATCGACATCGCCCCGACCATGCTCGATTTGCTCGGGCTGGAGGCGCCGGCGGATTACCAGGGCGTGTCGTTGCTTCAATCGTCTCCGCAAGCCGCGCTGTTCTTCACCGACTATTCGCTGCCGCTGGCCGGTCTTCGTGACGGACGCTGGAAGCTGATCGCTGAAATTGGTTCGCCACGCATGAAGCTGTTCGATCTGGAGAGCGACCCGCAGGAGACTCGGAACCTCGCGGAACAGTATCCTGAACGGGTGACAAAATGGCGGCGGCAACTCGATGACTGGACGGCAGTGCAGAAGGCGCTGGTGTTGCGGCCAGATGGATCGCACGGAGTGAAGCGCATCTCTGACAGCCGCTGCCACGGCGATCCTGGTCTGGAACCTGGCAGGCTCGCTGTCCGTGAGGGACAATAAGACCGGCCCGTTTACTTGGGCGAAACGCTGCTCGGTCCGCCGAAGTGGGGCGGGCGCGAAGCGTCTCACTTCGCCGTCCCGGAAATGACTTTTGAGAGCCGCTTTATCTCTCGCGCGTCACTCGTTTGTTACTTTCCTGCCGTGGCCGGCAGCCTATACTGCCGGCCTATCTTGAAAACAGACACGGCCATTGCGGAATCCTTTTCCCCGCAGCACTTCATCAACCGCGAGTTGAGCTGGCTGGAGTTCAACCAGCGCGTGCTCGACGAAGCGCTTGACCCGAAGAACCCGCTGCTCGAACGGGTGAAGTTTTTTTGCATCGTCAGCTCGAACCTCGACGAATTCTTTGAAGTGCGCGTGGCCGGCATCAAGCAGCAGATGGAAAGCGAAGTGGTCGAGCGCAGTGTGGACGGCCTCACTGCCACCGAGACGTTTCGCGCCATCAACCGCCGGGTGCGCCGCATGGTCGAGGACCAGTACGCGTGCTGGCGCGAGCAATTGCGCCCGACGCTTGCCCGGCACGGCATCCGCTTTCTCAACTTCAAGGAACTCGGCCCGGCTGATCTCGAATGGCTGGAAAGATTCTACCGCGCCGAAGTCCGCCCCGTGCTCACGCCGCTGGCCATCGATCCTGCCCATCCCTTTCCCCAACTGCTCAACAAATCGCTCAACATGATGGTGCAGTTGGAAATGCCCACGGCCGGCCAGCCGCTGCGCCATCTGGCCGTCGTGCAGGTGCCGCGCGTGCTGCCCCGGCTGGTCAAGCTGCCCCGCGAAGACAATCGCCAGGACTACGTGTTCCTCGCCCATCTCATCGGGCATTTTCTGGCGGACCTGTTTCCCGGCACGAAAATTCTCGGCTACTGGCAGTTTCGGATCACGCGCAACAGTGAGTTGTACATCGACGAGGAGGAAGTGGCCAATCTCCTCAAGGCCGTCGAAAATGAACTGCACAATCGTCGCAAGGGCGACGCCGTCCGGCTCGAAGTCGAACGGGACTGCCCGTTGGCCATTCGGAACGCGTTGCTGGGCACCTTCCGCCTTTCTGAAGACGACCTCTATGTCATCGACGGGCCAATCAATCCGACCCGGCTGATGGCCATCTGCGAAGGCGATCACTCGCCCGAACTGCGCGACGCGCCATTTGTGGCTCCGGTGGCGGGTGCCTTGCGTGAGCAGGTCGATCTATTCGCGGCCATTCGCGAGCGCGACATTCTCCTGCACCATCCTTACGATAACTTCAGCAGCGTGGTGGATTTCCTCGAGCAGGCCTCCAACGATCCCCGCGTGCTGGCCATCAAGCAAACCCTTTACCGCTCGGGGGGTGATACGCAGATTGTCGGCGCGCTCATGAGCGCGGTGAAAAACGGCAAGCAGGTCACCGCTGTGGTCGAACTACGCGCCCGTTTCGATGAGGCCAACAACATTCTCTGGGCGCGGCAACTGGAGGAAGCCGGCGTCCACGTCGTCTATGGGCTGGTCGGCTACAAGATTCATGCGAAGATGTGCCTGGTCGTGCGCCGCGACGAGGACAGCATCCGCCGCTACCTCCATCTCGGCACCGGCAATTACAATCCCACCACCGCGCGGCTCTACACCGACCTTGGCCTGTTCACCTGCCGGCCCGATTTCGGCGAAGATGCCACCAACCTTTTCAACCTGCTGACCGGCATCTGCCAGTTCCAGGGGATGCGCAAGTTCCTCGTCGCCCCCTTCGAGCTGCACGCCAAGGTGCTGCAACTGGTCGAACGCGAAATTGCCAACGCGCGCGCGGGCCTGCCCGCGCGCATTATCGCCAAGCTCAATTCACTGGTGGACGAACGGACGATTGAGGCGCTTTACCGCGCGTCACAGGCGGGCGTGAAGATCGATCTCATCGTGCGTGGCATCTGCTGCCTCCGGCCCGGCCTCAAAGGACTCAGCGCGAACATCACCGTGCGCAGCATTGTGGACCGCTTCCTCGAACATAGCCGCGTTTATTACTTCGAGAACGGCTGCCGCCCGGAGGTGTTTGTGGCCAGCGCCGACTGGATGCCGCGCAATTTCTTCCGCCGGATCGAGATCGCCTTTCCCATCGAAGACGGTCTGCTCCGCGAACGTCTCATCACTGAAGTGCTCGGCCTTTCCCTGGCTGACAACGTCAAGGCACGCGTGTTGGAGGCGGATGGCGCCTATCGGCGTGCCAGGCCTGGGAAAGATGGATCACAGCGCCGCAGCCAGTTCGAGTTCATCGCCCGCGCCACGAGTGACGAAAAGGAGCGCGCTCCGCGCCATGCGCGCAAAACGAAATACCCCACCATGAAACTCGCCTCCCGTCCCGCGTGGGAAGAAAGGGCAGTCCGCCGGAAGGAAGAACGCAGAAGTTTGAATGGGTAGCACGTCCATGAAGCCCACTTTTCTACCGGTTATGATTAACCGGTTCACCTGATCTGGAAAATGACCGCCCTTTCGAGATATGCAAGCGCCTCCTTCGCCTGATCGAAACGGGAATACCGCTCCGCCTCGAGCAGTTCACCAATCCCGGCGAGTTGCCGGCCGTCTGGATGCCTGCTTGGTCAAGCGGATTATTTGTCTTGGGATTTCTAGAGATGGGAGAGCTCCGCAAAATCTAGACCCTTAGCACACCGCGGAATGCCCGGGCAGCATAGTAGGACTGCGCACCGTTGCAGCCGATGAAGACGCGACCGTAACTCCGCCCACCCCAGAGCGCGCCACCCTGCTCGCGAAAATCCGCCGGGGTAGCGATCCAGCTCGACGTCTTCGTGTCGAACTCGCCCAGCTTTTGCAGCGCGAGATATTCCTCCTCCGTCAACAGCGCGATGCCCATCTCCGTCGCCAAATCCATCGCTGTGGTTTTGGGCCGCGCCTCCTTCCGTGATAACCAGCCTTCGAGGTCGTAACAGACGCTGCGCCGGCCGGCCGGACTTTCCGGCGCGCAATCCATGAAAACGAATTCGCCCGTCTTTTTATCCTGACCCACCACGTCCGGTTCACCGCCGGTGCGCTCCATTTCCGCGAGCGACCACAATTTGTCCGGCCTGGACTCCAACCGCGCCTGCACCTTGGCCCACACCAAACCTGGGTGACGGGCCATGTTCGTTCCGAACCGGGCTTTCAACGCGGCCAGCAACTCGTCGCGTTGTTTGGAGGACAATTCGTTTTTTGCGCTGGCATTTGCTTTCATAGCTTGGGCAATCGTCGGCAAAGTAAATCAATTCGGCAAACGCGCCGCAAGCCGGGTAAAGAATTCGCCGGAGCGCGGGTCTGTGACCCGCAGCAACTTCGCCAGTCAGAAGGTGAGCGAGAAGTATTACCCGTCCCGCATTTCGGACATTGCTGCGGCTCACAGAGCCGCGCTCCGTCACAGCCGCAGCACCCCATATTCATCCCGGAATCGAGCGCTGCTCCACGGCCAATCCTTCGGATCAAGCACGAGCTTCGCCTTCGTCGGATTATTCTCAATGTAACGTAGCGTCTTTGCCTCGTGTTCGGCATCGCGCATGTAAGTGTCGAAGTAATCCTCCGCCCAGAACGCGCCCCGCTTGCCGAGTAACTTGTTTGCCAGCCGTCCGGTGTCGAACTCTCGAAAATTATTCTCAACCAACTTGGCAATTTCCGGCTTACGCAGATGACATTCGCCCCGACCATTGTCGAGATACGCCTCAATCAACTCCCGCTGCTTCCGGTCGTCTTCAATCTTCGCAAAATGCTGCCACTCGGAACGGAGTGACGCTGGAAAACTGTCGGCGAGATGAAAGGTGACAAACTGCGTCAACCCCGGTTCGTCGCGATGTGGCAGGTAACCGCGTTCGTGCCAGCCACGAAAACCTTGCTTGGCATCTTCGGCTTTGGGTGGTGAAGACCACCGTCGTTTGCCCTCGACCAAATCGCGCACGCCGGGATTGTGCGGCGGCCCGGGGTGACGCGGTTTGGGTGGCTGGCTCACGACCGAGATTGAAGCGAAGTCAGGACACGTTCGCAAGCCGCTGGAGCGCAATTCGCGGACTCGCAGCAACCCTTTCAGACGGAGCGCGAGTCTGCGACTCGCAGCAGGTTCGCCAGCCAGAGATCGATCGGACTAAATCGAGGCGTATTGGAAAGTTCCGACGTTGCTGCGGCTCACAGGGCCGCGCTCCGGGGTTGGGAATTATTTTGGCGAATGCCCCCAAGGTAGTCCCGCGTCACGGGCCACCGGAGCGCGAGTCTGTGACTCGCAGCAGCTTCGCCAGTCAGGAGACGCTCGGATTGAATGGAGGCGTGTTGGAAAGTTCGGGCGTTGCTGCGGCTCACAGAGCCGCGCTCCGAAACTGCAACGGACCGCGCCCTGTAAGGCGCAGCGCGTGGCAACGGCGGCGGGCGCGGGTGATGCAACCCCAGTGGGATTCGAGTGGAGCGCGAGTCTGCGACTCGCAGAAGTTTCGTCAGCCAGAACGCGGCGGAAGAATATTGAGCCGGCTTGAAGTTCGGGCGTTGCTGCGGATCACAGACCCGCGCTCCGCTAAAGTGCGGCGATGAACTCCGGCGTGAACTGGCCGCGCCAGCCGAAGAGGTTGCTCCGCGTCTGGTTGACGACATCCAGCTTTTGGCGGGCGAGGGTTTTCATTTCAATTCAAGTTGGCGGCGATTGTCGAGCAGATGCACTTCGCTTCGGGGAATCTCGAACAGCGACGCCATGAACTCCGCGACCGGATTGGGCGTCAGGAACTGCCCCAACTCGTGCTGCTTGTCCAAGTCGGACGGCGAGGCCGGAGCAAAGGGCGAAAGCGTGGGCGCTTTACCGGCAATGTCGTTCGGATGGATGGCGGCGGTTGTCACAAGCTCTGCCACGATGATAGCAACGTCGTGGGCGCTATCAATGCTGATGAACGCTGATTGCGTTCATCGCAAAGACGCGGAGGCGCAAAGAATTTCAGCCACGAATGAACACCCGATGAACACGGCGAACCGCTCAACTGAAATGGGCAATCAACTCAATCCGACTCCGCTCCGGGCAATCCCAACGCAGCTTCGCCCAACCGAGCGCGGAGAAGTGCGGCGCGCATTTGTTCAACAGGGACGCGGCGCATTGAACGCCATCTCCGGTATGGTTCAGGTTGTTTCTCGCTCAACTTCTCGAATGCACCCATGAGGCCGATGTCACCCAAGCGTTCTATGAGGCGGAACGTGAAGTATTGGGAGAGCGCAATCTGGGCTGGGCTTTCTCGTTGAAAGGGACTGGCGGTTGAACTGACAGCAAAGCCAAAACCTGGTTGTCCGTCGAAATCACGAGCTTGGTGAGCGACGGCGAAAACGGAAAGCTGAATGAAAACAACGCTCTTGAGATAACGTGGTTGCATCCCGAGCAGCGGTGATAGGGACTCGATGATCGCGGGATAAAGTTCGGTTCGATGAGATGACGGGTCATACCGACCAAGCAGACCACCCGTAACCAACGCGCTTCTGCTAATCTTGCCACGCAACCAAGTTCTTAGGCGTGATGCGTCGCCAAGAAGCTTCTTCGCGTTGGCGCGCGGCTTTTCGCTGATGCTTTCCAAGTCCCCGGACCAGTATCGCTCCTCTCGAAATTGCTCGTCCCAGAGCAACAGCGGCGGTGGTTCTTCGCAAAGTCGGAATGGTTCGTTGTGAAATAACCGGCCATACACCCGATGAAGCGCTCTCTCGTCATCATCGCCTCCATCGGCTTTTTCCTCTGGCACTTGGGCGGCGAGCAAATCTGCATCCTTCATTGCGCTGCGGACCGGATCGTAGCGCAATCCCATCACTTCCTCTGCAAGCAACTTGTGACCAGCAAGGCAAGGCGACCATCCTGGATGTTCTGGTCGGCTTAAATAACGAAAGGCCGCTTCCACTGGCAACCGCCAGAGGAGAGGAGCGAATAGTTCGTCGGTTATCAGCGCGCCGAGCATCCAACTTCCGCGTCTCCTCTCGAAATCGTCGTAGTCCGGAGAGCGAACTCTGGCCGCTTGTCGCAGAATTTGCACGGCCACCTCTGTCTTCTCGGTTGCGGCAAGACCATCCAATATTCTACGAGCTTCGATTGGACGCCAGCGGCCAGGACCTTTCATCTCATCAACCGTCATACACTCCCGCCACTGGGCGATCATTTCGCTGACCAGATTCTCATTACCGCGATGAAGAGCTTCCAATATCTCATCAACTGACCGATGTCCCGGGTCTTCGTAAATCTCAAACTCTAGCGGCGCAGGGGGCTCATAGCGTTCAGCGGGTTTCAGCTTTGCATTCCATTCGTCCGACCGACAGTAAATCTTTGTTTCATTCCAGCGGTTCTTTTCCTTTTGGCAGAGCAGGATGACGCAGCGCGCCTTGCTGTGTTCCGACCAGAATCCCAATGCCTCTGATTCCATGCTCTCAGGGACATATTCCACAATTAGCAGCGTTTCGCCGCTTTCGCTGCGGCCGACAAGGTCGGCGTAACGGCTCGTCTTAGAATCCTGTTTGGACTTGATAATCACGCCTTCCTCAATCGCGTCTTCTTTCCACGGGTCGAATGCGCCGCCGCCGTTTGACCGAGAGCGCCGCTGGCGGCGCTCTGTTAGCCTCTCCCTTAATTCTGCAACCGCTTTAATCCGAAGGAGCACTTCTTCCGCTTCCTTGCGCGACTGAGGAAAGAGATTCTGGAACAGTTCAAGGTATGCTTTGTGAAGCGGCGAGAACGCGCTTGCTTTTCGATCACCGCCAACAACTTTGTCGGTCGCACCAATCGCACTGTCGTGAGGAAGCACAAACGGTTCTGGCTTCTTCTTATTCTCGGCGACGCGTCCTTCTCCAGCTTCAACCAAGCGCTTTATGCCATCTGATAACCGCCCTTCGCTCGCAAGGTCATCTGTCGTTCTTGCCACTACCGGCACAATCCGAATAGGGTTACGCCGCGTCTGTTGCGTGGAGGACTTGAGCGCTTCGACAATGGCGAGAGTGCCATCAACTGATTCTTGGTTTGGAACGAGAAGGCAAACGACGCAATCCGCAAGAGCTGTCGTCGCCAAGCCGCCGAGTTCAGTGACACCAGTCCTCGAATCAATCAGCAAATAGTCGGGCTTTAGTTCATCCTCAATGCGAGCATGGAGGTCAAGGAGTGCGGCAAGACCTTTTCCGCTCGGTTCGTCAAAACGGAGGCGTTCACGGAGTTGCTTCAAAGCTGTCCAGTATTCGCGGCGGGGTGCTGGACCGGCGGGCATGAGTTGAAGCCAGCCCTCAGTGCCTTCTGGCAGCGCCAACTTAGCCATGTGCTCCTGCAAAGGCGGCGGATTCTTTGCTCCTTTGGCGGTGGCCACGAGATACGGAACAGCGCCCCCAACAATCGTCGGCTTGCTGTCCGAATCCGTTGCACGACCAAGCTTGTAGTGAAGACCGGGCGCTTCGACATCCAAATCCAAGGCGACGACTCGCTTGCCAAGCATACCGAGAAAACGAGCGGCGTTCGCAACGAGCAGCGACCGCCCCACACCTCCCTTGTATGAATAGAAAGCGATGGTTTGCATACGCGTCAAGTCGCCAACAGGAAAGGCCCGCGCTCCAAAACGAGTCTGGCGAGACGCAAGACATCGCTGGGTTTGTGATGCCTTAAGGCAGATGGGAATCCCTCGGACAGCCCGTTCGCTTCCACTTTCAGCAAGTCGCGTAGTTCCTTGCGCAATGCCCGCGAAGCCCCTTGTTCGGCGAACTGTTGGGAGAGGGCTTCAGCGCGGGCAATGTCATTGGCTCTGACCGCAGCGCGGACTGCTCCGCATCGCGCAATGTGTCCTTCCGCATCATCGGCTGGTTTGACTTTGGCAAGTTGCTCCTCAAGTTCGGAAACCTCACGCCAAGCCGAACACGCAGCGTCCAACTCCAAATGTTCGAGTTGCTCTGCGCGCCAAATCGCGCTGGTCACCAAAGTGTTCAATGTATCAACGTCCATAGGTTTTCTTTTTTACGGTCTTTAACGACGTTTCTGGCCGTTCAAATCCAACAACTGCGGCGCAGCGATCAGAAACGGGAATCGGACTTTTTGCCACTTGGGTAAGCTTCTGTCGCACTCGCGCTGATATATTGCCTCGATCGACTCCACTCACTTCCAAGGCGATCCGTCGGCGTTTGCCATCAGAGACATGCTCCAACACCCAATCACCGCGCTCCTTATTCTCACTTTGGCAACGCCGCACGACTTGCCAAGCTTTCGTATTGTGGGCGACTGCAAGCGCGATTGCCTCCGCGCCATCTTCGGTGATTCGATTGTTGTCGTGTTGCTTGGCAAGACCGAGGTCAGCGATGGGCCACGTCAGGGGGCAGCCCGAAATTGCGTTTTCAACAATTAAGTGAAGGTTCACTCCGTCGGCGTGCTTGTTCCGTTGCAGGCCAAGTGCCGCGCGGATGACCATGATTGCAGCCAAATCGCCCGGAAGCCGTGGATGCATTTCGCAAAGGCGACTGAGATCAAGTGCCGGGCTGTCAGACATGGGCTGCATTGTGCCGTAATCAGGCTTTGGCGTAAAGCTCGCTGCCTTTCTCGGTGAACTCGCGGGATTTTTCTTCCATGCCCTTCTTCAACGCTTCGTCCTCGGCGATGCCTTGTTCGGCGGCGTATTTGCGGACGTCTTCGGTGATCTTCATCGAGCAAAAGTGCGGGCCGCACATGGAGCAGAAGTGCGCGGTCTTTGCGCCTTCCTGCGGCAAGGTTTCATCGTGGAATTCGCGCGCGGTGACGGGGTCGAGGCTGAGGTTGAATTGATCTTCCCAGCGGAATTCAAAGCGCGCTTTGCTCAACGC